>JAEEGL010175710.1_pt1 | contig 35180 bp, 29 predicted proteins | sample 9134231 | NCBI WGS metagenome assembly JAEEGL01 (sample SAMN16246548, study PRJNA631951) | gut metagenome | biome: gut microbiome; feature: rumen; material: fiber-attached | host: Bos | place: Iran: Karaj | collected 2018-10 | reverse complement strand
GCTTCAGGTGCTGCAGGGAGTGGATGTTACTATCCCGAAAGGACAGTCTGTTGCTTTTATCGGTCCTTCAGGAGCGGGCAAAACTACTCTGGCCGATATTATTCTGGGGCTGCTTTCCCCTCAGTACGGGCATGTTTTTGCAGATGATCTTGACGTGTTCCGGTATACGAGAACATGGCAGAAGCAGATCGGGTACATCCCGCAGTCAATTTATCTTTCGGACGATACGATACGGAATAATATCGCGTTCGGAATCCCGTCCGGTGAGATTGACGATTTGAAGATTGTTGATGCCCTGAAAAAAGCGCAGCTTTATGAGTTTATCATGGGCCTTCCGGAGGGGATGGACACGGTAGTGGGAGACAGAGGAATCCGCCTCTCCGGGGGACAGAGGCAGAGAATCGGAATTGCGAGAGCTCTGTATCATGATCCCGAATTTCTTGTTCTGGATGAAGCGACTTCCGCACTGGATACCGATACGGAGACTGCAGTAATGCAGGCTATTGATTCCCTTCACGGCATGAAAACCATGCTGATTATCGCACACCGGCTGTCCACTATACGCAATGTCGATGTAATTTACTCGATAGAAAACGGAAAAGCCGCTGCGGTGGATAAGGCCTTACTGTTCGGCACGGAAACATCTTAAGGATCAACACGGCGTGAATCAAAAACTGCGGAGATGTGAACAGATATGATTGCTCTGGTTATTCTGCCTCTGGCGGCAATGCTGTCAATCCGGTTCCGGAGGGGCATGGAGGAGACAATTGCTCCTTCGATCATGATCACTGTCCTGGTAGTGTACATCACGGGATTGTTTCTCACATTTCATGTGGGAATTGCGGTTGTCCTGCTTATCTGTGCTGCCTGCTTCCTGTGGTGCCTGACAAGAATTGTGAAGGACAGGGACCTGATTAAGGAATATGTGCTTGGGCATGGGCTTCTGGTATATCTTGTTTTCTTCGTGTTTTTTGCCCTGGCTGGGATGAACCGTGAGCCTTCCAGACATGATGAGTACACTCATTGGATGCTTGCCGCCAAAAACTTTTATATCTACGGGAAATATACGAACATTCCCCAGGCACATGACACAGTGCCTTATTACCTGCCGGGGATTACGATATGGGACTATCTCGGGACAGCGCTGTGGTTCAAGTTTTCAGAGGGAATGTGTTATCTTGCGCGCTCGGTTTTCACGGTTTCCCTTGTCCTGCCCGTGCTTTCCAGGGTGAGGAAGCTGGGAAAAGTATCCTGTTTTCTTACCGCGGCAGGTTGTTTTTATCTTCCGCTTGTATTTATTGAGTCGGCGTATACAGTTTTGTATGTTGACTGTATCGTCGGCTGCCTGGCTGGATATCTGCTCTGCAGGCTCTATGATTATTATACGGATGAAGCTGGGGAAGGGAGTTTTTCCCGCTTGTGCCTTCTTCTGGGTTCTTCGCTGCTGTGTCTGTCGAAAGAGTTTGGCATTGCTGTTTTCGCGGTAATTGTGCTGGCTTCATTCGGGGTGGAGTTTTTCCTGAGAAAGCGCTTTACGCTTCGCGGATCCGGTTCACACGGGGGAATACTCACCGCGGCAGCGGGGTGCGTTTCTGCCGTCAGCTGGTACGCGTATCTTCTTGTCTACAGGCAGTTTCACCCGGATGCGACAGGCATAGGCCATTTCGAACAGCTTTTCCGCAGGATATTCCGGAAGCTTCTTTCCCTTGCGGTTATCCCCGGCTACGCTTCGGAAGGCTCAGCACTGGCCGAAGCGGAAACGGCAGCTGCCGCGGCAACTGCCGCCGGTGACTTCAACCGTGGAACATTCCTCCATTTTATTCAGGGACTTGTCGATCTCAACAGCCAGCCTTATGGCTCCTCATTGCATTTTACGGTGATGACAGTCCTGATTGTCTGTCTTATAATCACCGGATTCAGAATCATAAGGCACCGGATGGAGGACAGATCCCTAAGAGAGTTTTGTGGTGACTATCTTCTTCTGTTTTATGCGTGCGGATTTGTTCTGTACAGTATCTGTGTTTATCTTGGTTATATTCTGCTTATGAAAGGAGAACTCGGATACTGGGTCGCTGCTCTGAACCGCTATATTGGCTCGTATTTATACGGCCTGCTGATTCTTATGTGGTATGTCATTCTGGATAAGCCCATATTCTATGTGCATTATGAAATACTCTTCAGTGTCGGCACCCTTCTTCTGACATCCAATTCGCTGAGCCCGATCCAGATGCTGATTGAAAAGAATCAGAATATGCATTATTACGCAATTGAGCGATCAGGAATAAACGTACAGTACGATGACCGTTTCTGGTTCGTGTACATGGATGGGGACAGTATTGGCCTCCAGTCGCAGAATTTCAACTATTATGTGATGCCGGGGACGTCGAATCTCAATCAGAGTCTCATGAGGAACAAGAGTGGAGAACTCCTGTCTCCCGATGAATTCGGCCGCAGGCTTGCGGAGGGCGGGTATAATTACCTCTATTTGCAGAATATTACTGATGATTTTGCGGAGCAGTACGGACAGATGTTTGAGAATGCGGCTGATATTTCCAATGGCAGATTATATAATGTTCTTGTCAATGACGATAGAGTAAGTTTTCACTTCCTTTCAGACTGACGGGAACGGAAGCCGGCAGGTCAGGCTTTGACGGAACGCTGTCGGGGGAAGTTTTTTATGGCAGCAGACTGCTGCGGAAAGGAAAGGTTGGCAGTATGCGCGTCCTGTATGTATCTCACAGATACCATACCAACCAGAATATGATCATGAAGGGCTGGAAGGATCACGGCGATGAGATCTGTTTTCTGACACAGTTCAAGGGAAGAATAGAGGATTACACCTATGTAAAGCCGGTGACTATCGGATATACAAGGTTTTTTAACTGGTTCAACAGGCTTTATGTTACAAAGCTTAAGAAAAACGATCCGCTGGCAAAGGATATGTGTCTCCGGTACGGAGTGCCTCCGGTGAAAAAGATGCGCGAAGCCATAGAAGCGTTTAAGCCGGATCTGGTGATCCTGAGGGAGAGATCATTTTACACAATTCGTACATACAGAATATGCAGGAAGCTCAATTTGCGCACTTTTCTTTATAATCTCAGCCCTGTCTACGCAGAACCCGGATGGTTTAGTCATGACCTGGCGCACAGAATCGTGCGGAAGCTGACGCCGGAGTACAGGCTGACGCCTACCAGACAGATCGGTATTGACATGGAGGGTAAAATACGGGATCCGCATTCGTATTTTGCCCCGTTTCTTGTCGAGCCGAAGTGTTCTCCCGAGGAAAAGAAGTACTTCAGGGACGGAAATATCAATGTTTTTGAAATCGGCAAGTACGAACAGCGCAAGAATCACTTCATGATGGTCGGCGCGATCGGGCGCCTGAAGGACAAATACCCGAATATCCGCCTGGTAATCACCGGAGAAGTTTCGGATGATTTCCACAGGGAGTACAAGAAAAGGCTTGAGGCTTTCATCAAGGAGCAGGGGCTGGAGGAATATGTCACTCTGAAATCCAATTTGAACAGGGAACAGGTTGCAGAGGAGTACAGGAATGCCGACATTTATGTCCTCGCAAGCACCGGGGAACCGGCATCCATAACGGTAATTGAATCCATGGCATACAGCGTTCCCTCCATCAGCGGTACGGATAACGGGACGGCGGATTATATCACGCCCGGCGTTACGGGTGAGGTGTACCGGGACTGCGATGAGGAGGACCTGGTACGGGCTATGGAGAGGATTATTGAGAATCCTGTCGGAATTCAGGCGATGGGGAAGGCCGGCTACGAGTATATCACGGCTCATCATCGCTTTGAGGATTACTACTCAGTGATAAAGCAGATGCTGGAGGATTCGTCGAAAGGTATTTAATTATGAAGGAAAGAATCAAGATATTGCTGGAGAATATTGTTTACTGGCTTGACCGCCATACTTTTCTCCGGTTTTATGCTCCGGTAAAGGTCATGAGTGTAGATGCGACGATAGACTATATTCTTAAAACCGGGTGCAGTCTCGTCCGGTTCGGTGACTCCGATCTGACGCTGATCCGCGGAAGGTCCGAATTCCGGCAGAACAGGTCCGAGGCGCTGCAGAACAGGCTCAAGGAGGTGCTTGGCTATCGTTACGACGGGCTTCTGGTGACCGTACCGGAGATTTTCGACGGACTGGAGCAGTATATTCCACCGACAGTCAAATTCTGGAAGGATCATCTCTTTTTCTACAGCAGGTATTACAGGAAATACTGTAATCTGGATAAAGTTTACGGGAATACTTCCATAACAAGAAGTTATATTACGCTGAAGAATAAGGAAGCAGCTTGTGCACAGTTCGCCAAAATCCGTACTTTCTGGAAGGACAGAGATGTCATCGTTGTGGAAGGGGTTACTACCCACAACGGAGTAGGGAATGATCTTCTCGACCTGGCCTCCTCGGTGAAGAGAATACTGATTCCTCCGACCAATGCCTATGCTGCCTATGACAGAATACTGGAGCGGTGCCTTGAGGAACCGAAGGACAGGGTTTTCCTGATTTCCGCCGGTGCGACAGCCAAACCTCTTACAGAGGATCTGTTCCTTCATGGATACCGGGTGCTGGATATCGGCAACCTGGATCTGGAGTACGAGTGGTTTCTCCGGGGAGCCACGGAAAAGATCAGGATACCGAAACAGGAGATGAGGGACAGGGAAGCCAACCTGAAAGCAGGCTTTGACCAATATGTAAATGAAATAGCCTCGGAAATTGTCTGATGCTGCCGCACGGAAGAGGGCAGGTGAATCATGGCAGTCTTAGGAAACAGGGATAAAGCAGCGGATTTATACAAGGGAGCAGGGATCGTTCTCGTTGCTATGGGGCACATGGGATTCTATCACCTGTTCGACTGGTATATCCACGCGTTCCATATGATGATGTTCTTTCTGGCTGCCGGATATTTCTTCGTCAGCGGTAAGTATAGCTTCCGTGCTTTTATCCGCAGAAATCTCAGGAGCCTTATCCTGCCGTATCTTGTCTTCGGACTGGTGAATTACCTCTTCTGGCTTGCTTTCTTCCGGGAGGGTGAAAATGCACTGGTTCCGCTCGGGCATCTGTTCTTTGTCAATACGACGCATCTGCCGATCGCCGGAGCATTATGGTTCCTGACGGCTGTTTTTATCAGTGAAGCCCTCTACTGGTGGACAGACCGGCTGTTCCCGCAGAGATATGCGAGGATTGCGGCAGCGGCTGTGACAGCGGCTGCCGGTCATCTCGCCTGTCTTTATCTTCCCTGGCGCCTTCCTTATGCTCTCGATGCCGCATTGGTGGGAACTGCGATGGTTGAAATCGGCAGAGAACTCGCGGATTATGAGAAAAAACACAGGATCACATGGGATTTTGGAAAACCTGCCCGCAATCTGACTGCGGCCTCTCTCTTTATTCTGTTCTCCGCGTGCTGTTTTCTGAACATAAACGTGAACATGCGGACGGGAGAATACGGGAAAATCCCTTTTTTCTGGTTCAATGCGGTCTCCATGTGCCTGGTTCTCTGGGTGATCTGCAGGATGGCCTGCAACGAGAAAGCAAATGAAGCAGCAGGACAGGGAGACAGGCTTATTGTACACGTCAGGGACCGGATCTCAGATTACCTGGAGGAAGTGGGAAGGAACAGTATTGTGTATCTCTGCCTGAGCCAGCTGATCGCCGCGGCGGTCATGAAAGCGGCGGGAAGAATTCCGGGGCACGCGGCAGTGGGAAAACTTGCGGGATTTATAGTATCGATGGGTATATGCCGGCTTCTGGCCAGGCTTTTTATGGGGAGCAGGCTGAAGGTGCTCTTCGGGAAATGATGCCGTCGTTGCCGGATCCGGGAAAATAATCGCAAAGAACATATGAGAGTACTGCTGTTTACACATCACCTGGTCAGCGGCGGGGCGGAGAAGACCGTTCGCGCGCTGGCGGAATACCTGAATACTCATCCTGAACTGGGGGTTGAGGCCGGGATTGCGGTCGTCTATGACGATGAGGATTGCCGGAGATCAATGCGAAGCCCGGTGATTGTTTTTAAGAACGCCTCATCGCCCGGCGACGGCAGGATGAAAAAGGCCGTCAATGTGATCAGGCAAATTGCTGAAATGCGCAGAATCAAGCGGGAATTCCGACCGGATATCTGTGTCAGTTTTCTTCCCGGAGCAGATATCATCAACGTGCTTTCCGGAACGGGGGAGAAGAAGATCGTCTCGGTGAGGAACAAGGAGTCCCTTTTCGTTCACGGGGCAGGCAAGAAGCTGTACGTGAAGACAGCGTACCGGCTGAGCGACCTGATTGTCTGTGTTTCGGAGGCCGTGAGAGAGGACGTAATCGGCTACTTCGGGGTGCCGGGGAATAAGGTGCGCACTGTCCCTAACTGGCTTGCTCCTGCGCCGGAGGAGGAAGAGCCGGAGGATGAAACATTCCGCCGGTTTACCGGATTTATCCGGGACAGGAAATGCGTGATCTCGGTGGCGCGCCTTAAGCCGGAGAAGGGGCAGATTCATCTCTTGAGAGCATTTGCGCGCGTGGCAAAGGACAGAGAGGATGCTGTACTGGTGCTTGTCGGCGACGGTACGGACAAGGAGAAGCTTAAGAAGCTCTCGGAAGGTCTTGGAACAGGCGGCAGGGTGTTTTTCGCAGGCCAGCAGAAAAACCCGTATCCATATCTCTCCCGTGCGGATCTGTTCGTTCTCTCCTCCAATATTGAGGGAATGCCGAACGTCGTGCTGGAAGCAATGCAGTGCGGCGTTCCGGTTGCGGCGACGGACTGCGGTGCCGGGGAGCTTATTGGCCGGGACGGTGAACGGGGTGTGCTTCTTCACCGCTGCGGAGACTACACCGACGCCATCCCTGAACGTTATCTGGATCCTTCAAGCCCGCTTACGGAGCAGGAAGAGGAGATGGCCAGGACGATCCTTACGCTCCTTGGCGACTCTGAAAGGAGAGAAATAATCCGTGCAGCAGCGCGGGATTATGTGAAAGAATATGCCCCGGATCATATAGTCCGTCTGTGGCTTGACAGCTTTACCACGGTGTTTGAAAAACATGGCTGACGGTCCGGGGAATCCGAACATCCGGGAGGTAATCGATTTGCCGGCGAAAGAAGTAAGTCCGGAACTCTATATTGTTACGCCTGTCTATAACCGCGAGGAGCTGCTCGGGCGGCTCTATGAAAGCCTGAAATCGCAAACAGACCTGCGCTTTACCTGGATTATCGCCGACGACGGGAGCACGGACGGGACGAGGAATAAAGCCGGGGAATGGTCAGGTACGGAAGGCTCCTTCCCGGTGATCCTTCTTGAGCAGGAAAACGGCGGAAAGCACAGAGCGCTTAACCATGCCGTCCGCTATCTGAGGGACAAAGGGAAACAGGGAGATCTCGTCTTTATCGTGGACAGTGATGATACTCTCACGAAGGACGCGGTGTCCGTCATTCACTCCTATGCCGGAAGATTTGCCGGGGAGAGGGAATCGCTCGGACTCGCCGGATTTAGTTTTCTGCGGGTCAATGAGAACGGGGAGGTCAATGCGGGGAGTTTTCCGAAGGACGAATGGATCACCAGCTACCGCGAAGCGAGGGTGAACAGAGAGAGAAAACTCGGGGATAAGGCGGAAGTGTTCTACCTGGATATCCTCGAAAAGTATCCGTTTCCCGAGTTTCCGGGGGAGCTGTTTTTCCCGGAGGATGCCCTCTGGATGATGATTTCCGGACCTCACCCCATGGTTCACATAAACCGTCCGGTCTATATCTGCGAGTATCTCGACGGGGGACTTACCAGAAGCGGGAGAGCAAAGAAGGTGAGATCCCCTCTGGGGATGATGTACCGCTCGAAGGTGTACCTTGAGGACAAAAAGGTTCGGATGCCAGTCAGAATGAAAATGCTTCTGCTGTACAGGATTTATGAGCGGTTCGCGGCAGAACGCGGCGGAAAGCTACCGGAGGAGCTCGGAATCCGGCGTACCTTTGCGTACTGGGTAATGGGCCTTCCGGCAGCAGTGCTTTCTCAAAGTTTTCGGAAATGACTGCTGAAGCGGCAGAATTCAGCGCAAAAACGAGGTAATTATGGATAAAGTTGCGGTTATGATTCCCTGCTACAACGAGGCCTCCACTATTGAGAAGGTGGTATCGGATTTTAAGCGGGTTCTTCCGGAGGCGGTGATCTATGTCTACGACAACAACTCAACCGATGGGACGGGGGAGATTGCCCGGAAGGCAGGCGCCGTCGTCCGCAGGGAGCATCAGCAGGGAAAAGGCAATGTGATGCGCCGGATGTTCCGCGAGATCAACGCGCAGGCGTACATCATCGTTGACGGCGACGATACCTACCCGGCGGAGGCTGCCCCGGCGATGATTGCGCGGGTGCTCGACTGCGGAGCAGACATGGTGATCGGGGACCGGCTCTCCTCAACTTACTACAGGGAGAACAAGCGGCCTTTCCATAATCTTGGGAACAATCTGGTCCGATGGTCCATCAATCATCTGTTTTCGAGTACCATAACGGACATCATGACAGGGTACAGGGCATTCAGCTATCTTTTTGTCAAAACTTATCCTATTCTTTCCAGGGGATTTGAGATCGAGACGGAGATGACCATCCACGCGATTGAATACAACATGCAGGTGGAGAATGAAGTCATAGAGTATCGCGACCGCCCGGCGGGCAGCGAATCCAAGCTTAACACCTTCTCCGACGGAATGAAGGTGTTAAGGACCATCGGAAGGCTGTTCAGCGGATATCATCCGTTTGTGTTCTATTCAGCGATATCGCTTGTGCTGGTTCTCGTCGGAGTTGTTTTCCTTATTCCTGTGTTATCCACTTATCTGACCACGGGACTTGTGCCGAGATTTCCTACGCTGATCGCCAGCGGGTTCATGATCCTGGCCGGAATCCTCAACTTTATTGCCGGCATTATTCTGCAGAGCCTTCTGGCAAGGGACAAGCGGACATTTGAATTCAGGCTTCAGGAGGTGGAGCGGTGGAAGGAGACGGATTGAACCGGAAATACACCGCGCACGCTAAGGCGGCAATAATGCTGAGTGCAAGGCCGGCGAGTTCTGCGGCGGTTCCCCGGTAGCAGGCCTCCAGCCGGACGGGTTTTCCGGAAGAGAAGCTTTCCGTCGGAACGGCAAGCATAACAGCATGCTCCGGACCCTCGAAGAAGGCCGCGGGATTCCCGTCTAGCGTCACGGAATACCCCGGATAATAGAGCAGGGGAAGCTGTACTGAATAATCGGATCCATGGCCCTTGTCCGCATCGGACGAGGGCTTTTTCTCTTCGGTGAGATCCGCGATAAGGCGCATTCCTTTTCTCTCATAACTGCTGACCTGAAGGCCTTCAGCCTGGATTGTCGCGGTTTTTGCCCTTTCTGTAACGGGATTGAGGTCGCTGTAAAGATAATCCTTGACCTCGGACTGGCGATCGAAATCCAGCGCCCACTCGTACTTGTTTTCCATATAGGGATAATGCGTCATCACGCAGTTGTCCGCAAACGGGGCAAAACTCACGAGAATGCAGAGGAGGACCGCAGGGGTGAATGCTCCGGATTTCCCGCAGTGCTGCCTAAGGACCTCCAGTGAAAACGCTAGCAGGAGGCAGTAAAGTACAGTTGTAATGTTGTTAAAGCGCCATGCAAACTGAAAACGCACAAGAAGGCTGCCCAGGACTGGAATGTCGCGAACGTATTTCCAGAGAAAAAGAGGAGTGGAAATCCAGGAAAAGAAGAGAGCTCCCACAGCACAGGCATCCGTAAACGGCCGGTAAACAGCCCACCAGGAGTCGGCGCGGAAGCAGATTCGGACGATGGCATAAAGGAGAAGGCCGATCCCGCAGAGAAAGCCGACACCGACACTCATTTCGTTCATCGTGCTGCTTCCCAGTAAGTTTCCGCTCGCGGTGTTGGGGAAGAGAGTAAAGAGCTGGGTGATGTCGACGGGTGTTTTCTCAATCTGTGTGCCCGACTCCAGCATATAGAAAGGCTGATCCAGATTGAGTATCAGGGGGATGAGGTATCCGGAGCCGAGGAGGAATGCGAGAACAGCACTCATTGCTGCACTGAGCGCGGTTTTGAGCGTGAATTCCCGGATCAGCGCAGCGGCGAAAAACAGGCAGAGGAAGACCGCAAGTACCGCACTCAGAAGATGAGACCCGAGTATCAGGGCAAAGGACACGGAGATCAGCGGAAAATCCCGGAAGTTTTTGCGGACAATGACACTGTACAGCGCGTAGAGCAGCATGGGAAGGAAAGCCATTGCCGCTGACTCCGCGGGATCTCCGCGGCTGAACAGATTCATCAGACGGTACAGGGAGAAAGTGTAAGCAGCGGAGAAAAACAGTCCGAAGTATTGGCTCCCGGAGGCTTTCTTCACGTAATGAAGGGCAATGAAAGCTGTTGCGATATTAATGGATATGACGAAAATCTTGTAGGCAATGTACAGGGATGCGCCGAGTGAAGTCATTACCGCGGGAAAGAGGATAATGAAGTCGGGGTAGTACCACCCTACAGGGTATCCCCTTCCTCCAAACCACAGAGACTGAAGGCGGAAAGGGAAATTGCCCGCGCGCAGCTCGGCGGAAAGGCCGAGGATTCTCATCAGGTGGAACTGGAGATCGACACAGTAGTCCAGTGAGCGCTTAAGGACGGGAAACGACGAGATGAAGCCTGCGGTGAGCACGAACAGCCACTCCCCTACGCGGGAAAGACCGCCGCACCGGCTGATGATACTGAATTCACCCTTCCGCCGGACTTCAATGACGAGGGGAAGGATAAGGGCGGCGGCGAACAGGAGAATCCAGAGAGTATCGGAGTAATACCGGAAAGTGCTCTGGACATAGACTCTTCCGACGGTAATCGTACCGGCGCCTCCGCTGTAGAGCCTGAGCATGACGTTTTCCGCATCATAGGGGAGAGTGAAGGTATACTTCAGGCTTTGCTCTGGTTTTTCCTCCAGACGGATTACGGCGAAGGAACTGATCTCCCGGTTGTCCGTAGTCACAGCCGGATCGGCGGTGATCTCCATGCAGGTACCCGGTGAGGTATCTGTATAGTCGAGGACCAGAGTATATGTGCCCGCTTTTTCCAGGAAGAGAGGCATTCGAAGGATCTCAGCGCCTTTGTCGGAGGAAGTACAGGTGAAGGTCCAGCGGGGATATTCATCTGCACTTATCCTTTCCTCCATGTCTTCCGCAGCTGTCCATACGCCGCTTAAGGTGAATGTGTCCTGCTTCCAGATATAGAGAAGGGATGCGGCTGCCATAAGGGCGAATATAACTCCAAGGATAACGTTGTTCTTCTTCAAAACTGTCAACCCCCGAATAAGGAAAAGACTGCTGCCGAGAGAATGCAAAAGGCAGCTGCAGCGACATAAAAGATAAAGGTCATAATGTGTTTCAGCCCGGACGGAGAAGGAGCAGCCTCCGGATCGGCTGAGCAAGCAAGGGCGATAAGAGCCGATCCTGTCACACAGGAAGGGGCAATATAGCGGAAATTCATGGAACAGGCGTGCGGATAGCTGAGACAGAACACGATAAACTCAACAAAGAGGGTGGCCTGATAAAGAGCGAGGAAAAGTCTCACGGGAAAAGGGACAGGGCTTTTCCTGAGGAAAAGTATCCTGACTGCGGAGAACGCCGTGAGCACAATGAGCACTGCATTGACGGCGAGCAGTGCCGCCGAGAGCAGGAAGATGACAGTATTGCCTGCGGCGATGTTGAACTCGTCGAAAACGGAAGTTTTGAGAAGGCCGATGACCGGGTTGTACTCAAAGTAATCGGACACTTTGGCCGTAGCGGCGAAATACACATCCTTTACGAGATCAAAGGAGTAGTCGCCAAGCCGTTCGCGGATGGAGCGGAAGCCGATATACTGTTTCGTCGTCGTGGAAAAGGTCAGGATATAGTTAAAAGGTACTCCGTGGAACACGTATTTCCACACGGGATGCCACATCCCGAGGGGCACACAGACAGCGCCGAAGAGGAAAAACTCACGGATAAGCTCTCTTCGGCTGTCCTTAAAGAGGATAAGCCTGATAAGAAAGAGCAGGGTAACCGGCGGAGCAATGAGGGCGCAGGTGAGTTTTGTCATCATGCCGAGTCCTATTGCCAGAGCCAGAAAAAGGATATTCTTCACCCCCGGAGACCGGTACCACCGAACGGCGGCAAGGACTGCAATCACGGAGAGAAGTACAGAGAGATTGTCATTGTTGAGGCTTCCCGCGAGAAAGAAAAACGCCGGGTGAAACGCGATAAGGGAGAAGGCGGCAATCTTCCCGCTTCGCTTGAGTCCGAGCTCGTCGAACAGTTTCTCCGAGACGAAGAGGGTCATACAGGAATAAAAGAGTGTGAGGAAGGGCAGACTGGACACTGCTTTGTCAAAATCCCGGCCGAGCAAAGTGAAGACGTGAAGCCAGACCGCGGCAATAAGGTGATGGAGCGGCGGATGATAGAACTGCCCGAGAGAAGGATCAGGAGGGAGCTTCAGCCCGTTCCTGTAGAACCAGACGATATAGGAAGCGTGTTCGCCCGCATCAGGGGTAAAAAAACCGACGTCGTGCTGGCGCGGCACGGAATACATGCTGATCGGGGTGGCCAGACAATAGTTAAGGCGCAGAACCAGTCCGACTAAATAGATCATCAGAATGATCATGCCCGGCGACGGCCTGACCTTTCTTACAGTGCAGAAGATCAGCGCGCATGCGAGGCAGACAGCCCAGAGAGCAGTGAAGGCCGCATGCAGCGTATAAAACCTCCTTGGGACGACATAAGCGATAAGAAAACAGAAAAGAAGAGTCAGCGGACAGATACGGGGTGCAAGCCCGGAGTCAGTCAGAAGACCGGAAACAAAGGCCTGCAGTTTGTTTGTTCTCTGTGAATGCATCATAAGCTGTCATGAAACGGTATCGGATGAAGGTGGGCAAGCAGCTGTATTATTCATTATACCATTTTCGAACGCTCTTGTTATACACCGTAGGATGGCGTAACAAAACCTTCCCGGAAATGTCTATAAAGGCCTTCCGGCCGGCGCAGATTCTGAACTGTCCAGTTCTTAATGCTGCAATATTGACATAATCTACAAATGAACATAAAATAAATTAGTTATTTTTTTGCTCCATACAACTTAATGAGGAGGTGCTCCTGTATCATGCTGCAAGTATTCATCGCAGTGATCATCACCCTCCTGATCGCCGTACCCGCAACATTCGTGCTGACGTCAAATTACCGCAGACAGCAGGCTGAGGCCAAGATCGGAAGCGCGGAGGAGAAGGCGAGAGCGATCATCGACGAAGCTCTGACAACGGCTGAGACGAAGAAGCGCGAAGCTCTGCTCGAGGTCAAGGAAGAGTCCATAAGGACCCGGAATGACCTGGAGAAGGAGATCAAGGACCGCCGCAACGAGGTGGCCCGCAATGAGCGCAGAATCCAGCAGAAGGAGGAGGCGGTCGACCGGAAGATGGACTCTCTCGAACGCAAGGAACAGAGTCTCCAGAGCCGGGAGGAATCACTGCACAGGCAGAAGGAAGAAGTATCCAGGTTAAGTGAGCAGAAGGTACAGGAACTCGAACGAATTTCAGGACTGACCTCCGAACAGGCAAAAGAATATCTCCTAAAAACTGTTGAAGAAGATGTAAGGCATGACTCCGCCGTGATGATCAAGGAAATCGAGGCGGAGGCAAAGGAAGAAGCCGACAAGAGGGCCAGGGAGCACGTGATCAACGCCATCCAGAGATGCGCGGCAGACCACGTTGCCGAGGCAGCCATCTCTGTTGTGCAGCTTCCGAACGACGACATGAAGGGCAGGATTATCGGACGCGAGGGACGCAACATCCGGACTCTCGAGACGATGACCGGTGTCGATCTTATCATCGACGATACCCCCGAGGCGGTCGTCATCTCCGGTTTCGATCCGATACGACGCGAGGTCGCGCGTATTGCCCTGGAGAAACTCATTGTGGACGGACGCATTCATCCGGCCAGAATTGAGGAAATGGTCGAAAAAGCGAGAAAGGAAGTCGATGCCCGGATCAAGGAAGAGGGTGAGTCCGCCACGCTGGAGGTTGGCGTGCACGGTATTCATCCCGAGCTTGTCCGGCTGCTGGGCAGGATGCGTTTCCGCACCAGCTACGGCCAGAATGCGCTGAAGCATTCCATCGAGGTCGCGCAGTTATCCGGACTGCTTGCCGGTGAGCTTGGACTCGATGTGAGGATGGCCAAGAGAGCAGGACTTCTTCATGATATCGGCAAGGCTGTCGATCATGAGATGGAGGGATCCCATGTACAGCTGGGCGCAGAGCTGTGCCGCAAGTACAAGGAGTCCCCGATTGTGATTAATGCGGTCGAATCCCATCACGGCGATGTGGAGGCGACGAACCTGATATCCTGCATCGTTCAGGCGGCGGATACCATATCCGCAGCCCGTCCCGGCGCGAGAAGAGAAACGCTGGAGACCTATACCACCAGGCTCAAGCAGCTTGAGGAAATCACCAACAGTTTTAAGGGAGTAGCTAATTCTTATGCCATCCAGGCAGGCAGAGAAGTTCGTGTAATGGTAGTTCCTGAACAGGTCAATGATACCGACATGGTGCTTCTTGCTCATGATATTTCCAAGAAGATCGAAAGTGAAATGGAATATCCTGGACAGATCAAAGTGAATGTTATTCGCGAATCCCGGGTCACGGATTACGCGAAATAACCGAGTCTATCGGAACAGCCGGAGAGAAATCTCCGGCTGTTCCGTGTTTTACGCAGGACCGCACGCGCACTCACTGCCGGTGCGGCAGATTATGAGGATAAAGTCGCTCATCTTGCGCCATTGCGCAAGTTTGCTTACAATAATCCTAACATCATCAGAAAAGAGGTTACGGCATCAATGTCCTTCATCTATGAAAAAGCGCTTCCTACTCCAAAGGAGATCCGCGAAGAGTTTCCTCTCACCGCACAGATGTCAGAGCTCAAGGCAGCCCGGGACAAAGAAATATCCGACGTGATCACCGGAAAGGACAGCCGGTTTCTTCTTATTATCGGCCCGTGCTCCGCAGACAATGAGGATTCGGTCTGTGAATATGTGAGCAGACTTGCCGCGGTGAACGAGCGCGTGAAGGAAAAACTGGTCATTGTTCCGCGAATATATACGAATAAGCCCAGGACGACAGGGCATGGCTACAAGGGAATCTCTTCCCAGCCGGATCCGGAGGGAAAACCGGATCTTCTCGCGGGGCTGATTGCGATGAGACGGATGCATATCCACGCGATTGAGGTGTCGGGGCTTACGCCGGCGGATGAGATGCTTTATCCGGACAACTGGGGCTATGTGGAGGATATTCTTTCGTACGTGGCTATCGGCGCCCGGTCGGTAGAGGACCAGCAGCACAGGCTTACCGTGAGCGGATTTGATGTCCCGTCGGGGATGAAGAACCCGACCAGCGGCGATTTTACGGTGATGCTCAATTCGGTTTACGCAGCCCAGCATCCTCATGTGTTCACGCACCGCGGGTACCAGGTACATACCAGCGGCAATCCTCTTGCCCATACCGTGCTCCGCGGGGCAGTGAATTCCTATGGACGCAATATTCCGAATTATCACTATGAGGATATCATGCTCCTTTACGAGTTGTATCAGGAGAGGAATCTTGTTAATCCTGCCTGCATAATCGATACTAATCACAGCAATTCCAGCAAACAGCACAGGCAGCAGATCCGGATCGCCGGGGAAGTAATGCACAACCGGCAGATCTCCGCAGAGAACCGGGAGCTGGTCAAGGGGCTGATGATAGAGAGTTATCTTGAGGAAGGGGCGCAGAGCATAGGAGACGGGGTTTACGGAAAATCCATCACGGATCCCTGTCTCGGCTGGAAGGACACGGAACGGCTGATACTTGAGATCGCAGAGAACTGCTGAAATGAACTCGGCGCGGGGTATCTGAACAATGACAGAAAAAGAGTTAAAGAAGCTTTTAAGTGAAATGAGTCTCGAAGAAAAAGCGGGACAGCTTGAGCAGCTGCCCTTTGGTTTCTTTGAAGACGGAAATACCGTACTTACCGGCCCGATGGGGGAGATCAGCCTGACCAGGGAGCAGATCGCGCTTACCGGCTCTACGCTCAGCGGCTGCGGCGCCGCGAAGCTCCGCAGGGTACAGCGGGAGTATATGGAGAATCATCCGCATCACATTCCGCTGCTGTTCATGATGGACATCATCAACGGCTGCGACACGATCTTCCCGATTCCTCTGGCCCAGGGCGCGATGTTTGATCCCCAGAGGGTGAAGAAGGCAGCACAGACCGCGGCGAGAGAAGCGGCAGCCCGCGGCCTTCATGTTACCTTCTCCCCGATGCTTGACACGGTAAGGGATCCCCGGTGGGGCCGCGTCATGGAGTCCACGGGCGAAGACCCGTACCTGAACAGCGAGAACGCGAAGGCGATGGTTAAGGGCTACCAGGGGCAGGACTTCGGGAAAACAGGAGTTTTCGCGAGGGATTCCGTAGCTGCGTGCATCAAGCATTTTGCGGGTTACGGCGCTCCGCTCGGGGGACGGGATTACAATGCGGTGGAGCTCTCCGACCGCACCCTCAGGGAGGACTATCTTCCCGCTTACAAGGCTGCGGTGGATGCCGGGGCCCAGATGGTCATGACCAGCTTCAACACGCTGGACAGAGTTCCGTCCACGGCAAACCGCCGGCTGTTTTCGGATCTCCTGAGGGAAGAGTGGGGATTCGAAGGCGTATCCATAACCGACTGGGCGGCGATGGCGGAGCTCATGGAGCACCGCGTGGCGGCCGATGACCTGGAGGCCTGCCGGCTGGCTATGGATGCCGGGATTGATATCGACATGTGTACCGGAATCTATCAGTTCCGTCTTCCCCAGCTCGTGAAAAAGGGCGTGATCCCCGTAAAGAAGCTGGATGAAGCCGTACTCCGGGTCCTGAAGCTGAAGAACGCGCTGGGTCTGTTTGAGGACCCTTACCGCGGGATCGACGAGGATGCGGAGCAGGCAATCCTGCTTAGCGACGAGCACAGGAAGCAGGCGAGGAAAGCGGCGGAGGAATCCTTTGTTCTGCTTAAGAACGAGGGCGGACTGCTTCCGCTTGACCCCGAAAAGAGCGGAAAGGTTGCGTTTATCGGCCCCTTCTCGGACAGCGGGGAAGTAAGCGGCGCGTGGAGCATTCTCGCAGATCCCGCAAAATGTGTGACGATAAGACAGGCAGCGGAGAAAAAAATGAAGAAATTCCGTCTCCGCTTTGCGGAGGGGAGTGCTTTCGCGGACGCGGAGGATCCCATTGCCGGATTCGACGGCCCGTATATCCCCGGCGCTTCCGGGCCGGAGGAGGAGCTTATCGCGGACGCAGTCGAGGCAGCAAAGGAAGCGGACACTGTAGTCCTGTGCATCGGCGAGCACAGGCTGATGACCGGGGAGGCGTCCAGCAGGGCAAATATCCAGATCCCTGCGGTCCAGGCGAGGCTGCTCAGGGCGGTGAGCGCGGTGAACCGCAATGTCGTCACGGTGCTGTTTACGGGAAGGCCCCTGGATCTGCGGGAGGTTTCCTCTCTGTCCAAGGCACTGCTCGTCGTCTGGTTCCCCGGGACAGAGAGCGGCAATGCCATTGTCAATACGCTTACGGGGAAGAACAATCCTTCCGGAAAGCTTCCCATGAGTTTCCCCTGGTGTGTCGGGCAGGTGCCGGTCTTCTATGCATCGTTTTCCACAGGGAGGCCGGTCACGGACAATAACCGGGATATGAAGTTCCTCTCCAGGTACATGGATATTCCCAACGATCCGCTCTATTCCTTCGGATTCGGCCTTTCCTATACCAGCTTTTCGTTCTCGGAGGTCTCGCTCTCCGGCAAATCGATAAAGCGCAGGGGAGGAAAGAAACTCACCGCGGGAGTGCGGGTCACGAATACCGGGGACCGTGCGGGGGAGTGTGTGGTTCAGATGTATATCCGGGACGAAGTTTCTTCCGTCGCAAGGCCCGTGAGGGAACTTAAGGGATTTAAGCGCATCACGCTGGAACCGGGCGTTTCGGAAGAGGTTGCTTTTGAAATCAGCGAAAAGATGTTAAGGTTTATCGGAATAGACGGGAAGAGAAAGAGCGAGCCCGGAAAATTCACGGTTTATATCGGAGAGGATTCCTCGACGATGAACGGCGCAGATTTTGCGCTAATGTAAGTATGGGAGGTTACGATGAGAAAGATACTGTTTGCTGCGTCGGAATGTGTTCCTTTCATCAAGACAGGCGGACTTGCCGATGTTGTCGGCTCACTGCCGAAGGAACTGGATCCTGAGTATTACGATGTCCGGGTTATCCTTCCGAGATATGCCTGCATGAAGCAGGAGATCAAGGACAGGATGTATTATCTCACTTCTTTCTACATGGATTACAACTGGAAGGAAGTGTATGTCGGACTTTTCGTGATCGAGGAAAACGGCGTGAAGTATTATTTCATCGACAATGAGTATTACTTCAACGGCTCCACCGTATACACGGACGATCCGCGCTGGGAGATCGAGCGCTACGCGTATTTCTCCAAGGCGGTGCTTTCCTCCCTGCCCATTCTCGGCTTCCAGCCCCAGCTGATCCACTGCCATGACTGGCAGACCGGACTGATCCCGGTCTATCTTAAGGAGCGCTTCCAGGGCGATCTCTTCTTTGTCGGGATGAAGAGCGTGATGACGATCCACAACCTGAAATTCCAGGGGCGCTGGAACATCGAGGATGTGGAGAACATGACCGGCCTCTCCGGCGACTATTTCACCGCGGACAAGCTCGAGTACTTCCGCGATGCCAATCTGCTGAAGGGCGGCCTGGTCTACGCTGACGCGATCACCACGGTGAGCCCGACCTACGCGCAGGAGATCCGCACGAAAGAGTTCGGCGAGGGTCTCGACGGTCTCCTTAACGCGCGCGTCAATGACCTCAGGGGAATACTCAACGGCATTGATTACACCGACTATAATCCCACCTCGGATCCGCATATTCCTTTCCCCTACACGGAGGAAAACTTCCGCAGGATCAAGAAGAAGAACAAGCTCGCCCTGCAGAAGGAGCTCGGTCTTGCCGAGGACGAGAAGGCGATGATGATCGGAATCGTGTCCAGGCTTACCGATCAGAAGGGGTTTGACCTTATAGCCTATGTGATGGACGAACTGTGCCAGGATGCGGTGCAGATTGTTGTGCTCGGCACAGGCGAGGAGCGCTACGAGAACATGTTCCGCCACTTCGACTGGAAATACGGCGACAGGGTTTCCGCGAACATCCGTTACTCCGAGGCACTGTCCCACAAGATCTATGCCGCAAGTGACGCATTCCTCATGCCGTCGCTCTTCGAGCCCTGCGGGCTGTCCCAGCTCATGGCGCTTCGCTACGGCACGCTTCCGATCGTAAGGGAGACGGGCGGACTTAAGGACACGGTCGTTCCCTACAACGAGTATGAGGGAACCGGTACCGGGTTCTCCTTCAGCAATTACAATGCCCACGAGATGCTCCAGACGATCCGTTACGCGGAAAAGATCTACTACGACCGCAGGAAGGACTGGAACAAGATCATCGACCGCGCAATGGCCGCGGATTTCTCCTGGAAGAAGTCGGCAGAAGACTATCAGTTAATGTATGACTGGCTCATCGGTTAAACGCAATAACAGTCAGGTGATTGTGCAGGCCGGTATACTCGCGGCAGCTTCCATTGTCGTAAGAATTATCGGCCTGCTGTACCAGGCGCCCCTGACCGCGATCATCGGGGACGAGGGCAACGGGTACTACAGTTTTGCCTACAATATCTACACCATAGTTCTGCTGATCTCCTCGTACAGCATCCCTTCTGCGGTGTCAAAACTCATGGCGCAGAAGCTTGCACTCCGATACTACAGGGACGCTCAGCGTATTTTTCATGTGGTTCTCGCGTACGTGCTCTGCGTGGGCGGGTTTCTGAGTGTCTTTATCTATTTCACTGCCGGTTTCTTCGTGGGGAGCAGTTCCGTTCCCGTGCTCAGGGTTTTTACGCCGACTATCTTCCTTTTCGGGCTGCTTGGAGCCTTAAGAGGCTATTTCCAGGCGCAGGCAACCATGGTCCCTACTTCAATCTCGCAGGTGATTGAGCAGATCATGAATGCCGCGATGTCGATTCTCGCCGCCTGGCTCTTTATCCGGAGCGCAGAAGGCGCGGATCCGACGGAGCAGGCCATAAGGGGCGCGCAGGGCTCCGCCCTGGGAACGGGCATCGGTGTGGTTTCCGCGCTTCTTTTCATGTCCTGGGTGTATTACCTTAACGGGGACAGGAGAAAGAAGAGGATAGAAAAGGACAAAAGCGGTGTGGAGACCCCTTACCGCGAAATTCTTCTCGAGGTGATGAGAGTCGTCACCCCGTTCGTTTTGAGCAGTTTTATCCTGAACCTGACCACGACGCTGAACCAGACGATCTATTCGAAGATCATGATGGATGTTCGGGCGCTGGACCAGGCATTTGTCACCACGCAGTACGGCATCTTCTCGAGAAAGGCTACGGTTATCACCAACATTCCCATTTCCGTTGCGACCGCGGCCTCGGCAGCCGTGATCCCGGACATCTCCGCCGCGTTTGCTTTCGGCGACCGCGAGGAGACGCTCTTCAGGGCGAGAAGTGCGGTGCACATCACCTCGCTTCTGGCCATCCCCTGCGCAGCCGGGCTTTTCTTCCTCGCGAAACCGGTAACCATGCTGCTTTTCCCCCAGAAAGCCTCTCTTGACCAGGCTTCCTATCTGCTTATGGCGCTCGCGGTATCGGTGTTCTTCTACTCGATTTCGACGGTGACGAATGCCGTGCTGCAGTCGACCGAACACATGAACCTGCCTCTTGTAAGCGCCGTGATTGCCCTTGTCATGCAGACAGTGCTTCTGCAGATCCTCTTGAGGAAAACGGATCTCGATGTCTATGCACTGGTGATTTCCAGCGTTGCCTACTCCGTGATGATCTTCCTTGCGAATGAGTTTTTCCTGAGAAGATACCTGGGAAGCAGCGCGAACCTCGGACATGACTACGTTGTGCCCGTAGTATCCTCGGTGCTGATGGGCTGTGCGTCCTTCCTCACCTATAAGCTTATCAACTGGATTCTTATCGGTGCGGCGGGAATGGGGAAAACGCTGAAGGGAGAGTATTTCGCCAATCTGATCGCGGTTATCCCGGCGATTGCCGGCGCGGTGGTAATCTACGCATTCCTGCTTATCCGCCTTAAGGCGGTAACAAGGGAAGATCTTCTGGGAATGCCCAGAGGGGCAAAACTTGTGAGGATGGCGGAGAGACTCCGCTTCTTCCCCGGAAGCTGATAGCGGAAGAAAAGAAAAAGCCGCGCTGCGGAATCCCGGCTCAGGCCGGAAAGCAGCAGCGCGGACGAAGGAAGCACAGTCCTTACTGGGAAAGCAGGGTGAGCCCGGAAATATCCGTGGATGCTAGAATCGAATAATTGGTGTAGTAGACGACAAAGCCCGGTTTTGCTCCGCCGGGTTTTTTTACGTCGCGGCGGAAGAGATAGTCGATTTCCACCTTACCCTGCGCCCTGCCGGAGGAGTAGTACGCGGCAAGCGCGGCGGCGTCCTCAAACACGGAGTCCGGAAGCTCCTCCAGCGGCCTGCCCAGGGTTTTGAGCACGACATGGGATCCCGGCATGTCGTTGGCATGAAACCAGAGGTCGGAATTCCCTGCGAGCTTAAAGGTGATCTCATCATTCTGCAGGTTGTTCTTCCCTACGTAGATGTCGTAGCCGTCGCGGCTCTTATAGTGAAGCGGCCTGGATTTCGGGATGCGCACTTTGGCGGCTTTCTTCCCGCCGGAGGTGCTGCCGGCAAGACCCCTCCGCTTAAGGAGGCCGGAGAGGACGAGCTCCTCCCGGATCTCGGCAAGATCGCTTTCATTCTCCGCGAAATCCAGTGCGACGAGCACGGACCTGAGCTGCCCGATTTCCGCCCTGGTCTCGCCGGTAAGCGTATCAAGGGCTTTGGCGGTGCGCTTCAGCTTGGCATAGCGGTCATAGTATCGCTGGGCATTCTCCGATGCGGTAAGTGTCGGATCCAGCGTTATTTTCATCTTTTCTCCGGTATAGTAATTGTCTACCTCACAGGAGGAGAGTCCCGGCTCTATCTGGTAAGCCCAGGTGGTGAGCAGTTCGCCGCAGAGACGGAATCTGTCCATCTTGCGGGTATCCTCGAGCTGCTTTTCCTGGAGATCAAGCTTGTGTACATCGCGCTCGAGGAGGGTGGACACCGTGTGGCGGAGATCGGCGGTGCGCTGGCGCACCCTGGCGGCCTTCATCCGCTCGGAGTAGAAGGTCTCCAGCAGTGAGGACATGGAGCTGAACTTAACCTCTTCGTACCCGTTCAGTCCGAAGATCGAAAGGGGAAGGGCGGAGAATTCGCAGGGGATCATTCGGTCGGATTCCCTGTCCTTCTTCCGGTAGAGAACCGGTGAGAAGGAACCTTCCCGAATGCTGTCCATAAGAGAGCGGAAGGCGAGATACAGCTTATCCTTCTCCTCCCGGCTCATGGCGGATGCGGAAAGATCCTGGACGATACCAGCGCGGGAGACGAGCTCCTCTCCGGTAACGGAGGCAAATCCGGTATAGCGGCCGGAGAGGAGTTTTGCAGGAGGAGCAGGATTGTCCAGGAGACGGAAGAAGCCCTCCCTTGTCTCCTCCAGGGGATTTATGCGGGACCTGGTCTCAGGGATGAAGTATTCCCTGCCGGGCAGAACCTCACGCACGGAGCTCATCATCGAGTTTACGCGGCGGATGCTGTCGACAATCTGCTCATTGCTGTCGACGAAGATGATGTTGCTGTGCTTGCCCATGAGCTCGATGATCAGGGTATGCTCCGTGAGATCACCCATCTCGTTCAGGTGCTCGATGCGGAAGCGGATGACCCTCTCCAGGCCCGGCTGGGTGACGGAAAGGATCCTCCCCGCCCCGATATGCTTGCGCAGGAGCATGCAGAAGGCCGGGGCAGTCGCGGGAGCGGGCTTGTTTGAGTCGGTAAGGTACAGCAGGGGGAGGGATGCGTCAGCGGAGAGAAGTACCCTGGCCTGTCCTCCGCAGGATTCCGCCGGGGTGCGCACCGTAATCATCAGTTCGTCGCTTTCCGTCTGGACGATTTTGCTGATCCGCCCGCCGGAGAGACGGCCGTTCAGTTCGTTTACAAGACAGGCGACAGTAATTCCGTTGAATGCCATAGATCTACCTCGCTTAAAAGCGGTTCCGGAATGAAACAATGATAAGCATAAACGCTGGCGGAAGTTTTGAAAAGCATCCGGTCGAATGTAGCGGGCGCCGATAAGGAAAAACCGGAGGATGTCCGCCCGGGCTTAGCTTGCTTGACGGAAAAATGGCACCTCTTTATAATGTATCTGATTATCCGGCGGAGGTCTTATTATTTATGATCAGAAGTATGACCGGCTTCGGCCGTTGCGAAACAGAGGAAAACAACCGGCGCGTTACCGTGGAGATGCGCTCTGTCAACAACCGCTACCTTGATCTTTCGGTGAAGATGCCGAGAAAGTTCGGAGCGTTTGAGGCTGCAGTCCGGGCTGAAGTGAAGAAATTCCTTGCAAGAGGCAAGGTGGATCTGTACATCAGCTACGAGGATTTCTCCGCGGCGGGAAACAATATCCGCTATAACCGTGACGTCGCGGCCGAGTACATGGATCACTTCCGCGCGATGGCGGAAGATTTCGGCATAGACAACGATATCCGCGTATCTTCACTTGCCCGTTTTCCGGAGGTCTTCACCCTGGAGGAGACCGAGCTTGATGAAGAGACAGTCTGGGAACTGATCCGGAAGACGGTGGACGGCGCGCTGGAGAAGATGGCGGAGGAACGGGCGAGAGAGGGGAGCTTTCTTAAGGAGGACCTTCTCGCGAAGCTCGACGAGATGTCGGATGCGGTCGACTTCATCGGTGCCCGCTCACCGGAGATCATCTCCGGCTATCAGGCAAAACTTGTCCAGAAGGTGAAGGATCTTCTCGGCGACACCGCCCTGGATGAGTCCAGAATCCTTCAGGAAGTCACCATCTACGCGGACAAAATCTGTGTGGATGAGGAGATGGTGAGGCTGAAGAGCCATATCGGAGCGATGCGAGAAGCTCTTAATACCGGCGCAGACGAGGGAGTGGGAAGAAGGCTGGATTTCCTCGCGCAGGAAATGAACCGCGAGGCCAACACAATCCTGTCGAAGTCCGGTGATGTTGATATCTCCGACAAGGGCATCGTCCTCAAGACAGTCATCGAGAAAATCAGGGAGCAGATTCAGAATATTGAATAATCTCATCAATATCGGTTTTGGCAATATCGTCAACGCCGCAAAGATCATCGCGGTGGTCAGCCCTGATTCAGCGCCGATCAAGCGCCTTGTTCAGGAGAGCAAGAGCGCGGGACGCACGGTGGACGCCACCCAGGGGAGGAAGACGAAGGCGGTACTCGTCATGGAGGACAACCGCATCGTACTCTCGGCACTGCTTCCGGAGACGATCCGCGGAAGGGCGCAGACCTTTGATGCGGACGACAGCCGCCAGAGAACTACATACGACGGGTACGACGGAATAAAGGGAGATGACAATGAATAATAAAGGCAGCCTGATCGTCCTCTCCGGTTTTTCCGGATCAGGCAAGGGAACCATCGTAAAGGAACTGATGAGCCGGTACAGCCAGTACGCGCTCTCGGTTTCCATGACGACCAGGGCACCCAGGGAGGGCGAGAAGGACGGCGAATCTTACTTCTTCGTATCAAAGGAGCGCTTCGAGGAGGAGATCTCGAGGGGAGGCCTCCTGGAGCATGCCCGGTACGTCGATAATTATTACGGCACTCCCCGTGCTTATGTGGAAGAAAAACTCGGAGAGGGGCGGGATGTGATCCTGGAGATTGAGGTCCAGGGCGGCCTCCAGATCCGGGAAAAGTTTGAGGAGGCGGTTCTGGTCTTTGTCACTCCTCCCTCGGCGAAGGAACTCCACAGAAGGCTGACGGGCCGCGGTACCGAGGACGCGTCGGCTGTCGCGAACCGCATAAGGCGGGCGGCAGAGGAGGCGCCGTATATGAAGGATTATGATTATATCCTCATCAACGATGACCTTGACCTCTGTGTGGAGGAGCTTCACCGCATAGTCGGAGCGGAGAAGCAGAAGAGCCTGAGAAGGGCATCGTTTATCGCGGATATCGGAAGAGAGCTTGCCGATCTCTCCGCAGAGCTGTAAACTAAGAATCCGCCGCGGTATTACTGCCGCGCGGAACAGGCAGTACGCAGGTCACTGATCACCATCGGTTTCAAGCAGGAACAGGATACAAGGAGAACTTATGCTTCATCCCAATTATGTGGAACTTATGAATGTCGTCAACAAGGATGTTGAGGAGGGCGAAGCCCCCGTGATCAACAGCCGCTACTCCATCGTCATGGCTGCCGCGAAGCGCGCGCGCCAGCTTGTCAGCGGGGCGGATCCCCTTGTGGAGACCGACGAGAAGGAGAAGCCCCTCTCCATTGCGGTGGATGAGCTCTGGAAGGACAGGATCCAGATTCTCGGCGAGGATACGGATACCGATGAGGCTCCGCAGCTCGCGATCGCCCGCACCGGCGTATCCGTTACCGGCGTGGAATTTGATCAGGACGACGAGGAGATCGCCGCGGATCCCGACGCGGTGGCGGAGATCAATCTTACCGAGCGCTATGACAACAACAGCCAGGCGGCGGAAGTCCCTGCCGACATCGATACCACGGATTTTGACAAAGAGAGCGACGATCTATGAAGGTCTGTCTGATTTCACTGGGCTGCGACAAGAATCTTGTGGACTCCGAGAAGATGCTCGGACGGCTTTCGGACAGCGGATATACCATAACGGATGATGAGGAAGCAGCAGATATTGCAGTAGTCAATACCTGCTGCTTTATTCAGGATGCCCAGAAAGAGAGCATTGAGACGCTCTTAAGGCTTGGGGAGCGGAGAACCGCCGGGTCGCTTAAATGCCTTGTGGCAGTCGGCTGCCTTGCGCAGCGCTTTGCTGAGGACATCAGGAGGGAGATCCCCGAGGTTGATGCCATACTGGGCACCACAGCCGGGGACAGGCTGACAGAAGCTGTAGAGTCCGTGCTTTCCGGAAAAAACCCGGAGAAGTATATTGCCCTCACCCCGCTGGATAAGCCCGCTGAGGACCGCTCGAGGCGGATATTGTCCACTTATACGGGTTATGCCTACCTGAAGATAGCGGAGGGCTGCGACAAGCGCTGCACCTACTGTGTCATCCCTTCCATCCGGGGGCCATACCGGAGCGTTCCCATGGATGCCCTGATCGGGGAAGCGGAGAAGATCGCGTCCGAGGGGGTGAAGGAGCTGATCCTCGTCGCCCAGGAGACGACGATTTACGGCGTGGACCTCTACGGGAAGAGGATGCTCCCCGAACTCTTAAGGCGGCTCTGCGGGATAGAGGGGCTCTCCTGGATACGGATACTCTACTGCTATCCGGAGGAGATCACCGATGAGCTTATCGGGGTAATGGCTTCGGAGCCGAAGATCGTCCACTACCTGGACATGCCGGTCCAGCACGCAAGCGACGCAGTGCTGAAGGCGATGGGGAGGCGCACGAACAGGGCGGAGCTGACGGAGCGTATCGCAAAACTGCGCGGAGCAATGCCGGATATTACCCTCAGGACAACCCTGATCTCCGGATTCCCCGGGGAGACGGAGGAGGATCACGCGATTCTCGCCGATTTCGTGCGCAGCATGCGTTTTGACCGTCTCGGCGTGTTCACCTACTCCAGGGAGGCCGGCACGCCGGCTGCGGCGATGAAGCCGCAGATAAAGGCCTCCGTGAAGAAAAGCCGGCAAAGGGAACTCATGCTTATCCAGCAGGAGATCGCCTTTGAGAATGCGAGAGCGATGAAGGGAAGGGTGCTCGAAGCAATGGTTGAGGGACAGCTCGCCGGCGAACAGGTTTATGTTGCGAGAACCTATATGGACGCTCCCGACGTCGACGGACTGATGTTCATCGAGACCGGCAGGGAACTGGTCAGCGGGGAAATAGTCAAGGTGAAGGTCACCGGATCAAAGGAATACGATCTCACAGGAAAACTGGTCACGGACGAATGAAGTGGAGGCAGGGATGAATCTTCCCAACAAACTTACGGTACTTCGCGTACTGATGATTCCCTTTTTTGTACTTTTCATGATGCTTCCTGCCGCGGGAAAGTACGGAGATATCGTAGCGCTTGTCCTCTTTATTGCTGCGAGCCTGACGGATATGCTCGACGGAAAGATCGCGAGAAAGTATAACCTTATTACGGATTTCGGCAAATTCATGGATCCGCTCGCGGATAAGATGCTTGTTTCCGCAGCGCTGATCTGTCTTGTCGCCCTGGATCGAATCCCTGCCTGGATCGTGATCGTGATCATCTCGAGGGAATTCATCATTAGCGGCTTCCGGCTGATCGCCGCGGACAATGGCGTTGTGATCGCAGCAAGCAGCTGGGGCAAAATCAAGACGGTCTTCCAGATGATCATGGTTATACTGATGATCCTGAACCTTCCCGCTCTCTCCGTTGTCACGGACATCGTGATGTGGATCGCCCTGGTTCTCACCATTGTGTCCCTGGCCGATTATCTCCTTAAGAACAAGGGGGTGCTGAAAATTGAGTGACTGCGGCGCGGCCGAAAAACTATTTCATCTCCTTTCCGAGCACAGGCTTTCCTTCGCCACGGCGGAGTCCCTCACCTGCGGACTGATCGCTGCGAAAATGGGTGAGGTGCCGGGTGTGTCCGGAGTGTACGAGGGAGGTTTTGTCACTTACAGCCCGGAGATGAAGAGGAGTGCTCTCGGCGTAAGTGAGGAGACTATACGGAAATACGGGACAGTCAGCAGGGAATGCGCGGCGGAAATGTGTGCAGGCGCGGCTAAGCGCTCCGGAGCGCACGCTGCGGTTTCAGCGACAGGCAACGCCGGACCGGATGCCTCCGAGGGCAAGCCGGTCGGCCTGGTCTATATCGGCGTCTTCCTTAACGGCAGGGTAAGCGTTAAGGAGTACCGCTTTGAGGGCAGCAGGCCCGAGGTGAGGGAAGCTGCGGCGGAAAGAGCACTGCTTGATGCCGCCGGCATGATCGGAATTGAATGCGGCGGAGAAATAGTGTAGAATACCTGCGGTACCGGACCAGGCACCGAGAAAGCCAGCCGGATCTGCCGGGATGCATCCCTGCATGCCGCCGGCAGTCGATTTCTGAATGGAGGAACGGATGAAATACAGACCTATCGTACTGATGATCCTTGACGGATACGGCCTCTCCGATATCCCGGAGCACAATGCTGTCGCGGAGGCAAATACCCCCGTAATGGACAGTCTCATGGCGGATTATCCTTTCGTGAAGGGGTATGCAAGCGGAATGGCGGTCGGCCTTCCCGACGGCCAGATGGGCAACTCCGAGGTCGGTCACCTCAATATGGGCGCAGGCCGCATCGTCTACCAGGAACTCACCAGGATCACCAAGGAGATCCAGGACGGTGTGTTCTTTGAGAACAAAGAGCTTCTGGATGCTATTAACAACTGCAAAGAGAACAATTCCGATCTTCATCTCTACGGACTTCTGTCCGACGGCGGCGTACACAGCCACAACACACATCTTTACGCGCTTATCGAGATGGCGAAGAGAAACGGGCTTGACAGGGTATACGTGCACTGCTTCCTTGACGGCCGCGACACGCCTCCGAAGAGCGGAGTGGATTATATCGACCAGCTCGAGGAGGAGATGAAGAAGATCGGCGCCGGCAGCATCGCCACCATCAGCGGCCGCTACTATGCGATGGACCGGGACAATAACTACGACCGGATAGAATATGCGTACAACGCGCTGACGAAGGGCGAGGGCGTGACGGCGGCTTCCGCGCACGAGGCAATCATCCAGTCCTACGATAAGGACGAGACCGACGAGTTCGTCCGTCCTACCGTTATTCTTAAGGACGGCGCGCCTACAGCGACGATTAAGAACGGCGATTCCATCGTGTTTTTCAATTTCCGTCCCGACCGCGCAAGAGAGATCACCCACTGCTTCTGCGATGACGAGTTCACGAAGTTCGACCGCGGAGAGAGAATCAAGACCACCTACGTCTGCTTTGCGGACTATGATCCGCTGATCCTGAACAAGGAAGTTGCCTTTAAGAAGATCGAGGTGACCAATACCTTCGGCGAGTATCTTGCTGCCCACGGGATGAAGCAGGCAAGGATCGCCGAGACCGAAAAATATGCCCACGTCACGTTCTTCTTTAACGGCGGAGTGGAGAAGGCCAATGAGGGAGAGGACCGCATCCTCGTCAATTCTCCCAAGGACGTTGCGACTTATGACCTCAAGCCCCAGATGAGCGCGTATGAGGTCTGCGACCGTCTGGTGGAGGCGATTACCGGCGGGAAGTACGACGTGGTGATCTGCAATTTTGCCAATCCGGACATGGTCGGGCACACCGGAGTCGAGAAGGCGGCAATCAAGGCCGTGGAGGTCGTCGACGAGTGCGTCGGCAGGGCAATTGATGCCGTAAAGCAGGTGGGCGGAGCCGCCTTTATCTGCGCCGACCACGGCAACTGCGAGAAACTGGTGGATTACGAGACCGGAGCCCCCTATACCGCGCACACCACCAATCCGGTTCCCTTCATTCTTGTTAACTACGACAAGGGCGTAGGCCTCAGGGAGAACGGCGTGCTTGCGGACATCGTTCCCACCCTGATTGAGATGATGGGAATGGAGCAGCCTGCCGAGATGACCGGCAAATCGCTGCTTGTCCACTGATCTTCCCGGTTCAGCATATCCTGAGACATCAGAACCGGCCCCCTGCGGAGTGATTCTCCGCAGGGGGCTTTTTTTGCGCGTTAGCAATGAGCCATGTGCGGACTCGATTGACAGGCAGGCCGGATTATAGTATATTAACTGTATTAGTTCAAGTAATACACCCGACCGCAGCGTCCGCGGAACATGCGGCAGGGTGCTTTGCAAAATGAACCGCGATTATCGCAGGATCAGGACAGACAATGATTAATCTGGACTACAGGGACAGCCGCCCTATCTACGAGCAGATTGTGGAGGGAATGAAGAAGCTGATTCTGAAGGGAGTTCTCCTTCCCGACGAACAGCTTCCGTCCGTGCGCTCGCTTGCTATGGATCTTTCCGCCAATCCCAATACCGTGCAGAAATCCTATGCCGAGCTGGAGCGGCAAGGGTATATCTACACGGTTAAGGGAAGAGGCAATTTCGTCAGCGGGGACAGGGATCTCCGGGAACTGATGAAGAGGGAGATCATCGGGAGTATCGGAAATTTGCTTAAGGAAGCTGCCGATCTGGGATTTGACCGCTCGGAAATTCTCTCGGAACTGGAGGACAGCAATGATTGAGACTATAGGAGTGACCAAGATATTTGACCGTGTCACCGCGGTGAACAAGGTCTCACTGACAATAAACGACGGCGAGGTCTTCGGACTGGTCGGGACCAACGGCGCAGGGAAGAGCACCCTGATGAGAATGATCTGCGGTGTCTATGCCCCGGACGGGGGAGAAGTGCTCATCGACGGTACCCCGGTATATGACAGCCCGGAGATCAAAGAGCAGGTCTTCTTCATTCCGGATGAGCCGTATTTCTTTCCCAGCGCCTCAGCGGAGGACATGAGAGATTACTACCGGGGAATCTACAGGCACTTCAGCAGTGCCGGATTTGACAGGATGATAAGGGATTTCGGCCTTAATCCTCAGGGAAGGATCAGCCACTATTCCAAGGGTATGAAGAAGCAGCTCTCTGTCCTTCTCGGAATCTCCGCCGGCACGAAGTATCTTCTCTGTGATGAGACCTTTGACGGACTGGATCCGGTGATGCGTCAGGGGGTGAAGAGCCTTTTCGCCTCGAATATGTCGGAGAGGGGGCTCACCCCGGTCATCAGTTCCCATAATCTGCGGGAACTGGAGGATATCTGCGATCATGTAGGCCTGCTCCACAAGGGAGGAGTGCTGCTCTCGGAGAATATCGAGAACATGAAGCTGAATACCTCCAAGGTTCAGTGCGTTTTCTCATCGGAGGCAGAGGAACAGGAGATTCTTAAGGAACTCGACGTGCTCACTCACGAGAAAAGGGGACGTCTGCATACGATTACACTTAAGGGCGGCAGAGAGGAAACGGAAGCGAAATTCCGCAGTGCATGTCCTGTATTTTTCGAAATTCTTCCGCTTACCCTGGAGGAAGTTTTTATCAGCGAGACGGAGGTCGCCGGATATGATGTCAAGAAATTCATCCTCGACTGATTCCAGAAACTACATGAGGACAGGTTTTGCGGCGAGACAGGCGGAGCTCACCAGAAGGAGGCTGTGGCCTGCCGCACTCTCGGCTGTGTTTTTCCTGCTTTACTATCCCGTCGCTGCTGTACTTATCATCGCCAGGGGGGAAAACAATGCGGTGCGCTACGGACTTGGCGCGGCGCGCGCAAGGCAGAGTATCCTCCATACCCTGGATGCGCTTGGCGGTATCGGGGGAGTTTCCTGGATTGCCGTCGCGGGACTTGCCGTTCTTCTGGGCCTTACGGGATATGCTTGGCTTGACAGCAGGGTTCAGATTGATTTCTATGAGAGCCAGCCGGTGTCCAGGTCCGTGAGGTTCTTTGACGTCTTTGCCAACTGCCTCCTTATCATGCTGCTGCCCGGCGCGCTGAGCCTTGGGCTGTATTTTGCGGCCGCCGCGGCTATGGGCTACCTGGAAACTGCGCTTCTTTATTCCGCGCTCTATGCTTTCGCGAGACTGGTTCTGCTGTTTCTCGCCGTGCTGGCAGTCACGATTCTTGCCGTTATGCTCTCGGGCAATCTTGTCGTGGCGTTTATCCTTACGATGATCTTCCTGCTCTACGAGATTGCTGCCTGCCTTATTATGAGCAGCTATGGCCCGATGTTTTTCGCAACCTGGAGTGAAGAGAGGGGAGTGCTCAGCCTGAAGCTTCCGCCGCTTGTCAATCATCTCAGCTATCTTCTGCTCGATAAGGAGGTCTATCCGTCTTATTTTCGCGGCTTTTACAGCAGTCCTTTGGAAAACCTGAGAAATGCCGTAAATACTCTGTTTGTCCGTGATCTTTGCACCTTCGCGGTCTTTGCTGCAGTCCTTATGGCCGCCTGGGGGCTCTACCGGTACAGGAAGAATGAACACGCCGGGATGAGTGTGATCAGCCCGGCAGTCAGGGTGATCCTGAAGGTTATGGTCTCCGTACTTGGCGCATTGCTCTGCGGGCTCATTCTCAGTGAGCTTTTTGAGTACGGGAGGTCCGGCGGAAGAACGCTTACAGTGATCATGGTCTGCGGAATTCTCTTCGGGGCAGCGGCGGCCGGGCTTGTCACGGAATCCGTTTACCAGCAGAACTTCCGCGGGATGTTCAGGAATGCCTGGGCCCTGGCTTTATCCGGGGTTCTCTCCGTACTGATATTTGTCGTGTACAAGAACGATATCTTTGGATATGACCGCTACATCCCTGCGGCAGATCAGGTGGAGAGCGCTGCGGTGATCGCTTATCCGGAGACCGACGGCAGTTATTATGACGGATCAGGAAGAGATGTCTCCTACGCTGAGTTTGTGCGGGACAACATGTTCCTTGAAGATGTCGGGGCGGTTATTGAACTGGCGGAGTCCGCAATGCCTTATACGGTGAGCCTTAAGGAGGAGATCAGCTCCGGCATGTATTATCCCGACAGCAGCCGACAGATCACCATATTGTACAGGATGAAGGACGGCCGGGTGAAGCAGCGCAGCGTAAGCGTTCCGGAGGATATTGACGAGAGGATAATGAACCGTATCCTCGGCTCGGACGAATACCGGATGAATATGACCATGGCAGGACATGAGGACTCAATTCTTGAGAATACTTCCCCGGGATGGATGTCCTTTGAGGTAGGTTACGGTGCAGCTTCAGGGGATGAAGCGGATTTTGAGGATTTCATCGAAGCCTACAGAAATGACCTCCGATCCTATGACTACACACTGGCTTCCGGCGGGGACATTGCGGGCTGGTTCACTGTTGAGCGCAGGATGAACGCGAATTCCGGATCAGTGTACCTGTCCTATCCCGTCTATGCGGAATTCGGGGAGACGCTGCAGTTCCTTAAGAATCACAGCCTGTATCTGCCTCAGAAGCTCTCCGCTGAAGACATTGAGACTGCGGTGATTACGAACAACCACTATGATGAACTGCAGAAGAGGGAGAGGACCGATGCGTTCGATATGCCCGGGGCGGATCTTATGACAGCGAAGACTGCGGAATACCGGGAGCCGGAGAAGATTGCGGCGATCCTTGAAGCGTGCGATTTCGATACCAGGCGCAGTCCGTGGGATGCGCGGGAATTTGACCATAATTATGACGTCATACTGGAGGTGGCAGAAGGAACGGAGCTGTACCGGAATTCCAGGTCGGACTGGGAGATGGGCAGTTATGGATACCGGGAATACGGCTCACAGACGATCTATGTCTCCCTGATCAGCGGCAAGGTTCCGGAATTCGTGAAAGAGGACACTGCACTGGATTCATGACAGACGGAGATCCTCTTGGAGATGCGGAACGGAAACTGCTTGTCAACGGGAAACGGCTGTGTTATGATATCTAGCGTTCATGCGGCAGAGGTGCATACGCCGCATCCGGCAGAATAAATAATATGGAGCATTTTTCCGGCACAGGACGGAAGAGCCGGAGAAATGCGTGAAATGAGGCGAAACATGGGCGTTTTACGTTGGCTGCTTACCATCATCATGATTCTTGTCAGTATTGCACTGGTCGTCGTGGTTCTCATGCAGGAGGGCAAGGCGCAGGGGCTCGGTGCCATCAGCGGCGCCGCGGAGACCTACTGGGGCAAGAACAAGGGACGTTCCATGGAGGGAATGCTCCGCAAGATCTCAACCGGACTGGCGGTGGCATTTATCGTACTTGCGCTGATTCTTAATCTGAACGTTTTCTGATTATCCGGTTTTGCGGAAAACGTCTGAAGCGGAAGTGCCGTGGCTGGATTTTAAGGGCGTCCTCATGAGGGCGCCCTTTCGCATGGGAGAAACTTATCCGGCGGACCGGGAAAACGTTTCCTGGTGCCGCCGGTTCCGGAAAGAAGGAGAATTATGGCGGAACGCGGGCCGGTAAAGCAGGTGGCCAACAACAAGAAGGCTTTCCACGATTATTTCATCGAGGAAAAATATGAGTGCGGAATCGAACTCTTCGGCACGGAGGTGAAGTCACTCCGCCAGGGCAAGTGCAGTATCCGTGAGGCTTACGTGTCCATAGACCACGGGGAGGCATTTATCGAGGGAATGAACATCAGTCCCTATGAGCACGGTAATATCATGAACAAAGATCCACTCAGGGTGAGAAAGCTGCTCCTCCACAAGAGAGAGATTATGAAGCTCGCGGGGCAGAGCGCGCTCAAGGGATATACAATCATGCCTCTCTCGGTGTACTTCAAGAACGGCCGCGCAAAACTCGAGATCGGCCTGGCGAGAGGCAAGAAGCTCTACGATAAGAGAGAGGACCGCATGAAGAAGGATCTCTCGAGGGAGGCGGAGAGAGACTATAAAGTCAATCTGAAATACTAGTCTTCCTTCCCGGCGGTACTTAAGACAGGGGAATAAAACAGAAGAGCTTTCTTCCGGCAGGAACGTCCTGCGGAAGAAAGCTCTTTGCTTCTGGAATAGGCGGGAGTCGAACCCGCGTCCAAAGACCCATTCAGTGTACTTCTACTATCATAGTCTGTCATGCGGCGTTAGCCCGTTCCCGCGTATCTGAGGGAGGCAGACAGCCCTCAGACGTTGGTAGCTCCTGATACGCCCGCGGAGTCGAAGCGCCCTCCGTGTCGTTTCCCACATTCATCACGCCGTATCCGCCTGCTGTGGGTGACAGACGGGCGACGGCAGCCATCAGGCCGCGTATGCTAAATTATCGTTAGCGTTTATTTTTAATTTTGCCGTTTGACGATCGGCGTCGGATAGCTTCTCCACCTTCAAGACCCCTGTCGAAACCATGACTATCCCGAGGTGTGAACAGGAAACCTGTTCTGGAGTAGTTATACTAACACAAACCATTTCCGTTGTACAGAGGATATCGCAATAGTGTATGATATATTCTGATACGTTGCTGTCCGGATTCCTTCCGGGGAGGCGGGCAGCCTGTCTGATGCTCAGGCAATAAAAGAACGGACTATAACGGC
>JAEEGL013255561.1_pt1 | contig 35182 bp, 26 predicted proteins | sample 9134231 | NCBI WGS metagenome assembly JAEEGL01 (sample SAMN16246548, study PRJNA631951) | gut metagenome | biome: gut microbiome; feature: rumen; material: fiber-attached | host: Bos | place: Iran: Karaj | collected 2018-10 | reverse complement strand
CTCTGTCACAGAACGACTATCCTTCGTATCAAGTCAAAAACAAATTGACGGTTTGTTTCTTATATACCCAAGTGCTCATAAAAAGCACTCGCTTCTTGTACTACTTCTGTCTATGTAAATCTTTCAAAGAACTCTTTCTTATGCCGCACTCGAAACACCGTTTCTCGTTTAGCGGGTGCAAAGGTACACACTTTTTCCCAACCAACAAAACTTTTATGAGATTTTTTTCAAATATTACGTGGATTTTTTACACCTCTTGATTTGAATCAATCACAAGAAGGTTATACACCTTATTATATATTATATAGGTTTAGGTTTCATATCAGTGGAACACCCACTTTCGTCGGTGGAAACCACAGCAGCTATATACTCCAACAAGCTAAGAAAGACGTTAATTTCTGATAAAACGTCGGTTGTTGGCGGAAAAATGCGTACCTTTGCACCTTAATTAATAGAGGATAGAAGAAAAGTATGTCGACAATACTACATATCGAGACCAGTACAGATGTCTGTTCCGTCGCCGTATCGGAGGACTCACAGGTGATCTTCCAGCAGGAAGACCATAGCGGTCCGAACCATGCTGAACGACTGGGCACAATGGTAGACGAAGCACTATCGTTTACCGACAATCATGCCATCCCATTCGATGCTGTAGCCGTCAGTTGCGGTCCCGGTTCCTATACTGGTTTGCGCATCGGGGTTTCGATGGCAAAAGGCATCTGTTATGGTAGGAATCTGAAACTGATTGCCGTTCCGACACTGGAATTATTGTGCGTTCCCGTTCTGCTTCGTGAGATTCCTGAAGAGAACGCCCTACTCTGTCCGATGCTTGACGCCAGGCGGATGGAAGTATATGCCGGTATCTTCAATCGTGCCTTAAAGCCCATCAGGGAGATAGGTGCCGACATTGTGGATGACAACACCTATAGAGCGTATCTTGATCAGGCACCCATCTATTTCTTCGGCAATGGTGCCAAGAAATGCATGGAGGCAATCAATCACCCAAATGCCCACCTGATAGAAGGCATAGAGCCTTTGGCCAAATGGATGCAGCCTCTGGCAGAGAAACGGTTACTAAATGCACAGACGGAAGACGTGGCCTACTTTGTGCCCTACTATCTGAAAGACTTTGTAGCCAAAAAGCCGAAAGACTTATTGAATATTGAACATTGAAGATTGAAAGATATGGATATTAAAGGATTAGACTACAACACACAGCGCGAGAAGCTCATTATGTCGGAGTATGGTCGCGAGATACAGAAGATGGTGGAATACGCTTGCGAACTTCCTACCAAAGAGGAACGTCTGAAGTGTGCCACCGCTATCATTCAGTTGATGGAGACCAAGAATCCCCAACTGAAAGACAATGACAACTACGAACAGACGCTCTGGGACCATCTTTATCTGATGAGTCACAGAGAACTTGATATCGACTGGCCTTACGACGTATCTGAGGCAGATAAGATCCTCTCCAAGCCCCAGCCGCTGAAGTTGCCCAAGGACAATGTCAGACTTCGTCACTATGGCAAACTCATCCAGGAACTTTTCGAGAAACTGAAGACGATGCCTGCAGGTGAAGAGCGTGATACATTGACCATGTACACTGCCAACCAGATGAAGCGCGACCTCATGACATGGGGACACGGTTCTATGGACGACGAGAAAGTGGCCAATGACCTGGCTTATTTTACGGACGGTATCATTCAGCTCGACCTGAACACCCTCAAGCTCACCAATACCAACACAGGTATTGAAGATGGAAGTAATAAGAAAGGAAAGAAAAAGAAGTAACAGAGAATGGCATCATTCACTATCGAAGGCGGACATCTGCTGCAAGGCACCATCACCCCTCAGGGCGCGAAGAACGAGGCTCTGCAGGTGATCTGTGCGTCCTTGTTGACAGAGGAGGAGGTCACCATCCAGAATATCCCCGACATCCGTGACGTCAACAACCTGATTCAGCTGTTGCGTGACATCGGCGTGAGAGTCAACCGATTGTCAACCAACGATTATTCATTTCAAGCCGATCAGTTGAATCTTGCCTATCTGGAAAGCGACGAGTTCGTCCAGAAATGTGCGGCCCTCAGAGGCAGTGTGCTGATGATCGGTCCACTGCTGGCACGAATGGGTAAGGCTGTCATCACCAAACCTGGTGGCGATAAGATCGGACGTCGCAGGTTGGATACTCACTTCCTCGGTTTCGAGAAACTTGGTGCGAAATTCAACCGAGTGGAAGGACGTAATGTCTATGAGATCTCTGCCAAGAGACTGAAGGGCACGAGTATGTTGCTCGACGAGGCATCTGTCACAGGTACGGCTAACATCATCATGGCGGCTGTCTTTGCCAAAGGGACGACCACTATCTATAATGCCGCCTGTGAGCCCTACATCCAACAGTTGTGCCACATGCTCAACCGGATGGGCGCACAGATCAGTGGTATCGCCTCGAACCTCCTGACCATCAACGGCGTTGATGGTCTGCATGGCACCATCCATCGCATCCTGCCCGACATGATTGAGGTGGGATCGTTTATCGGTATGGCGGCCATGTGTGGCGATGGCATCCGCATCAAAGACGTGTCGGTTAAAGATCTTGGTATTATCCCGGATGCCTTTCGTCGTTTAGGTGTTAAGATCAAGATTGAGGGCGACGATCTCTTTATTCCCCGACAGAAACATTACGAGATACAATCGTTTATCGATGGTACGATCATGACGCTGGCCGATGCCCCTTGGCCAGGACTAACACCTGATTTGCTTTCGGTTCTGATCGTAGTAGCCACCCAGGCTCGCGGATCAGTACTGTTCCACCAGAAGATGTTCGAAAGCCGTCTGTTCTTCGTCGACAAACTGATCGATATGGGTGCACAGATTATCCTCTGCGATCCACATCGCGCTGTAGTCGTCGGTCACGACCGGAAGATCACCCTTCGCGGAGGTCGTATGTCGAGCCCTGATATCCGTGCCGGTATCGCCCTACTGATTGCTGCCATGAGTGCAAAAGGTAATAGTCACATCGATAATATCGAGCAGATTGACCGCGGCTATGAGCATATCGAAGCGCGACTGAATGCCCTGGGGGCGAAGATCATTAGAGGTTAGTAGTTAGAGGTTAGAAAGATGATAAAGCTCGAAGAGGTTTATAAGATTGGAAAGCTGGGTAAGGTACACGGTGTGAAGGGGGAGATCAGTTTCCTTTTCGATGATGACGTGTTTGACCGCGTGGATGCTGACTATCTGATACTCGACATCGACGGTATTTTCGTTCCTTTCTTCATCGAGGAATATCGCTTCAAGTCCGACAGTAACGCTCTGATGAAGTTTGACGGCATCGACACGATGGAGCGCGCCAGGGAACTGACAGGCTGCGATGTCTATTTCCCTCGTAAGATGTCAGAGGCCGATGAAGGGCATCTGTCTTTGGCAGAGATTATCGGTTACAGTCTCATCGATGCCCAGACAAGAAAGGAGGTCGGCAAGATTGCTGCCATCGACGACTCGACGATCAATCTCCTATTCGAACTGGAGGACGGCAAACTGATTCCAGCCCCTGAGGAACTCATCACCAATGTAGATACAAAGAATCATCAAATAGAAATAAAACTGCCAGAAGGCATTTTGGAATTATGAAAAAGCAAATAGCTATTCTCGGCTCTACGGGGTCGATAGGAACACAGGCACTCGAAGTGATCGAGGAACATTCCGACTTGTACGAAGTGTATTGCCTGACAGCAAACAATAAGGTAGAGTTGCTGGCAGAACAGGCCCATAAGTTCAAGCCCGCTGCCATCGTGATTGCCAACGAGGCCCGTTATGACGAGCTGAAGTCGCTGATGAGTGACATGCCAGACGTGAAGGTTTATGCCGGTGCCAAAGCGCTTGATGAGATTGTAGAGGCAGGTCCTATCAATATGGTACTCACGGCGATGGTCGGATTCTCTGGTCTTAACCCCACGATCCATGCCATCAAGGCAGGCAAGACCATCTGTCTGGCTAATAAGGAGACACTGGTGGTGGCCGGTGAGCTGATTCTGGCCTTGGCCCAGCAGTACCATACACCGATTCTGCCCGTTGACAGTGAGCACTCTGCCATCTTCCAGAGTTTGGTGGGTGAGGACCAGAATCCCATCGAGAAGATTCTGCTTACAGCCTCTGGCGGTCCGTTCCGTCTGAAGTCGATGGAAGAGATTGCCCATGTGACGAAGGCTGACGCCCTGCGCCACCCGACATGGGACATGGGTGCTAAGATCACCATTGACTCCGCCTCGATGATGAACAAGGGCTTTGAGGTCATTGAGGCCAAGTGGCTCTTCGGCGTGGATGCCAAGCAGATCCAGGTACTGGTTCACCCGCAGTCGATCGTTCACAGTGCCGTCCAGTTCCAGGATGGTTCTGTCAAGGCTCAACTCGGTGTTCCCGATATGCGTCTGCCGATTCAGTATGCCTTCTCTTTTCCACAGCGTCTGCATCTGAGTGGTGAGCGTCTCGACCTGTTCAAGGCCCAGCATTTGGAGTTCTTTGAGCCCGACCTAAACAAGTTCCGTTGTCTGGCGTTGGCCTTCGAGGCTATCGACAAGGGTGGTAACATGCCTTGTATCGTGAATGCTGCCAACGAGATTGTGAACCGCGGTTTCTTAGAAGACAAGTGCGGATTCCTGCAGATGGGCGACATCATCGCCGAGACGATGCAGCGTGCGACCTTCGATAAGAACCCGTCATACGACACTTATATCGCTACCGATGCCGAGGCACGTCGCATCGCTACAGAACTAATGAATAAATAATCAACAATGGACATATTTTTAATTAGACTTTTACAATTCATTCTGGCCATTGGCCTGCTGGTACTCCTCCACGAGGGCGGCCATTTCTTCTTTGCCAAGCTTTTTGGCATTCGCGTAGACAAGTTCTATCTCTTCTTCGACCCCAGCATCTGGAAATGGGATGGTTCCCTCTTTAAGTGGAAGCCCAAGAAAAGTGACACCCAATACGGAATCGGCTGGCTGCCGTTGGGCGGCTATTGTAAGATTGCCGGTATGATCGACGAGAGTTTCGATACCGAACAGATGAAGCAGCCCGTACAATCATGGGAGTTCCGCGCCAAACCCTCTTGGCAGCGTCTGTTAGTGATGATCGGCGGCGTGCTCGTCAACTTCCTCCTCGCCCTGTTTATCTACTCGATGATCCTGTTCTACTGGGGCGACACGTACATCCCCGTGAAGGATATGACCCTTGGTATGAAGTTCAACACCGAGGCTAAGCAATACGGATTCAAGGACGGTGATATTTTAATAGGTACAGAAGAGGGTGAGTTCAAGGACTTCTCTGCCGACCTCTACCGCGCTATCAGCGAAGCCAAGCGTGTCGATATTATCCGCGACGGCAAACCGATGAGTCTGGATCTTCCTGGCGACATCAACCTGCTGGGGATGCTGAAGGCTGAGCCTTCGTTCGTCCGTCCGTTGGTGCCCGCAGAGATTGACAGTGTGATGGCCGACTCACCTGCAGCCAGTATCGGACTACAGGCTGGCGATAAGATTGTGGCCCTCAATGGGCAGGATGTGGACTCTTATAATGAGTTTACCGACCAGCTCGGTGTCTTGGAGGACATGATGTCTGCCGCCAAAACCGCTGCTGACAGTCTCAAGATCCGCACGGCTACGATTGTCTATGAGCGTGGCGGCATCAAGGACACAGCTGCTGTCACCCTGACATCAGAGTTGAAACTGGGCTTCTATGTAAAGTCACTCGCAGGCCTCTATGAGCCCTACACCCGTGAATACGGTTTCTTCGAGAGCATTCCCGCAGGTATCAAATACGGCTGGAACGTGCTGGCTGGTTATGTCGGTGACATGAAGTATGTGTTCACAGCCGACGGTGCAAAGTCACTCGGCGGCTTCGGAGCCATCGGCAGTCTCTTCCCACCCGTGTGGGACTGGTACCTCTTCTGGAAGATGACCGCTTTCCTCAGCATCATTCTTGCCTTCATGAACATCCTGCCTATTCCCGCCCTTGACGGTGGTCATGTATTATTCCTGCTTTACGAGATGATTACACGTCGTAAGCCTTCGGAGAACTTCATGATCAAAGCAGAGTATGTCGGATTCGGCATCCTTATCCTACTGATGGTGGTCGCGAACCTCAACGATATTCTCCGCTGGTTAGGATATATGTAAGCCCTACTCAATGGTCCAAGTGATGATGACTTTGTTTATCATCGTCATCGTAGGATATGTAGCAGGCAAACTTGGATTCTTAGGGGGTGACTTCGACAGACAGTTGTCGAGAGTTGTGATTAACATCACCTGCCCCGCCCTGATACTATCCTCCGCAATGACAGGTGAGCTGCCCGATAGGCAGTTCATCTTGCCATTGCTGGCTATCAGCGTCATTACCTATGTCGTGCTAACTATTGTGGCCCTGCTACTACCTCGTTATCTGACACGTCGGAAGGAAGACGAAGGTGCCATCGGCTTCGCCCTGATGTTCGGTAATGTCGGTTTTATGGGTTATCCCGTCGTGGCCTCTATCTTTGGTCATGAGGCAGTGTTCTACGCAGCCGTCCTGAATGTCGTCAACACCTTTGCCGTCTTTACCGTCGGCACGATGCTGATCACAGGAAAGAGCGAGGTAGAAGGGGCACGGTTTCAGAAGAAAGTGCTCTACTCCACCCCTATGCTGGCGGCTTATCTCACCATGGCGATTGTTGCCTTTGAGATCGACAATATCCCTGAGGCCATCAGTCAACCGCTGACGATGATCGGCAATATCACCGTACCAGCTGCCCTGTTGATCATCGGTTCGTCGATGTCACATCTCTCTTTACGCGCCTTGCTTGGTAACTTCACCGTCTATGCCACAGCCCTGTTCCGTCTGGCCATCATCCCACTTGGGATGTTCTTTCTCTGCAGAGCCATGGGATTCTCGTCTTTGGTTGTCAATATCAATACGGTCGTCATTGCCATGCCCGTTGCCACCTATGGCACCATCCTCTGTCTTAAATACGAGAAAGACACAACCATGATGACAGAAGTCACCTTTATCACCACCTTACTTTCGATGGTGACCATCCCCTTATTGGTCATGTTCTTCCTGTAAGAATCACTATCTCGTCAACGAGAACTTCATAGAGATACCGAAGTCGTGTGTTGTTGTCGGATAACTGTTGCTGGCAAGTAACGGTGTATTCGTCTGACTGTCGTAATAGGCGGTCAGGGTCAGCAGACGACTCAGCGTATAGTCTGCCATAAACGAGATCTTGAATGCGCTGTTACCACTGGAAGCGGATGACGTACCAGAGGCGATATCACGGGTGATGGAAGCCTGTTTACGGAAAGAGACATCGAGACGCAGGTTCAGGTCGTGGTTAACACCAGACCTACTACTCACATTCGCGTTTCTACCGGTATTAGGATTAGAAGACTGATTGGCGTTCTTTCCGTTCTTAGCATTTTGCGCTTTCTTGATCTTCCTATTTCCTGCTACCCCGAAGAGGTTGAAGTCGCTGATCTTATAGGCCAGTCCTACGACCCAGTCGCGACTGAGTGCCTCGTTAATCTGTACACTGGTCATCGAGAGGTTCAGCACACGCGTCGTACGATACTCCACCTTCGCCGTCAGGTTATTCTGGAAGGTCGCATCAACACCCAATAAGGGCGAGAAGGATTCATTGATGCTGACGGTCGAGACGTTATACATCGATGAGGGTTGCAAAGCACCGGTGGTCTGGTCTATGATAAAGCCCAGTCCGTTCATATACTCCTGCCACGAGCTGTACGAGGCATAGCTACCGACACTATAGACGCTCTTATAGGAGTGGTTCAGGTTCAGACTCTTCAGATGATCTTGGACCCACGGCAACTTCGAAAGCCCCGTATAGCGGACGGTCCAGTTCGGTAACATCCGCGCCAGCGACGGGAAGATGGCCAAGGATTTTCCTGCACCGACGGTATAGGCCGAGAGGAAAGCAGGCACCATCACATCAGCAGAATAGGTCTTGACGGGTTGGGCTGTATGGGGATAACCATCATACTGAGCCTGCACCCGATCGCGGAACTCTGGCAATAACGAACAGAAACGATCAAAAGCAGCAGAATGGTAGCCGTTATTAGCATCGCCCATTCCTGAGAGCGATCCCCTCAGTGAGATGGTCGTCATCATGAACGAGCCGCTATGTGTGGTCGGCATCCCAGCATACATATACTGAACACTCTTCGCCCGGTTGTCTGTCCGTGAGGCGTTCAGGTCGATCTTCAAGTCGCGTATCGGTTCCAGGACGGCCCGTAACTGTAAGTCACTGGTGCTGTTGATGGTAGCAGGCGTAGCCACACGGTCATTGTTAAGCAACCAGCCCTCACGCGAAGCCTTATCGATATAACTATCGCCTATCGTACCAAAGGCAAAAGCAAGACCTGGCGACAGCACACTACCCACGCGCTGTCCAAACATATCTCCGATGTTGGGCATGAACCCTGGCAGGAGCATCGAGTACTGCGTACGATAACTGAGATTGATGGAGCGCACCATCATCAGCACATGGGCCACACTCTGTGCAGGACGATACCACCACTCGTTCTCCGATGGAGGTTTGGGGGTGATGCTGAGTTTGATTTCCGCAGTGTCCTTGGTCTTAATCAGGATCTTGTTGGCATCAAGAACCCTATATTTGATAGCATACGGCTTACCGTCCCTTGTACGCGCCGAGACCATCAGACGCTTGGAGTCCTTGTTATGGGCTACGATGATGGTCGTGTCAGGACGTAAGGTAACCTCACGCTGATAGGCACCTTTGTTTCTGGGCAAAAGACGCTCATCCTGGGTAGGCTGGTTAGAAGCCTTATTAGATTTCGTGGTCTTGCTGGGTCTGCTCGACTGACTGGCTTTCCTGAATCGCTCATTGACTTTCTTCAGGAAAGGCGAGTGGTTATAGAGCATCTCCAGATTGAAAGAACCGTTAAGGTTCACGTTACGGTTACTGGTGATGGTATTACCAAGATCCGTACCGTCGTCGAGATCCGTACCACGCACCCAGGTATAATGTCCCGTATACGACAGATCCCCATTCACCCAATCCAGGATAGGCAGTTTATTCAACGGGAACTGATAGCTCACCTGTACCTGTTGCTGATAGTCGAGCGGCTTGCCCCAGTGCAGGATACTCTGCTTCACTGAGTCTTTCCACGCCTGGTACTGTTCCGGATAGAGATCCTTGTTGATGGGTGTATAGGGTTCCTCGATCTCCGCACGGGTAGCCGACTGGAAATTAAAGTGCAGGTTCTTGGTGAAGTCCCAACGCAGGGAGAAGTCACGGTTCCAGAGGAACTGCTCAGAGAATGTCAGCGGCAGACTCTGGTCTTCCAGATTCTCCAGGTCGCGTTCCTGCAGCTCATAATAGTTACGTGTCAACTCCGAGTTAAAGGAGATGCTCTGTGGCAGATAGTTGAAGCCGAGTGCCTTGGGGAAGTTCAGCCACTTCGACTTTCCTTTCAGCTGACGGAAAGGCTCCCACGTCTTATAGACTGGCGAATAGCTGTAATTAAGAGCACCACGCCACTGGTCTTCCTTCTCATAGACGGTCGTCTTGCCCGAGGTATTACGGTGTGAGTGACTATACGAGAACGAGAAGTTTGCAGGGTCGTATGGCATTGGATGACGCTTGGTTTTCAGTCCCCAACGCAGGTTGGAGAGTGAGAAGTTCGTATTGGTGGTTTTCGTAACGGCTATCGACTCGATACTGTCGCGTTCATTTTTGTCTGTCGTTGCATCGAGCGCATCATCCAGACGCAAGTCAGTATCCAACGGGTTATAACGGGGCCGTATCTCCTCTTTTGTGATGGAGTAATAGAGTGGCGCACTCACCTTTGCCTTTTCTGGGAAGAACTTACCAAGTTCGAGTGACGTCGTGACACTGTATTCCTTCTGTGTATCGGTGCTGCGCTGCATCACCCCCTCTTCCAGTCCCCCGAAGCCATCACTGACATAACGTCCTCGCACGTTGACGGAACCGAAATCCGACAGCTGCACGTTCATCGTACCCGAGGCCGCCCAACCGCCGTCATTATTCGTATCCAACAGACGAAGCTCGTTCACCCACACCTCACCCGACTTCACCTCACCAGAGATATTCCTCACACCGATCATCATCACCTTCACGTCGCCCAGTGTCGGATTACCCAGCACCCTGACCTTATTGCCAGGATGAGCCTCATCATAGCCCATATAGAGCTGGTTATACGAGGCGCCCCCCTGCGACTTTGCTTTGTTACGCTCTTTCTTCAGACGTGTGAAGATGTCCAGGTTCACATCAAGCATATTCGCCTCTGGCCATACCTGACGACGATCAGCCTGAGAGTATTTGCTGTAGTCGCTGCGATCGGGCGTCAACTCCAGCGGTATCTCATATTCGTAGTAGTTGTTCTTATAGTCATTACCCATGCGGATGAAAACAGCCAACTGGTGATCCTGCAGGTTGGTGGCATCAGGTACGAGATGGTTGGCATGAACGAACATCTGCATCCTGCGATACTGACGCAGGTCGAGGGAGGTTTTACGATAGACGGCCTTCGACTCCCCACGTTGCAGATCCTTGACCACCATGTCGAGTGCCTGCTCATTATTCTCTACGAGCTGGGGCTGTGAGGGATCCGTCACACGACTGATACCTGGTGGCAGCACATAGTTTACAGGGGTCTTGTCGTTGTTCTCCTCGATGTTCACCGCACACACATCCAACACACCACTCTCAGCAGCCGAGGTCCCTAAACTCTGTTTGTAGATACGCCACTCACCACGTACCAGATCCAACGAACCGAAACGCAACACAATAGGTTTCTGGAAGCCCGTCATAAACATACGCATAAAACGGATACTGGTGAAGTCGTTGATGCTACCCACCTTCCGTTCGTAATCTGCCAAAGGGATACGGAACTGGTACCAGTTTACATCGGTCGTCTCACCATTTCGTAATTTCACACTACTGGTACGCATATCCGTGATAAAACAGTCATCGGGAGCCGTACCGTTACGATAGGCATCAAGGATCTCCGGACTGATGCGCACCTTATACTGGTAATAGCGCTCGTATTCATTCAACGTAAAGTCCTGATTGATATCCTCCACATCTGGGTCGCTCTTATAACTGGTATCATACGGCTCTGACTGATTGTCTGTAGCGGGCGAGTTTCCCTGTGGATTATTGATACGCTTATAACGGTCGAGGATACTCTTGCGCTCATTATCGAAGTCGGTACCACGAAAGTAATGATAATCATCACCCGCAGGGTCGTTGCGCCAAGCCTGACGGATACTGTCATTGACAATCAGTCCACTGATATCATTCAACCAATCCTGATATGCACCATATGTCTGTTCCTCCTCATCGGTAAGACCATTGAAACCTACATCCTGCAGACTACGCGAGCCAGAGGTCGTAGCAAAGGCATAGGTCTGCGAGGCCTGAACAGGAATCTTTCCCCACTGGGTAGTGGTATAAGAAGTGCTACCGTCAACGGGCATACCACTCTCGTAGAACTTCTTACCATCGCGCAGGATATCCTCGCTCACCTCACCAAGGTTGAAGTAGAGATCGCCACTGTAGTCGGAGGCCGTACCGTCCTCACGGGTGTAGATGAAAGGATCGAGCATCCAGAACTCGATATACTCGATGTTCGCCTGTTCAAAGTCGTTGGTATCCAGACGGCGCATCATACCACCCCACTTCGTCTCAGGCTGGCGTAACGATCCGTCGCTGTTCAAGTCACGCGTCAGGTTATACGGTCCACGCTCCGAAGGATAATAGGCCAGGTTCAAGACTGGCAGCGTCGAGGTGGCACCGTTATACGTACTCTGGTCACGGTTCGGATAGAGCTCCTTCACGTAGACCTCACGCACATAATGGTTCGACAACTGCTCCAGATCGCTCTTGATATGGGCTGGTGTCAGCGTAGAACTGCGACGGGTGAAGATAGGATCGACATTATACCAAGCCAGCAAAGCCCTGTTGTAGCCGCTCGTCACCCCCGTCTTATCGCTGAACTCCTTGAACATCGTAGGCACACTGGAGATGCTCCACGACTTCGGACTACTCACGTCGATATAACTCTTGGCATCCTCAAAGTCGTCGATATACGAGGCATTATCCTGCGTACCTCTTGCCGTACCTGCGATAAGCTGGGCAAACTCTCCCGTAAAGGTAATGTGCGAGGGTTCCTTGACGTGGAGGAACGGGATCTTGTTCAACATCGACGTCAACCACTGACTCTCCTGCTTCCAGTTCACGTTCAGGCCCCAGAGGGTATTGCTCAAGGGCTCCTTACCCATAGATACCTTCGAGGTGAGGGCCTGCTCATGGAGATGCATCAGCGTACCACCTATCTGAAAGTTCTTTGAGAAGTCGTATTCCCAGTTGACACCCAGCATCGTCTTACGCTGCGTACTATAGTAGGTGTTCGACTCAAACGATGCACTCACATTCGTGCCCGCATCAAGGATGCTCTGGTTTATGATGGTCACCTCACCCGCATTATAGTCAACGGTATAGTCGGAACCCTCCGTCAGCGTCACGCCACCAGCCGTCACCACCACCGAACCTGGGGGAACATTATCGGCTCCCAAGGAGATGACATTAGCCGAAGTGCCCTTAAACTGACCCACCATCAGATACTTGTCTTTCTCAGCCGTCTGCTTGGCCACCGTCTTGGTCGAATCATAGAGTTCGCTAAACACATATTTCTCAGCATCCACAGCTGAGAGGCCGCTATTCAGGAGCTGTTGCCTCAGGTAACTGCCAAAGGGCTCTGCCGACGGCAGGAACACACGACCATTCGAGACGGTATAGCCCTCCACATAGTCGAAATAACCATTGGGATGGGCCTTGTTATTATTATCCAGTCGATCGCAGCCCAACATCTTCAACAACGTACGATCCTTCACCCGCTGGTCAGGGATATAGGTCAGATAGACACCTGCGGTATCACTCTGGAACTTGATGTCGAGACGGAACTTCGTTTTCTCCACGGTCGAAGCCAGATAGTACACGTTCTTCATCATCAGCGGCCAGTTGCCCTGTGAAGGATTATTCGACGTATTCTTGAGCGACTTCACGAAAAGAGCCTGTGCCGTCTCCGTGATGTCTGAGGCAAACTCACCTACCTGATAGGTCACACCGCCGTATGTGAACTCGTAAGCCACAGCCAGCACCTGATCCGTCTGCAGTCCTGTTCTCAGCGATACATAGCCTAAGGCCTTATTCACCGTATACTCCGACGAGCTAAGCAAACGGGCACTCGACAGCTTCTCGTAGTCCACACCGTTCTCAAAGCCAGCGATACCAGCCAGAACAGTGCTCGTCTGGTCGATATCACGTGCCATGGCGTAGTCGTTTACCAATGTCTGGTACTCGGTGTTGGCACCATTGCCTGGCACTGGCTGTCCTGTGAGTCCCCAAAAAGGGTTACTCACTCTACTGTTCTCGCCAAGGTCTGTCAGTGCGATGATATTTCTGGTGTTCGAGGTGTTGCCCGTCTTATTCGTTACCCAGATTTCCACACGGTTGATTTCGATACCTGTCATCAGGTTGGGCAATGTCGACATCGACTGATCGTATCGATCACGGAAGTAATGGGAAAGGAAGAAGTGACGGTTTTCCTCGTAGTCGGCTACGTCTATCTCGAAGGCTGTTGTCTGTGTACCGCCTCTCGACGAAACACTCTGTGTGGATGATTTCTTCTGGGAGAGCACCGTCTGGAGTTTCAGCCTACCAAACTGCATATCCGTGCGGACACCAAAGAGACTGCTGGCACCCTTCACGAGCGAGTTGTTGGTGGGGAACGTCACGTTACCTGCCTCAACAAGTTTGATGATCTCGTCTTCCTTACCCTCGTATTTGACCTTCAGGTTCTGCGAGTCGAAGTCGAAGGTGGCATCGGTGTTGTAGTTCAGGTTCATGTTCAACTTATCGCCTACCTTTCCGTTGATGTTCAGGTTGATCTTCTCGTCGAAGTCGAAGCTGGTAGTCCGACGGTTACGGATAGGCAACGAGGGGTTGTCGATATTGTTGATCGTTGCACCGACTTTCAGTTCCGCCGTACCCTGCGTCTTGATACGCACACCACCAGGACCGAAGATCTTCTCAGCTGGTCCCAGGTCGAAGTGCATATCCGCAAAAGAGAACTTATCCTTTCCCTTGTTCGTTACGTAGTCGACATCCTTCATGCGGAAGAACCTGTGCAGGTCACGCTGTTCCTTCCACTTCATGTACTCCGCTGGGGTCATCAGCAAGGGAGCGTTCAGATAGGAGTCGCCCAACTTCGAGCCTACATAGTACACATTGGCAGAGTCGTCGTACTCTACCGTCTGACGGATATTATCGGGCGTCTTCAGGTCGAGGGCCGAGGAATCGAGGTCATGTACCAGCACAGGAGCCGTTGGCTGAATACGCCAAAGGCTACGGGTAGTATTCAGCGAGTCTTGCTGCGCCTGCGCGCCTACGCACGCGAGCAAAAGGACCAAGAGGAAAACTTTTCTCACTTAATCATTTTCAATGCCAGCTTCACCACCTGCTCTACGGGGGCGTCAGGCTGCTCTTGCAGAATCTGCAACACCACCTTCTGCGAAGGTGCAGGGGCAAAACCCAGCATCGTCAAGGCCGAAACTGCCTCGTCCTTCACCTGATTGTTTACTGGGGCCGCAATCTGTCCACCCTGAGGTATCTCATCCGCGATACCCAGCGAGACAATCTTATCCCTCAAGTCGACGATGATACGCTGGGCCGTCATCTTTCCGATGCCCTTCACACTCTGTATCAGTCGTGCATTACCTGTCGAGATGGCATTGCACAACTCCGACACACTCATACCGCTCAGCATCATCCGCGCCGTATTCGCACCTACGCCATTGACCGTTATCAGCTGGAGGAACATCTCGCGCTCCTTCTTATTGATAAAGCCAAAGAGCGCATAGGCATCTTCGCGGATGGCCTCATACACATAGAGCTTTACTTCTTTTTTCCCTTGTATAGCACTGAACGTGTTCAACGATATGTTCAGACCATAACCCACGCCAGCGGCCTCAATGGTGGCCATGGCTGGGGTCAACTCTGTCAGTTCACCTTTAATATACTCTATCATACTTTCTTCCTTTTTTTACCTTTTTACTTTTTTGTTTTTTTACCTTTAATAAAACGTTAGTTTATTACATTTTATTGTATTTAGGGGGCGCTAACTTGCGAATTGTCACAAAATGATAGTTTTTAGATAATTTATTCCGCCAAATAGTAACGTATTTGGCAGAAAAGCATTACTTTTGCAACCGATTTCAAGCAAACAACCATCAAACAAGGTAAGACAATGAAGAAAATCAGAGCAGCCGTCGTTGGTTACGGCAACATCGGAAAGTATGCACTCGAGGCTCTCGAGACAGCTCCCGACTTCGAAGTAGCTGGTATCGTGCGTCGCAATGGCGCTGAGAACAAACCTGCCGAACTGGCACAGTATGAGGTAGTGAAGGACATCCGCGAACTGAAGGATGTCGATGTAGCCATCCTCGCTACACCCACCCGTTCGTGTGAGGAATATGCCAACCAGATCCTGCCCTTGGGCATCAACACCGTCGACTCGTTCGATATTCACACCCAAATTCGTGGCTATCGTGAGCGTCTGATGAAGCTCAACAAGGAGACGAATACCGTCAGTGTGATTGCTGCCGGCTGGGATCCGGGTTCCGATTCTATCGTACGTACCCTGATGCAGAGTCTCGCTCCTAAGGGTCTGAGCTACACCAACTTCGGCCCTGGTATGTCGATGGGCCACAGCGTCTGCGTACGCTCAAAGGCTGGTGTGAAAAACGCTTTGAGCATGACCATCCCCTTGGGTGAGGGCATCCATCGCCGTATGGTATATGTAGAGCTCGAAGAGGGTGCCAAGCTCGACGAGGTAACAGCTGCCATCAAGGCCGATCCTTACTTCGCCAGCGATGAGACCCATGTGTTCCAGGTAGCCTCTGTCGACGATGTGCGCGATATGGGTCATGGTGTGAACCTCGTTCGTAAGGGTGTCAGTGGTAAGACACAGAACCAGCGCCTGGAGTTCAACATGAGCATCAACAACCCCGCCCTCACTGGTCAGGTACTGGTTAACGTGGCTCGCGCCTCTATGCGCCTCCAGCCAGGATGCTACACCATGGTTGAGATTCCTGTGATCGATATGCTCCCAGGCGATCGTGCCGACCTCATCGAACACTTAGTTTAATTAAAATTTTAGAATTAAGAGTGAATTTAGCGATTTTCGTTTCTGGCAGTGGTACCAACTGCGAGAATCTGATTAAATATTTTGCTGACTCCGAGAGCGTACACTGCGCTCTCGTTGTCAGTAATAAGCCTGATGCCTACGCACTGGTGCGTGCTGAGCGACTGGGCGTTCCTACAGCCATCACCCCTAAGGCCGATCTGAACAATCCAGACGTGATGCTGCCCCTGCTCCAGAAGTACGGCATCGACTTTATCGTTCTGGCTGGTTGGCTGCCCCTGATACCCAACTTTCTCATCGACGCCTTCCCCCACAAGATCATCAATATCCACCCTGCCCTTCTGCCCAAATACGGTGGCAAAGGCATGTGGGGCCATCATGTCCACGAGGCTGTGAAGGCTGCTGGCGAGACGGAGACAGGTATGACCGTCCATTGGGTCACCCCCGTCTGCGATGCTGGTGAGATCATCGCCCAATACAAGGTCGCCCTCTCCCCCGATGACACCCCCGACACCATCGCCGAAAAGGAGCACCAACTCGAAATGCAATACTTCCCCAAAGTGGTAGAAGACATATTAAAAAACGCTGCGGAATAAGTTCCTGCAGCGTTTTTTAATGCGTCTATAAAGCGGATTTCTGACATCTATAAGGAGTTTTGCCCTCAGAACATCGGCATTTAATCATGTTATTTAAGCTCTGCCTCTACAGAATGGGACAAATTTGCCTATTAAGTTACTGATTATAAGTGGTTTCAACATATATTCCCATGATTATTTCCTTCTATTTTGCTTCTACAAAGCCTCTACTAATCCTCTACTAATTATCTACTAATTATCTATATTGTCTCAACAAGCAGAAAACCATAGGCTCATAGTTTATTCCCAGGGTGGGAATGCTATGTTCCCACCGTGGGAATATTATGTTCCCAGGGTGGGAATATTTCTTCCACCTAATGGGAATCTTGAGTTTTGAATCACCTTAAGGACAATATCACACCTTCTTCCTGCTTGTAGAGGGTTAGTAGAGGTTATGTAGAGGTTATGTAGAAGGCAAATAGACGCAAGGCTCCTACTTAAAGCCCTCATAAACAGCAACATACTCACATTTTAGTCGAGGCAAATAAAGCATTCTATTATTATCCAGCCAACACATAGCACGCCCTATCTGCTGAAGGAATTGCAATAATCCTGATAGAGCTTCTTATAGGGAGATTTGTCGTCTAATTGGCTTGCCAACTGCTTGGCACATTCGACAATATCTTCCCCAAAGTCCTGGATGATGGTAGTCAATCTGCTGAAGTCCCTAAACAGACCCATAAAGATGACATGGAACTCATCCTTATGATACATCTCGAGATTGAGCTGGCGGAAGGTGTTGGCAAGCATGCCTGCAGCGATCTTCTTACAGAAGCCTCCTAAATCAGGATCAATGGGATGTTGAGCCAATGGAGCACCTGATACCCATGGGCGCATCTTGGCAAGACAATCCACAGCATTGGCGACCAGAGCCTCATCAACAACATGGGTTGCCTTATAGTTTCTAAAGGCCACATCATTATAGTTTCTGGCTTCCTGGGCAAGAATAGTAAGAGTGGCCAGTTGCATCACCAACTGCTTGTCACTATACCTTTCGCTGACATCATCTTGCAAAGCCTTCCACAAAAGGGTGCCATCGAGGCCTTTCTCTTGCAAGGTGTCGGACACGGCATCAAAACCTGCATACAAGCCTTGATAGATACCATTCATCAGGATAGAACGTGACATATTGCCCGATGCTTCTGAGAAGTGGTCCATGATGTCTTTAGCAACAGCCTTACATTGCTCAGCATCCTGCCACTCTATCGTTTTCACTGTTTCCGTTAAGTATTGTCTAAACGCTTGCATATCTTTTCGTTTTTAAATGTTTTCTTGTTCATTCTGCTGCTGATTTGAGGATCTCGGAGAGTGTGGGGTGGATATGCACCATATCGGCGAGCTCGTTGAGGGTGGTATGCTTGCACATCAGGACGCTGACCTCCTGAATGATGTCGGCACTATGGGCGCCGTAGGCGTGGCAGCCGAGGATTTCGCCAGGGTTCAGACCACCCCTATCCCCTCCTAACTCAGGAGGGGAAACCATTAGCTTGAGCATGCCTTCGGTTTCGCCCATGGCGAGGGCTTTGCCATTGGCGCGCCAGAAGGATTTCTTGCACTCGTAGTCGATGCCTTGGGCTTTGAGCTGATCCTCCGTTGGTCCTACGCAAGCAGCCTCTGGTTCCGTGAAAATGGCAGCTGGCATGATGTTAAAGTCGATATTGTCTTTTTTACCAAGAATATGGTTCACCGCCCTGATGGCTTGCATCTCAGCGGCGTGAGCGAGCATCTGTTTGCCATTGGCATCGCCAATAGCGTAGAGGTGAGAGATTACCTCAAAGTACTCATTTACAGGGATGGCGCCGTTAGGGGCGAGATTCACGCCTATCGTCTCAAGACCTAAGCCTTCCGTGCGGGGTTTGCGACCTGTGGCCATGAGGATGACATCGGCATCGATATCGGCGAGGTTCTGTACGGCGGTCTTCATTTTGAAGGTAATGCCACGCTTCTCCAACGTCTTACGAAGGCGCTTGGCAATGTCACTATCAAGGGCAGGGAGACACTCCTTGAGATACTCGATAACAGTGACCTCAGAACCAAAACGATTGAAAACGCTGGCGAACTCCATGCCGATGACACCAGCACCAATGATGGCAAGCCGCTTAGGCAGAGTTTCGAGTCGTAGCAAACCTGTGGAGTCGACGACGCGAGGATCGGTCTTAACACCTTCGATGGGGAGCCATTTGGTTTCAGAACCTGTAGCGATGATGATGGGAACCTCCCCCAGCCCCTCCTTTAGGAGGGGATTTGTGGCAAAACTCGCCTTCTCACGGATGAGGGTTATATTCGGATGGGAGAGAATACTCTCGACACCTGCGCGAAGTTGGGGTACAACCTGAGCCATACGTTCACGGGCCTCCTCAAAAGTCTTGGAGTGGACGTAGGTTTTCGTGGGGATACAACCCACATTCAAGCAGGTGCCTCCTACCTCACCAGACTCGAAGATCGTAACCTTCAGGCCATTCTTGGCAGCGTACTCAGCGGCGCGGTAACCTCCAGGCCCCGCGCCGACTATTATTAAATCTGTTTCTTTCATTGAAGATTGAACATTGAATATTGAAGATTAGCTCTCCATCATCATTTGGCGATAGGTGGTAACGGGATGCTTGGCGGCGAGGACATCGTCGACGCGTCCGATGGGCGTGGTGTGGGGCGCCGACTTCACCAAATCAGGATCAGTCTTCGCCTCCTCAGCGATCTTCCGCATCACTTCGATAAAGCCATCGAGCGTTTCCTTTGACTCATTCTCCGTAGGCTCAATCATCAGACTCTCATGGAAGAGCAAGGGGAAATAGATCGTTGGTGCATGATAACCATAGTCGAGCAAACGCTTGGCCACATCCATCGTGGTGACACCCGTCGACTTATCCTTCAAGCCATCGAACACAAACTCATGACAACAGGTGGTGTCGATGGGCAGTTCGTAGACATCCTTCAGGCATTCCTTGATGTAGTTGGCATTCAGAGTGGCGAGTGGTCCAACCATTTTAATCTGTTCGTGACCTAAGGATAGAATATAGGCCAAAGCACGCATCATCACCCCAAAATTGCCCTGATAAGGCGACACGAAGGGGAAGCGCTCGGCTTTGCCGCTTTGCTCTGCAAAGAACTTCTGCAAACCCTCGCGAACACCCACTGGACCAGAGCCAGGACCACCTCCGCCATGAGGCGTGGAGAAGGTCTTATGCAGGTTGATGTGCATCACATCGAATCCCATATCGCCAGGACGACAAGCGCCCAGCATCGGGTTGAGGTTGGCACCGTCGTAATACATCAAGCCACCAGCATCGTGGATGAGTTGGGCAATCTCTGGGATACGCGTCTCGAAGAGACCCAGCGTATTGGGATTGGTCATCATCATAGCAGCAATCTCAGCCCCCTGTTCAGTAACAATGCGCTTGAGATCCTCGAAGTCTACCGTACCATCAGCCAACGACTTCACCTCGATAATCTCCAATCCGCAGACAGCAGCAGAGGCGGGGTTTGTACCATGGGCAGAATCAGGAACGATGACTTTCTTACGCTGAAGATCGCCACGTGAGCGATGATAATTATCGATGGTCATCAAGCCCGTCAGCTCACCATGAGCACCAGCATAGGGCTTGAAGGTAAAATGAGCCAGACCAGTAAGTGCACAGAGTGAACGCTCGAGCATTTGGACCAATGCCATCACACCAGCAACCGTCTGTTCTGGTTGCAGAGGATGCAGATTCTGGAACTGAGGCAGAGCAGCCACCTCCTCGTTGATCTTAGGATTGTACTTCATCGTACAAGAGCCCAGGGGATAGAAGCCTGTATCCACTCCGAAGTTATTGTTCGAGAGATTCGTATAATGGCGCACCACCGTAAGCTCATCGCATTCGGGCAGAGCAGCATCCTCAGCACGACACAATTCCTTGGGAACCTCATAGGTCCCGAAATTATTCTTAGGAAGAGAATAACCCTTGCGACCTTCCTTCGAGAGTTCGAAGATCAGATTTCCGTATAATCTATTATTCATAAGGCAGCTATCTTTACAAGGTTATCAATTTCTTCCTTCGTACGCTTCTCGGTAACAGCGAAGAGGAAACCATCCTCAACCCTGACACCACCCAGGATACCTGCTTCGACGAAACGCTGATAAAGCGTATCCACATCGCCATCGTACTTCACATAGAACTCATTGAAGAAAGGCTTGTCGTAACCCAAGGAGAAACGTCCTGTCTTCAACAGCTCGTCGCAGAGATAATGGGCACCAGCGTAGGAGAGCTCAGCAGCTTCCTTCAAGCCCTGCTTACCCATTAATGACATATAGATCGTAACGAAGAGGGCCATCAAGCTCTGGTTACTACAGATATTAGAGGTAGCCTTCTGGCGACGGATATGTTGTTCGCGAGCCTGAAGGGTGAGCACGAAGGCTCTTTGCTCTCTATTATCCTTGGTCATGCCGACGATACGGCCTGGCATCTTTCGGATGAGTTTTTCCGTGCAACACATATAGCCTACATAAGGACCACCAAACAGCATGGGGATACCTAAGCTCTGACCATCGCCCACAGCGATATCAGCCCCCCACTCGCCTGGCGTCTTCAGGATGGCCAGATCAGCAGCCACACTATCCATGATGAAAAGGGCCTTCTGCTCATGGCAAGCCTCAGCGAAACCAGTATAGTCTTCTACGATACCAAACGCGTTAGGCTGTTGCACGATGACACCAGCGACGCCACCAGTTGACAGTTGATCGTTGACAATAGACAGATCAGTCAAGCCATCCTTCAGGGGAATCGTCTCCAGCTCGATACCCTGATGGAGGGCATAGGTCTTGAGCACCTCAATAGTCAAGGGATTGACACCATTCGATACGAGCACCTTATTCTGTTTCTTACCAGCAGCCACCGCCATCATCATCGCCTCAGCACAAGCGGTAGTACCATCGTACATCGAAGCATTGGAGATGTCCATACCCGTGAGTTCTGCCATCATACTCTGATACTCAAAGATATAGTGCAACGTGCCTTGCGAGATCTCAGCCTGATAAGGCGTGTAAGAGGTGAGGAACTCGGAGCGTTGCAACAGATTAGGAATGACGGAGGGTGTGTAGTGATCGTAAACACCCATGCCAGCAAAACAAACGAGTTGTTTGTTCTCAGCACCAAGCTTCTCGAAGAACTGGCGCACCTCCAGTTCGCTGGCTCCCTGTGGCAACTCATAGTCGCCCTTGAAGCGGATAGCGTCAGGTATCTGGGCGTAAAGTTCGTCGAGCGACGTAATGCCCACCTTCGCCATCATCGCCTGAAGGTCGTCTTCTGTATGAGGGAAATATTTATAGTTCATTGAAGATTGAACATTGAAGATTGAAGATTGAAATTACTTCTCGCAGAAGGATGTATAGGCAGCAGCGTCCATGAGGTTGTCAAGATCGGACTTGTCTGAAAGTTCAACCTTGATAATCCAGTTCTCGAAAGCGTCTTGGTTGATGAGCTCAGGCTCGTCTTCGAGGGCCTCATTGATCTCAACAACGGTTCCACTGACAGGAGAAATCAGGTCGGAGGCGGCCTTCACACTCTCAACAGCACCAAACTCCTCACCAGCTGTAACCTCGTCATCCACCTCGGGCATATCGACATACACCACGTTGCCAAGGGCATTCTGGGCATAGTCTGTGATACCAACGAAACCAAAATCACCTTCTACTCTTACAAATTCGTGCGACTCTGAGTAGTAGAGTCCTTCAATTACTTTTGCCATAATCTTTATAGTTTTACCTTTTTATTTTTTATAGTTCTTATTGTAGAATTGTTTCTTCACCACCTTACCAGGGAATACCTTCTTGCGGATCTGGATCTGAACCTCCGTATCGAGCTTGGCATACTGAGCATCGACGAGCGCCATGCAGACACTCTTATCCGTCGAGATGGTGTGATAGCCCGTAGTCACCTCACCGATAGGCTCGCCTTCCATATTCAGAACGGTATAGCCATGACGGGGGATAGCCTTGTCGAAAAGTTCAATACCCACCAGTTTCTTCGCAGGACCTTCAGCCTTCTGCTTAGCCAGGGCATCCTTGCCTATGAACTCTGCCTTGTCGAGTTTGACGAACATACCCAGACCAGCCATGATAGGGGTGATATCCTCGGAGAGCTCATCGCCATAGAGAGGCAAACCAACCTCGAAGCGGAGGGTATCGCGACACCCTAAGCCACAAGCCTGGACTCCAGCATCAATCAGCTTATCCCAGCACTCACGGATATAGTCGTGCGAGGCATAGATCTCAAAGCCATCCTCTCCTGTATAACCAGTGCGGGAGATGATAACATCGTCCATAGTCTTACAGGTATAGAAAGCCAGCTCTGCACAAGGAAGTCCCAGTACCTTCTCAACGTTATACTCTGCCTCCGGACCCTGGACAGCTATCTGGCCGTAGTAATCGCTCCGATTCTGGAGATCGATATCGAAGCCTTCGGCATGCTCCTGCATCCAAGCCCAGTCCTTATCGATATTGGCGGCATTGATTACCAGGAAGAAATCGTTCTCGCCCATCTTGTAGACGAGCAGATCGTCGACGGTGCCACCATTCTCGTAGCACATCATACCATAATAGATCTTCCCAACGGGAGCCCCAGCGATATCGTTGGTAAAGATATGCTGCACATAGCGTTCAGCATCAGGACCCTTCACCGTGACCTCACCCATGTGAGAGACATCGAACAATCCCACATGCTCACGAACGGCGATATGCTCTGGAGCAATACCAGCATACTGATAGAGCAAGGGCATGTCGAAGCCACCAAAGGTTACCATCGTAGCACCCAACGAGAGGTGCTTGTCGTAGAGACAAGTACGTTTCTCTTTCTTTTCAAGTTCTTGTTTAATTGCCATAGATTGATTGACTTTTTTATTTTTACGATTTTGTTATTTCATTGATCATATTCACCTCATCTTCTGTGAGCATCCTCTCACCCACACAAAGGGTCTCGCAGATCAGTGTCTTTACCTCTTCAAGACTTAGCGTGGTATAGTCTTTTAATAAGGTGATGCGTTGACGCACACTCTGGATACCCTTCTTTTCCAGTTTTTCGGGCCCTGGGGTGATGGAATTGAGCATGTGCTCCATATTCGTGTCGTAGAGCAGGGTCGAATGGACGATGCAGCCTTTCGACGTCTTCCTGCAAGCCGTACCACAGAGTTTCCGATCGCCAATCATAATGTCGTTATGCTGCGTCCCAGTGGCCTCGATGCCCATCTTCCGTAGCACCAACAGCACCATATTCACGAAACGGTTGAAGGCAAAGCCCACATTTTCCTCCTGAGTGACATACGACAGCATCAGGTTGTCCTGATCGGCATACACACAACCGCCTCCGCTTTTCCTCTGGAACACCTCGATGCCATGCTCACGACAATAGGCGAGGTTCACCTCGTTCTCTACCACCTGATTGCGTCCATAGATCACGCTGGGCGCCACTTGCCACACAAAGAAAGCATCGGAGTCGCTGAGCTCACGAGCCACAAATTCCTCCATCGCCAGATAGAAAGACAGACGATGCATTTCGTTAGTAGGCAAGGCTATATATTTCATTGTAGAGTATAGTCGTTAAAACTTTCTGCAAAAATATGAAGTTTTTATGTAACTGCCAAACCTTTTGTATTAATTATCTATAAAATTGCGTTGTGGTCTGCTATAATTATTGACAAACCACCTCGCTAGAAGGGCCTTCGTTTGAAATAAAAGTCCGACGGCCGCAAATACGCGATTTTAGCGCCATTTTGCTAACTGTCTGACAGACTGTCGATTACATTATTTTTGTCCTGATTCCTTACCTCTAAGACCCTTCGAAAAGCCGTATTTTTGGCGAAAAAAGCCCTTTTCAACGCATAAAAAGCACGGAGTTTAGTCGGAGTAAAGTGGGAGTTTACTCCGACTAAACTCCTACTTTGCTTACTACAAACTCATAGTTAGTCGTCATGTAACCCAAAAGCACCTTATTTCAGCCTTCCTGTTTCTCCAGATTGCCCTCTCCAGAAGTGTTAAATTTCGGCAACTAATCTTTACATACAGACCACAAATCACCGTTTTGTCTGCCAAACAGGCCAATAACGGTTTTCCGTCGTTGATGAATCAGGATTTAAACCTCAGTTCCGCCTCGAGCATTTCAAGTTTGGGCATGGGGAAACCAGCTGCACGGGCAATCTCGATGGGACGCGTGTAGATGTAATGGATCTCCATCGGACGATGGAAATCGTAGTCGAGCTTCATCGAAGGCGAGTAAGGTGTCATCGCATCGGTAGTCTCGATCATTTTGTCGACAAACGCCTCCGTGAGTCCTGTCACACCTAAGTGCTGAGCAGCTCCCACCACCTCCATCATCAGATCGCGGATGAGCTTTCGCGTGGAGGGATGCTTCAGCAAAAGATCCGTTTGCGTATCGAGGGCCACTGTCATGCCGTTGAAGGGCATATTCCAAACGGCTTTCTTCCAACGGGCCTCCTCGTAGGGCACACTGGCAGCCTGAACACCAGCCTCCTTGAAATCGTTGAGTATGGCATTGAAGAGGGCCTCGTCCTTACAGGAGTAATTGCCAAGATTGATGCTGCCATAACACTGATGGTTCACACGTCCAGGCTCCGTCTTGGCAGAGCAGATAAAAGCCAGTCCTGCCACCAGCTGGAGATCAGGGAACATCTCCTGCACATCAGCCTCGACACCAATGCCGTTCTGAATCAGCACCACCACCGTCTTCTCATGCAGAAGGGGCGGAAGCAGCTCTGCCAGCAGATGGTTGTTGGTGGTCTTCAGTCCCACCAGCACCACATCGCACTTAGGCATATCCTTCGTATACTGATACACATTGACATGATCGAGATGGAAGGATCCGTCGCAGGAGTCGACCTGCATGCCATGCTCCTTCATATACAGATAATCACGATGCGCGAGGAAGTGAACCTCTTTTCCACTATAAGCCAACTTGCTACCATAATAGCCTCCGATGGCACCTGTTCCAACAACTCCGTATTTCATATTTTCACACTTATTCATATTTCTCGCTGCAAAATTAGAAAATAATTTTGAATATTGGCAAAAAAGCTATATCTTTGCACCGAAAAAGAAACAATCGAGTGGAAAAAACTGAGTTTACACTGTTAAATAAGATCCAATACCCTCAGGATTTGCGCAAGCTTCCGGTTGACGATCTGCCACGCGTTTGCAATGAGTTGCGACGTGATATTATCGAGGAAGTAGCCGAGAATCCAGGGCATCTGGCATCGAGTCTTGGCGTGGTGGAGATTACCACGGCCTTACATTATATTTATAATACGCCCGAGGACCGCATCGTTTGGGATGTTGGTCATCAAGCGTATGGTCATAAGATCCTGACAGGAAGGCGCGAACAGTTCTGTACCAACCGAAAGTTGGGTGGTATCAAACCATTCCCATCGCCTCAGGAAAGCGAGTACGATACATTTGCTTGCGGACATGCCAGCAATTCTGTCTCTGCAGCACTCGGCATGGCCGTTGCTGCCAAGCTTGAAGGCAACACCAGGCGCCATGTAGTGGCTGTCATCGGTGATGGCGCCTTGAGTGGTGGACTGGCTTTCGAAGGACTGAACAACGTATCATCGTCGCCCAACGATCTGCTGATTATCCTCAACGATAACAATATGTCTATCGACCGTTCGGTGGGAGGCATGAAGCAATACCTGCTCAACCTGAACACCAACGAGACGTATAATGCCATCCGTTTTAAGGCCGCTCGTTGGCTAAACGGAAAGGGAATGCTGACAGACGATCGTCGTAAGGGTATCATCCGCTTGACCAATGCCGTTAAGAGTGCCATCTCTGAACAGCAGAACATTTTTGAAGGCATGAACATCCGCTACTTCGGTCCGTTCGATGGTCATAACGTAAAGGAGTTGGTACGTATCCTGAGTCAGATTAAGGACATGAAGGGGCCGAAGCTGTTGCATCTGCATACTCAGAAAGGACATGGCTATGCTCCAGCAGTGAAAGACGTCACCACATGGCATGCCCCAGGTAAGTTCGATCCAGAGACTGGTGAGCGCATCGTGGATAATGATCCGAACAAACCCCAGAAATACCAGGATGTGTTTGGGCACACCTTGTTGGAACTGGCCCAGCAGAATCCGAAAATCGTAGGAGTAACCCCAGCTATGCCTTCAGGCTGTTCGATGAACATTATGATGAAGGCCATGCCAGAGCGCACCTTCGACGTAGGTATCGCCGAGGGACATGCTGTCACATTCTCTGGTGGTATGGCGAAAGACGGACTGCTGCCTTTCTGTAATATCTACAGCGCCTTTGCACAAAGGGCTTACGACAATATTATCCACGATGTGGCCTTGTTGAATCTGAACGTGGTGTTCTGCTTCGATCGCGCCGGATTGGTGGGCGAAGACGGCCCAACACATCACGGAGCCTTCGATCTGGCTGCCCTGCGTCCGATTCCGAACATGACGATCTCGTCGCCTATGGATGAGCATGAGTTGCGTCGACTGATGTATACGGCCCAGTTGCCTGACAAGGGACCGTTTGTCATTCGTTATCCTCGTGGTGGTGGCGTATTACAGGATTGGCGTTGTCCGTTGGAGGAGATCAAGGTTGGTACTGGACGTAAACTACAAGATGGTAGCGACGTGGCTGTATTAAGTATCGGTCCGATAGGCAACGATGTCACCAAGGCCTTAGAGAAGATCAACGATATTTCCGTCGCCCACTACGATATGCGCTTCCTCAAGCCTATCGACGAGACGATCCTTGAGGAGGTAGGCAAGAAGTTCAAGCGCATCATCACCGTAGAGAATGGTGTGAAGTTAGGCGGTTTGGGTTCTGCCGTATTAGAGTGGATGAATGATCACGGCTACCAGCCTCGCGTCATTCGACTGGGTCTGCCAGACAGCTTTGTAGAACACGGAAAGGTGAGTGAACTGCAGAAGATCGTAGGCCTCGACGCTGATAGTATCGCTAAAGCCATTAAGGAAGCATGAAAATCGTTATAGTCGGTGCAGGTGCCGTAGGTACTCACCTGTCGAAGTTGCTGTCGCGAGAGCATAAGGATTGTGTGCTGATCGATGACAACGATGAGCGTTTGAGTGGCCTCAGTGAGTACGACGTCATGACCTATAACGCCTCGCCGACAAGCATTAAGGCCCTCCAGGAAGCTGGTGCCCAGCATGCCGACCTATTCGTGGGTGTCACCCCAGAGGAAACGGCGAACCTGACGGCCTGTATGATTGCCCATCAATTGGGTGCCAAGAAGACTGTAGCCCGTATCGACAATTACGAATATCTGAGCCCTCAGAACAAGGAGCTTTTCAAGAAGATGGGTGTCGACTCACTCATCTACCCTGAAGTATTAGCAGCCATCGACATTAACAACGGCCTGAAACTCTCATGGGTCAGACAGCGTTGGGATGTGCATGATGGTGCCCTCACCCTATTGGGTATCAAACTACGTGAGACAGCAGAGATTCTGAACCAACCTTTACGCGACCTCTGCGGACCAGATGATCCCTATCATATCGTAGCCATCAAGCGAGGCGAGGACACCATTATCCCTGGCGGTCTTGATGAGTTGCGTATTGGCGACCTGGTCTATCTGATGACCACCCAGGAATATATCCCTTACATCCGTAAGATCGTAGGCAAGGAACATTATACTGACGTGAAGAATGTCATCGTGATGGGTGGTGACAAGACTGCTGTCAGAGCGGCCCTTACTGCCCCCGACTATATGAATATCAAGATTATCGAGAAGAATGCCGAGCGTTGCGAACGCCTGAATGAGTTGTTGGGCGATAGCGACACGATGGTGATTCATGGCGATGGTCGCGACTTAGGACTTCTTGAAGAAGAGAACATCAAGAACACACAGGCTTTTGTAGCCCTGACAGGTAATGCCGAGACGAATATTCTGGCTTGCTTGACAGCGAAACGCCTTGGTGTAAGGAAAACCATTGCCATGGTTGAAAACCTTGACTACGTGAGTATGGCGGAGCAGTTGGATATCGGCACCATCATCAATAAGATGACGATTGCCGCCAGCCATATCTTCCAGATGATGCTGGAAGCTGACGTTGATAACTTGCGCTCCCTAATGCTGGTGGATTCCGATGTAGCAGAGTTTACTGCTGCAGAAGGTTCGAAGGTTACTAAAAAAACCGTAAAGGAACTGGGACTTCCCGCTGGTGTCACGATTGGCGGTTTGGTTCGTAATGGTACAGGTATGCTTGTCAATGGTAACTCACAGATTCAGCCAGGCGACTCCGTAATGGTATTCTGCCACGAACAGAAACTGAACAATATCGAGAAGTACTTTAAAAAGAGTACGATATGGTAAACTTCCGTATCATCAGCAAAATCATCGGCTCTCTGCTGTTCATCGAGGCTTTCTTCATGTCTTGGTGTGCGCTGATGTCGTTCCTGTATCACGAGGACGACTTGATGGCGTTCCTGATCTCGCTGCTGATAACCTTTGGAAGCGGATTTGTATTCCTCTATTTCGGACGAGACTCGGAGAACAGCCTGAGCCGCCGCGATGCCTACGTCGTAGTGACTGCTGCATGGGTTGTCTTCTCGTTTTTTGGCATGTTCCCGTTCTTAATCCACGGATCCATAAACAATATAACCGATGCCTTCTTCGAGTCTACATCAGGATTTACGACTACGGGAGCATCGATCATCGACGATGTAGAGGTACTGCCCCACGCCATACTCTTCTGGCGATCGCTGACCCAGTGGATAGGCGGTTTAGGAATCGTGTTCTTCACCATCGCCATTCTCCCCTCATTAGTAGGCGGAAGCGTAAAGGTGTTTGCTGCAGAGGCCACAGGCCCCATCAAGGCGAAGATGCACCCACGACTCTCAACAACGGCAAAGTGGATTTGGAGTATTTACCTATTGCTAACCATTGCTTGCGGAGTGTCGTTCTATGTAGCTGGCATGACCTGGTTTGAGGCTTTAAATTACGCGATGACGACAACGGCTACAGGCGGTTTTGCCATCCACAATGAAAGCACAGAGTTCTTCCATTCGCCCACTATCGACTACATCTCGATAACATTCCAGTTCCTGTCGGGCATAAACTTCACCTTATTATATATAAGTATAGTAAAGATGAAGGTAAAGGCATTATTTACGAACTCGGAGTTCAAACTCTATATCAGCGTAGTAGTTGGTGCCACACTATGGATTATGTACCTGCTGCTTACACGTATGGGGTATGACCTCGAGCACGCCTTCCGTAGTGCACTCTTCCAGGTGGTATCTTTTATCACCACCACAGGTATGTTCAACGAAGACGCAGGGACCTGGCCCCACATTACGTGGGTGATACTGGGCGTCGTGATGTATCTGGGAGCCTGTGCAGGCAGTACCAGCGGTGGCTTTAAATGTATCAGAGGCGTGATGCTGCTGAAGGTGATTAGAAACAACTTCCGCCAGATTCTGCACCCCAATGCCGTATTACCAGTAAAAGTTAACGGCATAAACATACCGCAATCGAAACTTGTGGCGCTGTTTGCCTTCTTCACGCTCACAATGCTGATGACCCTGGTTACAGCTACAATCATGATTGTGGCAGGTATCGACAATACGAATGCCATTACGATTGCGCTAAGCTGTGTAAGCAATGTAGGCCCGACACTGGGCACACAGATTGGTCCGGTCATGTCGTGGGACATATTACCCGAATACATCAAATGGATACTTTGTCCGCTGATGCTCATGGGACGTCTGGAAATCATGACGGTACTGGTGCTGTTCACCCGCAGCTTCTGGAAAGAAAATTAAAACTACAATATAACGATGTACAAATTTGAACCACTGCTGAAGCAGACGCTTTGGGGAGGCGACAAAATTATCCCCTTTAAGCATTTAGACGCCCAGATGGACCATGTCGGAGAAAGTTGGGAGATCTCGGGCGTAGCCAACAACGAGACTATCGTAGCCAATGGCCCCTACAAGGGCAAGAGTCTCAACGATCTCGTGCGCGTCCAGAAAGACTTACTCGTAGGTAAGGAGAACTACCAGTGTTTTGGCGATGAGTTCCCCCTGCTCATCAAGTTTATCGATGCCCGTCAGGATCTGAGTATCCAGGTACACCCAACCGACGAGATTGCCCATCGTCAGGGCAAGAGCCGTGGTAAGACAGAGATGTGGTATGCCCTGGAGCCTACACCTGGTGCCCAGCTATACAATGGACTTAAGCAACAGATCACCCCTGATCAGTATAAGGAGATGGTGGAGAACGATACCATCACCGATGCCCTGGCCCGTTACGAAGTTCATGAAGGTGACGTATTCTTCATCCCTGCCGGCCGTATTCATGCCATCGGTGCTGGTTGTTTCGTAGCAGAGATCCAGCAGACGTCAGATGTGACATACCGTATCTACGACTTCAAGCGTAAGGATAAAGACGGCAACTACCGTGAGCTGCATACAAAGGAAGCTGCCGAGAGTATCGACTACACAGTGCTTCCGAACTACCGCGCAGAATACAAACCCACGAAGAATGAGGGCATACAGGTAGCTACCTGTCCTTATTTCACCACAGCAGTCTACGACCTGACAGAGCCAATGACGCTCGATTACTCTGAGCTCGACTCGTTCGTCATCCTTATCGGCGTCAAGGGAGAAGGAAAGTTGATTTGCGAGAATGAGGAGCTGTCCTTCCAAATGGGCGACACTATACTTTTACCCGCAACTACCTGTGAGGTCAAGGTAGAGGGCGAAATCAAGTTTCTTGAGACTTACGTCTGATCCAGATACTTCTGTACATCATCCTGCAAGCGTCGGAACTGCTCAGAGTTAAAATAGCCGTTATTTTTCTTAAGCATCACCTTGATGTCCTGCAACGAGTTTTCGTAGCAGGACATTTCGTTTCGCTTCTGTGTCTTGTGGGCAGAAGCACGATAGATTTCGTTCTGTCGTTCCTGACGAAGCAGGTTACACACCTTTGATAGAATCGGGGAAACCACCGTATCAAACAAATGATGACCTTGGATGTAAAGATAGGTGGTCTGGGGCGTAACGCCCAGCGCCTTGATATCATCTTTCGTCTTCAGATATTCCTCCTTTGCTTCAGGAAACTGGCGTTGGAGATCATTAATCTTCGTACGTACCTTCCGCTTCACATTGGCAATCGACGGTTCAGGGTTCTGCACATTGAATCCACCAGGGTCGGCAATACGGTTAAAGTCAGTAATCGTGAACTTGGGATAGTTGCCATTACGATATAGCATGACAGACCACACGAAAAGCGGGAAAATGGCCTCACTGAACAGTTGGAAGTATTCGCGGAAGTTGAAGATACGATGATCATTCAGCGTGACGGATACGCAGACATTATGCAGCGAAGGCGCATAACACTGGTAGTTCTCGATGGCATAGACATAGGTATGGAACACATATGGACTCTCCAATACGCGCCTCGACTGTTGGGTGCATCCCTGAAGCATATAGTCGTAGTCTGCATCCACACACGCAATCATGTCCTTACCTAAAGGCTCACCTTCCAGAAAGTTCATCAGTACAGATTTCTTGCCTCGCGTCAGATTCCCCTTTGAAGGGAGCATCACCTCGAAATACCGTTTATCGTCCTCAAATATAGAGAGCACAGTCCGCCAGAAGTAGATATCGTCATAGCTCTCCACATAGGCCACAATCCTATGTCTTGCTTTCTTCGAGGTCAGTGCGTTTGCCGCCTCAAAGTACTTGCTATTCAGATTATCTCTCAGGCGCTTGCTCATACGGTAATATCTGAGACTTCCGTTACGCTGTCTACCCAACCGTTCATCACCACAGCCGGACTATGGGTTGTCAGGATAATCTGCACGTTGGGATTCAGTTCGACACAATAATCAATCAAGCGCTTTTGCCACTCGATATGGAGTGACACCTCCGGTTCATCCATAAACAGCACATATGGCAGATTGTCCTCCACCAGCACCGTCAGCAGGATGATGAGCATCTGTTTCTCGCCACTCGACAGCTGGTAGGGTAACAACACCTCACCAATCTGAGTGAATCTGAGTTCGTTCTCAGTACGGATCATCCGCTTACCTGTTTCTGAGAACAGATCATCAACAATATCCTGAAAGCGTTTCTTTTTTTGTGAGAGTTGTTGGGCGGCTTCGGTATCACCTGCCTGAAGTTTCTCAATGATTCGGTTACCTATCTTCACCTGATAATCCAGAAACTTACGCTGCAGGCTATACAACTGAATGTCGAGCAGCGAGCCACCTCCTACACCTGTAAGTGCCGAAAGCGCCTGACGTATGAATCCGTCGCCTTCCGAAAGCGTCTGCTGCAGGTTGGAGTCCAACGATCGGATCATGTCGTAACGGATCCACTTCGCGTCCTCAGGTACAACATCCAGTCGCACACCTTTAAGCATGTGACTTGGGAACTCACCACCAGCAGCCAAGCCCTTCACCACCTTGTTTAGAATGGTGCTCTTACCCTGACCATTAGTACCACTAAGGATATTCACCTGACGGTTCAGTTCCCAAATGATATGCTTCTTTCCACTCCATAGTGAGTCAATCTCAATTCGTTTGATATAGTCTGCGTACTTTGCCATAGTCCTAAGTTTTTCGCAAAGATACGAAAAAATCCCGAAACCACCAAATGTTTCGGGATTTTTATGCTATTCTTCTATGTAATCGGTCCTAACGCGATTTAGCAGCAGGACGTGTCTCGCCAGGATGCCAGAAATCATATAAGGCTATTTCGAAGACCAGATTACTATATCCTGCAACAGAGTTTGTAGAAGTAGTGCCATAACCTAAGATATAGGGAATACGCACCCGCCAACGATCACCAACATGCATATTCATCAGGGCAGTAGCAAAACCGTCGACTGTGACCATTGTTACAAAATCTGTCTGTCTGGCCGTATCCCACCGAAAGTCTTCAACGTATGTCTGGTCGAACACTTTTCCTTCAGGATAGGACTCGGTGGGAATCAGGTGACCACGATATGCCACACGTACAGTGTCCGTAAATAAAGGCGATTCAGTACCATTACCCGACTCCAGCACCTCTACGTAGATATAGTTATCGTTTGTCAACCCCTGTACGTCAGCGTTGATTGTGTAGGTGGGAATCTTACGATAGCTGGCATCAGAGCCCCATTGGGCAAGAACGGCCTCGTTCTTCTCCTCCCAATTGTCGAACTCACCCTCAATCTCCGTCTCATCACCACAAGAAACCAACAAAAGTGAAAGGGTGAAAAGGTGAAAAAGTGAAACACCCATCACCCCCTTTCTCAATATCTCCTTCATTCTCATTTCTTCACCTTTTCACTTATTCACCTTCTCACCTTTACTGAAGCTTTTTCAGAAGCGAAGCAATGCTCACCTTATCCTCGATGATCGCATTCAGGTCACTGATAGCCACACGCTCCTGCTCCATCGTGTCACGGAAACGCAGGGTGACCTTACCGTCTGTCAGCGTGTCGTGATCCACGGTGACACAATATGGTGTGCCGATGGCATCCTGACGACGATAACGTTTGCCGATAGAATCCTTCTCATCATACTGGCAGTTGAAATGGAACTTCAGCTGGTCGATGATCTCACGCGCCTTCTCGGGCAGACCGTCCTTCTTCACTAATGGCATCACGGCACACTTCACAGGAGCTAAGGCTGCGGGCAACTTCAAGACTATGCGGGTCTCGCCGTTCTCTAACTTCTCCTCCTCGAAGGCGTGGCACATGATGCTCAAGAACATACGGTCTACACCGATACTCGTCTCGATGACATACGGGGTGTAACTCTCGTTGGTCTGAGGATCGAAGTACTTGATGCTCTTGCCAGAGTATTTCTCATGCTGAGAGAGGTCGAAGTTCGTACGAGAGTGGATACCCTCTACCTCCTTGAAGCCGAATGGCATCTTGAACTCGATATCAGTTGCGGCGTTGGCATAGTGAGCCAGCTTATCATGGTCGTGGAAACGGTAGTTCTCAGCACCGAAGCCTAAGGCCTGGTGCCACTTCATACGGGTCTCCTTCCACTTCGGGAACCACTCCAGCTCTGTACCGGGCTGTACGAAGAACTGCATCTCCATCTGCTCGAACTCCCTCATACGGAAAATGAACTGACGGGCCACAATCTCATTACGGAAAGCCTTACCAATCTGAGCAATACCGAAAGGAATCTTCATACGACCGGTCTTCTGCACGTTCAGGTAATTAACAAAAATACCCTGGGCTGTCTCAGGACGCAGATAGATCTTCATAGAAGCATCAGCACTGGCACCCATCTCGGTAGAGAACATCAGGTTGAACTGACGAACATCGGTCCAGTTGCGGG
>JAEEGL010252420.1_pt1 | contig 35182 bp, 29 predicted proteins | sample 9134231 | NCBI WGS metagenome assembly JAEEGL01 (sample SAMN16246548, study PRJNA631951) | gut metagenome | biome: gut microbiome; feature: rumen; material: fiber-attached | host: Bos | place: Iran: Karaj | collected 2018-10 | reverse complement strand
TGGCTTTATAGAATATCTTCGTTCAGACGGTGAAATTCTTGACAATCAACCGATAACGAGAGGATTTCTGACAGAATAATAAAATACGTAACTCAGATGAGGTTCAGGGCCGGGAAATATAAACCGGCCTTGCCTAATGTAACTAATGTAACTAATTAAAAAATTGGAGTTATTATGAAAAAAAATACTTTTCTTGCAGCAACTATTCTTACAGCATGTGTACTTACTGCTGGCTGTGCATCAAATAAAAAATCAGAAAATCCTTCCGAAAAAGAGTATATACAAAAAGGTTATTCATTTGAAGATTTACTTGATTGTGCATATATTTTTACTAGAGATGACAGTATTTCTATTGAATCCTATGATTCAACTTCAAATTTCAGATATGTAGTAAATGATAAAAATGTTTATTTCATACTTCCATGTGATCATGAAATTGAGTTAGCTGTAAAGATTCTGGATTATTCAAAAATTAAAGATGAAAAAATAACTTATGAAAATGAGTCGATCGAAGAATATGTTCAGGGAATTAAGAAAGCGGGTGGAACATATAGTGTAACTGTCGGTTCAGAAAAAACTGAAACAACATATACCAGAACAATTCCAAAATTATCTCCAGGAAAAAAATATGAGTTTGTTCGTGAAAATGATAAAATATTTATTTATAGTGAAGATTCTGAAATTTTCTTTGAATACTGGTAATTTATACTAATTTATTTCCATGTTTATTGTCTGCTATTCTTATTTTTTAATACATTTTACTTACAATAACGCATATTCTGTCTACCAATAAGTGTATTTTTTATAATATTGCTTTTAGTCCTGCCTGCCCTTTTATTTTTCATAAGATTTTATTTTAATTCACCTTTTCTTGCGTTTACACTCATTACAACACCAAGACACGACATTGCTGTTAATAAAGAAGAACCGCCGTAAGATAAGAATAAAAGAGGAATACCTGTAATAGGCATCATACCCATAACCATTCCAACATTAATCATAAAATGGAAGAGGAACATTCCGAATACACCTGAACAGATGTATGTACCGAATTTATTTGGACATTTACGTATTATGAATAAGATTTTTGCCATAATCAAAAAGTATAATGAAAAAATAATTGTACAGCCTAAAAAGCCTACTTCTTCAGATAGAATACTGAAAATAAAGTCTGTACTCTGCTGTGGAAGGAACTGATAATGGCTTTGGGTTCCGCCAAGATAACCGCGGCCAAAAATACCGCCGGCACCAATTGCAACCTTTGACTGAATGATATTCCAGCCTGCTCCAAGACGGTCTTTTTCCGGATTCATAAAGATAATAAGACGTTTTATCTGATAATCCTTTAATACTTTTCCCAATGCGAGCGAGAAAATTAAAGCAAGCACAATGATTGATGTAAAGTATGAAATCCAGAATATATAGCTGTTTCCATGAAAGAATTTTCGTATAATAATTCCTGCTATCGTAATTAAAAGAATTGCAGAAATAAGAATAATTCTTAACTTCATATCTGTTAAGATTGAAATAGCCGTAATTGGAGTTACTGCAATTTCATTATTCCATACAGGAAGAACTGCAAAATAAATTGTGAGCATTCCAAAAAGGAAGAGATATAAAATGTACTTTAATGGAATACCTGCAATAAAACACATTACAAAGAAAATAGGAATATAAACGCTGGCTGTTCCTAAGTCCGGCTGCAGCATAATTAATCCGAATGGAATTAATAAATAGCAGGTTGCCATTATAAAGCGTTTAAGCGGAGGCATATTTGTAGAATCATCCAGGAAATGTGCAAGCATTAATATATAAATAATTTTACCCAATTCACTCGGCTGAATACCAAAATCTCCGATTCCAAGCCAGCTTTTTGCGCCGTTTACAACACGACCGAATAATCTTGTATAGATCAGTGAAATTATAAAAACAATATAAAAATATAAAATAAAAGAGGAGATTCTTCTGTAATCATAGATTGTAAGAAGAACCATAAAAACTAAACCGATAGAAGCCCAGATTATCTGTTTTATATATTCATTCTTTACGGAAATACCGTCTGAATTTACTCCGGAAGAATAAATAAAAAGAATTCCAATAGTAACAAGCGCAAGAACAAGAAGAATCATTACATAATCAAACATAGAAAGAATTTTACTTTTCACTTCCCTTCTCCATTTATTCCTGTCTTGATCTGGTCTGAGCCAGATATTCGAATCCAAGTTCTTTTGTTGCTTCTTCGCAGGTCTGGTTTGCAAAGATTCCCTGAATTATAATGTTTGTACAGTAAGGTGCCCACCATTCCCATTTATTGCAGGCTTCTACGATAGTCGCAACACAAATTCTATCTTCCGGAGGCGCATCATAAGGTGCATAAGCAACAAGCCAAGAGTGCCAGCTCTGATCATCTTTTCTGTTTGCATTACTGTAAGGTTCAACTTCGGCAGTACCTGTTTTACAGGCAATCTGAACAATTTTATTGTGCATCGGATACTGTGGGGTTCCGTCTGTAACAGTATATCTTAAAGCTTCCTGTACCTGCTTCCAGACTGAATTATCGATAGTTGATTCAGTAAGTATTGTCGGCTGAATTTCTTCAATCAAATCATTTGTAACTGAATCGCGAACTTCCTTTAAAATATGAGGCTTATAAATTACACCTTCGTTAGAAACCATTGCAATCATATTTGCAAGCTGCAATGGTGTAGCTTCCATATATCCCTGACCAATTGAGCAGGACATTGTGTCTCCACCAAGCCAGCGTTCATGGTACTTTTTCTCTTTCCATTCAGCAGTTGGAACAAGTCCTGCAACCTGATTCGGTAAATCTATCTGAGAGCTTTTTCCAAGTCCAAATTCCCTTGCATAAGACGCAATCTTTTCAATTCCTAAATAATCGCGTCCGATAGTCCAGTAGTAAACGTCGCAGGATTGTGCCATGGCATTTTTCATATCAAGCCAGCCATGACCAGGTTCGTGTACGTGACAATGGAATCGTCTTCCACCGTAAATCATTACACCTTTACATTCAATTTTGCTTAAAGGAGAATAAACATTTTCCTGAAGCATTGCCGTAGACATAATGATTTTGAATGTAGAAGCCGGAGGATAAGAAAGCTGAACTGCACGGTTAATAAGTGGTTTAGATGGATCGTTAATAAGCTTGCTGTATTCAGTTCCTGCATCGTCAGAAGAAAAGAGATTTGAATCATAGAATGGATAAGACACCATTGCTAGAATTTCTCCTGTTGCAGGTTTTAAAACTACACTTGCCCCTACTCTGTTTCCCAGCGCTTCTTCAACTAATTTTTGAATAGTTGAATCAATTGTAAGAACAAGCTTGTTTCCCATTTTTGGTTCTTCAATTTCAGGAGTATCAGAAATTACTCGTCCGCGAACATCTACAGTAGAAAGCTGACGTCCCGGAGTTCCCTGAAGAAGTGAATCGTATTGTTTTTCAATTCCGGTTTTTCCGACAATACTGTTTTTTGTATATCCCTGATTATAAAGAACTGTAATTTCGTCCTGGTTGATATCACCAACGTAACCAATAATATGAGAAAGTGAGCCCGTATGAAGATAATTTCTAACCGGTTTAGACGCCCACGAAACGCCGGGAAGATCATTTTTGTTTTCTGCAATATTTGAAATTACGGAAAACGAAACATTTGATTTTATCTGATAAGTTGCAAAAGACCTTCTGCTATTTTCCGGAATTTTTTTATCTATGTCTGTTTTACTTATTCCAAGAAATCCTGCTAATTTCATCATTACTGTATCGTAACGTTCCTTTGGAATTTCTCCTGGAGTTACTTCAACGGCAAATGAATCATTATTAATTACCATAGGGAGATTTGAATTTCTGTCGTAAATTTCTCCGCGCTGCGGAACTAAAACAGTTACCTGGCTCGAAATTTTCTGCGACTGACTTCGGTACTGTTCTCCATTAATAATCTGCATTGAAAAAAGATTTTTAAGGTAAATAAAAAATAACAGGGCCATTAAAAAAAGGAGAATTAATACTTTTAATTGCTTTGATAAAGTATGATCCAGATTATTTAACATTATTTACCTTGTCCTGTGTCGTTTGAATAACAAGATATTTTTTGAAGAAACTTAAGAATTTAAATACAATTGGTGCCAGAACAATATTTTCAATAAATTCAAACAGGAAGTTGTATGAAATTAAACCTGTTATATAAATTGAAACATTAGGGAAAAATACGTTGATTAACTGAATGAATATTGTTTTTGCAATTGTTCCGATTCCAACAGAAACAACTGGAATCAAAAGTCCTGAAATAATAAGGTTCTTTGAAAATAGTCCGAAAAGATAACCTATGATTGTTCTGTAAAGGCAGTTAAAACCAAATGGAAGGCCTGTTACAAAATCCAGGAATACTCCGGAAATAAAACCGTTTATCTGGCCAATGGTTCTTCCGTTTAATAAAGAAAAATAAATTGAACACATTAAAACCAGATCCGGAATTACATACAAAAAGGAAATATTTGATAAAAGCGAAGATTCAATTACTGTTGTACATAGAAGAATTATAGTGCTGATTAATATTGATTTTGCCAATTAATTAGCCTCCTCTTCAGTTGCTTTTTTATCGTTTAATTCTTTTTGATTTACTACAACAACTGTTTCCAGACGTGAAAAATCAATTATTGGTGTAACTTCAATATTTAAAGAAGAATTGTAATCTACAACTGTAATTTTAGAAATTGTTCCGATTGTAATATCGCGCATATAATTATCATTTTCGCCGGAGGTAACAATTATGTCGCCGATACTTAAATCGTCTAATACTCTTTTGCGGATGTACTGCATCATTAACGGGAGGCTCTGGCTTCCGAGTCCGTTTACAAGACCAAGGTCTCGAGTATTTTGAATTCTTGCAGAAACAATATTTTCGATGTTGTAAATTGGAGTTATCTGACTTGTAAAGGTTCCTACCTGAGTTACTTTTCCTACAAGACCTCTGTTTCCATTCTGATATGCAATTACAGGCATGTTTTTCTTAATACCGTCTACACTGCCCTTATCTATTGTAAGATATGCATATGCGTTATCAAGATCGCGGGAAATTATCTGGGCCGGAATATTTTTTTCTTCAAGAGAGATAGAAAAATCAAGCTGTTTTTTCAAACGTTCATTTTCTTTTCTTATGTCCGCATTAGAGCGCTGCATCTGTTCATAATTTTCAAGCTTTATAAGCAGCTCATTATAATCTGCCTTTAATTTTCGCAGTTCTCCTACAGAGTTTATAGTATTGGAAACTCCGTTTGTAACAAAATGAACGCCTTTATCGATTGAAGAAATAAAACTAAAGCCGACTTTTTTTAAGTTGATGACAAAACTTCCGGAGCTGAATGCAAGCATTATTCCGGAAGCCAGCACTAAAATAATAAAAAGGAATTCTGAAAATTTTACATAAAATGATGAACGCTTTTTATTTTTTGCCATTTTCTTGAGAAATTAGTCATTAAGGCTGTCAAATATTGAGCGGTCAGATGATCGATCCTTGAACAAAGCAAATGCTTCTCCGGCACCGATAGCAACACATTCAAGTGGCTTTTCAACAAGAATAACAGGAACACCAGTTTCTTTTGAAATAAGTTTTGGAAGCTCTCTAAGCATTGAACCACCACCTGTCATTACAATACCACGTTCAATAATATCTGATGCAAGTTCCGGAGGAGTTTCGCTTAATACAATCTTAATTTCTTCAACGATTTTTGTAACAGGTTCTTTTAATGCTTCGCGAACTTCAACGCTGTCTATTTCAAGTCTTCTTGGAAGACCGGTAATTGCGTCTGTTCCCTTCAATTCCATCTTTTCAATTGTTTTTTCTGGAGCGGCATTACCAATCTGAATCTTTAATCTTTCTGCAGCAGGCTGACCAATAATAAGGTTGTGAACGCTCTTTACGTGTTTTACAATGGCTTCATCAAACTTGTCGCCGCCGATTCTGATAGAATGTGTAACAACCATACCGCCAAGAGAAATTACAGAAACTTCTGTTGTTCCACCACCGATATCACAAACCATATGTCCGGCCGGTTCAAAGATTGGGATCTTAGCACCAATTGCGGCTGCAAGGCTTTCAGGAATAACTTCTACTTCCTTTGCACCGGCTTTTAAAGCTGCTTCTATAACGGCTCTTCTTTCTACATCTGTAATGCAGGAAGGAATACCAATCTTCATTCTTACTGATTTAAAGAACTGATGTTTTGGAACGATTTTAGAGATGAAGTATTTAATCATCTTTTCTGTGCTGTCAATATCAGCAATTACTCCATCAGCTAAAGGTCTGATTGCGATAATGTTTCCTGGAGTTTTGTCTAACATTCGTTTAGCTTCTGAACCAACAGCAACGATACGTTTTGTTCCGCGTTCAACTGCAATTACAGAAGGTTCATCAATTACCATACCTCCCTTATCGCCGCGAACATAAATAAGTGTATTACAGGTTCCTAAATCTATTCCTATATCTGTTGAAAAATTATCCAAGAAAGCCATTTAATCCTCCCAATATACTTTTTAAATATAAAAGTAACAGAATTATTTTATCATATTTTTTTATATACGACAACTAATTACTACTCTAACTTTCTGATAATTTTGCACGTGAAAGCTGATGAGAAGGCATTAATTTTAAGGCAGTTCGCCATTCAGCCCGTGCTTTTACAATATTACCCTGCTTTTCGTAAATTACTCCAATTGCATAATGTGCATCTGCAGACTGTGGATTTAATTCAAGGGCTTTATTAAATTCTTCCGTTGCTTCATCATAACTTTCTTTTTCTATGTAAATATTTCCAAGTAAAATACGGCTTTTTAATATAATGTCTTCGTTATCGCTGTTCTGAATAATTCTGAATAAATACTGTTCACTGATATTCAGATCCTGTGCGTTATAATACTGTTCAGCTATAGAAAGTAAAAGAAAATCAGATTCATCTTCGAGCAAGGCTTCGGAAAAAGAGGCAATGCTTTCCATTGTCATTCCAAGCGAGGCATAACTTAAACCGAGAAGCTTTGGAATATCTGGAGAAATAAAACCATCTTCTTTTGCAAGATTCAGATATTTTACAGCTAAATCTGCGTAGTAATATGAAGTAATTGTATTTTTGAAAAAATATGCCCTTCCGAGCATGTATTCAAGCTGTGGCTTTAATTTTGAATTTGCAGAATATAAAGCAATTCTTATTTTATTAATGCTTTCATCAAGGTACTGCTGTGCAGTCTGTGTATCTGTCTGGGATTGAGAAAGGAAAAAACATGCATAACCGTAATATGTTAATGCTGTATTATTGTAACTGTCTTTCTGAAGATACTGGGAAGATAAGTCGTAAACCTTTTCATAATCATACTGTTCCCAGGCTTTTTTTATATCGCGGATTGAAATTGTGCTTGAAGATATTTTTGATAAAATGAAATATACTGTAAATAAAAGTGCCGCAATACTTAAAATAATCACAGAAAATTTAATAAGTCTGCGCAGGAAATAACTTTTCTTTTTTGCGTAATTTCCGTTTTTAAAATTTATATCGTTATTCATTTTAAATCTTCAAAAAAACAGATGGAACTATAAGCCGGGTTCTGTCTGGCAGTTTTCCGTAAAACAGAAAACTGTCAATAACCATCTATCCGTACAGTATGTTACCACACTGTTATAGCGGTCTACCCGCAGTAAGACTCGGAATAATCATAACTGCTACGCGACCTTGCTCCAAATGAGGTTTACAAGCCATTACTGTTACCAGCAATGCGGTAGTCTCTTACACCACCTTTTCACCCTTACTAATAATTGCCAAAGCAAAAATTAGCGGTATATTTTCTGTTGCACTGTCTGTCACTTGCTGGGCTATGCAAAAAATTGCAGCTGCCAGTTTGTGCCCGGTTATTATCCGGCATTTTTTCCGAAGGAGCCCGGACTTTACCTCATTGACTTTCCTTATCATCAAGGAAAATCAAAGCGATTATATTCCATCTGATAATTACAAAATATTTAGAGAAGATTAATCTTCATCATCTGATTCGTTTTCGTCAACGTCTTCGTCATCATCATCAAGATCAGCATCTTCGTCATCAGAAACATCTTCTGAATCAAGATCATCATCATATAATGATTCTGTTGACTCTTCAATCATATCGTCGTCTTCTTCATCGTAGTCATCGTCGTCAGCAAGGCTTCCTGCTGTGCCAATTCCAGAGTAATCTTCTGCAAGTTCATCGCTTACTTCTTCATAGAAAAGGATTCTACTGCAGTAAGGACAGAATTTAATATTTTCGCCTTCGTGTACTTCGTTAGCAAAGTTTGCAGGAAGAATCATGTGACAGCCCATACATACGCCGTTTCTAACTGCAACAATACCTTCTGTATTTCTCTGAATGATTCTTTCGAACTTAAAAAGAATTTCCTGATCAAGCTTTGGTGCAATTTTATTTTCTTTTGTTTTAAGTTCATTAATCTTCTTTGTATAACCGGAAATTTCTGAATTAAGGGAATCTTTGCTTGTGTTTAATTCAGATTCCTGGAACTTAATTAACTCTTCATCTTCGGCAAGTCTGGTCTTTAATTCATCCAGTTCTTTTTCTTTTTTCTGAAGATCGTGGCGAAGTTCAGCTTCTTTATCTTTTACTTCGCTGATTTTCTTTTCTAAAGTTTCATAATCTCTGTGAGTTGTACTGTCTGCAATTCCCTTTTCGTATTCTTCTCTCTGTGAAATTGCAATCTGTAATTCTTCTTTTAAGCTAGAAACAGCAGTTGTTGTTTCATCATATACAGCCTTTTTCTCTATGAATTCTTTCTGTGTCTTTGCAAGAGCTTCTTCCTGATTATTCAACTGCTTTGGTGCGCTTTCTACTTTTGCTTCAAGTTCATATTTCTGAACCAGGATTGCCTGCAGATTTTTCAGATTTTCAAAGACTTCTGTTGTTACCATATTTTAGTTTCCTCATTTAAAATATTTCTTACTATACAATATAATTTTAATTTAGTCTATTCAGTGAAAATTTCCTGAATAGACCGGCGCGTTAGGTTTCTATAAAATCTCTTAAACCGTTTGAACGGCGCGGATGACGAAGTCGTCTTAAAGCTTTTGCTTCAATCTGACGGATTCGTTCTCGTGTTACATCAAAGTAAAGTCCAACTTCTTCGAGTGTAAGTGAATATCCGTCTTCCAGACCAAAACGCATTTTAAGAACTTCCTGTTCACGAGGTGGAAGTGTATTCAAAACAGTACGCAGCTGCTCCTGCAATAAACGGTAAGCAGTCTGTGTTGCTGGATTTTCAACTTCCTTGTCTTCTATGAAGTCTCCCAAAATTGAATCTTCTTCTTCTCCAATTGGAGTTTCAAGAGAAATTGGTTCCCTTGCAACATTCTTTACCTGTTTAACGCGTGCCAGTGGCCATGCAAGCTGCTGTGCAATTTCTTCATCTGTAGGTTCGCGGCCATATTTCTGCATAAGCTGGCGGCTTTCTCGTACAACCTTATTAATCTGCTCAATCATGTGAACAGGAACGCGGATTGTTCGCGCCTGATCAGAAATTGAACGTGTAATTGCCTGACGGATCCACCAGGTTGCATATGTAGAGAACTTAAAGCCCTTTCGGTATTCAAATTTTTCTACAGCCTTAATAAGACCGATGTTTCCTTCCTGAACAAGGTCAAAGAAGTGAAGTCCACGGTTTGTATATTTTTTAGCGATAGAAACAACAAGACGAAGGTTTGCATTAATAAGACGGTTCTTTGCCTTTTCCATCATTACGCGGCCGTGTTCAATGTCCTGAGCCATTTTAAGAATCATTTCAACATCGTTTTCAAATTCGTATTCAAGACGATGAAGCTTACGTTCAATTTTCTGAATCTGAGTGTAAATTTCGCGGATTTCGTCTGCACTCATATTCAATTCCTGCTCAAGTTTTGCAGCCTGTGAACGGATTGAAATTTTTCTACCGAGGTTTCTGAGTTCCGAAGGACTTGAAATTCTCAATTCCTTCATCTTCTTTTCCTGCTTCTGGTGATATTCTTCAATTTTGATTGTTGCTTCACGGTATTTCTGTGTAAATTTATCAAGCTCTTCGGTCTGAATATCAACTTTTCTGAGTTCTGGAAGAATTTTTTCCCTTAAAGCAATAAGTTCCTGGTTCTGGAAAATTTCACTTGACTGTTCAGCTTCGAAAAGCTGCTTTTTAAGAGCCATGTAAACTTTCATTTCTGAAAGAACTGGTTTAATAAATTCTCCGTAAGAACTCTTTAAGCGGCGCTTATCTGCCATTTCTTCATTGATTTCCTTTCTTGTTTTTCCAGGTTCATGAAGGTCAATTCTTGTAAAGGCTTTCTGCGCAATTGCAAAAAATTCAGGAATCATAATGCCGGAATTTTTTATAACAGCTTTTATTATATCGTTGCCCTGCTCCATTGTTTTAGAAAGTTCAACTTCCTGTTCGGCAGTTAAAAGATTTTCGCGTCCAATTTCCCTTAAATACAGTCTGATTGGATCATCAATTGCAGAGTCTTTGTCGCTGTTTACCAGTTTATTCTTAGAAGAACCTGAAACTTCAACTTCTTCTGTAAGTTCTGCATCTTCATCTGTAACGTCATCATCATCCTGCTCAAGTATCATGCTTTCGTCGTCATCGTCTTCAAGCATTAAATCTTCTTCAGACATTTCATCTGGTTCGTCAGATACATCTGGTTCAATAAGATCTGTTTCTACAGGTTCACGGTCAATGTCCTTTAATAATTTTAATACAGGTTCCATCAGTTCGTCTGAATTAACGAATTCCTGTCCTAAATATTCAATTATATCGTCCCACGATAATATTTTTTTTGATTTTGCAAATTCAAGCAGTTTTTCTACTGCAGGATTTGCTGCTAAAGCCAAGTCGCTTTTTACATCCATAAAAGTGCTACCTACTTCCTAAAGAGCGGATTTTTAAGTCCAGTTCCTGTTTTTGTAATATAAGTGTATCGAGTAATTTTCTGTCATCATCTGTTACTGCTACAAATTCTCCGATTCTTTTTTTCAGCCTGTCTCTCTGGTCTTCAAGTTTTTTTCTTTTTATAAAATTAATGGTGTCCCGTAAGATTTCACCAACTTTGTCACTTTGATAAGCTCCTGATGAAACAGCCTCCGTTATAAGGTTTGATAGTTGCGGATCATCACAACGATCAAGAATATCGTGCAGTGTAAAAATTTGTTCAGAAAAACAACTTTCCAACACCTTGTAAAACTTTCTGGCATAAGGATTAGTAAAATCTTCTTCCGTAAGCTCGTTTTGCAAAACCTTAAACTGGTTCAGGTCAGCAGTAACTGCAATTAAACCTCTTAGCTGGGCATCAAGTTTAATTTGAGTGTCTTGTTGTGTTTGATTGTTAGTCTGCCGGATATTTGTGCGCGCACGGGCTAGATTCCGATTTTCAAAATCTCTTTTAACAGCCTCCGGTTTTAGATTGAATGCCTGTCCTAACTGTTCAAGGCAGGATTCTTTTTGAATATCAGACTGCAGCGAATCAACATATTGAAAATACTCCAAGGCTGCCTTAGCTTTTCCTTCAGGAGTTTCAATAGGGTATTTTTCACCTAGTCTATTTATAAGATAATCGCTATCTAATATAGCGTTTTTAACCTGCATCGTCAAGTTTTCTGCACCGAATTTCTGCATAATTTCGGCTGGATCTTTTCCGTCTTTTATTATAATTATTTTTACCGTAAGGTTGAATTTGCGGCACATTAAGATTGCACGCATAGTTGCATTCTGACCAGCCCCGTCCGAATCAAAAGAAAGGTAAACTGTTTCTACAAATCCGCGGATCATTTTTATCTGTTCTTCTGTAAGCGCTGTTCCGAGAGGTGCAGTAGCATAATTAATTCCGCACTGGTGATATGCAATACAGTCCATATAACCTTCGCATAAAATAATTGCTTTATTTTCGCGGATCGCATTTTTTGCAAAATTGAAGGCATACAGTGTTTCGCGCTTTTTGTACTGAATCATTTCGCCGGAATTTAAATATTTAGGATCGTTATCTCCCTTAGGATGAAGGACTCTTCCTCCAAATGCTACAGCCTGTCCGTTGCGGTTAAAAATAGGAAACATAAGGCGGTCTGAAAAAAATGAAGTATCGGGATATTTTTTACTGAAAAGTCCTGATTTATCCAAAAAACTGTCTGAAAAATTTTTACTCTTAAGAAAGTTTCTGAGCCATTTTCTGTCTGCAGGAGAATAACCGATTTTAAACTTTTCGATTGTTTCTTTTGTTATTCCCCGCCCTGTTATATATGATAGCGCGTCTTTTCCCTGCGGAGATTCAAGTAAAAGATAATTGAACATAGAGGCTGTTCGTTCATAAAGTTCAATTATCTGGTTTACGTCATCATTCTTTTTATAATCTTCCGACTGGGAATAACCTGATTTATATTTAACTTCTATTCCGTTCTTTTTAGCAAGCTGGGTAACAGTTTCTGCATACGGAAGCTTTTCCATTTCCATAATAAAGGTAATAACGTTTCCGCCTTTATGACAGCCAAAACAATGGAAAAATTTTTTATCGGAATCTACATGAAAAGAAGCAGTTTTTTCTCCATGAAAAGGACAGCATCCCCACCAGTCATTCCCGCTTCGTCTTTCCAAACGGGTATACTCACCTATTACCGAAACTATATCAGTAGTATTGAGGACCTGTTCTATTGTTTCGTTAGAAATATAGCCTGCCAAGTATTTTCCTTATTTTTTTTAACTAGTTTTTAGTATAAAGGTTATGATTAATTTTATGTTCTTCAAAGGTTGTATTGAAAACATGCTTTCCTTCTTCTGCATCGGCAACCTGGAAGAAATAATAAGAGGTTTTTGGTGTATTTGTTGCGGCATTCAGTGCAACGAGGCCCGGATTAGAAATTGGTCCCGGTGGAAGTCCTGCATACAGGTATGTATTGTATGGATTATCAATTCTTGTGTCTTCAATTTTGATAACGTTTGGATGAGGTTTATCCTGAATTTCGGTGAGGATATATTCTACTGTTGCACATGAATAAAGCCCGATGCTGTGTGCAAGTCGGTTTTTAAATACGCTTGCAATAAGAGGTGCTTCGTCAGCTACCCTGTACTCGCGTTCTACAATTGAAGCAAGTTTTACAGTTTCAAAAAGCTCTTCGGGAGTCTGATCTGAAAGGTTTTCAACTGTTTTAATTTTTTCAAAGAAGTTATCGACCATCATTTTTGCGACGGTTTCTGCACCCATTCCCTTTGTTAGATAATATGTATCCGGGAAAAGATAGCCTTCAATTGTTTCTGAAGGAATTCCATATTCCTGTGGAAGTGCAATATTGCGGCAGGTATTTATAAAATCAATTGAAGTACAGATTTCGTTCTGTTCAAGTAAATTTGCAATTTTTTTAATTGTATAGCCTTCCGGAACAGAAACAATAATAAATTCAGTCTGTGCAGAAGATAAAACTTCCTGAATTTCTATAATGTCCATCAGAGGTGAAATTTTGTAGGTTCCGCTTTTTAATGTAAATGCTTTAATTTCGCGGTTTGGAAAGAATATTTTTAATATAACAGGAAATCTCGCAGAATAATAAAAGGCTTTTTCGCTTTTGATGAGGTTATTTTCTTTTAATATTTTTGCAGTCTGTGTAACAGAGGTTCCGTAAGGAATTTCTATTCTTGTTTCGCCTATTATATCTAATCCAAGTTCATTTTTTTCTACAGGAAAGAATTGTGTACGGAAAATCAAAAGGGCTGAAACAAACATTGCAAGAATTAAAAAAAATACTGCAAGTACAATTCTTATAATTTTTTTCATGAATAAAATTTTTTTACCTCTTCAAGTGAAAGTGTGTTGTAAATTGCATCTTCCAGAGATTTATAGAAAACTTCCAGTCCTTGAGGTAATTCTTCCTGTTTTGTTCTAAGGTATCTTGCAAGAAGAAAAAGTTCCTTTTTAGAAAAAGAATAATCAAGAACTGTAAAATCTCCGTTTTCTATTGTCATATTTCTATCTCTTGATCTTCCTTCGCTATATAAATTTCAATTTCTGAGTGGTCAATGTATTGTGCGTACCATCTTGCGGCCTGAAGAATTGAATTTATTTTTTTATCATCATAAGTCGGTTCATGATGGAAAAGATAGAGTTTTTTAATATTCCAGTGAACTGCAAAATCTATAGCATAACAGAAGGCTGAATGTCCCCAGTTTTCCTTTCGGTAAGCTTCTTCTACTGTGTATTGAGAATCGAGAACTATGCAGTCTGCATTGCGGAATACATTTTCTCCATTCGGAATGTTTGAAAAATCCTGAATTTTCAATTCAACATCTGTTGCATAAACAAATTTCTTTCCTTCATGCTCAAACGAATAGCTGTAGGAAACTCCAGGATGAGACATAGGGCTTAAATTAACTTTTACATCGTCGATATAGAATTCTTTTTCCGGTTCAACCTTATGAAAAGTAAAATTCTTAGTAAATGCATCAAATGGAACCGGATAATATGGTGTTTTCATCTGCTCGCGCAGGTAAGTTTCTGTATTATCATGAGCTGAATATACGTCAAAAACAGAAGAAGGATTATAAGCAGGATCAAAGAAAGGTAATCCCTGAACATGATCCCAATGGAAATGAGTAAATATAAGATGGTAGTGATTATTTTTTGGAAGATTTTTTGATTTACCTAAAACTCTTATTCCGGTACCGGCATCAAGAATGATTTCCGATTTATCTGTTTTTAATTCAATGCAGGACGTATTTCCGCCAGTCGTTCCATAAATCCAGTCAGGCAATGTAGAAACAAATCTGGCACGGGACTCAACGCTTTCCAAGTCTTCAACTTTAATGCGCTGAATGACAGCCATTATTTTTGACTGAATCTGTTCTGGAGTAAGTGGAGTTGGTAAAGATCCTCTAACGCCCCAAAATCTAACTTTCACAAAAATTTCCCCTTGCAAAAAAAAAGCTGATCCACAGTAGACCAGCAAAACATGGGGAGTAGAGGACTCGAACCTCTGGAGGCGTGAGCCGAGGGATTTACAGTCCCTTGCAATTGCCGCTATGCGAACTCCCCTTAAAAGCTGCTTGTAGGATTTGGACCCACGACCCCGAGATTACAAATCACGTGCTCTACCAGCTGAGCTAAAGCAGCATTACCTATTTCTTAGGTTTTCATAATCTATAGTATTTTAGATTTTTGGTCAATAGTGATTTTAAGAAAAATTCAAAATTTCTTCAAAATACGGAAGATATTTTTTCTCAATCACATTTTCCCATAAATATTCTGTCTGTACACTTTCTGAACCGTTTTTAATTATCTGTTCATGAAGCTCCGGTTTATACAGTTTTATGCATATAGCGCGGCAAATCATGAGGCTTAAAGACGCTTCGTTATTGTTATTGTATAAATATCCTGTTTTTGAGTCCTGAATTTTTGTAAGGCCGCCTGTTCGGTGTGCAATCGGAATCGTTGCATATGCCTGTGCTGTAAAATCTTCAAGTCCGCAAGGTTCAAAAAACGAAGGAAGTGTAATAAAATCACTGGAAGCTGTAAGAAGACGTACTACTTCCTGATTATATCCGTTCATAAAAATAACTTTTCCCGGGAATTTTTCTGTTAATTCAATCACGGAATTTTCAAGATTGCTTTCGCCCTGCCCTGCAATTATAAAGCTTACGTTATTAAAATTGCTTAAAACTGTTGGAATTGTATTTACAAGAACAGAAATTCCTTTTTGTGTAGTAATTCTTCCGTGGTAAGCAATAAAAATTTCATCATCAAGATTTTTTGAACATTCAAGAGTTCCGAATTTTTTGATTCCTTCACATTTAAATTTCTTTGAACAGGCGATTTTTTCTACAAAATATTTTTTGCAGAGTTTTTTGCCTTCAAGATCTAAAGTAAGCGGATTAAATGTAAAAGGAAGCTTTGATTTTTTTGTATCTGTAGGATCATAACGTTCAAAATCAAAACCGTTTGTAATTCCTTTTATTTCAACCTTCTTTTTTGCAAATATTTTAGAAAGGTTTTCAGTAATATCAGCATTAAGAGGATCGGTTATTTCCTTTGCATATTGTTCAGAAACTGTAGAAAGATAGGCCTTTGAATTAACGGCAAGTAAAAACGGCTCGACTTTTCCGTTATTCAAGGATTTATGCAAAAGCTGTTCCGAAAGGCCTGTATACCACGCTGCTTCACCAAGACTTGAAAATTCATGATGGTAAGCAGGTCCTGCATTATGAATTGTTACCACACATTTTGCGTTCTTTAGTTCAGGAGTGTTTTCGGCAAAAGACGGTAAGGAAGCCGTTGCTGCATCCTGACAGTGAATAATCTGCGGTAAATCTGAACAGATTTTTGCATAACTGCACACAGATTTCTGAAAAAGTGTATCCATAAATAAAGTATCTGTATGACCGTGGCCCTTTACGCATAAAGGATTTTTTTTCTGTTCATTTGCAGTGTAAGTATAAATTGCTTCTTTTTCTTCAAAAGACTTGTGTTTAATAAACACAACATTGAAATTTCCCGAAGTGCATGTTGCCTGCTGATATTTTACGATTTCTTCTTTTCCGCATATGGAAATTTTCTGATTTTCTTTAACATCCTTGAGGTCTTTAATAATGTCAAAGCTGGAACATTTAAAAACAGGTATAAAAAGTGTTACTTTGTGGCCGGCTTCTGCAAATTCCTTGCAAAGCGAAAACGTAACGTTTTTTACTCCACCCGCTTCTGCTATTCCTGCACATTCCATACTTGCAAACCAAATATTCATATAAACCTTCCAAAACTGCTGAATAATTAATTATTTTCTGAGTAATCCGGACGTAATTTTTCTGCGCCGTTTAAATAAACATTATGCTTTTTCTGATTTTTCTTAATATATGTGTGAATTAAAACGCGTATTACATTTTTCATGCCGCCTTCAATCTGCGCTTCCTGACTGCAGAAAAGTGCAACATTTGAAATATCAATGACAGTATTTCCTTTTCTTAAAGCCGTACATGGATTTAAGGTTGTAATTTCGTTTGTAATGGTAAAATGCATGGAAATGATGTCTTTTTCCTTAAGGCCGTTCATTTCGATTATTTTATTTATCATGCGGCATACATATTCCGTAATTTCTTCTTTTGTGTTTTCACAGCAGACTGCGCCGCGTATTCCGGTTATTTTTTTCATTTTTACCACCCTATTCTATTTTATTGCGATTTACAGTGAATTTTCAATAATCGTATTTATAGACTCTTTTGAGCCGGACATTACTTTATTCCTTACGTATTCATAAAGTTCAAAATCTGGAATTTCATATGAAGTTACAGAAAATACAGATAGTTCAATCCACGGGCATTCTTCATAAAGTTTTAAGCTTCTGTATAAATCTTCTCTTCTTATCTGTTCAGGCCTGAAAGAGCTTGAAGAAGCGGCTTTTTTTAGATAATAATCTGCGGCTCTTTGAGCTATCAAACCGGCACACTGTTCAATATATTGATTTAGAGATTCCTGATCATTAATTATATTGTCCTGCATCAGACTGCATAAACCTTCTGCAGATACTGTAAGCGATAAATTGAATTCCAGACTGTAAGAGAAATTGTAATCTTTTCCAAGCTCTGAATAATACTGACTTGATGGAAGTGAGCCTGAAATTGTCTTTGAAATATTTAAAGGTTCGATTGAATAAATAACTAAGCGGGCATTTGAAGGAAGCAGGAATTCCTTGTACCACGAAAAAACTCCGTTCTGTACCGGAGTTTGTGAAATCCCGCCTGTTTTAGAAACTACAACACCGGCATATCCCGGTTTTATACGGAACTGTGTCCATCCTACAAAAAAAACTGCAGAAAAGAATACAGCAAGTATCATAAGACACAAAAAAAATCGTTTCATGACTTGATAGTATATCAGTTTAAGCCGATAATCATCAAGTAATGAAAAAAAAATCTGCAGCAAAAAATAAGGTTAAATATCAGAGAAAGATTATCTCCAATGTAAGAACTTATAAGTTAATGATGTTATTTGATCTTACATTAATCTTTTTCAGCCTTATTATGCTTTTGCTGTACATAGTCGGAAATTATCAGACATTTTTGGACACAACCCAAAAGATTATTTTAAATACTCTTTCATACAGTTCTCTTCTGGCAACTGCAATTTCAATAATTCTTGTTTTAGAAACTTTTATAAAAATATTTACCGAAAAAAAACATTTCAGGAATATAATCAATCTGATTTTTTTAATTGCATCAATAATTATCTGTTTGATTGAATTGGGATTTTCGAGTACTATAAACTTTGTTTCGGCAGGTTTACAATGACAAAAAAAGTTGAATTACCTTCAATCCTACATAAATTCTATTCTGTATTTGAAGAAAACGGATTTAAAGCCTATCTGGTTGGCGGCGCGGTCCGTGATATTTTTTTAAATAAAAAAGCTTCGGATTATGATGTTGCTACAAATGCAACTCCGCAGGATGTTATTAAACTTTTCAAATTTGTTGTTCCTACCGGAATTGAACACGGAACCGTTACTGTTCACTTTATGGGAAATGAAATTGAGGTAACGACATTCAGAACAGAAGCCGGTTATTCAGACGGACGTCACCCCGATTCTGTAAATTATGCTGCAACAATTGAAGAAGATCTTGCCCGCCGTGATTTTACAATGAACGCAATTGCAGTTAATCTTCAGGATAATTCAATTGTAGATCCTTATGGAGGAATTGAAGACATTAAAAAGCAGGTTATAAGAACTGTTGGCGATCCTAATGAACGTTTTCTTGAAGACGGACTTCGTCCTGTCCGCGCAATCCGCTTTGCTTCCAAATTAAATTTTAAGATTGAAGAAAATACCTTTAAAAGCCTTTCTGATGAAAATGTTCTTAAAAAAACAGCTTCAATTTCGGTAGAAAGATTCCGCGATGAATTTATGAAAATTCTTGCTGCGGAAAAGCCGAGTGTTGGCCTTAAACTGCTTGAAGAAACCGGAATATTAAAGATTTTTATTCCGGAATTAATTAACTGCAGGAACTGCATTCAGAAAGATGACCGCGGCTATCATGTTTTTGATGTTCTTGATCATCTTATTTATGCCTGCGACGGTGCTCCTAAGGATAATCCTGCGGTTCGTCTGGCTGCCCTTTTACATGATATTGGAAAGCCACAGGCGCGGACAGAACGTACGGAAAATGATTTGTCCATTGTAAATTTTTATAGTCATGAAGTTTATTCAGAAACAATTACAAAAGAGATTATGACAAGAATGAAGTTTTCTAACGCAGAAATTAATAAAGTCTGTCTTCTTGTAAAAAATCATATGTTTCATTATACAAAGGACTGGACGAGTGCTGCCATAAGACGCTTCCTTGTTAAAGTCGGTTACGAAAATGTAGATGATTTGTGTTCATTAAGAATTGCTGATATGTACGGAAAATACAACAAAGAAGTTTCCTATAAAGACTGCGCCGAATGTGATCTTCTGCTTGAATTAAAAGACCGTATCAAAGAAATTCAGTTACGAAATGAAGCACTTTCCCTAAAAGACCTTAAAGTTAACGGAAAAGATTTAATGAATATGGGAATTCCTGCAGGCAAAAAAATAGGTGTTATACTTAATGAACTTTTAGAAACTGTTCTGGAAGATCCTGCTATGAATGACAAAGAAAAGCTTTTAAAAATTGCAGGAAACCTTAATTCTCTGTATTAATTATTTTACAGTTTAATAAAACATCTTAGCAAAAATGCATTAACTAAAATGTTTTTATTCCGAGCCAGCCAGTTTTTCTTCAAACTCTTTTATGTATTTTCTGTAGAAAATTAAGTTTACTATGAATGTTAATATCCAGGAAATCGGATAAGACAGGAAAATGACTGTCGGCGTATGAAAATACTGAATCCTGAAAATTGTAAAAAGCCATATTATTCTAAAAATGCAGGCGCCGCTTAAAGAAGAAATTACCGGCATTAGCGAATGCCCTATTCCGCGGATTATATTTGCCATGGAATCCATCATTCCGCATAAGAAATATGTAGACATAATTACTGCAAGTCGAATCATTCCGGCTTCAATTACATCAGGTTCTTTTGTAAATATTCCAATGAGCGGACGGCCGAATATATAAGCGGCTGCACTCATTACGCCGCCTATTACAATGATAGAGGCCTGTGCAGTCCATACAACTTTCTTAATGCGCTCAGGCTTTTTTGCACCTGCGTTCTGTGAGCAGAAAGTCAATCCGCCCTGCGAAAATCCGTTCATTGAGGTGTAAATAAAGCCTTCTATATTTACTACCGCAGAGTTTCCTGCAATCATAATTTTTCCAAATGAATTTACAGAAGACTGAATTATTACATTTGAAAAAGAAAACATTATTCCCTGAAAACCTGCCGGTAAACCGACCTTTACAATTTTTGCAAGAATCTGAGGCGTAAGTTTTAGTTTGCGGATATTTAAATGAAAATCATCCTGTTCTGTAAGAAGGATTATAATTACACTTACTGCAGAAAGCGACTGGGATATTACGGTTGCATAGGCAACTCCCGAAACTCCCATATTGAATTTAATTACAAAAAGAAGGTTCAGTAAAAGATTTATGATTCCCGCAAGAAACAGAATGAAAAGCGTTCGTAAAGTATCACCTTTTGAACGTAATAATGCGCTTCCAAAGTTATAAACCATTGTTGCTGTTATTCCGGCAAAGTAAATCCTCAGATAAGTTGCAGCAAGTTCCAGAACTTCGGGCGGACACTGCATAAGGCTCAAAATAAAGGTCGCCCCGAAAATTCCGACAACAGTTAAAATAATTCCGCTTAAAAAGGAAAGTAAAATTGCAGTGTGAACCGTATCCTGAAGTTCTTTTGATTTTCCTGCTCCAAAAAAATGAGAAGCAACGACATTTGTTCCTATAGAAAGTCCCGTAAAAAGATTAATAAGCAGATTAATTAAAGAACCTGTAGAACCTACTGCAGCAAGAGATTCGTAACCTGCATAACGTCCGACTACAACTACGTCGGCTGCATTAAAAAGTAACTGCAGTAAATTTGAGAAAATTAAAGGAATTGAAAATTGAAGAAGCTTTCCAAGAATGGAACCTTCTGTCATATTTATCTGATTATTTTTCATCTAAATCTTCGAGCATATCCTTAAAAAAATGATTATCTATTTTGGCTTCATTCATTAAACTTCCATAGGAATCATATTTTTTTCCTTCAAAAGTTCTGCCGAAAACAATATAATCTTTTCCGTTTTCAGTATCGTAAGTAAGGGAATAAGTTTTTCCTTTGTAAACAAATTCCATCTCTTTTTTTGCCTGTAAACGGAATATAAATTCTTCTTTAGTCATAGTCCGCATTTTACTGTATGCTAAAATCAAATTCAATGATATAATAAATATATGTCAAAAATAGAAGAAGTATCTAAAAAAATTAAATCACAAATCCAGACTGTTTATAAAGGAAATCCTAAAATAATTGATAAGGTTCTTTCCTGCTTATTTTCCGGCGGGCACATTCTTTTGGAAGATGTTCCGGGAACCGGTAAAACTGTTTTAGCAAAGGCTCTTGCCAAATCTACATCGCTTTCTTTTTCGAGAATTCAGTGTACGCCAGATTTAATGCCTTCTGATGTAACTGGAAGCAGCATTTATCTTGCAAAAGAACAGAATTTTGAATTCAGAAAGGGACCGGTTTTTTCTTCAATTCTTCTTGTAGATGAATTGAACCGTGCAACGCCGCGTACTCAGTCTGCCCTTCTTGAATGTATGGCAGAAAGTCAGGTAAGTGCAGACGGTAACCTTTACAAATTGGAAAAGCCATTTTTTGTAATTGCAACTCAAAATCCGGTTGAATCTGAAGGTACATTTCCACTTCCGGAAGCTCAGAAAGACCGTTTTACAATGATGCTTTCTTTAGGCTATCCTTCTGCAGAAGATGAAAAATTAATAATTACAAATCAGCGCTCGACCGTTCATCCTGTAGAAAATGTTCAGCCTTGTGTATCTGATAAGGATATTCTGGACTGCCAGGAAGAAGCTGTTTCAATTCATGTTGAAGATTCTGTTTTATCTTATATTGTTGAACTTGCAGAAAAAACAAGAAACGATTCAAGGCTTGCAGCCGGTGTTTCTACTCGTGGAACCATTGCTTTGTATAAAGCGTGCCAGGCTTATGCTGCAATTTCAGGAAGAGATTTTGTAACTCCGGAAGATGTTAAGGAGCTTGCAGAAAATGTTTTTGTAAACAGAGTTATTCTTTCCAGTGAATCTGTTTTAAAAGGATTTACTGCTCAATCAATAATCAGCGATATTTTGATGCAGGTTCCGATTCCAGAATTTTCTGCCCACGTATAAAGGCAAAAATTTAATTGGAAGGCAGGAGTAAAACTTGATTAAAACATCACCGGTTACAAAAACGGCTTTAACGATATGCATAATTTTTTTCCTCATATTTCCCGTTAAAATTGTACAGATTGTATGTCTTGCATTCATTTTTACATTTCTGTTTTCATATTTGTATTCAAGAAATCTTTTAAAGAATATAGATGCTGTTCATACAATTAAAACATTAAAGCTTGCATGTAACGAAAATTCAGATGTCATCCTGTTCCTTAAAAACTATTCATTTTTGCCTGCATTTTTCTGCTATTATTTTGATGAAGCTCCTTTCCTAAGAATTCAAAAGGATAAAAATACAGATACCTGTATGCTCCGTCCAAAAGAAAATTTAAGGCTGACCTATAATGTAACAGCTCTGGAACGAGGTTTATTTTCTGCAGGTCCTCTAAAGCTTACTCTTTCTGATCCTCTCGGTCTGTTCGAAATAAAAAAAATTATTGAAGACAAAACTAAAATTACTGTAAGACCAGCAAGAATAAATTTTCAGACTTTTTTACAGCCGGGAATTCCAGGCGGCTTTGAAAAAATTATGAATCCGATTTTTGAAGATATTACGCTTCATAAAAGTATAAGGCCGTATAAAAATGGAGACAGCATAAGGCGTGTAAACTGGCGTGCGAGTGCAAAATGCAATGAGCTTTATATCAATCAATATGACTACACTTATGATGTTCCTGTTTTTGTTTTTTTAAATCTTGCCGAAGATGATTATCCTTTAAAAGAAATGAGGTGGTATTCAGAAAAGGCAATTGAAATTGCGGCAAGTATAATTTTAACTGCCGGCCTTCATAAGATGCGCTGCGGTTTTTCGGCTTACAGCGAAGATTTTCCGTTTTTAAAACCAAAGCTTAATCAGACAGATTTTATTCTTGATTTGCTTTCTGTAATTAAAACAACACCCGGTAAGCTTCCCTATAATTCAATATTGCAATTTGAAAAAAAACTTCCGTCTGGAACTCTGTTTTATGAAATTGGTCCAAAAGAAGTTGAAACATATTTTACAAAATTATCAGCCGGAAACGAAAACTTTAATACTAAAAATCTGAGGATATTAAAAAATGGAAAAGAATTATTTTAGTCACAGATTATTAGTTTTTACAAGTTCAACGGCCTTTATGTTTATAATTCTGGGAGTAATAAATGAAGTTTTAGAAATTCAGGAAGCTCCGAATGCAATAAATATTTTTACGTTTATAATCACTTTTTTTTCGGGCATAATTTATGTATTGATCCAGCATCTATTTGTAAATGAAAAATCTAATGCCGGTGTTCACTTCAGGTTTATGATTATTTATATGATCTTAATGATGACCGCTGCATTTTTTATATTCGGCCGTAAATTTAATTCTTTTATATTTATTTCTTTAATCGTTCAATATCTTATTACAAACCGCATTCATGATTTATTTCTCCGTCATCAGATATTTATAATTCACTGTGAAGATAAAAAAGGCAAAGCATTAGTTGAACACCTTTTTCGTGATAATCTTTTTATTAAAGACCTTGGAATAAGCATTAAAAAAACTCAGACTACCCTTTTTATACTTTCTGTAGTTTCGATAGTCATGCTGCTAATTTTATTGGCATGGCAGGCGCGGCTTACCCTTTATATTATTGTTTCTGTATTTATATTTTTTATAAGCCTGTTTTTTATTTGCATCTGCATGGGATTTTTCTCCAAGGAATCTTTTTATGCAAGCTTAGGTTTTACAGAAACTTTGCGCAACAGATCCAGAGTCTTAAAAACCTGCTGCATAATTCTTTTATTGTCTTTAATTCTCGCTATAATTTTTTCCAGCAATTCCAGTTTAATTGATTTATCAAAATTGCTCAAACTTTCTCAGAGGCTCGAAAATCATTATTACAATCAGAATATGATTCCGCCTGATCCAACTCCGGATATTGCAAACGATTTTCGTAATCAGTTAACTAAGCTTGATAACCGTGAATGGATTTCTGAAGAAGTTATGAATATGATTTTAAAAATTCTTAAAATCGTGTTCATTGGTGTAGCAGGAATTTTCCTGATTGTAAAATTCTTTAAGCCGTTTTTTAGTCTTGGCTGGCAGAGATTCTGGAGCGAGTCTCATTTATACAAATTCTTTAAGGCTGTATTTAATGAAATTTCTGATTTTTTCCGTTTAATATTTTTACATGAAAAAAAATCAGAAGAAAAATATTCAACTGTGAGCTCAAGAAATTTTTTAAATTCCATGCAGCAGGTAATTAAAAAATCTTCAAAATCAAAAAAGAAAAAACTCGAGCTGGACAGACTTACCAAACAGTTTGTAAAGCTGATTATTTATTCAGAATCTCATGGAGTTAAATACAGAAAAAATCTTGCACCTTTAGAATATACTTCCATGCTTACAGATCCAGAGTTTTTTAATACCGCCTGTGCAAATAAGGCCGGTATGCTTTTTGAAAAAGCCTTGTATTCAAAAGATACTTTAACTGAAGACGAAGAAAATCAATTTAACAAAAATCTGAAGGATGCAATTATTAAATGAACATTGTTTTTTACGGCACTTATCCCGTGCGCCAATTAAATAATCTTCCGGTCTCAGATTCAAAAAAACTGACTCAGTATCCTTCTCATCAAAATGAATTTTTTGATTTTTGTAAAAAACATCCTGAGCATAACTTTTATTGTGTGTATGAAGGTTTTTCTTATTTTTTGCCTGAGCCTTCTCAAAATATTTTCTGCCTTCCTTCGGGCAGTTCGGTTCAGGAGCTTTGCGAAAAAATAATTTCTCTTTCGCCAGACGTTTGCATTGCCTGTTCAATTTGGGCAGAACCTTTTGACTGGCTTGGCTGCAACGATGCGCTCGTAAAAGAAGATCTTGAAAAAAACGGAATAAAAGTAATTTGTAACAGCGTAGAATTAAATTTAAAATGCTTCGACAAAAATCTTACGGATTCTTTTCTGCGTGAGAATTCTTTTCTCACACCGAAAACTATTTTTGTAAATCACACGTTGTATTTTTGTGCGGGAAGCAACAAAAGCGTAACTTCAAATGTCTACAAGGATTCAATTTTTTCGCAGATAAAAAAAATGAACTTTCCTCTCGTTATTAAAGAATGTACGGGCTTAAGTTCACTTGGTGCAGAAGTTGTAAATACATTCGGCGAATGTAAGGCTTATCTTGATTCCAAAAAAAATAATTCTGACCGCATAATTTCTGAATATATAAAAGGCCGTCATTTTGGGCTTGAAGTTTATAAAAAGAATTTCAGTGCGTTTGAAATTTCACTCAACCGTTATGGAATTACAAGTCCAAAGCATAGTGTAAAATTAAACGGGACCTTGAATGAAAGTGAAAGTTCTTCGCTCGAGAGTATTGTTCAAAAATTGCAGGAAAAACTTTTACCGGAAAACACTCTTCAGATTGATTTAATTTTAAGCGATGAAAAATGGTATGTCATAGAAATTAATCCGCGTCAGAGCGGAATGACAAACTGCGTTAGCATAGAAAATGAAAAATCAGTTTTTGAACTTCTTTATAAAAATTTTTCCGAAGAAAAATTCATTCCAAAACTTCATAAAGGAAAACGTGTTTTAAGTTTAAAGCTTCCGATTTTTTCCAAAGAAAATCTTGAAAAAATAAATGAACTTTGTGTTGCAGAAAAAATCATTCAGTTTGAAAATCTTGAAGCAAAACAGGAACGTGAAAAAGGCTGGTGCGAAATTATTTTACGCGGCGAAAATTTTTCCGAGCTTCAAAGCAAAATGAACAGATTAAAAGAGAAGCTTTGTGGTGGTGAAAACTTTGATGAGTTTATGACGGCAGCACAACAGTTTGAATTAATGCACTGATTCCGTCAGAAAATGTTCTTTTTTCAAAAACAACTTTAGCGAGTTCTGCTTCAATTTCTCCCGCAGAAAATTTACTTTGCGGATAAAGAATTACGCAGGCTTTATCATCGTTCTGCAAAAAGTTATGCTCGCCAAAATCTGTGTATCTTGTTGCACCGATTGAAATCATCAGATTCTTTGGAAAGCCAGCTTCCTTCAAATATTCGTAAATGTTTTCTGCCGGGCCTTCGTCCTTCTGATTATTAAATTTATCTTTGAGCCATTGTGAAAGTTTTTCGTAAATATAACTGTAACTTTTGATTGCAGAATCTTCGCCGTAAACAAATATTTGATTTCCACGGATTAAATAGCTTGCAATTCTATAATCATCAAGAATGCTGCCGCTTTCAAAATTTGCAAGAGGAATTAAAGCTGAAGAAAATCCTTTTGAACATTTTCCCCAGTTCTTTTTTAAACTGATTTTTTTTGCGCCCTGCTTTCTGATTGAACAGTCATTTGAAGCTCCAAAGCAAACTGTCTTTAATTCAGAAAGAATTTTTCTTTGATTTTCATCTTTCCAGACTGCTTCAAAAACTACTGCACATTCACTTTCAATCTGAAGCTTTTCTTCGCCCTGAGGAAAAATAATTTTTGAATCTGAAAAAGGAAATACGTTTAAAAACTCAGGAGTGATTTCCGGCTTTGCAGACGGAATGTAAGTCGGGAAGACCGCCTTCGGAGCGTTTTCATCACTCACCTTCATTTTTGCAAAATCAATTGCTTCACCAGCCTGCTCCAAATGCCCGGTAAAATTTCCTGCAACACCAAAGCATGCAATTTCTTTTTCATTATAAAAATCAAACATAATTTTCTTCTTTCTATCTTCCACGAATTTTTTTTCTTACAACTTTGAACCACCACGCTCTGGCGTTTTCTGCCAAACGGTAAAATCTAAAACTGAACTTAAAAGGAAAATCCCAGCTTCCGATTCTGTGAATATTCTGGCCGCCGAAATTTGCCTTGAACATATAAAGTCCGTGCATCGGGTGATTTTCGTTTTTGCCTTCTGGACTCATGCCGTACATGTCGTAATACTGGCTTCCGTATTCTTTTGCATCGCGCATTGCAGTCCACTGCAAAAGATGATTCGGCATAAGGTTTCTTTTATTGTTGCTGCTTGCGCCGTAAAGGTAAATGCTTTCTGTTTTGGAGAACAAAGTCATAATCGAAGCAATTTCGTCGCCTTCGTGTTCTGCAATGTAAAGCCGAACTTCCGGAACTGACTTGTCGCCATTTACATTTTCTTTTGCAGAAGATTCAATTAAATCCTTGTAATATGACTTTGCATGACTTGAATTTCCGTCACGCGCATTTGTTTCTTTTGTTAATTCATAGAATTTGTCTATTTTTTCAGACAAGTTAATACTTTTTCCATCGTATTTCTTAATTACAACGCCTTTTCTTTCACTTAGTCTGATATTATAGCGCCATTTCTGGTGCATTCTGTTTAGAATTTCATCTTCGCTTGCGGTTAAGTCTACCAGTGTGCTGTCTGGCGGCTGAATGTCAACCTTCGATTTTTTGATTCTGATTCTATCGGCAAAAGAAACGATTTTCATTCCGTGAACAAAATCATCTCGTTCTTCAAGTGTTTTAAAGGTAACATTAGGATCGAATCTGATTGCAATAGTGTTTTTTGGTAAGTATGGTTTTATTGCAAGCGCAAGATCCTGCAAAAGCCATGCAAATTCAATTGTCTGAGTTTCCGGTGTAATCAGCTCTTCGTCAACAATTGAATCGCCTTCTTCGCTGAATGCTTTTTCAATTATCTCTTCGTCCGTGCATTTGAACGGAAGCTCTGGCATTAAAGGAATGTAAGCAATTGAAAATAAATTCCTTGCGATGCTTCTATTTAAAACTGCAAGCTCAAAGGATTTTGTGAATAATGAAGAAGCTTCATCTTTTTTACAGATTGAACTGTCTTCAAGCTGCATGGAAATTTCAATAAAAAATCTTTTGTAAGTCCAGCCATGACGGGCCTTAAAATTACACCAGAACGGTGTCTGTAAAAAAGTTCCGTCATTTAAATGTTCTGAATTATTACATTCAGAAACTTTGATGTCGAATAATTTTTTATTTTTCAATTTTCTTAACCCACTTCAGATAATCCATTACAGTTACATTTTCGTCAGGGAGGAAATTTTTGCCGTCCGGAAGTTCCATAATTTCATTTTCAATTACACCAAGAACTGCATCAAAATCAGAATCATCCAGAGCTATATCTCCAATCGGGCTTTTTGTTCTGTTTTTATATCTTTCAGAATATTTTGTGAGCATTTCCTGGTTTCCATATTTTCTAACGTAAAGATTCCAGAAAAATCTTGCACATAATTTTTTACTGATGGATTCACTTTCAAGAATATCTTTATAACTTTCGCCGGTTCCGGAATAATCTTTTGCATTATTGAAATATCTTTCTTTTCTTAATACTTCAATTAAATCCTGAGTCTTTGTTTTCGATTTTGACTTATAATTATCCAAAAGCTTTGTGTTAGATGCAGTAAGTTCAACCAGTAAATTTAAATTAAGAATTTCATTTAGGTTTGCTGCATCTGTATTCTGGTTATTTCCTATTGTATACAAATCCCAAACATAAGAACGAACCGGTCTGTATACGTCATTATAGATTTCAAGATTTTCTTTTGTAAAAATCATAAATGCATCATCTATAAGCGCAAGAGAATTTTTGTAATCATTCTTTTTAATTAACAGCTTTGCTTTTTCAAGAAGAATTACAGGATTTTCTGAATCCTTATTCAAAATGTTTTGAGTTAATGTAAGCTTCTTGTCTATATCTTTTTCAAGTCTTATGCTCAAAAGAAGAACGTATCTGTCTGAGCCCTGCAGAGAAGCGGCCTGTTTGTAGCTGTTTTCTGCTGCAGATTTATTTTTTGTCATTTCCTGAAGGAGTCCTTTTAAAGCTGTAAGTCTGGCAAGCAAAACAGGTTCAGCAACGTGTGAATTAGTTATGTAAGTATTTAATTCTTCAAGAAGAGATTTTGCGTCTGACTGAATATCCTGAGAAAGCGCATATTCAGAATCAATTTTAATGAAGCTGGTTTCGTAATATTCTATTGAAGAATAAATATATGCGTTATCTTCGCTGGAGATAAATATATCCTGCTGTAATGTTGCACAGGAAAATAATCCAAGGAGAAAAACAGCAGAAACTAAAGTTAGAAATACTTTTGAACTTTTTTGTACCAGACTTTTCATAAATACCTCGGTTAAATAATTTATTTTAAAACATTAGCTGCATTCAATTTAGAATCAAATGTAACTACAAGACAGTCTTTTTTATTATCTCCATTTACATCCATAAATACCGGATTACCAAAACCGGAGATCGGGAAGTTATACAGGAGTTCCATATTTTTAGAGAAGCCGTAAAGTGTATTTCCCTGCCCGCTTATAAATATTTCTTCCTCTTTATTATCATCATAATCATATAATGTAATAATTCCTTCCTTTGCAGAAAGATATGGAATTTTTTCCTTTATAATATTTCCATCAAGAGAAACTTTATATAAAACTCCCTGCTCAGATAATGCAAATATACTGTCTTTTACAGCCTTTACGTTCAGATAGAAAATATCTTCGAGCTCAACCGGGAAGCCTTCAACAAGTTCAAGTGTATTCAAATCATAAACATAAAGTGTTCCGCTCTGTGTTACAATTGCAACAAAAGTATTTGTTCCGTTTGTAAACAGGCATGGAGATTCATAAGCAATTCCATCAATTTCAAGCGGTACTTCTGTAACAGACTCTAAGTCTTTAAGAATATGAATTCCGCCCAGGAATCCTTTTTCGTAGATTGCAATATAATTATTTAATACATCTGGTGTTGATCGAATATTATCCTGTGCGTCTGTCTGAATCTCAGATATCTTTGCATTTGGATCTACAAGATAAAGCACGCAGTCTTTTCCTGCAATTAAAAGTGAATCACCATAAACTGTAGGACGGCAGTAAGTTGAAACTCCTAAAATTACAGGGAAGCCTTTTACATTTTCAAGGTTTTTATCAAGTAAGAAACAGAGACCCTGTTTTGTAATTGCCCAAACTTCTCCGCCAGTATCCTTTGCTGTTTTTTCAGAAGCAGCAACAATATATTCAATATCGCTGATTATTATCTGCTTATTTTCAAATGTCTGACAATTCAATCCGTTCAATTTTCCGTCTTTTTCAATGTAGAAAATCATATTGGATTTTTTTGCATTTGATTTTGCAATTATGTTTTCAGAAGTATCAGACAGCTGCATCGGGAATCCAGGAATTGAAAGCGAAGATCCGTTTTGAATTGCAGAAGACTGAAGAGTAATTGTTACAGTCTTATTTTTCATTTCTACATCAAAACGTCCGATGTTATAAAGTCTAATAATTTTAGAAAGTGTTGAATTTCCCTTTACAAAGAATGGAATGCTTCGTTCAAGGTTGTAATAAAGTGAAACAGAAGAATAAAGGCTCTGTTTACTAGAAACCTTTTTCCAGTTTTCGTTTTTAGAAAGTCTGTTATCTTTTTTAAGTGCAGCATTGAAAGAAACTAAATTTTCAGGAGATTGAGAGAAGAAAATGAATCCGTCTGCAACAAGATAATATGGTTTTGGAACATTTATTCCAAATGCACTTACTATTGAATTTAAGAACGGAGGAAGTTCAATGCATGGAAGTCTTATTCCGTCTACAAGAAGGCTGTCATTTGTCTGTAAAATTAAAGAAGAGAAAACTGAATCAAAGACATCCTGTCGTTTTTCTTCATCTGAAATTTTAATTCCAAAAACAGGTTCATTCTTTCCTTCAATTCCAAAGGCTATGAATTCATCTGCCGACCAAGAAAAAAGAATTTCATCGAGTGATTTGTGGAACAAAAGCTTGCAGGAATTATCTGCAGTTTTCCATATTCCATCGAGATTTTTTTCCGGCGGAAGAATTAATGCAGCTGCATCTTTTAATTCACTTAAGCTTCCTGCATTAATCAAAGTATAATACTGAACGGAATCTGATAATTTTGGTAAAAGACTTGGAATTGTTGAATCTCTGTTTATGAGTTTTAAAACAGGATTTTCAAGAGATTCTTCTTCAATATTTACAGGGAAGCTTGCACTTATAGATAAGTCTGATTGAGAAATACCAAAATTAATAACTGTATATTCATCCTGAGAAAGTGAATTTGCAATTGAAGCAATGTAGGAATTTTCCATAATTCCGGAAAAATTTTCTATAATGTTTTTACTGCTTGCAATTATTCGAAGCGGTTCATCGAGCTTTTCTTTAAATATTTTTTTGTCTTCGTCTGAATAATTATTTAAATTATTAAAGCTCATTATTTTATTTACATAATCCTGATTCAATGTAAAAATAATTAAATTTTTGTGGATTATAAAATAGAACTGTTCGTTAAGGCAGTAATACTTTCCGTAAGAATTATATAAGGTTTCAATTTCAAATTTTTCAGAAGAAAGGCGTGGAATTATAAATGGAACTAATCTTGTTATTCCGGAAAGATAACTTGCATCCAAAACTCCAACTGCAGATAATTCTGTATCTGAAAAATTATACAATGCAAGATCGAATCTTCGGTTGAGCGCATTTTTAATAAAGAAATTATTTCTTAAAGTTGATTTCTTTGCTTCAAGGAATGGTTCCCTAACTCCCTGGAACTGTTCTGAAGAAAGAAGTACAAGCGAAGCATCAATATCTAAAAGTGGATTTAATGTTTCCCATAAAGAATCTGTTCTTAAATATAAAGAATAGTCATTTGGTATAGCCTGCAAAGATGAGGTTTTATTAAAATAACAGAATGCAAACCATATGAATAAAAGAATTAATAAAATAAGAATCAGCTTGAACGGGAATAAAATTATGCGCACTGGTAAAGGCAGCTTCTTTTTATTTTTCTTTTTTGATTTTTTTTCTGAAGAAACAGGCTGTTCAGAATTAGCTTCAGGAGCCGGAGTTTCTTTTACTGAAGTTTCTTCAACTGCAGGATTTTCAACAGAGGCTTTTTCTGAAGAAGCTTCTTCAACAGGAGCTTCCGGAGCTTTTTCTTCGGAAGCGTTTTTGTCAGAGCTTTCTTCAGCAGCCGGAGCAGGTCCTTCTTTTTTTTCTGCAGCCGGTTCTTCGCTTGAAGTCTGCTCCAAAGCTGGCTCTTCGGGGCTTACAGATGTTTCTTGAATTTCAACTGAATTATCATTTTCTTTATTAACTTCTTCATTTGTTTTTAACTCGTCCATAAATTCCCCTATTCTGCCATTTTATTTATATCAGCCTATTTCGCTGTTTAATGCTTTTGATGTTGTAATTGTTTTTCCGTCTGCAACAAGATTTTTTCCACCGATTTTTACAGTTCCGTCAACTGCATTAATCTGAACGGCAAAAAACTCATCTGCAGTTATTTCAGATTTTTTTACTGCATTTACATCAGAACCTTCAAGTACAACTTTTGTTCCGGGTTTTGCCCAGCTTACATCCAGAACTTCAACCATGTCTTTTCCGTCTGCATCTTTGTAATCGCCTGCAAGAAGCATTCCGCGGCTTTCTACACCACGCATTGTTCTTGGTGCAAGGTTAGAAGCAATTACAACGTGCTTGCCTAAAAGATCTGATTCTTTAAGATACATTCTAAGTCCTGACTGAATTGTTCTTGGAGTTCCGCTTCCGTCATCCAAAGTTTCAATGTAAAGCTTTTCTCCTTCCGGATTAGGTTTTACATCAACAATTTTTGCAACGGTAAGTTCAATATTTTTATTGAAGAAATCTGCCTGCTGTTCAACAGGAAGTACAACAGGTTCAGCCTTCTTTGCCTTTTTATCTTTCTTAGCTTTTGAATCAGCTTCTTTTCTGTCTTTCTGATTTCCACTGAATTTTTCGCGGAAAGCAAGCATTGTCTTCTGATCCATTGGAGTAAAGTAAACTTTTGTTTCTCCAACTTTATCAAGTCCTGTTGTAACGCCAAGATCATTCCATGTAAGGCCAGGTTTTGTTTCCATACCGACCATGCTTTCCTGAATTGATTTTCCAAAATAGCTCATTACGACCTGAGTGTACTGAGGCATATATGGATTCATCATAATCATAAGATCTTTGATTACATAGCAGAGGTTGTGAATAAGTGAAGCGGCTTTTTCCGGTTCAGTTGTTCTTGTTTTCCAAGGTTCTGCGGCCTGGAATTTTTTATTACAGATATCTGAAATTTCAAACATTGTATGGAAGGCATCCTTTAAGTCGGCCCATTCAAGGCTGTCTGTTGCCTTCTTTTCAAGTTCACGAACCTTTGTCCACAGTTCTTCATCTACAGGCGCATCAGGAATTTTGCTGTCGTAATATTTATTTACAAACAGAAGAGTTCTGTTTACAAGGTTTCCAAGATTTCCAATCAGCTCTCCATTGAATTTTTCCATGAAGTCTTTCCATGTATACTGGAAGTCCTGCTTTTCAGGTCTGTTGTAGAATATATAGAAACGCCATGCATCAGCAGGAATTCCAGTTTCGATTGCATCAGAACCGAACACACCTACTCCACGACTCTTAGAGAATTTTCCGTCTTCGTAGTTCAAATATTCAGTTGAACTCATGTGGTGAAGCTTTGTCCAGTTGTGAGGACTTCCGAGCATTGTACAAGGGAAAATTACTGTATGGAAAGGAATGTTGTCCTTTCCGATAAACTGGAACAAATCTACCTTTTCTTTATTTTTTCCTTCTTCGCTTTCTGAAGGAATCCACCATGATTTCCAGTCAAAGCTCTGCTTGCCCTGTTTTACAAGTTCATTTGCAAGCTGCTTAGTAATAGAAATGTATCCGATCGGTGCATTAAACCAAACGTAGAAAACTTTATTTTCGTAGCCAGGCTTTGGAACAGGAATTCCCCATTTTAAGTCACGAGTGATAGCACGCTGATTCAAGCCGTCACGAATCCATGCTTTTGTAATGTTGATTGCGTTGTCGCTCCACTTTCCTTCAACGCTTGCTGTTTTCATCCATTCGTCGAGTTTGCCTGAAATTTTAGGAAGGTCAATATATAAATGTTTTGTTTCGCGAACTTCCGGAGTTGAACCGCAGACTGAACATTTTGGATCTTTTAATTCAATCGGATCAAGCAGAGAACCGCATTCATCGCACTGGTCTCCGCGGGCTTTTACAGAACCGCATTTTGGACATGTTCCGTTTACATAACGGTCAGCAAGGAAGCGCTGACATTTTGGACAGTAAAGCTGTTTATTTACATTTTCTGTAATGTAGCCGGCTTTATCAAGATCTTCAAAAAGTGACTGAGTAATTTCAGTACATTCTTCATTTGAAGTTCTTCCGAATTTATCAAAATTAATATGAAACCAGTCATATATTTTTTTATGTTCGCCGTAATAAAAATCGCAAAGCTCTCTAGGTGTTTTATTTTCTTCAAGAGCCTTTGTTTCTGTTGCGGTTCCGTATTCATCAACACCGCAAATGTAAAGTGTGTCATAGCCGCGGCTTCGGCAGAATCGGGCAAAAACATCTCCGGAAAGAGACTGAATTATATTTCCAAGATGTGGAATATTATTAACATAAGGTAAAGCAGCAGTAATTAATCTTCTATTCATAAATATTAATTATATAGGAAAATGTTGTTACATTCAATAAACTCATAATTCTAATTATATAATTTGTATAAATGTATTCACGGAAATCAGTTTTGTAAAATTACAGCTAAAAAAAATAGCTTCCGGTCGAGGGCTGATTTTCAAAACCGCACGCTAGCGTGCTACACGCTATTTTGCGGTGGAACTATATACGTTGCCGCTTGCGCGGCAGCAAAATAGAGTGTTCCTATGATATTTGTCAATACCACAATACTCCTGATTCCATAATTTTACGATGCAAATTTCATAGCTTCATCTACAAGTTGAGAAATTGTAGGTGAAGGCCTTTTTTCATATGATGTATCATTTTTTAG
>JAEEGL014869595.1_pt1 | contig 35183 bp, 37 predicted proteins | sample 9134231 | NCBI WGS metagenome assembly JAEEGL01 (sample SAMN16246548, study PRJNA631951) | gut metagenome | biome: gut microbiome; feature: rumen; material: fiber-attached | host: Bos | place: Iran: Karaj | collected 2018-10 | reverse complement strand
GTATACCTTTTCGGACAGGCTTTTTTCTTTATATCTGAACCATTTTATCATTTTTTTCTATTTTTGTCTACTATAGTTTGTATTTTTCATAACAATCCCCCCACTATTAATGTGGTCATTTATGGTCAATAACATTTGTCCGAAAAGGTATACTTTTTCGGACAATATGGTGCTTACCAGATTGAAAGGAGGCAGCATATGTCCATAGCTTTATATGACCATAATCTAAAGGCATATGAGGCCGTATGTTCAATGTTTACACATACCCAAAAAGCATGTGTGGTTCACCCTACCGGTACCGGTAAATCATTTATAGCGTTCAAACTTTGCGAGGACAATCCGGACAAACGAATTTGTTGGCTCTCACCCTCAGAGTACATATATAAGACCCAACTTGAGAACCTGAGGAAAGTTATGGAAGTAAGTGCCCCCATTCATGACGATCTTGATATGGCAGGTGCTACGGATGTTTCAAAAAAATTGAAAAGTCTTATAAACAATATCACTTTTTGTACATATGCCCGTTTGACCTGCATGACAGAGGACGAGATCAGAGCATTGGTACCTGACTACATCATACTTGATGAGTTTCACCGTTGTGGGGCGGAAGTATGGGGACAGGGTGTGGAAAAACTGCTTGGTATATATGCACAGGCCAAAGTGCTGGGACTCTCTGCTACTGCTGTACGGTATCTTGATAACCAGAGGGATATGTCGGACGAACTCTTTGATGGTAATATTGCCAGTACTATGACATTGGGCGAAGCGGTAGTGAGGGGTATCCTTCCTGCACCCAAGTATGTTATGTCAGTATATTCCTATCAGGAAAGTTTGGCGCATATAGAGACGCGTATTGGTAAGATCAGAAATGTGAAAGTGAAAACAAAAGCTGAGGAATATTTAGAAAAGCTTCGCCGTGCCCTGACTCAGGCGGATGGTCTTACAGAAATATTTGCTAAACATATGACTGATAAGACAGGTAAATATATTGTGTTCTGCTCGGATTATGATGCCATGACCGAAGCAGTGAAGATGTCGGGAGAGTGGTTTTCTAAAATTGATAAGACTCCTAACATTTACACTTTTTACAGTGAAGATCCTGATAGTAAAAAGTCATTTGCTGCATTTAAGGAAGATACTGACCGGGACCACTTAAAGCTTTTATTCTGTATAGATGCACTTAATGAAGGCATACATGTGGAAAATATAGCCGGAGTAATACTTATGAGGCCTACAGTCTCCCCCATAGTATACAAGCAGCAGATAGGACGCGCACTCTCAGCTGCAGGCTCTGGAGTGCCTGTGATACTGGACATAGTAAATAATATAGAAAACCTATATAGCATAGACAGTATAAGGGAAGAAATGCAGGAAACCGTGCGGTATTTCCGGTATGTCGGAGAGACTGAAAGAATAGTTAGTGAATCATTCAGAATAGTTGATGAGGTAAAGGACTGTATAGAATTATTTGACAGGCTCGAAGGGCTGCTCATTGTATCATGGGAAGAAATGTATAAAAAAGCAGTACTGTACAGCAAGGAGCATGGCAACCTCAATATCAACTATGACTATGAAACAGAAGAAGGATTAGCTCTCGGGCGCTGGTTAAGTGTACAGAGAGCAAACTACAGGAAAAATGACGGGAGCATAAGCCCTGACAGGATAAAGAAGCTTTCGTCCATAGGGATGGACTGGCAGACTGTTGAAGAAAGAGCATGGGATAAAGCGGTTAAGGCTCTAAAGGAATACAGGGAAAGATATGGAAATGTCGATATACCGGTATCCTATGTTTCTGATAAAGGTATGGACTTGAGCCGCTGGCTCAGGAGCGTGAGGCAGAAATACAGTGAGGGTTTGTTAAAGCCAAATCAGATAGAGATGCTGGAAGGGATGGGCGTGACCTGGAATACTCTGCTTGATCAAAGATGGCGTGCCTGCTATGAAAAGGCTATAAGGTACTATGCTGAAAATGGCGACCTGAATGTCCCAAAGTATTATGTCACAGAAGATGGCGTTAAACTTGGAACGTGGATAACCTCACAGCGTGTATCATACATAAAAGGTACACTTGGAAAGCCGAAGGAAAGATTGCTTGATTCAATAAACATGAGTTGGAACATGTATGTAAACAAGTGGGAAAGAGGCTATGAATGTGCCCGAAGGTATGTTGAAAAGAACGGTGACATTAATTCTGTCCCGGATGATTATGTGTATGACGGCATTAAGTTGAAAACCTGGATCAATACACAGAGATGCAAATTTTCTGATGGAAAGCTCACTGATGAAAGAAAGATAAGGTTGTCGGAGCTTGGTATTGTCTGGAAGCAGTTTGCAGCTCAGTGGGATATAGGTTATCGACACGCTCTGGAATACGCTCAGAAATATGGGAACCTCAAGGTACCTGTAAAATACGAGTGCCAAGATGGATTCAAACTCAAATATTGGCTTAATAATCAGATAACTAAATATAAGAACGGAAAACTTTCCGAATCCCAGGTCTGTCAGCTTGAAGGCATAGGCATGAGCTTGGGGAGAGGGGAGAAGTAAAGATGGAAAAAAGAGCAATAAGTTTTAGTCCTCCAGATATTAGCGATTTGGAAATAAGTGAAGTAGCAGCAGCTTTAAAATCCGGCTGGATTACCACCGGTCCGAGGACAAAAGAATTAGAGAAGAGACTTGCTGAATACTGTCATACTTCCAAAGTAGTATGTTTGAATTCAGCTACTGCCGCAGAAGAGTTAAATTTTCGGATTTGCGGAATAGGAGAGGGAGACGAGGTAATAGTTCCTGCGTATACCTATACCGCTACGGCTTCAGCAGCCATCCATTGCGGCGCTACGGTGAAGCTTGTGGATATCAGGAAGGATGGCGATAGTAACACTCATATGCCTGAAATGGACTATGAAAAGGTGGCTGAAGCTATCACTGAAAAAACAAAGGCAATTGTTGCAGTTGATCTGGGCGGTATCATTGCTGATTATGATAAAGTGTTTAAGATAGTCGAAGAAAAAAGACATTTGTTTACTCCGGCAGGAAATACCGATTTAGGGAAAAGAATTCAGGCTAAGAAAGGAAGAGTTCTTGTTTTTTCAGATGCAGCTCACTCGCTGGGTGCAAGCAGAAATGGGAAAATGGCCGGGGAAATTGCTGATTTTACGGATTTTTCCTTTCACGCTGTAAAGAATTTTACTACTGCAGAGGGCGGAGCATCTACTTGGAGAGATATATCGGGTATAGATAACGAAGAAATATACCATCAGTATCAGCTGTATAGTCTGCATGGACAGAGCAAGGATGCTTTGGCAAAGACGCAGGTTGGGGCTTGGGAGTATGACATTGTAGGTCCTTGGTATAAGTGTAACATGACAGATATCATGGCGGCGATTGGTTTGCGTCAGCTTGACAGGTATCCAGAGCTCCTGCAAAGAAGGAAAGAAATAATCAGTAGGTATGATGCTATGTGCGATGAGTTAGGTGTAACCCATCTTGTTCATTACAATGACCATAGTATGTCTTCGGGGCATCTTTATTTAATCAGGATCCCGGGTATAAACGACGAGATAAGAAGAGAACTTATCGTAAAGATGGCAGAGCGGGGAGTGGCAACAAATGTACATTACAAACCTCTCCCTATGATGACGGCATACAAACAAATGGGGTGGGACATCAAAGATTTCCCCAATGCCTACGATTACTATTCAAATCTTATCACATTACCGTTGCACACAAAACTCACGGATGAGGATGTGCAATATGTTATTGATGTATTTAAGGATGTTGTTAAAAAAGTAATCTAGAAAGGTTGCAAAAATGATTCTGCGTAACTGGGAAGACTTACCTTCATTTATGAAATGCGAAGAGGTTAGAAAGTATTATGATATCTTAAGCAGAAAAAAGGGCCAGTTATTGGCTAAGCGTATATTTGATATAGTTGTAGCTTTGATACTGCTTGCTATTCTTTTTATCCCAATGTTGGTAATAGCAGTTATGGTTAAACTGGATTCGCCCGGTCCTATATTATATCGTCAGGAGAGAGTGACAACTTATGGCAAAAAATTCAAGATACATAAATTTCGAACCATGGTTAACAATGCTGATAAAATCGGCTCAGCGGTTACTATAGGAAATGATAGCAGGATTACAAGGATTGGAGCAAAAATCCGCCATCTACGCTTAGATGAACTCCCTCAATTGATTGATGTGATCAATGGAGATATGAGTTTTGTTGGTACCAGACCTGAAGCGGTTAAATATGTAAAGAAATACAAAAAAGAATACTTTGCCACTTTGCTGATGCCCGCAGGGATTACCAGTGAAGCCAGTATAAGGTATAAGGATGAAGATAAGCTGTTGAATGGGGCAGATAATGTGGACAAGGTGTATGTAAATCGGGTTTTACCGGATAAGATGAAGTGGAATCTGGAGAGTATCGAAAGATTCAGATTTTTAAGGGAAATATTGACAATGCTGCGAACAGTGGCAGCGGTGTTAGGAAAGGAGTATAAGTGAATATCCTATATTTGGAACATTATGCTGGTTCTCCTAACATGGGTATGGAATTTAGACCATATTACTTAAGCCGTGAGTGGGTAAAGATGGGGCATAAGGTTACCATTATTGCAGGCGATTATAGTCATCTAAGAAAGAAGAATCCCATAGTTTCTCAAGATTTTCAGATAGAAAACATAGATGGTATTGAGTATGTGTGGTTAAGGACAGGAAAGTACGAAGGTAATGGTGTAGCTAGGGCTATGACCATGGAACGATTTACAAGAAAGCTATACACACATGCAAGAATGATAGCGAACAAATGGAAACCTGATGTGGTTATAGCTTCCTCAACTTATCCGTTAGATACATGGCCAGCGCAAAAAATTGCAAAGATAGCTAAATGCAAGTATGTGCATGAAGTACATGATATGTGGCCGGCTACCTTATATGAAGTAGGTGGGATGTCAAAGAAACATCCATTTGTGGTACTGATGCAGATAGCAGAAAATTCAGCTTATAAACATTGCGATAAATGTGTTGCTTTACTTCCGTATTCCAAGGATTATATGGTTAAGCATGGCCTGAAGCCAGAAAAGTTTGTCAATATTCAAAATGGAGTAGTTGAAGAGGAATGGAAAAATTTTCAGAAGATTCCAGAATTACATAGGCAGTTCTTCGAAAAAAACAAAGGAAAATTTATAGTCGGCTATTTTGGCGGTCACGCATTATCTAATGCTCTTGATTGGAGTTTAGATATTGCTAAAGAAATCAAGAGTGAAAAAGATGTAGTATTTATATTTGTTGGCGATGGAGTAGAGAAAGAAAGATTGATAAAACGAACGAAAGAGGAGAAAATTAATAACGCTTTCTTTTTGCCACCAGTTAACAAAACTGCTGTCCCTGATTTATTACATTATTATAGTTGTTCATATATGACTGGTATGCCATCACCTTTATATAGATTTGGGCTGTGTTTAAATAAAATGTATGATTCTATGATGGCTGGAATACCAATTATCTGCGCTTTTGACGCTCCGGATACGTTGGTGCGGAAATATAAGTGTGGGCTTCAATGTAGTCCTTCTAATAGAGAAAATGTCATTAGCGCTATTAGACAAATAAAAGGTATGAGTATAGAGCAGAGAAAAGAGATGGGAAGGCGTGGATATGATGCTGTAAAAATGTATTTTACTTATGCAAAATTGGCAAGAAAATTTGAAAAAATAATGTTGAGATAGTTAGGAGAACCCAAATGAGATATGCCCTTATTGGATGTGGACGTATAAGCCCCAATCACATTGAGGCAGCAAAGAACAACAAATTGGACTTTGTAGCTATGTGTGATGTATTACCGGAGATAATGAAGGAAAAGTCTGAAAAATTCGAACTTGAATCAGTTAAGAAGTATACAGACTACAAAGAAATGTTGACAGTTGAAAAGCCGGAGTTGGTAGCGATCGCTACAGAATCTGGTAAGCATGCGGAGATTGCATTGGATTGTATTGCTGCCGGATGTAACGTAATCATCGAGAAACCTATTGCTCTATCGATTGCCGATGCTGATGCGATAATTAAAGCAGGAAAAGAAAAAGGTGTTCTTATTTGTGCAAATCATCAGAATCGTTTCAATAAATCGGTACAGTATATTAGAAAAGCACTTGAAGCTGGCCGATTTGGTCGTTTGTCACATGGTGCTGCACATATTCGCTGGAATCGTGGCAAAGGGTATTATGAGCAGGCTCCTTGGCGTGGTACATGGGCGCAGGATGGCGGTTGCCTGATGAATCAGTGCATTCACAATATTGATCTTCTTCGATGGATGATGGGTAATGATGTTGAAGAGGTTATGGCCTATACAGATCAGCTTGAACATCCTTATCTTGAAGCTGAGGATATTGGTCTGGCCCTTGTGAAGTTTGCTAATGGTTCTTATGGCTTAATCGAAGGGACCACGAATGTGTACCCGAAGAATCTGGAAGAGACATTGTATATCTTCGGTCAGAAAGGCACTGCGAAAGCTGCTGGTACAAGCGATAACATCATTGAAGAGTGGAGCTTTGAGGACGGATTGGATGATCCTGAGCATGTGAAAGCTACCTATGCGGAGAATCCGCCAAATGTTTATGGCTTTGGTCACACGCCTCTCTATGCAGACATGATAGATGCAATTAAGACCCACAGGCAGCCCTATGTCACTGGTGAAGATGGTAAGCGAGCACTTGAGATGGTTTTGGCTATATATAAATCAGCTGCTGAGCATAGGCCTGTTAAACTTCCACTGAAAGAATGTAGTACGATGGACTTTGTTGGACGTTTTGGTGAAGGAAGTCTTTGATCGTTAAGAAATACTTAATACATTTGAACAACATATCTAATGACAATGTAAATGTATCGAAAAATATAAAGGTCGGGTATAGTTATTAAGCTAAGAAAAGGAGATCAGCATAATGCGACTTAATGTAAGTAAAGTAGTACCGGAAAAATCGTTTAATATTATTGGAATGTCCTATATAGGTGCCCCAAGGTCAAATACTGCGATGTTTATCACAAAGAAAGTCGAACATCTGCTTTCAGCTTTGGAGCTTGTGGATGGATGCCTAGTATTTGCTGAGACAGGTATTGAAGTGTCGGAGGGATTGACTGAGAAGCATGCTTTTCATTTTTCTGAGAAACCACAGCTGTCTTATGCTAGATTTGCTAAAGAATTTGCAGACGAGCGGTTCAAGGAAGAGAAAAAATTGAAATTCAATATAATGTCTGGTGGTTATTATGTCAGTGAAGATGTGGATATTCCTGATGATGCTTATATTGAGCCTGGATGTGTTATTGGACCTGATGTTCAGTTTGGTAAGAATGCAAGGATATTGGCAGGGTCAATAATTAAGCACACTTCTATTGGTGATAATTTCCTTTCAAATGAATATGCTGTCATTGGGGCAAATGGTTTTACAATGGCGGAAGATGAGGAAGGAAATAAATTCCGCATTCCAACGCTTGGGCGAGTCGTTATTGGGAATAATGTTGAGGTCGGTGCACATGATAATATCTCATGCGGTTCCGGTGGAGACACCGTAATTGAAGACTTTGTTAAGCTTGATGCGCTGGTTCATTTAGGTCATGATGTAAGACTTCAGGAGAATGTCGAAATAACTGCGGGCGGAATAATCGGTGGGTTTGATAATCTGGGCGTACATTCATATGTAGGTATTAATGCGGTACTTCGCAATCGCATTAATGTCGGTGAATATGCAATTATCGGTATGGGTTCAACAGTTACAAAGTCGGTTGAAGCAAATGTGACTGTAGTTGGAAATCCCGCCAGATTGTTTGTTAAAGGAAACTAAGCGTAATGAAAAAAGTATATCTAATTGGTGCAAACAGAACGCCTATAGCGAAGATGGGCGGAGCATTGTCATCTTTAACAGCGGTAGAACTTGGATCTATTGTAATAAAAGAGGCATTGAAAAGATCAAAAGTTCCAATGGAACAGGTTGATCACGTATATATGGGGTGTGTGATTCAAGCAGGATTGGGTCAGAATGTGGCAAGACAGGCGGCGATTAAGGCAGGACTATCATATTCTACTACAGCACAGACGATTAATATTGTTTGTGGATCAGGTCTTGATGCTGTAAATGCTGCTGCTCGAATGATACAAGCAGGAGATGCCGATGTTGTTATTGCTGGAGGTATGGAGAGTATGTCAAATGCGCCGTTTGCTATGATGAATGCTCGCTTTGGCTACAAGATGGGCAGTCCGATGATTAATACACCATTGATCGATACCATGGTAAATGATGCTTTATGGGATGCAATGAACAATTACCACATGGGTATTACCGCTGAAAACATAGCTGAACAGTGGAATTTGACTCGAGCGGATCTCGATCAGTTTGCGGTTTCGTCGCAGGACAAGGCAGCATCAGCAATTGATGATGGTCGCTTTATGGAAGAGATTACCCCTGTGGTTATTAAAGGGAAAAAAGGTGATATAGTAGTTGATACAGATGAGGGACCAAGACCGGGAACTACGATTGAAACTCTTGAAAAGTTAAAACCGGCTTTTAAGCAGGATGGTAAGGTTACTGCAGGAAACAGCTCGGGAATTAACGATGGTGCTGCAGCCGTAATTCTTATTTCAGAGGATAAAGTCAAAGAACTCAACCTACATCCACAGTCAGAATGGGTTGGTGGAGCTCTAGGAGGGGTAGAACCTTCCATTATGGGTATCGGTCCTGTTGAAAGTACCAAGAGACTTCTTCAAAGACTTGACATGAAGCTTGAAGATGTAGACCTTATAGAAGCGAATGAAGCGTTTGCAGCACAGTCAATTGCAGTAAAACGGGAACTTGAAATCCCGGATGAAAAGTTGAATGTCAATGGAGGCGCCATTGCACTGGGACATCCGGTTGGTGCATCTGGATGTCGTATTCTTGTAACACTTATTCACGCGTTAAAACAGAAAAATAAAAAAACAGGACTTGCCACACTTTGTATTGGTGGGGGTATGGGCTGTTCAACAATTATTAGGAGGTGCGAGTGATGAGAGTAGCGGTAATTGGAACTGGTACTCTGGGACCATCTATTGCTCAGGTGTTTTCCCAATGTGAAAAAATTGAGAAAGTCTATCTGTGCAAAGGAAGAGAATCATCTAAGCATACCGGACTTGAAAGTGTTAATAAGGCGTTTGATAAATTGATGGCAAAAGAAAAAATTACTCGGGAACAGGCGGATTTATATCTCTCCAAAATTCAGACGGGCGGAATAGAGTTGGCATCAGATGTTGATTTGTTGATAGAAGCAGTATCTGAAAACCTAGATATCAAGAAAAATGTATTTAAAGTCCTTGATTCTATATGTGATGAACATACGATTTTTGCAACGAACACTTCGTCATTACCGATTAATGCCATTGGAGAAGGGTTAAGCAGACCGATTATTGGAATGCATTTTTTTAATCCTGCGCCGGTGATGAAATTAGTTGAGGTAATAGTTTCAGATCGTACGCCTCAAGATATTGCTAATGAAGTTATGGAGATAGCACATTGGATAGGAAAGACTCCGGTTGAAGTCCGGGAAGCACCTGGGTTTGTAGTGAACAGAGTTCTAATTCCAATGATTAACGAAGCAATTAGTATTTATGCTGAAGGTGTTGCAAGCGTTGAAGACATCGATACTGCTATGAAACTGGGTGCAAATCACCCCATGGGACCTCTTGCACTTGGAGACCTGATTGGATTAGATGTTGTACTTGCTATTCTTAATGTGATGCTGAAAGAAACAGGAGACAACCGGTATCTCCCACAGCCTTTATTGAAGAGAATGGTAAGAGAGAAAAAGCTTGGTCGAAAGTCTGGCGAGGGATTTTATAAATATTGATGGAGGCAAATGATGCAATTCAGAGACTTACCAAAACAGTATGAGGCTTTAAAAACTCAAATTGACGAGGCAATGATATCTGTCGCTTCGTCAGCACATTTTATTTCAGGACCTGAGGTTAAGGAACTCGAAAAACGACTTGCTGAGTATGTCGGTGTAAAGCACTGCATTACCTGTGCTAATGGAACAGATGCTATTTCTATTGCTATGCGAGTATGGGATATTGGACCTGGTGACGCAGTGTTTGTACCGGACTTTACTTTCTTTTCTTCTGGGGAATGTCCGGCTGATGAAGGGGCTACTCCGATATTTGTAGATGTTGATCAACAGACATTTAATCTGGATCCGGCAAAACTGGAGGAATCAATACAGAAAGTAATTTCTGATGGTAAGTATAAAGCAAAGGTAGTTGTTGCAGTAGATCTTTTTGGATTACCTGCTGATTATGAAATTATAAAAGCAATCTGCAGGAAGTATGATCTCCTCCTTCTGGAGGATGGCGCACAAGGATTTGGTGGTAGCATTAACGGAAAGATGGCATGCAGTTTTGGAGACATATCAACTACATCATTCTTCCCGGCAAAGCCGTTAGGTTGTTATGGTGATGGGGGAGCAATATTTACGGATAACGACAAGTGGGCTGACTTAATCCGATCCATATGTGTTCACGGAAAAGATACTAGCAATCCGAATGATCCCAATGCTAAGTACAACAATATTCGTCTTGGTAAGAACAGTAGGCTGGATACTTTGCAGGCGGCAGTACTTCTCCCCAAATTTAAAGCTTTTATTGATTATGAGCTTGATAATATTAACAAGGTTGCAGCGTGGTATACGGAAGGGTTGAGGGGTACCGGACTAGTACTTCCGGAGATAAAGGAAGGGTTTTATAGCTCCTGGGCACAGTATACAGTTCAACTGCCGGAAGAGACTGACAGAACCGCAGTCCAGGCGAGACTTAAGGAAGCAGAGATTCCTTCAATGATTTATTACCCAAAGCCTATGCATAGTCACGGAGCATTTAAAGGGACAGACAGTGCAGTTGCAGAATGCCCGGTTACAGAGCAGCTGTGTAGGACAGTTTTAAGTCTTCCAATAGACCCTTATAAGACCAAGGAAGATATTGATGAAGTGGTTTTAAAACTGAAGAAGGCACTCTGATTTTTCTGTGTTTCATAGCAACATTTTGAAGACATTATAAGTCATGAGTTGAGCTTGCTCACTTGCTATGTGATGCCTTCAGATATATTCAAATAAACTATAGGTTCATTCTACTCCTTCGCTTGAAGAAGCAGTCTGACCGAATAACAAAAGATTAAGGAGTAAGAAGAAAATGGAATTCAATAACATCTATCAGGGACTAATTGCTGGGAAAGAAAAACTTGCACTGGTTGGCCTTGGCTACGTTGGTATGCCGATTGCCGTGGAGTTTGCAAAGCACATTAAGGTTATCGGTTTTGATATCAATGAGAAACGCGTGAATGAATATGCAAATGGCATAGATTCTACCAATGAGGTTGGTGAAGCGATTAAAGAAACGACTGTGGAATTTACCGCTGATCCCACTAAGTTGAAAGAAGCAAGGTTCTTGGTTGTGGCAGTACCGACTCCCGTTAATGAGGATAATACACCTGATCTAAGGCCTGTCGAGGGTGCATCCAGGACAGTCGGTCAGAATTTGGCTCCTGGATCCATTGTTGTATTTGAGTCTACAGTATACCCGGGTGTTACCGAAGATATCTGTGTACCTATTATTGAAAAGGAATCCGGACTTAAATGTGGCGTTGACTGGAAGATTGGTTATAGTCCCGAGCGTATAAATCCAGGAGACCGTGTTCATACTCTAACCACGATACGTAAAGTTGTTTCAGGAATGGATAAGGAATCAGCAGAGGAGATAAAGAAAGTCTATGATATTGTAATCAAGGCTGGAACTGTGCCAGTGAGCAACATCAAGACGGCGGAAGCGGTCAAGGTGGTAGAGAACTCTCAGCGTGACATTAACATAGCTTTCATGAATGAGATTGCTATTATATGTGACAAGTTAAAGATCGATACTGACGAAGTTTTATACGGCATGAATTCAAAATGGAATGCACTTGGCTTTAAACCAGGACTGGTTGGTGGTCACTGCATTGGTGTTGACCCCTACTATTTGACCAATGTTGCAGAAAAACTTGGATATCATAGCCAGATCATACTGAATGGACGCCAGGTTAATGATTCCATGGGTGCTTTTGTGGCTGATGCCGCCATTAAAGAAATGATTGAAGCAGGGATGGCACCCAAGAAGGCTACAGTAGTTATTATGGGACTTACTTTTAAAGAGAACTGTCCAGATACAAGAAATAGTAAAGTTGTAGATATTATTGAAAGACTAAAGGAATACGATATCAATCCTATTGTAACAGATTCTTGGGCTGATGCTGATGTTGCTAAGCATGAGTATGGTGTCGAACTGACAGCTTGGGACGATGTGCCTAAGGCAGACTGTGTAATAGTAGCTGTTGGACACAATGAGTATCGCTCTATGTCTGTTATGCAACTTAAGAGTTTGTTCAAAGATGAATTGAAAGATGAAGAAAAAGTTCTTATAGATGTCAAGAGTCTCTATAGAATGGATGAACTTAAAGCCTCTGGCATGAGAGTTTGGAGATTGTGATTGTAAATTAAACAGGAGACATTGTCTAAATGGAATTAGTGGTTAGTTTTTGTATTACTGTTTACAACCAATCGGAATTGGTTAAGAAATGTATAGATAATATCGTTAAATACAATGGGAATGACATAGAAATTGTTATTTCGGATGATGGTTCCACTGAGGACATCAAAACTTTAGTGGACAGTTATCAGGATGGAAGAATTAAATACTATGTCAATGAGAAAAATCTTGGACATGACAGAAACATATTAAATGTTCTTTCTAAAGCGAAAGGTAAATATGCATTCCTACTTCGTACGAGAGATCTTATTATTCCTAATAGGATTCCTCTACTTGTAAAGGAAGCAAAAACTGATAGTGCTTCATATATTACCGGTGAGGCTATTAATCAAAATGGGGATTTGAAAATTCAATATACAAAAGACTGTTTCCATCAAGGTAGTGAAGCCATTCAAAAAAACTACGATATGTATATTCATCCTAGCGGGAATATGTATCGGTTGAGAGATATTGATTTTCCAGAACTGTTGGAATTCATGGATAAGAACAAGATTCCGAAGGATGGTTTTATAGTTCATAATATGATACGACTTAAAATGGCTACACTGGGTGATTTCAAGTTAATAAATAAACCTGTGTGGATATATACCGATACAGAAAGTGCTAGAGATCGTGCAGTAAACAAATCATTAAAAGGTATGAGTGTTTATGATCCGTCTCTACTCGAAAAAAGATATCTGTATGAGGTGAAATGGGCTAAACAAATTCTCGAAAAGGATAACTATAAAAAGGTGTTTTATCTTCTTACGAGGCTATATCTTGACCTAATAACATGGGGATTTAAACTTTCTAATAGTGATAAAAAGTCGCAATATCACTATGATTATCAGAAAGTGAATTTTTCTGTGTCAAAGCAAAGGAAGAAGTTTAGAGTAATATGTGAGTCCCTTTATAGTCCCCAATTAGGAGAAACAAAGAAAGTATATGAAAAGAGGATTAATAACTTGTTTTTTAAGAATAGAACTATTGATGCTGTTAAATTTGTTGTAAGAAAGATAACTTATGGGACATCGTTATATAATGTCATAGCTCGGTTCTATAAGAAAAATATTAAGGGGCTATAATATGATATCTGTAGCATTGTGTTCTTATAATGGTGAAAAGTACATAGAAGAGCAAATTAAAAGCATCCTTGAGCAGACTGTTAAAGTGGATGAAATAGTGGTTTGCGATGACATGTCAAAAGATAGGACTGGTGAGATTGTTCGGCAGATACAACGAAGCAATATTGGCAAAACAGAAATTCGGGTTTATGTAAATAAAACAAACTTAGGTGTCACAAAGAATTTTGAAAAAGCATTATCTTTGTGCAAAGGAGACATTATTTTTCTGTCTGATCAGGATGATATCTGGATAAAAAATAAAGTTGAGATTATACTTGATATTTTTAATGAGAATGAAAAATGCCAATTAGTTTTTACGGATGCTTACCTTGTTGATGAAAGTGGGAATGATATGGCGAACAATTTATGGAAATTGACAAATCCACCAGTGAAAGGGAATTATTGCATTAGAGATTTTTTTGGTCTGAGATTTGTAACTGGAGCAACGGTAGCATTGCGAAAAGGCTTACTTAAACATACGCTACCGATTCCAGATTGTTGGATTCATGATGCATGGCTAGCTGCAAATGCTTCTATTTATGGAGGAGTTAAAAGTATAAATGAAAAATTAATCATGTATAGACAGCATAGAAAGAATGTTATAGGGGCAAAAAAAAGAAGCCTATATGAACAAATTCGGTATACATTAAAACATATCGAAGATAGCAAGAAATTTCGGGCTATAATGAAAAATAGATTTATCACATTATATAAAAGAAGTAAAGCACAAATGACGGAAATAGAAAAAAGAACAATAAAAGAAGGAATTCGGTTCTGGAATGATTCTGAAAATATCAAAAAAGTATCAAAATTCAAAGGTATAAACTTAATAATTAGAAATATAGCAAAAAGAAATTATAAAAAATATAATCATGGATTCTATGGGGCAATGGTAGATTTACTAATTCTAATTAAATAAGTATATATAGATGAATAGTAGGCATAAACATCTATATAAAAATATTTTTAGTAATGATATGCCCATTTGTTAAGATATCAACATGAGAGTGAGAAATAATGGTTATAAAGGTGGCAGAGTATGGTCACAAAAATTCTTGATAAAGATAAAAGAGAAGCGAGACTACTTACACTAATATTGAACTGGAATATTATTATTGGACTATGTAATATTTTGAGTGAATATAGATATTTAGGTTTTTTAGCCTTAGTTGGACAGTATTCTGTAGTCGCATCGGCAATATTTGTTACCTTATCTTTGGTAGATTTGGCATTGTATAAGAATGTAAAAATATCGACCTTTACATCTCTAATATGGATACCTTTTGTAATGGCATCATTCCTTTTGGAACCACAAATAGAGATATTGTTACCTAGAGCTTCAATATATTATGCTTTAAATGTTTTATGCGTTTCAGTTTTGCTATGTAAAATAGACGATTTTAATTATCTTATAGAGTGTATAAAAAAATATGTTTTCTTGGCAGTAATATATTCGATAGTTCAGTTGATTTCTAACAGTAATTCATATTCCATGTTTTACTCATATGCGATTGCTGTACCTTCTATGTTTTGTCTTACAAGGATTATTCGAGGCGAAAAGAAAGAAAAATTATATATTATACCGTTTGCACTGTTTTTGTTTGTAAATATCAAAAGTGGATCTAGAGGGACAATTTTATGCTATGTATTACTGTTGATTCTTGATCTGCTTTGCTTTTCTAAGAATAAAAAGAAAATTAGATACACAATTATTATTTGCGCAATAGTAGGATTAACTTTAGCATTTTGGGATCAAATAATAACAGCAATGATCAATATTTTTCCTGATTCAAGGAATATTAGATTGTTAGCAAATGGACTTGCTTTATATGATTCTGGACGGGCGGACTATTATGATAGATTAATCTCGGAATTATTGAATAATCCCTTGGCAATAAGAGGATTGTATTCAGATAGATTATTAATTACTAACTATTCTGATAACTTGGAAATTTTATGGGGAAGTTATGCACACAATATTTTTTTAGAGATGATTTTTCAGTTGGGAGTTTTGGGCATTATTTTAGCGGGTATACTTTTAGTAGGCTCATATCGATTAATTAAGTTCATGAAACGAGAATCTGAGGAAAGTTTAAAAACCTTTGTTGAAATAACCTTGGCATTTTCATATGGTCAACTTATGGTTTCGAGTTCATATTTAATTGCTCCTTCATTTGGAGCACTTTTGGGACTTTTGATATTGTTCAGACAACGAAAGGTAGGTTTGTCAATTTGAAAACTGGAATATATATTTTTTTAGGAGATGATTTGTATGATGATTCAGTTGGTGAAAACAAGAAAGTGCTTAATCAGATAAAATCCTTTAATGATTCAGGAATTGAATTTAGACCATATGTTGTTCCTATAAAAGAAGAAACAAAATGGACTAAAATATGTTCAAGGATGCCGTTTACAAACTGTATACCTCAGTGGAAATATAACGTATTATTAGCTAAAGCCGATTTTGTATATTTTCGTAGACCGCCTTTTTTAAATATTCATTTGTATCGCATGTTAAAAAGGATTAAAACAGAACGAAAAAATAGCATTATTTTTATGGAAATTCCGACTTTTCCGTATGATAAAGAGATGCTATATAGACAAGATGGTACTTTGGCTAATTATCCTTTTTACTGGAAGGATTTATTTTGGAGAACCAGATTTAAAAAAGTAATTGATTATATTGTTACACCCTCAGAAACTGACGATCAGATATGGGATATACCCGTGTTAAATATTAGTAACGGAATTTTAGTAGAAGACTATATGATTCGTCATCCGATTGATAATAAAGACATAGATTTATTAGCAATTGCAAATTTCAAAGAATGGCATGGATACGAAAGAATTATTAATGCTATATATAATTATCATGGTGATAGATCTGTAAAATTACATATGATCGGTGAGGGAACTGAATTAAAAAGATATAAAGAACTTGTAAATAAATACCATTTGAATGACAAGGTGTTTTTTTATGGACGTAAAAATATGAAGGAAGCTGAAGAATTATTCGATTTGGCGGATATTGGACTTTGCTCTTTCGGTGCATATAAAAAAGACTTATTTTATTCGAAAGAATTAAAATCTAGAGAGTATTTGGCTAAAGGCCTTCCTGTTATATCTGGATGTGAATTAGATATATTAAAGGAGGGTGATGATGGTTATTTAATGTTCCCAAATAACAAGTCTAGTATAAATCTTATAGACATTATAAATTTTTACGATTCCCTATATACTAAAAATGATAGAACTGAACTTGCTTTAAAACTTAGAAATTTAGCAATACAAAAATTTGATATGAAGCAATGCATGAGAAGTGTAATAGATAAAATGAAATCATTTGGAATTTGTTGAACAGAGAACGTCTAATTTGCCTGGGTTAGTATGAAGAGAATGATGAGAAACATTAAAAAAATGTATAGTTCAGGTGCGTTGCATGTAACACTCGGTACTTTTGTAACAAAATTTGTAGCCTTTTTTGGTTCAATTGTAGTTGTGCGCCTGCTTAGCAAAACAGATTATGGCTTGATGAGTTATGCCGAAAATATTTACAGTTATGCGTTTATTTTTGCGGGTTTAGGTCTTTCAAACAGCATATTACGATATCTTGTAATAACTGGAGATCCACAAGAAAAGAAACAGTACTATCAATATATTGTAAAAAGTAGCATTGTTATTGATGTGATTATTGCTATTATCATTTGTCTAATTGCTATATTTATAAAAATTCCTGATAACTATGCTGAAGCAAGGTATTTGATTCCAGTTGTAGCTCTTTTGTTACCATTTCAAGATTTGCTCAATGAAGGACTGTTTTCTATTCGTTCGTTTTTTAAGAATAAGCTATATGCTTATCTTGCATTTTGTTCGTCATCACTTTTGATAGTTGGCAGAATAATAGGTGCAATTACAGGTGGAGTAAATGGTGTTCTTTGGTCAAGAGTTATTATAAATGCTACATTTGCTATAGTGCTGATAGTCTTTGTGGTGCATGGGTTATTTCCTAAAAGCAAAGTGAGTCCGCTACCCAAAGAAAAGAGAAAAGTGGTTAATTCATACTCTGTTCAATATATGATTACAAATGGATTTTGGGCAATCTTTATGCTAAATGATACATTTTTGATGGGAATACTTTTGAATGATCCTAGTGGACTTGCAGATTATAAAGTGGCATATGTTTTGCCAGGAAATATTTCCATCTTTGCCACTGCAATAGGAGTATATATTGGCCCCTATTTTACAAAGAACGAAAACAATCTTGAATGGATAAGACGTAATTACAAAAAGGTTTTTCTTTTAAGCTTAGGGTTAGTAGCTGTAGTTGCTGGAATAATCGCAATTCTTGCAGTTCCTCTTGTTAAGATTATGTATGGTGAACAATACTTGAACACCGTGGGGCTTATGAGAGTACTTCTTGTAGCAGCTGTATTGAATTCTGGAGTTCGTTATACAACAGCTAATCTTTTAGCAGCTATGGGACAGGTTAAATATAATATGATTATTTCTGGAGTAGGAATAATCATGCAAGTTGTCCTAGACATTTTTTTAATTCCTCATATGGGTGTTATGGCTGTTGCTATATCTAATTGTTTAGTTTTTATTGTCATGTCTATATTTCTTATAGTTGTATTTTATAGGAAATACTATAGAAGTTAAGGAGTGTAAGTGAAGGGTAATCATAAGGCTATACAGATTCATTTTTTGTACCGTAATTCTATAGAAACTTTTGATTTTTTGAAAGTTGGTCCGAGGAGGAGTTACATATTTGAAAAGTCTGCATAGCTGCGAATAATATATCTTTTATTTATGTTAGGTTTCAATGTAACACAAGAGTAATTAACGCCTTTTTTATTTCTTATGAATAATAGGATCTTATGACGGAGGTCGATTATTTGAATCAATATGATGTTATCATAATTGGGGCTGGAGTTACAGGATGTGCGGTTGCAAGATATCTATCTCGTTATGACACAAAGATTCTTGTGATTGAAAAGGAAGAGGATGTTTGTTCTGGAACAAGTAAGGCTAATTCGGGGATCATCCATGCCGGTTTTGATGCAAATCCAGGTAGTTTGATGGCAAAAATGAATGTTAAGGGCTGTCAAATGATAAAGGATTTATCAGATGCTCTTGATTTCCATTATAGAAATAATGGATCTTTAGTTCTTAGTTTTGAAGAAAACGATATGCCAAAACTCCGAAAGTTATATGAGCAGGGAGTACAGAATGGGGTACAGGGGCTTAGTATTCTTAGCGGTTATGAGGCGAAGGAAAAAGAACCGGCAATATCTGATACTGTGGTAGCTGCATTGTGGGCACCAACTGCCGGGATTGTATGTCCGTTTTCGATGACATTTGCTTTTGCTGAAAATGCTGCAGATAATGGGGTAGAATTTAGGTTTTTTAGGGAAGTTCGGGAGATAATCAAAGAATCTGACGGATTTTCAATTATTACTGATCACGAGGTTATATGTACAAAGACCATTGTTAATGCTGCTGGAGTTTATGCTGATAAGATTCACAATATGGTATCAGAGGAAAAGATATCTATTATACCTCGACGTGGAGAGTATGTACTTCTTGATAAAGAAGTGGGAAATCTTGTTTCATCAACAGTCTTTCAGCTACCAAATCACAAGGGGAAAGGTGTGCTTGTTACTCCGACGGTGCATGGGAATCTCCTTGTTGGTCCCAATGCACAGGATATCTATGATAAAGAAAATACAGAGACAACACAGAGTGGAATGGAAGAAATAAAAAACAGAGCATTGATGAGTGTACCGGACATTCCATATGACAAGATGATTACAAGTTTTTCTGGACTTCGAGCTCATGAAAAGAGCGGAGATTTTATTTTAGGTGAAGTGAAGGATAGTGAAGGTTTTTTTGACGCTGCAGGAATAGAATCTCCGGGACTATCAAGTGCACCTGCTATTGGCGAATACTTGTCTGATCTAATTGCTGAGAAATATAATTTAAAGGAAAAGAAAAATTTTAAAGCTACAAGGAAGGGATTTATAGAAGTTGCTAAACTGTCAAAGGAAGAACGCTCCAAATTATTATTTGATAAACCTGAGTATGGTAAAATTGTATGTCGCTGTGAGAATATCTCAGAAGGCGAAATACTCGATGCTATTAATAGGACACCGGGTGCGGTAAGTATGGATGGTATTAAACGACGTGTCCGCCAGGGAATGGGTCGATGCCAAGCGGGTTTTTGTACACCAAGAGCTATGGAGATCCTTTCTAGAGAACTTGGTTTACCCATGACAGATATAAGAAAGAACAGGTCAGGATCAGAGATGCTGGACTCTGCCTATAACGAGGTATTATGATTGTGAATAAAACAGAATATTACGATGTTGTAATAATAGGTGGGGGCCCTGCAGGACTAGCTGCAGCATTGGGAGCTAGGGAAAAAGGAATAGAAGATATTTTAATTCTTGAACGTGATGAAAGGTTAGGTGGTATCCTTAATCAGTGTATACATAATGGTTTTGGGCTGCATACATTTAAAGAAGAACTGACCGGACCTGAATATGCAGAGAGATTTATCAGAAAAGTCGTTGATGCAGGAATATCTTATAAGTTGAATACAATGGTTACAGATATTAATGCAAATCGTGAAATCACATATGTTAATGCCGACGAAGGGGTAGTGACATTAAATGCGGGGTCAATAGTTTTGGCTATGGGATGCCGTGAACGTCCGCGAGGAGCTTTAGGATTGCCTGGGTTTCGTCAGGCAGGAGTTTATACCGCAGGAACTGTACAAAGGCTGATGAACATTGAAGGGTATATGGTCGGAAAAGAAGTGGTGATTTTAGGCTCTGGAGATATTGGTCTTATCATGGCACGAAGAATGACATTGGAAGGTGCAGTAGTAAAAGTTGTAGCCGAACTTATGTCATTTTCAGGAGGCTTGAAACGTAATATAGTCCAATGCTTGGATGATTATAATATCCCCTTGAAACTTAACCATACTGTTACTAGAATACATGGAAAAGAACGAGTGACAGGTGTCACTATATCTAAAGTAGGAGTTGACAGAAAACCGATTCCTGGAACCGAGGAATTCTATAAGTGTGACACCTTACTTCTTAGTTGTGGATTGTTACCTGAGAATGAATTATCAAAGAAAGCAGGAGTAAAGTTGAATCCAATAACAGGAGGTGCTGAGGTTGGAGATGGTTTTGAGACTTCAGTATCGGGTATTTTCAGTTGTGGGAATGTCCTTCATGTTCATGATCTTGTTGATTATGTATCCGAGGAAGCTGAAAGAGCAGGTAAAAAGGCGGCGGAGTATGTAAAAAGCGATAGAAGTGGGATTAAAAATCTCAGTAATGTAATTATGCTGACAGGAGAAAATGGAGTTAGATATACGGTGCCGCAGACGATAAGTTATGATACAATGGATTCGGAGGTTATCGTAAGATTCCGAGTTGGGAATATATTTAGGAATAAAAGTTTATGTATCTATTATGATAGTAATGAAAAGTTAAGAATTAAGAAACGAGTTATGGCTCCCGGTGAGATGGAACAGGTAAAAATTTCAAGGAATAGCCTAAGTAGTAAAGTTAAAGAAATAAAAATTCGAGTGGAAGATTAGAAAGAATGAAAAAGAGTTTAATATGTATTTGTTGTCCTATTGGGTGCGACTTAAGCGTTGAAATGGCAGATGGTACAGTTGAAGTAACGGGGAATAATTGTCCACGTGGTGTAGAGTATGGCTCAAAAGAAGTAACAAATCCCACTAGGATTGTCACAAGCTCGATAAGAGTTTTTGGAGGTAGACTATTACTTGTATCGGTGAAGACTAACATTGGTATTCCGAAAGAAAAAATATTTGATGTGATGAAAGAAATTCATGGATGCTTGGTCAATGCACCTATTTTAACAGGAGATATTCTTATTAAAGATGTAGCAAAAACGGGTGCCGATATAGTTGCAACGAGATCTGTGGAGGCAGTGTAGTTAACTAAAGAGAGATGTTGTTAGTCTATAAAAGAGTGACGTATCTCTGTTTGTTTTTTTAGTAGAAAAGGAGAGTGCGATATGGATTTGACTAAATACAAAGTTAAAAAGATTATTCTACCTGATGGAGAGCATATGCTTGGAAGAAGTGCGGAGATATTAGACGAGGGCAGTTTCTATCGGATAGATGGTACATATATTATTGATAAACATAAAATAATATCGATTACTGAAGATACCGATAGGATTAAAGTGAAAATGAAGGATATGGAGTATGTATTTATGGTCTAAAAACTTTTATGATCATTTTATTGTGGTGAGATCGTGAGAATTAGGAAGGACAATAATATGATTAAACTCGTGAATAACTTTTGGCTTGAATCGATTTTCACGGGAATAAGTCATTATATGGATCTCCATTATATTTGGATACCCTACTAATCCCCGGGGCTACCGTCAGGTAGCCCCGGGGATTTTCTTAAATGTACATCTTTTGAATCCTACAATTGTAAAAGGTGTTATTTGGAAGGCAATACAGGGGTAATATTGAATGAAAGTCCAAGGTGTTTAAAAATCTTTAAAAGAGTGTCAAGTCGGGGAGTAGTTTTGCTTGATTCTATTCTGGCAACAGATGACTGTGGAATATCACATAGAGCAGCCAGCTCACGCTGACTTAGCCCAAGAGCAGCTCTTTGTCGGATCATAGTTGAAATGATTTCAGCCTCAGCCTCAGCTTCTTCAAGAAGCTCCTTCCCTAATGGATCATTATCTTTTATGGATTTAGTATATTCGTCCCAGGTCATTGTATTTTCTCCTTTCGCGATATGTAGTCTTTCATCTCAGAAATTGCTTTTTGAATTTCCTTTTTCGGTGTTTTTTGAGATTTCTTCCGAAAATGATGAAGAAGAATATAGGTTCCGTTGTCATGGTAAAAGAAAAACACACGATTGTTACCCGGCCTAAGTTCCCAGATGTCATCACTAAGGTATTTTGCAATGTCTACTGGTAAATTAGTACCTTCTTTCTGAAGAAGGTAGATATAACGGGCGACCTGCTTATATTGGATACGTGCATCTTTACTTGTCGTGGCTTGATTTCTGAGAGAAATAAGAAATTCTAATATATCAGAAAAGCCGGATGCTGTTTCATAAAACCTTATTCTATACATAGGTACTCCTTTCACTACCTGATTGCATGATAGCATATTGGCTATCAAAAGTCAATGGGATTTTTCATGAGAAGCAAGAACAAATGTTCTTGCACTGAAAATATTATAACAAACATATATTCTGATGTCAAGAGTTTTTCTGACAAGAAATCATGGTAAGAAATCATGGAGATCATGGAGCATGTTTTAATATCAAGAGCCGTCAAGAGCATGAAAAATAAGATAATTGATCGTTCACAGCCAGAGAATACTAATCCCCGGGGCTGCCGTCAGGTAGCCCCGGGGATATTCTTAAAAGCATGTTTTTTAGTAAGGTTACTTACTAAGGCTTCTTTACATTGGGGTCGGCTCCATCCACTGCTCTGTTTGTAAGCATGTGAGAAAAAGCAGCCAGAAACCACTCAACTTATTCATTAATTTACTCTTACTTTATAACCTTATACTTCAACCCATTTTCCTTACAGTATTTCTCGGCATAGCTGCCGGAATAAACTTTGAACAGGCATACCTAACATCAAATCAGGAAGTATCATTTCAGAAGGATAGCTCTCACCGTCAGGGATTCCTTAGTAAGCCCAATGGTCTCCGGCCGGATGAAGCATATCTATGCCGAATACCTCCCAACTGGATTGATCACCCGAACCCTGATTCCCGTTGTCCCAGGAATTATTACTCTCGCCATCGTTACCCCAACTGTTATTGTTCCCGCCATTATTGCTGCCGCCAACACCTTCATAGTATTTCTTGCCGATCTTACCTGCATTTATCTTCTTTGTATTCCGGAAGCCTTCGTACAGCATCATTCTTCAACTTTAATCGTTGCTAGGATTAGGACTATTAATCGTTTGATAACCTTTTTTTCTCCATACGTGCCCCTGCATTGGACTACAAAAAAATATGCGATTAGGGATATACTATTTTCTGATTATACTCTGAATTGTCTGAGAATACAAACAGGAGTAACCAGTAGAGAGTAACTATTCGTATCAAAACGGTTGACAATGTAAACCAAATGTAGTATAATTAAACAGAAAGGCAGGGTGATTATTATGGCAACAATTCCTACACAAATCCGTATTGAAAAGAATGTAAAAGAACAGGCCAGCAGTATATTGTCCGAACTTGGGATGGATATATCAAGTGCAGTGAATATTTTCCTTAGACAATGTGTGTTGCGTAAAGGACTTCCTTTTCAGGTGGAGCTCCCCAAATACAACAAAGAAACTCTTGAAGCAATGAATGAGGCTCGAAAAATATCCAGAGATCCTAACGTTCCCGGATACAAAAACATGGAAGCACTTAAGTCTGATCTTGATAGTGGTGATTAACAGGACAAGAATGAAAGGTGTTGAATAAAAATGGATAGAGAAGAGCTGTTAAAAATAATCTTGGAGTATTTAAAACAAAAGGGTATGCTTTCTGACCTAGAGAAAGATATGCTTTCTACAATAGAAAAATATATAGAGAACCCGTTTGATAGGGAAAGTGCCGAACAAAAAATAGTGGAGAATAATTGTAATTATCCAGATGTTTTTAATATGATCAGTTCATCACCTAGAAGTCGAGTAAAACCTTTTAATGAGTTGTTAGATGAGGAAGTACATAACTCTCTTTACTTACAAATTGAAGCAATGTGGGTAAAAATATGCAATGGCAATTCTTAAAAAAGGCCTATTTATAGTATCCTACAGGCTTCCGGGACGCTTTACAAAGTAGCCTTTTTGTGTTATTATAAAAAGGTAGAAGTATATCCTGAAGAAAATAGTTAGGGTATGATCTGGAATGGCGGAGGTTATTATGATTACTTTCAGGGTTGATGACATAAACCACTGCTCCAAGGAAGCAGCAACAGGCGATATCTGTGACACTGAAGTTGTGAGGATACGCCGCAAGTGAGTAATGAATAAATCATATAAGGAAAAATTGGCTATCGTGGATGAATTCATCTCACGGGTTAACCCCTATCAAAAACCAGAGCTTCTCAGGTTCAATCTTAGGGGGTATGCGAAATATATTAAGGAACATAACATATCAGGCAAAAATGTGAACGAGGATATCGTAAAAAGGTTTCAGTATTGATGTATTACAGTTCTCTTAGATAAAAGAATTACATCAAGATAGAAAAAAGAAAGTATATAAAGATTGCAAGGTGGCAGAGTAAAATGTCCAAACAAGGAACTGAATACGAGTTATTTGTGAAAGAGATATATGAACTCCTTCATCATGCGGATGGAGTTGATGATGTATGCATTCAGCATGACGTAAAACTAAAAGGAGCTTCCGGGGTAGAACATCAGATAGACCTGTTCTGGACATTCACAAGAGGCGGAGTGGCATACAAGGTTGCGATAGAATGCAAAGACTATAACAAAAATGTATCCAAAGAAAAAGTAATGTCCTTCCATTCTTTACTCATGGACATAGGAAATACACACGGTATTTATGTATCTAAGCTTGGCTTCCAAAAGGGAGCTCATGAGTATGCTGACAGATATGGGATAGAGCTTAAAGAAATACGTCATCCTACTGACAAAGACTGGAAAGGGCGTTTGAGGAATCTGTTTCTTGACATCCATGTTATCAGTAATATAGATATTGAACCTCGTGCTACTATTGATATCACAAGATGCAAAAAGCTCGGGATTCCCCTACCAAAGGATATGCGAGTTGGGGATATGCCGGATCAGGTAATCATAGATTATGAAGAAATGGTAAATGACAAGAAAGAGATCAGTCCTGCCGGAAGAAAGACAATGTACGACCTGATAAATATGCTTCCGCAAGATAAGAGCGTGCCAGAGAACAGTGCAGAATTTGTTTTTAAAGAGGGCTTTATCAGCTATCCGAAAATGAAGTTACCGCTGAACAAAATAGAGATCCGGTATAAAACTGTAGAGTCGATAGAGCATATGGAAATACATGGGGACGATATCATAAAAGCAATCGTGAAAGACACAATAGCTGGCAGCGAAAAACATATTGATTATCAGGGACATGTAAGCGACAAAGGAAAAATATGAGCATAATGATTGATGAAATATTAAAAGTTAATGGTCTTTCCATAGAGATGCTGGATAAACTATCATATCGTTCGAAATTAGGCAAATCTTTAAAGCAGAATTTACACTACTTTGAATATGAGAAGCTCATGAAGGAACTGTTCGAGATGACTTTGTGGCTACAGAAAAGTCAGGAACTGGAAGACATTGCTCTTGATTATCGTATTAAAAGTATGGATTCTATAGATTTGAAATATCATCGTTATTATCCTGATAATCAGACGCGAAAAGTGTTTAATGACATTTTAGGGTTCAGGGCTTTTTGTGATGATTATAAATCTATACTGAATGAAGAGAGTAGCATATTTCGAATTGTCGACATGACTATGGGCAAGGCGAATAACGATGGATACAGGGGTGTTCACTTATACTATCAGAAAGATAATTATCATTATCCTATAGAAGTGCAGTTTAATACTCTATATGACCGACAGATCAATAATTGGCTTCATGCATATATTTATAAAAAGGGTTATCAAAATGAAATTGGACAAAAAATGCGTGAGGCATATGAGCAAGGAAGAGTCAGAAATGTAGATGAATTTGAGGAGGTGTTAAAAGATGTGTTACATAGTTGCTAAAGATAGAGATAAACAAGGCTGTTATGCTTTGAAGTCAAGAATTGGAGAACATTTATCTGCCTATACCAAATCTTTAAATGAATCCCTACCCAGAAAAGGTATCCAAATAATAGTTATAAGCAGGCCTACAGCTTATGGTGAATACGCACCTTACAGGTTTGTTGATACCGAGGATGAGTTTAGGAAAGTAATAATGTCAATGTGAAAAGGTAAACCGATAAGACATATATAAGAGGCGGAGTATCATATTGGTTTGCAATAGAGATTAAAAAATTAAGTTTGGGGCATAAAAGGCATGAGAAGGTATGACGGAACTGAAACTTGGCATAGATTGCTTGGATGGGAAAAAGATTCTGCTGCGGCAGAAAGACTCGCGGCAATAATTTTAAAGCATGAAGGTTATAGAAATGTGGATCCATCACATCCTTTAGGTGGAAGAGATGGACTGAAGGATATGATTCTGTCGCATGAGGGTAAAAAATGGATTGGTGCTGTTTACTTTCCTCGAGGCAAAAAACAGTATTCGGAGATTAAAAAGAAATTTTTAAGCGATTGTTTAGGGGCTGAAAAAAACAAGGCTGGAGGCGTGGTATTTGTCACCAATCAAGAATTAAAACTCTCAGAAAGAAAGGATCTTAAAGAAACTCAGAAAATTGATATAGAAATTTTGCATTTGGAAAAATTGTGCATGATATTAAATAGCCCTGCTATGTTCGGAACAAGACTTGAATTTTTAGATATAGATATGAGCAACGAGGAACAATTATCTTATTTTGCGGAATATAGCAGTAAATTGACGAAGATAGAAAATACGCTTTCACGATTGTCAAACCAATTGGAAGAACGTAGAGACACAGACGCTGATGAAGCTGATGATGAAAGCGGAAGATCCGTTGAAGAAATATTGCAAGCTGAATCAGAATTTTTAGATAAGATTTGGTTTGATCGTCACTTATCACTTAAATATAGAATTGAGCAAGGATACGAAGAGGTAAATCCAGGAATATGGAAGGGTGCACTCGAATCAGCTCAGAAAGTAATAGAGAAGTATGGCGAACAAAATCTTGGACCATACAGTGATTTTGAATGGGGAATGCTTAACGGAAAATTGTCTGCTTTAAGATGGGTTCTAGGTGAAGAATGGGATATGTTAGATACTTAAGATAGTAAGTAAAAATGAAAATTACAGTAGCAGGCGTAGGTTATGTTGGTTTGTCTTTGGCGGTACTTCTTGCTCAAAATCATGAGGTGACTGCTATTACTACGACAGAGAAAAAGGCTGAGAGACTGAATCAGTTTATCAGCCCTATCCAGGATGATGAGATTGAGAGATTCTTTAAAGAGGCTCGTGAAGGTCAGCGTGTACTTAACCTTAAGACTACTACTGATAAGGCAGCCGCCTATGGTTTAGCAGATTTAGTTATTATCGCTACACCGACTAATTATGATGATGTAGGACATTTCTTTGATACTTCGGCGGTAGAGGATGCCATAGAATGGACACTTAAGGTTAATCCTGATGTCCTTATGGTTATTAAGTCCACCATTCCGGTAGGATATACTGAAAGTGTAAAGAAGAAGTATGGTATCAAGAATATCATTTTTAGTCCGGAGTTTCTTCGTGAGTCCAAGGCATTATATGATAACCTTCATCCTAGCCGTATAGTTGTGGGCTGTGATGCCGATCAGGAGAAGGAAGCAAGAGAGTTTGCAGACCTTTTGTTAGAAGGTGCCAGAACAGAGGAGAAGAGAAGCGGTTCTGCAGAGCAGGATATCCCTGTACTTTTAGCACGCCTTACAGAGGCGGAAGCTATAAAGCTATTTGCCAATTCGTATTTGGCGGTAAGAGTAGCTTACTTTAATGAGCTGGATACCTACGCTCAGGTTATGGGACTTGATACACAGATGATTATAGACGGTGTCTGTATGGATCCTAGAATAGGCGGACATTATAATAACCCTTCCTTTGGTTACGGCGGATACTGCCTGCCTAAAGATACTAAACAGCTTTTGGCAAACTATAAGGGTGTGCCTCAAGCCATGATTAAGGCTGTTGTAGATGCTAACAATATCAGAAAGCAGTTTGTGGCTGATCAGATATTAGAGAAGAATCCTAAGGTTGTCGGTGTATACCGCCTTACCATGAAATCCAACAGTGATAACTTCAGAGCATCCGCTATACAGGGTGTTATGGAGAACATTAAGGCTAAGAATGTACCAATTATCATCTACGAGCCAACACTTGAGGATGGCAGTGAGTTTGCCGGTTGCAAAGTAGTTAATGATAAGGCTAGGTTTAAGACTGAGTCGGATGTTATATTGGCCAACAGGTTTGATGCTGATGTACTGGGGGACGTAGAAGATAAAGTTTATACCAGAGATTTGTTTAGGAGAGATTAGGGTTTTGTAAGGTTATATTATTAGAGTATTGAGAAATAAAATAGGGGAAAGATACGGATGAAGCTACTGATTTTACATTTAAGTGATATGCATTTCAAAAAATATGGTAATTTCAAAAATGAAAATATCAAAGCTATCATTGGTACTCTTCAACAATCGGTAGCAGATATTCAACATGTTCTCATCATTGTTTCCGGAGACTGTGCTTTTAGTGGGAAGAAGAGCGAGAATATTCAAGCAGCATCTTTTTTCTATGCTTTAAAGACTGCAATTTTCAAAAGATACAAAATTCAGGACATTCGGTTTGCTATTGTCCCTGGAAATCACGATGTTGACTACGATCTTGGAATGATGGATCGTTCTAGTCTGGAAGCTATCGAAAGGAATAATACATATGAGACAACAATAGCTTCAGAAATCAAGAAACAACATCAGTTTTATATCCTTGCGAAGCAATATGATTGCTATCCTAATGGTGGACTTGTTCATCAAAAGACAATAACCTATGGCGAGAAGAAGGTTCTGGTTAATTTGATAAATACAGCGGTGTTTTCAGCAAAAGAGGATGAGGATCAAGGCTTTCATTACCTATCAGATGAAGATATTAAGATATTATCCATACAAGGTGTAGATACTGACTTTGTGATTACTGTGATGCACCATCCACATCATGTTTTTAACTTTCGGTGTAAAAAGGAACTAGAGAAAGCAATATATTCTCGTAGTGACTTGATATACGTTGGGCATGAACATTATGAATCTGCTCAGAAGATTGAAGATGGGGAGGCATCTGTCAATGTTTTTTCAGGAGGAGAACTCTGTAATAAAGGCGATTGGAGCAACAGTGAACTTCACGTTGCGGTACTTGACCTTATCACCCGTAAATATCAAACACGGAATTACAAGGTCAATTTGGGAGTATATGAAGAAGGGGAGTGTAGGACTATAGAACTCAGCCAAAATCGGTATAATAAACTCGGCCTTGTGGTTCGAAATGATTTTTCAAAAGAATTGGATACTGATAAATATGCAATTGCATTGAGCAATCAGGAGTATTTTGTTTTCCCGCTGCTCGTTGAGGAGTATCTGGTAGACGATCGGTCGAGACTGCCCAAAGAAATCGACTCGATGGATGCTTTCATGAAGATGCTTTCTGAAGAAGGAAAAGTAATTATCAATGGGCACAGTGATACAGGGAAAAGTATTTTAGCGCGAGCAATCTTCAAAGAACTCTCAAAGCGTATGGTTACATTATTCATTAAGGGTAGGGATGTAACCGGAAACTACGAGAGAACGGTGAGAATTGCATTTGAGGATGCTTATTCAAAAGATAAGACCTCATATGAAGCATTCAAGCAGATGAAGTCCTCAGACATAGCTATCGTGATCGATGATGTCGATTACATTGATGAGACAAGACAGAGCGGCTTCATCCAGTATGTGGAAGATCGGTTTGGAACAATTGTTGAGACCTGTCAGTTCGATATCGACATAGATGTAAATATAAAGGATAGGCTGAAGAAGAGGGCAGATACTCGTAATTTTACCTTCTACAGAATTGAACCATTCTATGCCGATAAGAGAAAACAGCTTGTAGGAAATATTGTACGAATAATTCTAAATGAAGAGATAGAAACTCAAGATCGATATGTCGCCATTTTGTGCGATGCACTTACAAAACAGAAGTATCTTTATAGCTTTAATCCTGAGTTTATTGTACAGTTTGTTCAGTATTACTGCAAGAATATTGGCGAGGCGATGCAGAATGATGGCTCTGTTTTTAGCAAGGTATTTGAAGCTAACCTTACAAACCTGATAAACCCATTTTCGAAGAAAATCACAGTTGAGAAGATTTTTATAATTCTGGATAAGATTGCATACTTCATTTATGTCAAAGGTAAAAGTGCATACCCAATTTCACTTGGACAGATAGATGAAGTTATTCAAGAATATAATAATGTTTATGGCTCAAAGATAAGCACACGGGATTTCGTGGATATTCTGATTCAAGCTAAAATACTCAAAGAATTTGAGGATAAATTCTTATTCTTTGACAGAAACTATCTAGCATATTTTGTGGCAAGAGAAATCAGACGTAAAGGGGTAGAGGATAATGACTATACACAGTTCAATCATGTTATGAACTGCTCTTATAATCAGCTTAACGCAAATATTCTCTTATTTGTCACATATATAACCGATAATCTGAACATTATTCGGATGATTATGCATGAAGCAGAGAAAGCGGTTGAAAAATGGTCAGAGTTTGACTTACAGGATATAGACATCTCGTTCCTTGTGAAATCAGCCGATGAGGTTGTGAAACAGGTTACTGAGGAGGATCGGGAAAAAGAGCAACAAAAAAAGATAGATCAGGAGCGGAGAGATGTTCAAACGCTGATAACTACTAATGATGCATCTGTTTTTGATGGGGTGGATGAGGAACCCAACCTTCTTGATGAGCTTGTTCGATCTATCTCTTTGATGGCAATTGTTGCTAGGACGCTTCCTAGTTTTGAGCACATTATGAAAAAGCCGGAGAAGGATCAGTGTGTAAAGCTAATTTATCAAATGCCTCAGAAGATTTTTGAAGCGTGGGCAAAGGAAGTTGATACTCTGACCAGTGAGCTGGTGCGGGAAATCAAAGATTATCATGAATGGGAATATCGTAAAGAAAAGCCCAAGTATAAACCATTGAATGATCAGCAGGCTTTGGAACTTTTGAGGGCAGAAGCAAACCTGATGCTACTGGAACTGATGAACACAGCAATAGTGAATGCGACGAGATATAATGCAAATGATTTTTTAGATTCGTTCCCATATAAGGATAAACCAACCTATAGCGTAGAACATCTCATTGGCTTGAGACACAGGGATAATGTTGAAGCTTTTAAAGAAGAAGTGGAAAAATTTATACAATCAAAGACTCCAATGACACGAAATCTTGTAAGATTGGTTACACGAAATTATATAGTGAATTCACGGAATATGAAACCTTCTGAAAGGCAGAGCTTGAATTCAAAGATTTTGAAACAGAGTGTATCACAGGATCGGTTGATTGTTGAGCAGAGCCGCAACAAGAAGAGGTATTGAAGGGAAAAGTACAAGTAATATCGAAAATGCATATTGACAAAATGTGATTACATATTTATTATTAATATAATACAAACCATCAAATCAGCTAAAGGACATAGATTATGGAGAGACCGATATCAAGAAATCAATTTAAAAAGAACTTTCTTAAAGAAATAATTATGCGTTTAGATTTTCAAGGAGTCTTACAGACTGAAATGGAAAAAGTTCTTATTGAAGTTAAACCATATCTTAAGCAGAAAGCTTTTACGAGATACAATGAAAAAATAAATAATAATGCTGTTTTTGATGGATTAACAATTAAGGATGCCACTAGTCAGGTAGTATATTCTTTTATGAATGGAAATTCTGGATTTACACTTGATTTATCAAATACCAGTATTATATTAAGTGTGCATTCGGTGGGGTATTCTCCATTTGAAGTTTATTCTGAGATTTTTTCTTATGTTGCCGGTATTTATGCTAATAATATTGATTTTTTTACAGTTACAAGATTTGGTTACAGAAAAATCAATACATGTTTTGTTAAGGAACTGAGAGATATAGGTGAATACTTTGAAAATAAATATTATGATATCGAAGAACCAATTTCGGGATTAGATATTGCAAATATAACGAGAATATGCAAACTATCCGATGGTGAGAAAAATGTAAATTTGGGTTGCATTATTGAACAAGGGATTATAAAAGATGAAAGATACTATAAGGTTACTTTAGATACTGACATTTTTTCAAATAATACTAAAATGATTAACAAAATATTATTTGACAAGGATGAGTTAATAGGTATTAATGATACTCTTTTTAGAGTATACTGTGGAGTTATAACTGAAAAGTTTGCAACAATTCTTTTGAGCGAAGAAGATAATATTCCTGAAGGGTTGATTGGAGTAGAAAATAATGAATAAAATCGACTATGCTGATTATAAACCTAAATATACGGAGTTAAATATAACAAATCCAGATAGTTACTATCATAATGGTGACATTTTTGATTTGGCTAATGCATTTTTGAGTATAGGTTCGATGACACATAAAAAACTTCAGAAACTCTGTTATTATGCGAAAGCATGGTATTTAGCTTTATATGACGAGAATTTAATCAATGATCAGTTTGAGGCATGGGTTCATGGGGCGGTACAGCCAGATTTATATCAGAAGTATAAACCATATGGATTTAATTATATACCTAAATTAATGGATACTAAACGTATACCTGAAGAGTTCTTAAACTTTGCCAAAGAAATATATGAGTCATATGGTGCATTTGATGGTGATGAGCTTGAACGATTAAATCATAATGAGATTCCTTGGGAAAGAGCTAGAATAGGTTTAAAACCTTGGCAAAATTGCGAAAAAATCATTAGTGAACAGGATATGAAAGATTATTATAGGACTTTGATTAATGAAGGGAAAAATTCCGAAACCAGTTAAGAGTATTTCAAATATAATACCAGAACCTAATAAATTAAATATTACCAATGAAGGGATTGTTTTTTCGTTTGAAGCTTTAGAAAAAACAGAATATTTTAATTTGGATGGTACGTGTCAGAATTGGGCTGCTGAGATGTTAGAAATGTGTAAGGAGATTTCTAAACTTACGGTTAAACAGTTAACAAGTGGTACGTTTAGGACATATAGATTCCATTCGCATGAAAATGCGGATTGTCCATCTGGACTGCCGGAAGGAGTTGAATTAAAAGATTTATATCAGATTAGGATCAGCACTTCTAAGGGTGGAATACATGGAGTTTTACGGGATAATTGCTTTTATGTCATATGGTTGGATCCTCTGCATAATATGTATCCGGATAGCAGATATGGAGGGTTACGAAAAATTAAGGAGGGTAGTACTTGCTGCAAAGACCGAGATGAAGAAATAATAATACTAAAAGAAAAATTGGACAAGGCAGAAAAAGAAGCAAAAGAATGGAAAAAGATAGCAGATGAAGCAGTAGAGAAAATGTAATGGTTATATAAGTTAAAAGAGTGAAGATTGTAATAATCCCCCTATTTGATGGTTTACTATTTTTTGACCTATCTAAATGAGCTTGCTTTGGTGTACTCACTGTTTCCCCGTGTGAGGGCTTTGAAAGTTCATTTTTTTTGAAAATAGCATGTGTTAGTTGAAATGTGTTATTAGAAATATTTAATTGACTTTTTGGTATTGTCGATATATAATTTTTAAAATGAAATATACTAAAACTAATGACGGATACAGGTGGCTTAAGTGATAGACGGCAAGACAGATAGCAGGAAAAAGATTAAAGCAGATCCTTCCCGAGAATATGTAGACTATATTTGTGGTTTATATGGAGATGCTTATGATGACCGGGTGGAAGACAGTAAGCCGCAAGGGAAAGATTGGATTCCAGGGGAGATAGCAAATCATAAATCTTTGGAAGGATTTAGAAAGCAGCTAAAGGGTAGTTATGATATTTCGCTTTCTACTGCAAAAATCAGGAAGATTCTAATTACCGGTGGACGTTGGAGCACCGAACGCTCCCGAGAGATTCAGAAAAAGTATTCGGAATTAAAGAGTGCTCCGTTGGTTGCAGAGAGTCTTGGATTGTCTGCCGCTCTGGTAGTAATGAACTTACCATACGAGAAAGTGGTCTATGATCTTGAAGATAAGAGTGGAAATGCTAAAAGAGTTGAAAAATGGAGGCATAAACATATTAAATAAATAAGGTGTGTTTAACTGTGATCTGAAGGAAACGAGGAATGTTAAGATGACATTTATAGAACAAAGAGCATTAGCTGGTAACTTTTTATCAAAACTTGCAAAAGTTGAAAACCCAGATGAAAATTTAAAACGCGATGTTATAATCAATTCATTTAAGGATAGCATATCTGATATTGAAATCGAGGAGTTGAAAGCATTATGGGGTGGAACGGAGACAGATGAGAAATCAAAAACTATTTGGCCGCTCGCTACGCATCGCGGCCGTTTAGCTCCGAAAAAGCGGCCGAAGAAGGTCACCATTTGCGATCTGAAACGGGAATACTTATATAATCATATTGATGGTGATGACTGTCACCAATGAAGATTAGATTAGATATTTATGGAAATTTAACTTGCACAAAATAAGCTATTGTGGTATGATTCTTATACAGTAAGTTGTAGCGAGCTACAATATTGGTCTGGGCGTAAGCTCTTTGGACCACCGTAGGCGGGAAGAATTTCCCGCCATTTCTTGTAATTGGAGT
>JAEEGL010555504.1_pt1 | contig 35185 bp, 18 predicted proteins | sample 9134231 | NCBI WGS metagenome assembly JAEEGL01 (sample SAMN16246548, study PRJNA631951) | gut metagenome | biome: gut microbiome; feature: rumen; material: fiber-attached | host: Bos | place: Iran: Karaj | collected 2018-10 | reverse complement strand
CCACGTTGAGGGCGCTGTCGAGTTCACCCTGGTAGTCGGCGAAGCCGGGCACATCGAGGATGTTCACCTTCTTGCCACCGAGCTCGGTGTACATGAGGGTGTTCGCCACGGAGTAGCCGCGGTCGTGCTCGATGTCGCGATAGTCGCTGATAGTGTTCTTGCTGTCCACGGAACCACGACGGTTGATGAGGCCGCCGCAGAAGGCCATGGCTTCAGCCATAGAGGTCTTGCCGGATTTGGCGCCGCCCACGAGGGCGATGTTGCGGATGTCCTGAGTCTGATAAATTTTCATTGTTTATTGCTATTATTTATTTATTTCTATATTCTTAATTGTGAGAATATTACACCTCGCCGAGCGCTTTTCGGCGACGTGCAATGTGGCGGCAAAGATACGAAAATATTTGAAACCGATGCCCCTTTGGGCAAAAAAAGTTTTCCGGACGGCGACGCCGTCGCCGCTATGTTGGTCGCAGTCATAGGATTGCCACCGGCACGGAATGCGAGAGGGGCAGGGGAGGTGGGTGGATGCTTACAGGGTGCTGTCGAGGTGCTGTTGACGGAACTCTGTTGTTCGCTTGTTGTCCGCTTGTTGTTCGCTTGTTGTCCGTTTTTAAAGCGGACAACAAGCGAACAACAAGCGGACAACAGAGCTATTGGGCAGCATGCCTTCAGTGAGGTGACGGCAACTTTTTTGCATTCGCGTACAATATATTGTGCTTTTTTGCGTTAGGGGGGTGTTATGGGTGTAATAGCACGGCAGAGCATCAAGGGCGCGTTGGCCAACTACCTCGGGGTGGCGATAGGGTTTGTCACCACGTTCTTCGTGGTCACGCGGTTCCTGACCACCGAAGAGGTGGGGCTCACGCGAGTGATGGTCGACGCTGCGGTGCTCTTCGCCGCCATAGCGCAGCTGGGCAGCAACTCGTCGCTCATACGGTTCTTCCCGCATTTCAAGGACAACCAGGCACATCACGGCATATTCGGCATGTCGCTGCTGGTGCCACTGGTTGGTTTCTCGGTGGTGGCGCTGGCGTTCCTCGTGTTCCACGACCAGCTGCTGGAGCTCTACGGCGAGCGGTCGCCGCTGCTTACCGACTACTTCTACATGCTGCCGATGCTCACCTTCTTCGCACTCTATACCACTGTGTTCGAGACAGGTGCATCGGTGCTTATGCGCATCACGGTGCCCAAGATAGTGCACGAGGTGGGGTACCGCCTGTTCAACCTGGTGGCCTACCTGCTGTATGGCTACAAGGTCATCTCGCTCGACGTCTTCGTGTGGATGTTCTGCGGCAGCTACGGCCTGACGATGCTGCTTGACATGTTCTACCTCTACCGCATCAGCGGCCTGCCGTTGCGTGCGTGGCTGAACATCGACTGGCGTTTTGTGGCCGACGGCGGCCGCTGGCGCGACATGCTGCGCTACACGCTTTTCATGACCGCCACGGTGCTGGCGGGCAACATACCGCTTATGAGCTCGCTCTTCCTCGGTGCCGAGACGGGTCTGGCGCTGACAGGTGTGTTCACCATTGCCTTCTACATAGCCAATGTGGTCGAGGTGCCCTACCGGTCGCTGGGTGCCATCTCGCGGCCTGTGGTGGCGGCGGCGGTGAAGGAGGAGAACTGGGGCGAGGTGAACCGCCTCACGCGGCAGGTGAGCCTGCACCAGCTGCTGGTGAGCCTGCTGATATTCTATGTGATATGGATCAACCTCGACGCGCTCTTCGCCGTCATTCCCAACGGGGCCGACTATGCCGGCGGTGCCGGCGTGGTGCTCATCCTGGGGCTGGCCAAGGTGATGAACTCGTCGCTCTCGATAGGCACCGACGTGCTCAACTATTCGCGGTGGTACCGTTGGTCGCTGCCGCTGATAGGGGTGCTCACGGTGAGCGCAATAGTGCTCAACGGAGTGCTCATCGGCCTGTGGGGCATCGACGGAGCCGCAGCGGCGACGCTGCTGAGCTACGCCCTCTACTTCCTGCTGCTGCTGTCGCTGCTGTGGTGGCGGCTGCGTGTGAGTCTCTTCTCGGCAGCCCAGATGAAAGTGCTGGTCCTGTTGGTTGCGGGGGTGGCGCTGGGCAAGGTATGGACGGTGTGGGTCACCCCGTTGCTGACGGGGCTGGCCGGCGGCATCGGCGGTCTGCTGATCGACGCGGCGGTGAAGACCGTCGTGCTGGGTGGCGCCGTGGCGGCCGCGGTGCTGGCATGGCGTGTGTCGCCCACGGTCAACGGCATGGTGGCGGGATTGATAACCAAGAAATAAAACGACTGCAAGGATATGAGGAAGCTGCTTGCATACTTGCTTGTGACTGTCATAGGCGCCGCGGTGTGGGCGCAGAGCGGTAGCGACTGCCCTGGCTTCCGCAACACCACATCGTTTGTCACCGGCAGCAGCAACTACTTTTGGAGTGCCCGAGTGGGCGACCGCACCTACAGCGACAACCATTTCGACACCACGACAGGATACCATATCATGAGCACTTGCACGGCCGCTGACCCTATCCCGGCGAGCAGCATCACCTCGGTGTCTTATAACTCGGGTCCTGACAGCTACATCAGCAACTGCGGGCATAATTTCTTCGACGCCAGCGACGTCCGTTTCCAGATTATAACGCAGACCAATGCCGGCATCGACCAGTTCACGGTGAGTACCCCCGGCAGCGGTATGCAGCGCATACCGCCGGGCTATCTGACCAGCATCCGTCTGGGCGACATGCGCAACACGGGACAGGCCATAAACCTATCGGCTACTTATCCGGTTCCAGGTAACAACAGGGGGTCGGAGGCTTTGTTTTACACCATGCTGGTGACGCCCGCCAACGCGCTGCTTATCATCAACTATGCCGTTGTGGCGCGCCGCTACGACCACAGCGCCTACGATGCCGGCGAGTTCCTCATCCGGGTGGTAGGAAAGAACCAGGACGGAACCTGGCGCAACGAGCCGCTGAACGACTCGTTGTGGTATAAGGTGTCGGCGCCGCACCATACCGGCACTGTCGCCGCGCCGTGGGTGGTGGGGCTTCAGACGGCAGAATGGCCCTGCATGTATGTCTACAAGCCGTGGGCCAAGGTCGCCATCAACCTCAACGACTACATATATGAGCAGGTGAGGGTGGAGATGTACACCTCGGACTGCATCTACAATGCCGACCCGCTGTATGCCTATATCAGCGGCGACTTCCAGCCGATGATTCTCACCGCGTCGGGCTGTCCCAGTCCCGAATCGGACGTGGTTGACACGCTGACGGCGCCATCCGACATGATTTCCTACCGGTGGTTTGCCTCGGAGGACGGCGCGATAGCCAATTTCTACGACATGGACCGCATGGACACGGTCACCTTCCGCCAGATATACCCTGCCACCGGAGTCACCACCGAGCATCGCTACACGCCCCGCATACAGGATTTCGCGCTCACCCGCGGCGTCCATGCCGGCGACACGGTGGGCGAGCAGACCTTCATGTGCATCATGACCTCGGCCTTGGACCCTGCCAAGCCGGTGGAGTCGAAGCTATACGTGACGGTGCAGAACCGCCGACCGAAGATTGACTACCAGATGGAGGCTTCGTGCGACACCACGGTGACGTTCCACAACAGAAGCACGACGTACATGCCCGAGGGCATCCTGCCGGCTTCGATATACTGGGTGTTATATGCCGATACCGAGTGCAGCATGCCCCTCGACACGTTGTGGGGCAACGACGTCACCTATCGTTTTCCGCGGCCGGGCCTCTTCGGTGTCAAGCTCTATTGCGAGACGGCGCCCAGTGCCACCCTCGACGCCTGCGGAATGGCCAGGACCTTCGTGTGCGAGGCGGTGGGACGTCCCGATGTGGTGTTTGCCACTGAGAGCAATATACTGTGCGAAGGCGATGTGGCACATTTCACATGTCTGCGCGACTGCAATCTGGAGAAGTATTGGACTATCGACTCGACCTACTATGAGTCGAGCGACAGCATGAACTACCAGCATTTGGTGCTGGAGCTGCCGTTGGGAGTCCATGCCGTGAGCCTTACGGCGGTCAACAAAGCCGGGTGCACTGGGAGCTATAGCGACACGGTGCATGTCTACGGAGTGCCCGAGCTCAGCATGGGCGGCGACCGGAGCGCCATCTGCCTGGGCGATACGGTGACCATCACTGCCGCGGGCAGCAACAGCTTTGCCTGGCAGTCGTCGCCCGAGGACACCTCGCTGGCGTCGCAGCAGGGACAGTCCACCATCGTCGTCAGTCCGCGGCAGACGACCACATACTACCTTTTGCCGAGTGCCGACAATCCCTGTTCCGACCAGGGTGCCAGGTTCACCATAAACCTCATTCCCCGTCCCGAGGCGTTGATCCATGCATCGATGCCGACGCTGTCGATAGACAACAGCACGGCGAGGTTCACCGACGCCTCGCAGAACCGCGATTTCACGTGGTGGCGCTTCAGCGATGGCAGTGTCGACAGCGGCTTGACGGTGACGCACAGCTTCGACCTGGGCGGCATGGACAGCGTGTGGGTGTGGATGGAGAGTTGCAACAAACTGGGCTGCTGCGGCGACACGGTGCTATGGCTGCCGGTGGACAACATACTGGTGTGGGTGCCCAATGTCTTCATCCCCGGCAACGGCGACCGCTTCGGCGTGGTCAGCAATGTGCCGCTGAGGGAGTTTGAGATATACGTCTACAACCGAGAGGGGCTGCTGGTGCACCGCGCCGACGACCCGACGGCTCTGTGGGACGGCACCGACCTCAACGGAAGAGCCTGTCCGCAAGGCGCCTACGTCTACTGGTTCCGCTATGCCTTTGACGACCTCGGCGGATACCATGAAGGGCACGGTACGGTGACCCTTCTGCGGTAAGGCAAATGTTAAAATTTTTGCCATTTAACTTTTTTTTAATATATTTGCCTCGCAAAAGGAGAATGTCCCAATGTCAGGGGGCATCTGTCTATTTATATATATATCAAATGGTTGAGAAGACTATAAAAAATACACGTATGTGGAATAAAGCTGCCTCTGCGGTGCTGATAGCGCTGATGTTTGGATTTGGCGGCACCGTGGCGCAAGGCCAGATTAAGGAAAAAATCAAGAGTCATGTCAATGCCGACCCGTTGACCTTCTCGGGCAGTGTGGGAACCACCCTGCAGAGCATCTACAACAACCATGATGTCTATGCCGCCGCGTCGCCGTTTGCATACACGGCATTCGCCGACCTGAACATAGGCATTTACGGTTTCAACATCCCGATACACATCAACCTGCTCAATATCGCCGCCACGCATTTCTCGTTCCCGCAACCTGAAATCAACATCAATGTCACGCCGCAGTGGCGCAACTTCCGCTTCCACTTTGGTACCAGCAGCATGAACTTCTCCAAGTATACCTACTCGGGCCAGAACTTCACCGGTGTGGGTGCCGAGTATCAGGGCAAGCTGCTGCGTTTCGGCGGTTTCTATGGCGTGATGCAGGCCGCTACCCAGATCAGGGAATACGACCGCCGCAATGCCATCCAGTATATGGCCGACTCGCTGCTGGGACTGAACATCACCGATGCCGACCTGCCGCAGCTGAAACGCGTAGGCTATGGTGCCCGCTTAGGTATAGGAAGCAATAAGAACTATCTGGACCTCAATCTGTTCAAAGCCAAGGACGACAGTACGTCGCTGCCGCGCTTCTGGCATGGACTCGACAGTTCGATTGCCTATCGTGACAGCCTTATCGTCGCCAAGGAGAACCTGGCGGTGGGTGTGTCGGGCAAGGTGTCGATAGGCAAGTGGTTCAACCTGACCGCCAATGCCGGCGCGAGCCTCTTCACGCCCGACCAGCGCAGCACCGCCATCAACACAGAGTCGCTGTCGTCCATGGGCATGGTCGACAGCACCGACCAGCAGATGAACAAGGTGCTTGGCGTGCTGGACAAGGTGGGCTGGCTCTACCAGCCGCGCCTTAACTCGTATCTGCGTTTCGCGGGCGACGCCTCGGCCTCCTTCAACTTCAAGTATGTGAATTCCGTCTTCATATACCGTATGGTGCAGGCCGACTATGCCTCGCTTGGCACCAACCGCTTCAGCCAGAACGCCCACGGCGTAGGCAACAACACCAACTTCAACCTCTTCAAGGGATCCACCACGCTTGCCCTGTCGGGCTACCTGCAGCGCGACAACCTCGACGGCAAGCAGCTCTACACCAACCAGGTGATAACCTATTCGACCAACCTGTCGACCCTTCTCTTCGACCAGTTGAATCTGTCAGTGAACTACAGCGGTGTGAAACAAGACCAGATGGACGGTACACGCCAGGTGAACGACAGCACCCGTGTGGACCAGCTGGCGCACAACCTGACGGTGTCGCCGTCGTATACCTTCGCCGGTGACGATGACCACAGCATATCGCTCAACTTCAATATGGTCCAGAACCAGAACTTGAACGAGCTGATGAAGGTGACCCAGAATGTGAACACTTACACCGCCGGTGCGGGCTACTCCCTCTCGATGTCGGAGCTGGGTCTGGATGTCGGCGCCAACTACGACTTCACCCGTTCGATATCGCCCAACAACAGCTACAATTCGCATGGCCTGGGAGCCAATGTGGCCTACGCCATAGTCAAGAGCGACAAGATTAACTTCAAGGTCAACTATGTGATGTCGATATCGTTGAACGACAACGATGACGACGGTGTCTCGGGTGTGTACGACCCCGACGACCCAGTTGCCACTGCCAAAACCAGCACTCTCTCGTTCAGCAACCGCATGGGTCTGGCCTTCAACTATAAGAAAAATCATGTGGCACAACTCTATCTCTCGAGTAGCAACTACAGTGAAAACATCGTCATCGGCCAGAAGATTACGACCGATTTCGACCTGCGCATCAATTTCGCATATACCTATACCTTCGCCAAGCGCATCATCAAGAGCAAGAAACAGAAAGACGATGACTCGGACGAGCCGACGCTGGAAGGTTGAAGACATAAAAGTGAAACAAAAGAACTCTCGTTATGAACCAAAATATTACTACTATGGATTCCAAGACTGAAGACCGGAGAGGTCGTTGTATGAAAGGTGTCGCCAAGGTGTGGCTGCTTGCCGTCCTCGCCTTTGCCACGCTGACAGTCAACGCCCAGCAGGACGTTGTGGTTATGGTGCAGAAGATGCGCCAGTATCTGCCGTCGACATTGCCGGAACTGATTGACCGTCCGAACCAGTATGTCTCGGTGACGCTGACAAACGTCACCAACGAGCCTCAGCAGATTTATCTGAAGATGAGCCTCACGTCGGAATATGCTCCCAGCGGAGTGCCCATCGAGGTGCATACACAGGACCGTGGCACTTGGCGTCCTTCCATCACGCTGGCGCCGCACGAGACCCGCGTCATGAACAGTATAGATGATTTCTCAGAACACTTCAGTGGCGGACGTCTGTCGACCAACGCCACCTCCGACCTGATGAGCCTCAACCGGCTGCCCGAGGGCAACTATGAGTTCTGCATGGAGGCGTACCGTTGGTCCGAGCAGGTGCTCGAAGACGGCGAACCGATGTCGCGGTCGTGCGTCACGTTCAATGTGTGCTATACCGGTTCTGCACCGGAGATTATCTCGCCGGTCATGGCTGCCAACGGCCGCGGTGAGGGAGAAACCACCGTGCTCGACCCTGTGCGAATTATCAACCTGCGCTGGACGGGCGTCATAACCAACTGCACCCAAAACGCGCGTTTCAACTACGTGGTCAAGATTGTCAAGGTGCCCGCCAACACGTCACCCGAATATGCCATAGGGCATGCGCCAGTGGTCTTTTCGCGCATCTGCCGCAGTGCTACCTACTGCCAGATAGATACCGCCCACAATCTCGATTTGCCTTTAGAACGCGGTGCTATCTACGCCATACAGGTCGCCGCCAACCAGATGGGCGGGACAGGGGAGCCCCTGGTGCTCGGCAATGACGGCAAGAGTCAAGTCGTCACCTTCTCGTGGGGCGAACCGTCTTATTCGATAAACAACTCAGACCAGTTCACAATGGATCGCAGCAGCCAGGAGGAGAGCGACAACGAGGTTTCGTCGCGCGACGAGGTGCTGGCCAGCATGCGTCGGCCCTACATCTTCTTCCCCTACCGCGACGCCGAGACCTATAATTCCGTCGTGGCGAAGTTCCCCAACGAATCGACGAAAGTCCCTGCCGAGGAAAAAAGCGTGCAGCTCAAATACAGGGGCTCCTACAACGACCATGTGGTGAACAACAAGATGAAGGGATACGACGTGAAGTGGATGCCTCTCCGCGGCGATAACCTGTTCCGTGTGCACTACACTATAGAACTCTTTGACGACCTTGGCGAGCTGGCCGACCTCGAAAGCCGTCTGCCGTTGGAGATAAAGACCTTCGAACGCCGGCCCGATGCCGGCTCGTATGTGACCAGCGAGGAACCTATGAACCTCGGCGACACCACCTGGCGGCAGCACATGCAGGAAGGCCACAAGTATATCTTCCGACTCACAGCAACGGCGACCTACGGCTATCAGGACTACAACATACACCAGACCGTCCACTATGTGAACGGCATCGAGGCCGACACGGAGTACGACACCGTGAAGACCAACCGCACCGACAACGAGACTTATGTCTCGACGCTGCATTTCCAGTGGGGCATCGACAGCTCGCTGACCGACCGTGTGCTGCCTCCGCAGTTCTCGTCGCCCGTCAGCCGTGCCACCGCCTCGTGGGACGACACCACGTTCATGAAGCTTGGAGCCACCATCGACGAGATATGGCGATATGACGGCATGACCTTCAGCTGGAAGAAAGCCAGCAATCTCGATATCGAGGACGAAGACTCTGCCCTCTACAACCTCTACTTCTACGAGCTGCCCAAGGGCAAGGACATAGACGCCGCCCTCAAAGGCGAACCCAAGTACCACAAGGACTCCATCGCGGGCCTCTCGCTCAAGGAAGACATCGTCGACTCGCTGAAGAAAGACCAGAAATATGTGGCACGCGTCAGGGTCATAGTCCCCGACACTTCAAAATATGTGATGTGCAACAGCGGCTGGTCGCTTCCCATAGTTTTCAGCATCAAGGAGGACACCAACGACTACAGCAACGCCATTGATTTCACCAACGCCTGCTTCCCCAGCGACACCGCCAACCTGAGCAAGGAAATCATTAAACCGAATATCAATACCCTCATCAACAACCGCACCAAACTCAAGATGGGCCGCTTTGACCTGGTTATCCAGAGCGGTGAGCTCAAAGACGACAAGTACAGCGGCGAGGGTTATGTCGAGTGGACACCCGTCTTCGGCTGGGGCTGCGGCATCAAGGTGAAGTTTGACACCATAAAGATTAATAAAGACTATAAGATTATTGCCGGTACGGCCCGCTCGATAACCGCCGACTCGAACAACTACCTCAACCTCAACATGGGTGACAACAAGTGGGGCGCCGGATTCGACATGTACAGTGACCAGGGAATGGCGCTGCTCTCGCAGAAAGCCGGCGAACTTGGCTCCACCGGCGAGGATATAAAGAAGTGGTATGATATAATTAATAAGTATGCCAACCCCGTGGAGCAGCTGACGCATGCCATCATCGAAGGCGGCGGCTCGGTGGGTGTGGTCACCACGCCGGTGCGCATCACCGACGAGATGCTCGGTTCCGAATCGGAGAACGTGTCGCTGGCGGTCAACGATGCCTTCTTCTCGCCTGTCACGGCACACATGAACCTGTTGGCCATCTATGCCTCGCCCGAGGACAACCTCTACCTGCCCTTCATCGCCACCAACATCTGTATGGAGCCCAATGCTTTCTTCTCCGACTCCATCGGCACGGTGAACCTTATGATGGGCCAGGATCTCGATATGCCGCTGGCCGATGGCTATACCATGACCTTCAAGCGTCCTTCGAAGCTCAACGACCTCTCTGACGGCACCTACTTGGCCTTCGACACAAGCGGCTTCAAGGAGATAGCCATCGACGCTGAAATCAGCTTCGGCACCAAAGATCAGCCGGGCAACAAGGTCATGGCCGTCGACATCACCCAGAACGGCATCGTGAAGCCCGACAAGCCTGTTAAGGCATACATCTACACCAAGTTCAAAGAGTGGAGCAACTGGGTTGTCAAGGTTGGCATGGATCCCTTCACTGTGGTGGGTTGCGAGGACTTCTCCTTTGTGCCCACTGGCAAGGGCATGTGGTACGACCACAGCACCAAGATGACTCCCGATGCCATCGCATTGCCCAAGAACTATATGTCGGTTGGCAAGAAGAAAGAGAATTGGAGAGGATTCTACCTCGACCAGTTCACTGTCATGCTGCCTCCCGACATCAGCAATACCTTCATCGACCTCGCCGGCGACAGCGCCGTGAAGCAGGACACCAAGTTTGTGAGCTACACCTATGGCGTCAACGGCCAGATAAAAGACTCCGTGGAGTCCATTCCCAACGGTTCGCGCATCAACTTCTCGGCCCAGCACCTCATCCTCGACAGCTGCGGTATCTCGGTCGAGGCAACCGCCAACAACCTGCTGCGTCTCGAGACCAAGAACGGTGGCGGCTGGGCTTTCAGTCTCGACACCGTCGGTGTGCGCTTCCTCAAGAGCTCCTTCAAGGAGGGCTATATCATCGGCAAGCTGAAGATACCCCTCTTCACCGGCAACATGAAGTACAACTGCTCGCTGGGAACCGACAGCATCGACTTCGCCATCACCCCGGGCGACTCGCTCAAACTCGACCTCTATCTCGCCAACGTGGACCTCGACAAAAAGTCGACCCACTTCCGCATCATCCATGACTTCGGAGGCCACACATATAAGAGCGACTACGGCGGTCCTACAGAATACACCTACCTCAACCAGGATGCCACCACGCGTGTCGACCTGACCCTCAACGGCAAGATCACTATCGACTTCAAGAAGTTCAAAGTTCCGGTCGATCTGCCCAAGATCAAGTTCGAGAACATGTACATGCGTAACTACACCTCGAAGACCGTGGACCTGGGCAAGAAAGGCAAAGTTGAGTCGTACAAGTTCGGCGACATGGACTTCAACATCGGCAACTGGAGCAAGGCATCGCCGCAGAAATATATTGGTGTGACCTATACCGACAGCGAGGTGATGCCCGACGGCGAAGAAAACAATGCCAATGCCAATCCCGGCGAGAGCATGGGCGAAGGCAAGATCAGCGGCTTCAAGTACAACCTCACCACTCTTTCGCCGACATTCAAAGGTGTTGGCGGTGGTAAATACAAGGCAGGTCTTGTGTTTGGCGGCTCGATGTCGTTAGGTATTGGTAGAGACCAGTCTATCGGTGCCAGCGCAGGCTTTGGCATCTCGTGCGAAGTCAACACCAACAGTTGGGACATCAGCAACTGGGACGGCACCTTCGACTCGGCTCGCGTGAAGACCGACATTGGTCCTCTCAGCGTTGACGGCTTCATTAGCCACAGCCGCGACGACGCCGTCTTCGGCAACTGCTGGAAGGGTATGCTCGACGTCACCATTATGGATGTTGTTCAGGTCAAGATGGGTGCTGGTTTTGGCTCCAGCAAGCGCATTGTGAAAGTTGGCGACACTACCTCGTACGACTGGTGGTACTTGGAAGGTGCTGCCAATATCTCCAAAGCAGGTTTTCCGTTAGGTCCCATATCCATCAATGGTTTTGGCGGCGCCTTTGCCTACAACATGAAGCCCAAGACCCTGTTGTCCAACATGAGCGGCAAAGACCTCATGGGCGGTAGGAGCTTGTGCGACAACATGGTTTCGAACAACGGCTCCAACTATACGCCGGAATATGATGCATGGATTGCGCGCGCGGGCGTGAGCTTTATTTTGACTGGCTCCGAGTCGACATTGAATGCCAACGGTATCCTCAACCTGCGCATCTCCGAAGGCCACTTTGCCGGCATCAGCATGCAGGTCGATGCCAAGATGCTTTCGTCCTATGACAATGTCAACAAGGAGGCCAGCGGCGCAGCACTCACCGTGGGCGCCTTTATCGACTATAGCAAGGGAGACGTGGCTGGCGACTGGAAGCTGAACTTTGCCGCCAATGTGAAGTCCGACATTGACCTTACCTCGCTCATCAAAGGTTCCGGACTGGGTGAAAGCATAGCCAAAGCCTACAGCTATCCCACTTCGTCGACAGAGGCGAAAGCGGAAAATGGTGGCAGTGGCGGCGGCATGAGCTCATCGTGGTTGGACAAACAGGTTCAGGCATCGAAAGACTATGCCAACGAAGAGGAAAAACTCAGCAATACCACATCCGGCACTGGTGTCGGCGGCAACATGAGCCTGCAGATACCCATCGACTTCTATGTGAAGCACTATCCTGACGGTCAGACAGGTGTCAGCGGCAAGCAAACCGAATGGTTCTTTGCCGTGGGACGTCCCAACAAGGCCGACCGTGTAATCTTCTCGGCCAGCATGGATCTTGTTATAGCAAAAGCAAGTACCGAGTGGACGGCATATCTCATGACCGGCAACTACTTCCCCGGTGGATTCCAGCTGCCCGAGATTCCCGCCGACGTTCAATCGGCCCTTGGCAGCAAGTATGCAAGCTACAGTACCAAACGTAAACTTCCCAACCTCGAGAATGCCGGTGGCTTCGCCTTCGGCGGCTCATTCCATGCCGAGTTGGAGGTCGATATGTTCCTTTGGATAAAGGCCTCCACCACTCTCGGTTTCGACCTCGGTCTGCTGGCCACCAACGGCTCTTCCTGCCCTGGCTACAGCACTATCGGCAAGAATGGCTTCTACGGCATGGGTCAGCTCTACGCCATGTTCGAGGGCAAGGTCGGTCTCAGTCTCAATCTCGGGTTCTGGAAAGGTCACCTCACCCTTGCCTCTGCCTCGGTGGCAGCCTTGTTGCAGGGTGGCGGTCCCAACCCCACATGGGCCTACGGCCTCCTGGCCTTCAAGGCCTCGTGTCTTGGAGGATTGGTGAAGATCAACACCAGCGTCGACTTCTCGATGGGCCATGTCTGTGTGCCTGGCAACAGCGACCCACTGGCCAATGTCAAACTCTTCCAGAACGTCACGCCGGCATTCAACACCACTGCTGATGCAAAAAAGAGCGATAATGTGCAGTCGTCCTACACCACAGGTACCATTGTTTCCAACCTGCCGTGGAACGAACCAGTATATCTGTGTGCCGACCATAAATATGGCAATGGTACCACAACCCGCAAGTTCCAGTTCATACTGGTGAATGACCAATGCTCGGCGAAATACATTAAGAGAAATAGTATCTATCCTTCATGGGAAAGAAAATACCATATGAAGAATATGCCGTTGCGGTTCTCGTCCAACTATTCGGAGACAAACATGCAATACTTTGACTGGACCAAAGGCGGATTTATTGAATATTCCGACATCGAATTTACCCTCACTGGTCGCGCTTTCGAGTGGCGCCCGTCATACACTTCCACCAACAGCAAGAAAGACGAAATCAACCTTAGTCAAGAGCAACGCAATAGTGACTACTACTACACCCTCACCACCAACGGATATACTATGCAGAACACCTCCGATAGCAAAAATCCTGCCTATTGCCAATGGCGTGATCCTGTCTTCACCGACAACGATGTCACCGTACATAGGTCGTGGACACAGGACACCACCTTTTATATCCGTACCGACAAACGTCCCGACAACCTTGACGACGCTGTGGTCTTCACATGGCCCTACAATGGCGACCCGATGTTCCCCATCAACGCTTTCGTCTCCAAGGACGGACGTAAGCGTGCCCTTATCTATCTCTTCAGTGATCTTGATTTTCTTAGTAATAAAGACGCAGACAACCGCGAGATCAAGGCCTTCCTCGTGCTCCGTGGCATTGGTGCCGCCAACGACGCTCTCGCTTGCGACTATGTCTACCACAAGGACGGTTATCTCACCAGTACGTCGCCTTGCATCGAAGTCATCTTCCCCAGCAGCTTCTCTGAAAAATATCAGGATTACGACATGGCAGTCCGCTTGATGCTAATCAAGAAGGATGCCTACAATGCCACCCTCCAGCAACTGCAGGCTCAGGCCAATGCCGCCTCCAATTCTATGCAGCAGAAGCAAGAGACGCAGAAGAAATCTGCAGACGCCAAGCAACGGCTGAATTATCTGAAGAAAAGGTGTTCGTCGAGTTATCTTGAAAAGAACGTCGAGTATCAGCAGCTGAAAGCTGCCACCGAGCAGGAGGAAGGTGTTTCTGACACCATGATGTCGTTTGCCCGCAAGATGCTCAAGAACGATTACGCCATCTGCCTCCAGACGGGCAGCCCCATCTACACACTCTATTTCCGTCTCTATTCTGGCCGCTCCAGTTACGGTGATATACTCGGGGCGAAAGATCACTACATCAGCAACTTGTTTGGTGGCACTCAAATCGAGGACAAAAACGCTGCGATAACCAGCAAGTATAATATCGGCACAGCTGACGCCTACACCAAGGAGGCGGCCAAGTATGCCTACCTCTTTGCTCCGTATCGTCCTACCGATAAGAAAGCCTACCACGCCGGCATCACCTTGCCGCCAATCATTTATCCCGTGCTCGACTGGCGCAGGATGGACTACACCCCAGAGGAGGTACAGCTGTATGACATCTATGCCGCTCGTCTTGTAGAGATGGACAATGCTGTCAAGGAAACATGGGCACCCAGCCGTCGCCCAAAACAGCATGGCAAAACATTCAAGCTCAAGGATAATAATGAATGGACTACAGATGATATGGGCACCAAAGACGAGCGGTCTGCCATGAATACCCTCTTCAGTCAAGGTCTTGTCTTCAACTCCTCGGAAAACTTCCTCAACCTTGACTCCCGCATGAAGTTTAACCATACCAGTGATGGCTATACCACTGTCAAGGGTACCTCTCGTTCTTCATTCCCCACGCAGTATGACGGCAAATTCATGCTTCCCAATATCATAAAACTTGAGATTTCCGATCCCAAGTGGCGCTACGACTCCACCTCCATTGGCCAGTATGCAAGCAAGTCTATTGGCGGCAAGTCCTTCACTCGCCCTGAGCAATCCTACTGCCAATATACCACTGTCAGGGACGAGGCCGTTCCCGCCCTATACGACGACATCCAACGTTATCACGACTTCTATCAAGACCTCTTTGACTATGCCATCAATTTCCATTGCCATGGCTACAGCCACAAGTGCGACCAATACGAACACCTGATAAAATACTCCTACCGCAACAACAAGTTCACCACCCAAAACTTCCCGTATACTATTACCAGGTCCACCTTGGCCACTTGGTGGATGTGGCACTGGAATGGCATCTTTTATGCCGGTCACCTCAAACGTCAGAACTCCAGCTACGACAATATGAAGATGCTGGAGATACCGAACAGTGAACTTACCAAATATGTAAGTGGCGATGATGTACCTACATATTGGATGAAATACATCATCCATTGGGACAAGGTGCCCTACATGGTCGAAGAGGGTAGAGGCCTTGCCACGCTCTTCGGCGACCTCTTCACCGACCAATTCAGTAGTAACGATAAGTTCAGCCGTTGGCGTTCGGAAGACTGGTTCAACAGCAAGACCATTAATGGTGGCAGCTACGTCGAGTTGAAAAATGGTCTCATCAGTGTCAAAGATATCACGTCGCAATGGGTTTTAGGCCGAGGGTCCAAGAATGTGCGTTATGTTCCTATCACCTACTACTACGTCACCGGTGGCACCAGCTCCTCCGACTACAATCTGTTGGGCAAGATTGCCGATGCTGTGCGACGTCACGACCAGGACGGAAAGTATGACATAATTACCTGCACTTACAAGTCGACCGACGACACATATTATTATGTGGTCACCGAGAAGGCCAAGGATAAACTCAAGAAGGCTTCAGGCCTCACTTTCCGTGCCATCAACACATCGAAAGAGGAAGACTACGCCAAGACAATTCAGGAAGGCCAATGGGAATAACACCTAATGCTCAAAGAAAAACTAAAAACCATGAAGAATATAAAACTCGCTATTGTTGCCCTGCTTATTATTTTACCTCTGGGGTTGAAGGCTCAAAATGAAGTGCCTGTCGAAAAACGTCCTGTTATAGCGCAGAGTGTCCTTGATTCGGTTGCTGCCAAAGACTCGCTGCGCCCGAAACCGACAGTCGTGCGTTTGCTCGTCCGTACCTATGGCGACAGCATCGTGCTCCGCTGGGCCACCGAGGATGCGGGTATATGGCTTACTGCCAAAGACTATGGCTGGATGATTTACCGTTCGGCCAGCTATGACCCCGAAGGAGTATCTTCTGTCGACAAGTACGGTGACACCATACCCTATCGCGCCATCAAGGGCGGTCCCCTCAAGCCCCTTTCGCTCGATGAGATGATGCAGCGCTTCGACTCCACCGACTTCTACGCCGGTGTGGCGGCACAGGCTCTATATGGCCAGTTCCAGTACAACGTCAACGAACAGGGCTCTCGTGCCAATGCTGACTTCTTGACTCTTGCCGCCAAGCAATATCAGGAGCAGACCCAGCGCCACTTCATGGCCATGCTCGCCGCCGAATGCAGCCCCAAGGTGGCAGAGGCTCTCGCACTCCGTTTCGTCGACCGCAGCGTAGTGCCTGGCGAATACTACGAGTACATGCTGCAGGCTATGATTCCTCCTCAATTCGCTGATATCGAAGACCCCGAAGTGGTGGTACTCAACGTTCCATACCAGCGTCAGGAAGACGAGATGCTGCCAGAGATAAACATCACCCAGCTCGACCAGTACCGTGTGGCCGTGCGCTGGGAGAAGAACAAGCTCTCCGGCTACTACATCGACCGCCGCTCGGGCTCCGACTCGTCGTGGACATGCCTCAACCCCGATGCTCCCGTCTGGCCCATGCTGCCCGACTCGGCCACCCGCGCCGTCTATGGCGACAGTATCGCCGAATGGATGGAGCATGAGGTTCTCTTCTTCGACTCGCTCCAACTCGGCACCTCCTACACCTACCGTGTGCGTGCTTTCGACGCCTTCGGCGACAAGGTCGACCCCCGCGAGACGGAATCCTTCAGCCTCGTCGATTTTGTGGCGCCCGCGCCGCCCTATGTGGGTGAGGTCATCCCCATCGACAACCGTATCTGCCCCATCAAATGGGTCCAGCCCGGCCCCACTGGCGATATAGCCGGCTACATGGTGATGTTCTCCACCACTCTCGAAGGACCATGGATAAACGTCTCTGGTCTGCTGCCCAAGGACGCTACCTCCTACACCGACAGCAATGCTTATTCCCGCGGACGCGGCTACTACCGTGTCTTCGTGGCCGACACTGCCGGCAACGTCAACTTCTCGGGCTCGATGATCAACAATATCGAGGACATCACGCCCCCAGCCTCCCCCAAGGGCCTCAATGCCATTGCCGACGACACCACTGGCCTCGTCCTTCTCTGGTGGAACCGCAACACCGATGCCGATCTGCAGGCCTATAAGGTCTACTTTGCCAACCAGCGCGACCACGAATTCATCGAGCTCACCCCAGGTTATATCCAGGACACCTTCTTCTTCGACTCGGTCGACATCTCGATGCTTGCACGCGCTTGCTTCTACTATGTCATTGCAGTCGACAACAACCACAACTACTCACGTCCCTCCGACACCTTGCGTGTGCTGCTGCCCGACGTGTTGCCTCCGGGTGTCTGTGTGCTCGAGAAGGTCACCCAGGATGTCGACACCATCACCATCACCTGGCGCGCCTCGGTCAGTGAGGATGTCGCAGCCTACTACGTCTACCGCAAACCCCGCCCCGCCGTCAACTGGGAGTGCATAGCCAAAATTACCCCCGACAAGGTCGACAAGAAAGGGCTCATCTACTTCGGCGACCGTCCTGAAGGCTCCATCCATCCCTATTCCTACTGTATCGAAGTGCGCGACTCCGCCTCCAACAGCAGCGGCATGGCCGGCTTTGCCGTCGCCCAGGTCGACCCCGACCGCGAGGTGAAGGCCTCCATCCAGCTCAAGGCAAGCTACAAGAAGGGCGACGTCATCCTCACTTGGAAGCACGACTACGACGGCCGCAAGGACTATTACGGCGTCGTCTACCGTAAGGACAACGACGGATCCTTCCGCGACATCGGCACCTTCAGCCGCAAGGAGAACACCTTCGTCGACCGTGACGCCCCTGCCTCCAGCCGCTGCACCTACTACATACAGTTCAAGCTCGGTCGCGGACGCTACACCTCGCCCTCCAACAATGTCACGGTGAAAACCAAATAGCAAACAGTACATCCTCTCTCAAGGGCGGCTTTCGAGCCGCCCTTTTTTCTATTGTTCTTCGTTCGACTATCAAAGAACAATCGAAGATTTTGGTGAGTTTACGCCTAAGCCCGGTGGTGACGGAGCGAACCCTCTGCTGTTTTTTTTTCTTTTGCAGGTATATCTTTTTTTCGTAATTTTGCAGATGTTATGTTAGATAAACTTGAAGCCATATACGCTCGTTATCAGGAGATTGAGCAGCAGATGAATGACCCGCAGGTGACTGCGGATATGAAACGTTATGTCAAATTATCGAAGGATTACAAGGACCTGCAGCCTGTGGTGAAGGCTTACCACGACTACAAGTCGCTCCTCGACACCATAGCAGAATGCAAGGAGCTGTTGGAGAATGAGAAAGACCCAGAACTGAAGGAGATGGCCAAGGAAGAGCTCGTGGCCAGTCAGGAACGCCGCGAGAAGATGGAGGAGGAAATCCGCATACTGCTTATCCCTGCCGATCCGCAGGACTCTAAGAACGCTGTGGTCGAGATTCGTGGCGGTACGGGTGGCGACGAAGCCTGCATCTTCGCCGGCGACCTGTTCCGCATGTACACCCGCTACTGCGAGAAGAAGCACTGGAAGGTCGAAGTCACCGATTTCAACGAGGGCACCTCGGGCGGCTATAAGGACATCACCTTCACCGTCACCGGCGAGGGCGTCTACGGCCTGCTGAAGTAAGAGAGCGGCGTGCACCGCGTGCAGCGCGTCCCCGCCACCGAGACCCAGGGCCGCATCCACACCTCCGCAGCAGGTGTCGTGGTGCTGCCCGAAGCCGAGGAGTTCGACGTGGAGCTGAACATGAGCGACGTGCGCATCGACACCTTCTGCGCCTCGGGCCCCGGCGGCCAGTGCGTCAACACCACCTATTCGGCTGTGCGTCTGACCCATATCCCCACGGGCATCGTGGTCTCCATGCAGGACCAGAAGTCACAGATTAAGAACAAGGAGAAGGCCATCGCCATCCTGCGCACGCGCCTGTACGAGCGCGAGTACAATAAATATATGGAGGAGCTCTCCTCCAAGCGCAAGACCATGGTAGCCACGGGCGACCGCTCCGAGAAGGTGCGCACCTACAACTACCCTCAGAGCCGCGTCACCGACCACCGCATCGGCTGGTCGATGCACAACCTCCCCGCCTTCATGGACGGCGACATCGAGGACTGCATCGAAGCCCTCCAGCTCGCCGAAAATGCTGAGAAGTTGAAGGCGTCGGTGGGATAACCAGTAATAAACATCTGACTATTGATAACTTTTCCGCCATGTGGGTTTTCATGTGGCGGATTTGCTGTATTTTTGCAATTTGAATTATTGTCTCTTTTTTTCAATCAGAATTAAAAGAAACAAAAGAAAACGGATACAAATAGAGCAAAAAACATAACTGTTATGAAGAGATATATCATCCTCGCCTGCGTCAGCCTGATTCTCAATTGCCAGTTGTCAATCTTCAATTCTGTCCAAGCGCAGAAGCCCAAGAATGTGGAGTTCACCGCCGAGGGGCTGCCCGACGAGCTGCTGGAATATATGAATAAGTCGACCTCCGACAAGGACAAGCAAAAGGAGAACGGCAAGGTGCTGCAGGAGTTCAAGTCGGCCTACAACGGCTTCGACAGCCGTTTGCAGAAGCGCCTCGTGGAATTCTATGGCTATGCCGTGAAGGCGAAGATGAAGGGCAATCCCGAGATGTGCAACCTCACGCGTGTGCTCACCTCCATTGCCACCAAGCCAGCGGGCGGCAAGGACCTCGCCGACGCCTATGCCAACGCCCCCAACCTCGAGGGCTTCGTCTCGTCGCTCGAGACCTTCGCCAAGCGCAACGCCAAAGCGAAGGCCGTCACCGAATATGTGGACTTCTGTGAGGGCCTCTTCGCCGACCGCATCCTCTACCACTCCAACAGCTGCGAGTGGCGCTTCGACAAGGGGACGCCCTTCCGCCTGGGCGTGAAGGAGGGGGTGCCGCTGGTGTGGTTCGAGACCCCTGCCGACCTACACTACGCCTCTGCCAAAGACCAAAGCGTCATCCACGGCACCACAGGCATCTACAACTACAAGGAGAACGAGTGGCGCGGCGAGGGTGGCCGCATCGACTGGACCCGCACAGGCCTGGCCGCCGACGTCTGCTATGCCGACCTGAGCCGCTATACGGCGGAGACCAAATTCCCGAAGTTTAAGGCCGACTCCGTGAGCTTCGTCCACACGCAGTATTTCTCCACCCCCATCCGTGGCCGCATCGAGGAGGTGCTCAGCGTCCCCTCGGAGCCGCAGAAATACAGCTACCCGCGCTTCCGCTCGCACCAGCGCGACTTCGTGATGAAAGACATCATGCCGGGCGTGGACTATAGCGGCAGCTTCATGATGAACGGCTCGAAATTCATCACCGCCTCGAGCAAGCACCCCGCCAAGCTCATCTTCAACCACGACGGGCGGGCGCAGCTGGCCGTCACCTCGATGAAGTTCACCATCACCCCCGAGAAGCTCACGGCTGAGAATGCCACCGTCAGCATCTACCTCGGCGACGAGGACTCCATCGCCAACACCGGCATCAATGTGCGCTATGTGCCCGCCGACGGGCAGGTGGTGCTCCTCAACGACCCCAAGCGCAACTTCTACAGCCCCTATATCGACACCTACCACGAGCTCGACATCTACAGCGAGAGCATCCTCTGGCGCATGGCCAGCGGCGACCTCATCTTCTCCAGCCTCGGCGCCTCGGGCGCCGTCAGCACGTCGATCTTCGAGTCGTCGAGCTACTATACCGCCAACAAATACCGTGCCATCAAGGGCATCGTGGACGTGAGCCCCGTGGAGCGCGTCTACGATTTCATGCGCTCCAACGGTTCCGAGTTCCCGGTGCAGAGTTTCTCCGACCATGTGGGGCTCGACATGAGCCAGACGCTGCTAATGATTCACACGTTGTCGAAGCACGGCCTGGTGTCGTACAATGAAATCAGCGGCCAGGTGAAGGTGAAGGACAAGCTGGTGGACTACCAGAAAGCCTTCACGCGCAGCAAGGGCTTCGACTATGACGCCCTCACACTCGAGTCGTCCACTCAGGGTGCCAATGCCCGGCTGACCTTCGCCGACAACAACCTGCTTATCCGTGGTGTCAGTCATTTCGTGGTCTCCGACAGCCAGTCGGTGGTGGTCTATCCCGACTCGCTGAAGGGCGGCCAAGTCCTCGTGGGCCGCAACCGCGCCTTGCATTTCGACGGCCGCGTCGACGTGCGCCGGTTCATGCTCACGGTGAAGAACTGCGACTTCAGCTATGAGAACTACAGCTTCAATATGCCCACCATCGAGCGGCTGGAATTCTACGTGCCCGACTTCAAGGACGACAAATACGAACAGCTGGTGCGCACGCCGCTGAGCAACCTCGTGGGCACCCTCGCCGTCGACAAGCCCGACAACCACAGCGGCCTCACCAAAAACAAAGAATACCCCATCTTCCAGAGTCTGGAGAACAGCAGTGTCTTCTATGACGGCAAGGACATCCAGGAGGGCCGTTATGTCCGCGACCGCTTCTACTACACCCTGCAGCCCTTCACCATTGCCAGCATGACCGACTTCGTCACCGACAGCCTGCAGTTCAACGGCGTGCTGAACTCCGGCGGCATCTTCCCCGACATCCAGGAGCCGCTGCGGGTGCAGAAAGACTACTACCTGGGCTTCAAGATCGAGACCCCTGCCGGCGGCTTCCCCGCCTATGGCGGCAAGGGCCAGTTCACCAAGAAGGTGAAGCTGGACCACACGGGCCTGCGCGGCAACGGCACCCTCACCTACCTCACCTCCACCACCAAAGCCAAGGACTTCCTCTTCCTGCTCGACTCCACGCTGGCCGTCACCGACACCTTCAGCGTCCGCGAGGAGCAGGGCTTCCCGCAGATGGCCAACGGCAAGGCCGACCTGCACTGGCTACCCTATCAGGACTCCATGGCCGTGGCCACGCTGGCTGACGGCCGTCCGTTCAAGATGTATCGCGGCGAGTCCACGTTGCGCGGCCGTGTGGCGCTGATGCCTAAGGGCGCCTCCGCGGCAGGTACCGCTGAGGTGCGCGAGGGAAGCTTCGTCTCGCAGTACTTCACCCTCGCCGCGCGCGAGATGAACGCCAATGTCAGCGACTTCACGCTGCGCAGCAAGAAATACAACACCGTGGCCTTCAGCGCCTCCGGCGTGCGCTCCTCCGTCAACTACGACACCCACCGCGCCGAGCTCCAGGCCATCACCTGCCCCATCCCCGCCGACCTGCAGCTGGCGCGCTACCAGGCCGTCGCCGACCGCTTCGCCTGGGAGATGGACCGCAAGCAGCTCGAGATTGCCAACTCCACCCGCGGCACCTCCGAGGGGCTCGACGGCATGGACATCCGCCAGCGCCTCAACAAGCGCGGCGACCTGCCGGGCGTGCGCTTCTCCAGCACCGACCCAAAGCGCAAGGAGCTCTCCTACAATGCGCTCCTGAGCACCTATAAATACGACCTCGGCGAGCTCTCCAGCCAGGGGGTCTACCTCATCCATGTGGCCGACGCCGCCATCGCCCCCGCCAAGGACACCGTGCATGTCTGCAAGGACGGCGAGATGCGGGTGCTCAACAAGGCACAGCTCGTCTTCAACCGCGACAGCGCCTACCACGTGGTGGTCGACGCCGACCTTCTGGTGAAAGCCTCCGACAGCTACACCGGCAAGGGCTACTACGACTTCACCGGGCACCCCGACAAGAGACAGCGGCTGCTGCTCGACGACATCTCGGTGGTCGACAGCATCACGATAGCCAAAGGCAAGATTAGCGACAGCGCCTCCTTCACCCTCAGTCCCGCCTTCGGTTTCGCCGGCAAGATGCGTGTCGAGGGCAACCAGCGCTGGCCCTTCTTCGAGGGAGGCGTGCGCCTCATCCAGCCCTGCATCCCGCAGGAGCAGGTGGCGCTGCTGGCCTATGCCGGCTACACCGACCCCGAGCACATCCATGTCACCGTGCCCGCCGAACCTACCGACTGGAAAGGTCACCGCATCACGGCCTCCATCCTCCTCGACAAGAGCACCTTGCGTCCGCGTCCCGCCTTCCTCACCAAGGAGAAGGTGGCCACCAACGAGGTGAACCCCGCGAGTCTGCCCACGGAGCTCCTCGCCGCTCATGGCGTGCTGACCTACTTCGGCGACAGCAGAGAGTACATGATAGCCTCCGAGGAAAAAGTCGCCGACCCCGACAACATCGCCGACCCCTACCTGGCGCTCTCCACCGACGGCTGCGTGGTGGAAGGCGAAGGTCCCATGAACTTCGCCCGCAAGAAGACGCAGGCCTCCTTCTACTCCTACGGCAGCGCCTCCCTGGGCATCAAGAATAATGACGAGGACCACCTCACCACCGTCTTCGGCTTCACCTTCCCGCTGGCCACCGAGGTCGTCGACGCCCTCTACCAAAACCTCAAGGACGAGCTGCGCGTCGAGCCCATCGGCATGAACACCAATGCCGAGATGCGCCACGCCCTGATGAACCTCTTTGGCGAAGACAGAGGTGCTGCGGAATATGCCTCCTACAGCACCGACGGCGAGTTGGAGAAGATTCCCGAGGCGATGCGCTCCACTCTGCTCTTCGACAACCTCCGTTGGCAGCACAACAACGCCCTCGGCCTCTTCTGCGAAGGGAAGACGGGTCTCGTGGGTGTCGACAACAAGCCGCTGGGTGTCACCGTCAAGGTGAAAGCCCAGCTCTATATGGACAAGAATGCGCAGAAGATGAAGTTCTACGTCGAAGCCGCCAAGGATCACTGGTATTTCTTCTACTACGACTTCCAGGCACAGGACCTCACCATCTACAGTTCCGTAGGCATCTGGGAAGACAAGATTAAAGCCGTCCCGCTGGAGCAGCGCAAGATAACGAAAGAGGGCCTCGGCACCTTCCTCTATCATGTGGGCACCGTCAGCAATTACGTCTCCAACTGGCTCAACTCCTTCAACCGCTCCGCGCACTCCGAAGAGGACGACGAATAAGGATTAATGGTTAACGATCTTAGGCCCCAAAAAGGAAAAAACGGGAGGTAAAATAATCTATTTTTACCTCCCGCTTTTTATTCCACAAAAAAAATATTCGTTACGCAATCATCTAACAATCAATATTCAATTCTCAATTTTCGATTTTCAATTCAAAAAAATTTTGCCAATTAAAAAAATGGTTGTAATTTTGCACCCGCTTTCGAGAAAAAAAAGCAGCCCAGGTGGTGGAATTGGTAGACACGCTACTTTGAGGGGGTAGTCGCCATAGGCGGTGCAAGTTCAAGTCTTGTCCTGGGCACAGATGAAGTTAAGAGATAATAATTAATAGTTCATAGTTAAACTATCATCTATAAACTCTTATCTATTAACTAATCTCTACCAGCCCGGGTGGCGGAATTGGTAGACGCGCACGTTTCAGGTGCGTGTTCCGAAAGGAGTGCAGGTTCAAGTCCTGTTCCGGGCACAGAAGAGAAGACGAAAGTCTTCTTTTTTTATAAAGAGTCAATAAACTATAACCATTTCCATGAAAGAAATCAAGTGTCCTCACTGCGGAACCACCTTCTCCGTTAACGACTCCGACTATGAGTCCATCGTCAGCCAGATACGCAACGACGAGTTCAACCGTTCGCTCCAGGAGCGTCTGCACGAGCGCGACCTCCTCTACAAGCAGCGCGTGGAGGAGATGAAGCGGCGCGAAGAGGAGATGCGGCGTGCCGAGCAGCAGAGCTACCAGCTCAAGCTCCACGACGAGCTCGACAAGCTCAAGTCGCAACTCGTCGCCAAGCAGTCGGAGCTCGACAAGCTGCAAGTCGCCGTCACCAACAACCAGCGTGACGTGGAACTCGCCCGCCTCGAGGAGCGCAGTAAGGCACAGGAGGCTCTTAACGGCAAAAATATGGAGATTAACGACCTCCGCAGTCGCATGGAAGTGGAGAAGAGCGGCTACGAGGCACGCCTCAAAGACGCCAAGGAGACCATCGAGCGCTATAAAGACATGAAGACGCGTCTCTCCACCAAGATGGTCGGCGAGACCCTTGAGCAGCACTGCAGCACCCTCTTCGAGGGCACCATCCGCACCCTCCTGCCCCATGCCACCTTCGAGAAAGACAACGACGCCTCCGAAGGCTCCAAAGGCGACTTCATCTTCCGCGACTTCACTGACGACGGCGAGGAATACCTCTCCATCATGTTCGAGATGAAAAACGAGATGGACGAGACGGCCACCAAGCACAAGAATGAGGACTTCCTGAAGAAACTCGACGAAGACCGTCGCAAGAAAGGCTGCGAATATGCCGTCCTCGTCTCTATGCTCGAGCTCGACAACGAGCTCTACAACAACGGCATTGTCGACAAGTCGCACCGCCACGAGAAGATGTACGTCATCCGTCCACAGTTCTTCATCCCCCTCATCACGCTCCTCGTGCAGACCTCGCGTAAGAGCATCGACCTGCAGCGGCAGCTGGCCGTTGCCAAGAGCCAGACCGTCGACCTCAGCAATTTCGAGGGCGAGCTCAACGCCTTCAAGGATGCCTTTGGCCGCAACTACCGTCTCGCCAGCGAGAAATTCAAGACCGCCATCGAGGAAATTGACAAATCCATCGCCCATCTGCAGAAAATCAAGGACAGCCTCATCGGCTCGGAGAACAACCTGCGGCTAGCCAACGACAAAGCCGACGCCCTCAGCGTCAAGCGCCTCACGCGCAAGAGTCCCACCCTCGCCCAGGCCTTTGCCGACGCCGCGAAGACAGAATCCAACTAGATTAAACACAGCGGAAGAACTCCCAACTTAATTCGGCCTGGCGGTGGAGCATCTCCAGGCCGTCTTTTGTCTGTGCCCCCAACGCGGCAGCCTCGCGCAGGAGGCGTGTGGGAGAGGGGTTGTAGATTAAATCATAGAAGTGGAAAGTGGAAAGCGGAAAGTGGAAAGTGGACAAATCCAGCGGGGTGGCGTCGACAGCGGGGTACATACCGACGGGAGTAGCATTGATAGTTAAGAGTTTAGAGTTAATAGTTAAGAGTTGTTTTGAGAGTTGTTCGTAGCTGATGGCGTTATCGTGTTTTTCAGGGGTGCGGGAGACGAAGGTGTGGGGGATGCCAAGTTGTGCCAGCGCATAGGCGACAGCGTGGGCGGCGCCGCCGGTGCCGAGAACAAATGATTGCTTGATTGCTTGATTGCTTGATTGTTGGAGTATTTCTTCCAGCGTCTGTTGGAAGGCAGAGGCGTCGGTGTTGTGACCCACCAGCCGACCTTCCTCGACGGTGACGCAGTTGACAGCGCCGATGGCGGCGGCGGGGGCGTCGAGTTCGTCGAGCAGCGGGATAATCGCCTGCTTGTAGGGCACGGTGACATTGAAGCCACAGATACCTTCGCGCTGCACCCAGTGGCGCAAGCCGTCAAGGGAGGGCATCTCCACCAGCTCGTAACTGTGGTCCTGCAAGCCCTCGCGGGCGAACAACTCCTCGAACCAGCGCTGGGAATACGAGTGTCCCAGCTTCTTCCCTATGAGTGCGAATCTTTTCATTCGAAATGCAAAAATACAAAAAATTCTTCATTCTTCATTCTTCATTCTTCATTTTTTTGTATTTTTGCATATTTGATATATGAAAGTATTTCGCATTATATTATTAGTATTCAATATTCTTGCGGCGCTAGGGCTGGTGGCGACGACCCTTGCGGGGCTCGTCGCCCCGTCGGACAATATCCTGCCGTCCGTCGCCGTCTACGGCTTCCTGCCGATGCTGGCGCTGAACATCCTGTTGGTCATCGTGTGGCTCTGCATGGGACGCTGGGAGGCCCTAATTTCCGTCGGTGTCATCCTGCTGCGCATCTCTTATGTGGGCTATTTCTTCCAGATTGGCGGCACCTCGGAGGTGCCTCCTGCCGAGGAGCATCCCGCCATGGTGACGCTGCTGAGCTACAACCTCCACAACTTCGGCGGCAAAGACTTCGAGGGGGTTTCCTCGGCGGAGCATGCCGACGCTTTCCTCCAGCTGCTGGACGAGAACGGGCAGCCCGATATCCTCTGCCTGCAGGAATATGCTGGAGCCCCCAAGCGCGACATCACCGACAGCCTGAAGGCCCGCGGCTACAGTCACCGCTACGGTTCCCGTGGGGGCAGCGAGAGTCCCTCCGGCACGGTGGTCTTCTCGAAGCTGCCCATCACCTACGTGAAGAATATCGACCAGCAAAAGATACTTGTGGAGCTACAGAAGGGGAAACGCACGTTCCGTGTCTGCTGCGTCCACATGGACAGCTACCAGTTCACGCTCGACAACCGTGACGACATCGACGAGATGCGCCATGGGAAGCTCGACTCCAAGTCGCGCCGCACCCTCACCAAAGCCAAGGAGACGGTGCTCTGTCATGAGAAAGAGTGGAAAGAGCTGCTACGTCCCGTGGTAACAGGCAGCAAGGTCCCAATGCTTTTGGCGGGCGACATGAACGACATCCCGGGCTCGTGGCTCTACTGCCAAATCACCGACTACCTCGACGACACCTACTGCGATGAGGGCTCCGGATTCTGCACCACCTTCAACGGCGGCAGCGGAAAACTGCTACCCTTGGGCCACAACTGGCTTCCCCAGTTCCGCATCGACATGGTGTTCCACAGCAAGGAATTCAAGACCTTAAGCTACCACCGCATCAAGAGCGACATCTCGGACCACTACCCAGTGCTGGTGGCCCTGGAAATTAAGAAATGACAATGAAGTTACAGGATAGATATAATCAGGTTATTGAGCGCTTTGAGCAGGCGATGCCGGTGGCGGAGACGGAGCTGCACTATGAGTCGCCATTCCAGCTGCTGGTGGCGGTGATACTGTCGGCACAGTGTACCGACAAGCGGGTGAACATGGTCACCCCTGCCCTCTTCGAAGCCTACCCCGACGCTGCCACGATGGCGCAGGCCACGCCCGACGACCTTTTCCACTACATACACTCCGTCTCCTACCCCAACAACAAGAGCCAGCATCTGGCGTCCATGGCCCGCATGCTGGTGAGCGATTTCGGCGGCGAGGTTCCCGACAATATCGACGACCTGCAGCGCCTCCCCGGTGTGGGGCGCAAGACCGCCAATGTCATCGCCGCCGTGGTCTTCGACCAGCCGGCGATGCCAGTGGACACCCATGTTTTCCGTGTGGCCAACAGGATAGGCCTCACACACAACTCCAAGACACCCCTCGCGACCGAGCGCACCCTCGTGGAGCATATCCCCTCCGAACTCCTCCCCAAAGCCCACCACTGGCTTATCCTCCACGGCCGCTACGTCTGCCAGGCCCGCAAGCCCAAATGCGAAAAATGTTTTCTAACTGACCTCTGTAAAACGTATCAACCTGCTTGTGAGAAAGGAGGCAGCGTATGATTTTTGCCAATCCGATATTCCTCTGGGGCCTGTTGGCGCTGCTCATCCCCATTGCGGTACACCTCTTCAACTTCCGCCGCTACCGCAAGGTCTACTTCAGCAATGTGGAACGTCTCAGCGCCGTCCGCAGTGAGACTCGCCGCACCAGTACGCTGCGCCGCTGGCTGGTGCTGCTGATGCGCTGTCTGGCCATTGTGGGACTGGTGCTGGCTTTCGCCCAGCCCACGCTGTCCGGCAGCGAGCAGCTGCAGTCGGGCACCACGGTGGTGAGCGTCTATGTAGACAACTCCTTCAGTATGGAGAACAGTGGCAGCAACGGCAGCCAGCTGGAGACCGCCAAGCAGAAAGCCCGCGAGATTGCCGCCGCCTACCGTCCCGGCGACCGTTTCCAGCTGCTCTCCAATACCTTCGCCGGCGAGGAGTTCCGCTGGCTGAGCCGCGAGGAGTTCCTCGATGCCGTCGACGCCCTCCAGATCAGCCCCGCCAGCCGTCACCTCAGCGAGGTGGCACAGCGTCAGACCGACTTCCTCAATCAAAGCGGTGCCGCCAACCGTCACGCCTACCTCGTTTCCGACTTCCAATCCTCTATCGCCAAGCTTTCCACTTTCCACTTTCCACTTTCCACTTTCAATTTCACCCTCGTTCCCCTCGAAGGTACCGCCACCGACAACCTCTATATCGACACCCTCGTCCTCGATGCCCCCGCCTACTTCGTGAGCGGCAGCGTCACCGTCGAGGCCACGTTGCGCAACGACGGTTCACGCGATGTGGAGAAACTTCCCGTGAAGCTCTTTGTCAACGGACGCGAGCGAGCCCTTGCCACCGTCGATATCCCTGCCGCCACCACCGCCAAAACCTCGCTGCGCTTCACCATCGACAGTGCCGGATGGCTCAACGGCCGTGTAGAGATTGCCGACTACCCCGTCACCTTCGACGACAACTACTATTTCACCCTCCTCGCCGGCCAGCGCATCGGGATGCTGCAGGTGGGAGCAGACAACGAGAACCTCGAAAAACTCTTCGCCCACGACAGCGCCGTCCACTACCGCACTGTTGCGGCTAACGGCTTGGCCGTCACCCCCGACCTTACCTTCATTCTCCTCAACGAGCTCTCATCGCTCCCTTCCGGCCAGGCGCAAAGCCTCGCCACATGGGTCGAAGAAGGCGGCACCCTCTGTGTCGTGCCTCCTGCCGACGGCCATGTGGAGCAACTCAACGCCCTCCTGGCGCAGCTGAACGCTCCGCGCCTCGAGAGCTGGAACGTCCGTGCCGTCCGCGCCTCGAAAGTCGACCTTCAGAGCAGTCTCTACCGTCAGGTCTTCAGTCAGAGCGCCAAGGAGGAGATGGAGATGCCCACTGTGCAGGGTCGCTACCTGATGAACAGTGGGCAGAGCCTCAGCCAACCCGTCATCACGCTTGCCGACGGCAGCCTTCTGCTGGCTTCGACACCCCACGGTGCCGGCCGTCTCTACCTCTTCTCCACGCCCCTCACGGCGCAGTGGACCGACTTCGTGGCGCAGGCCCTCTTCGTCCCCACGCTCTACAATATGGCCCTCTACAGCCGGCCGCTGCCGCCGGCCGCCTATACCCTCGGCGGCGCCGACCCCATCTTCCTCCAACACGCCTACGACCCCGCGGGAACGCCACCCGAGATGGTAGAGGTTTCAGGTTCCAAGTCACAGGTTTCAAGTTTCCTTCCCGACATCCGGCGTGTGGGCAACCGCAGCGCCCTGATACCCCACGGCGAGCTCACCGAGGCCGGACATTATAAGCTAGGCGACGAATACCTGGCCTTCAACTACGACCGCCTCGAGTCGCAGCTGCAGTTCCTCACCCCGCAGGAAATCGCCGATGCCGTCGACGGCATGGAGGGTGTCAACGTCGTCCGCAACGCCGCCAAACCCCTCGACCGCGAGATTCGCGCCCGCCGCAACGGCACGCCCCTCTGGCACTGGTGCATCCTTCTCGCCCTCGCCGCCCTATTAGCGGAGACCCTCCTCCTTAAAGTCCCTAAAGTCCTTAAAGACCTTAAGGACCCTAAGGACTTTAACGACCCTAAAGCCTAAGTCCTATGCTCCTCGAAGTCCAAGAAATAGAAAAGTCCTACGGCTCCCACCGTGTCCTCGACGGCGTCAGCTTCACCGCCGACAGCGGCGAGGTGGTGGGCATCCTCGGCGCCAACGGAGCCGGCAAGACGACGCTCCTGCGCCTCGTCACCCGTCTCCTCATGCCCGACAGTGGAACCCTCCTCTTCGACGGCCATCCCCTCGCGCAGGACGACCTCGCGCAGATAGGCTACCTCCCCGAGGAGCGCGGCCTCTACCGCCACATGCGTGCCGGCGAGCAGGTCGTCTACCTCGCACAACTCAAAGGACTTTCGCATGCCGATGCCGAGCATGCTGCACATGATTGGTTCGACCGCCTTGGAGCGCAAGACTGGTGGCGCCGTCCCGTGAACCGCCTCAGCAAGGGCATGCAGCAGAAGGTACAGTTCATCGCCGCCGTGGTCCATCATCCGCGCCTGCTCATTCTCGACGAGCCCTTCTCGGGCTTTGACCGCGACAATGCCGCGATGCTGCGCGACGAAATTCGCCGCCTCAGCAACAATGGCACCGCCATACTCCTCTCCACGCACAACCTCGACGCCGCCTCCGACCTCTGCACCAAAACGATACAGCTATGAGAAAACTCTTCGTCATCATCTCCCGCGAATACCGCATGCGTCTGCGGCGTCCCGCCTTCTGGGTGCTGACGCTGCTGGTGCCACTGCTGCTGGCAGCACTCTATGCCATTCCCGTCATTGCCGCCAGCCAGGCTTCCGACCGCGCCACCGTGCTGGTGGTCGACGAGACGGGCCTCTTCCATAGCCTGCAGAGCACCGACGAAGTGGCCTTCCAGCCGCAACCCGACCTCGACCATGCGCGGCAACGCATGACAGAGGCCGACAGCGTCGCCGCCATCCTTTTCATCCCCGCGCGGCAGAACGGCGAAGTGCCGCGCGACGCCTTCCTTTACCACCGCGACAACAGGCCGCCGCAGGCTGTCGTCAACGCTGCCAACAGCCAGCTACAACTCCTCCTGCGACGTTCCATCCTCGCCGACGCCTATGCCCAACTCGACCCTGCACAGAGGCGCTCCGTGGAGAACACCGGCATCCGCATCCACACCCTCGATGCCGACAGCGGCCGCGAGAGTTTCGCCACCGTGAAGACCGTCGCCGCCACCGTGCTGGCGGTGCTCATGGTGCTGGCGCTCATGGTCTTCGGCATCCAGGTGATGCGTAGCGTGCAGGAAGAGAAATCCACACGCGTGGCCGAGGTGGTGGCCTCGTCGGCGAAAGCCGTGCATCTCCTCACCGGCAAACTCGTCGGCATCGCCCTTGCGGCCGTCACGCAACTCGTCCTCTGGGGCCTCCTCACCACCGCCGCCATAGGCCTCATTCAGAAGAGCAACCCCGCCCTCTTCGCCCAAGCGCGCGCCCAACAGGAGGCCGTCCTCAGCGTCGCCACCAAGGGGGTGGAAGCCACTGCGCAGTACAACAGCCCCGTGCAGCTCGTCGACGAAGCCGTGCAGGGCCTCACAGCCATCAACCTGCCGCTGGTGGCCTCGATATTCTTTTTGTTCTTCCTGCTGGGATACTTGCTCTACGGCGCCCTCCTCGCCGCACTGGCAGCCCGTCTCGACAGCGATGCCGACGCCCTGCAGTGGGTATTGGTGGTATTGTCGCCGCTGTTGCTTACGCTGCTGCTCATCCCGTTGCTCCTCAATGCTACGGGCGGCACCCTGGCCACCCTGTTCACCTATATCCCCTTCACGGCTCCCGCCACGGTACTGCTGCGGCTGCCCTTCGGCATCGGCATCACCGACGTCACCCTCGCCGCCCTGCTGATGCTCCTCTGCTTCGCTGCCGCCTCTCTCCTGGCCGCACACACCTACAAACGCCATCTGATTCAATAACCGCTGACGGCTTTCTTCTGTCGGCACCCTTTTTTTTGTCGGCACTTTTTTTTCTGTCGGCGAATTGATCGAATTATGCGAATAAACTTTTGCTATATTCGAACAATTCGCCGACAATCGACCCGCCGATTGTTAATAGATGTTAAACGCCACGTGTGAACGTGAAGTATCGCGTTTTTTGCCATTTTCCCATTTTAACAATTTTTAAGAAATGTAAAATACTAATAATCAGTATTTTAATCGTTTGGTAGAACATGATTTGCCAAAATATTGTCAATCAGCACATAAGAGGTATCATCTTCTTATCAAGTTCTTATCAAATTCTAATATAATTCTAATCAAACTTTACTTTAGTAGAATATGACTAGACTTTCATAACAAGTGTTAAAAAGGTAAATTTTAGCCCGTTTACGGGCGACATTCATTAGCCGTGGGCGTGAGCCCACGGACCCCAGCGACACCATATACTTAGAGCCCCGTCGGGGCGACACATCGATCATCAATCTAGTGACGCCCCGACGGGGCTCAAAAAAACTTTTCGTTTCGTTACCGTGGGTTCACACCCACGGCTAATAGATGTCGCCTTTACAAGGCTGTAAATTCACCTTATCACCACAATCCTTCGGGCGGGAGCATTGCTCACATTGACAAAGTAGTCACCTCCCATTAGTTCTCGGGTTACTTTTGTTATTCCTTCTCGCTGGAGCGAAATAGTTCTGCGTAAGGAAAGTATTGAAACAGCGTTTTATTCGTTATAATAAAAAGGCAAGGGAAATATCGGATTTCATATTTGTCGGAAATTTTTCTCTCTCCCTGGGGCGGATTGTCGTAGTAGATGTTCACACTTTCGCCAAAGGTATCGTGAAGATAGCGCGTTTGATTTCTCATGGACAGAATATCTCCACCTTCGACAATAAGCAGAGGTTGGTGGTCGGGAGCCTGAGAGCATACGTCAAGGATATATTGCCATAGCTGATTGACACAGGCATGGCAACTATTGGGGCTGTAATACATTGCCATGTAGGTTGTTTTGACATCGGGATTCCAAGGCTTACCTCGCATGGTATACAACGTATCACCTTCATCTTGAATGGATGCCAGGCCAAGCAGCAGGGAAAACAGTAGTTTGATCATTTTGCGAAATCGTGTTGAAGTATGGTCACGGTGATATGAGTGTCGTTGTCCAAAAGCCAGTCGTTGGTTGCTTGTATATACTCTCTAGGGCTCATGCCCACAGGATTCATTGGAAGGCCTTTGGGGTCGATTATTACAAACTTGTCATCAGTAACAATCACTTTTCCGGAGCTTATCCATCCTATTGGGAAATGGTTTGCGCCAATTATTTCGTCGGCACCGACGATAAAGAAAAAATGAGGATTCTGTATTCCTTCGGCTTTCACTATCCATCCGCTGTCCGTTTTCTGCCACCAGTCGAGAAGTGTGTGGAGTTCGTTCTTCAGTGTCCGCACGGCGGCGATATTACTGTCGTTCACAAAATAGACGAAATCCACCCGGTCATGTCCCATATACAAATCCCCCATGGCATCAATCAAATCAATTCCGTTCAGCTTCTTTTTCTGGATCTTCTCAAGGGCATCTCTCGCTATTGTGTCCAGCGGGATATCGTGTCCGTTTACGCTGTCGACTACTTCCAGTTGCCGGTCGTAAATACGAAATGAGTACTCGTTTCTGTTGGCCCATAGTATCTTGCCATCCCACACATCCATGTGTTTGTAGGGTTCATGCAGGGAGAGCAAAACAGAATTGAATGCCGGTTCAACTTGATGAAGAATCCTCCTTGACGGGATATCGTAGGTGAATATTAAGGTTTCTGGTATTTTTTCACTGTTCGACACACAACAGCGAGAAAAGAGCAAAGTGCTGTCATCCATCAGATACATATAGCCGAAGGGAAGGGCAATCTTTTCCGCCCAGTCTAGAACCATGCTATTGGAAGTGTCAAAACAATACTTATAGAGTACATTATGGATTGTCATGTACATATTTTGCCCATCGAAAGCCAGCTGATCGATTCTGTCAAGTTTCCTGTCGAGCAATGCTTTCCCCAGACCGCTCATGACGAGGTGTTTCTCTGTGATTCGCAGAGAGTCCACATTGACAAGATAAAACCTCATTGTGTCGGCATCCCTTCTGGCATTGTAAGCAGTAAAGAGGATATCTCCACCATGCCTTGCGCATGTAATCTCTGTGCCTGTACCTGTCACTTCTTTTGGAAGATAGAACGTGGTATCCAGCCAAATATGGTCGGACATTTTATTCTGTGCATTTGCAAAGTCGGGGAAAAGGAGCACTGCCTGCAGCAACAGGGTGCTCCCGATTTTTCTACATGATGTTTTCATCGAAAAGAGCTATAGTTTAAGGTTTATATTATCAGTGATATCATAAACCTCAATATGGATTTTTGCGTCTCCATCAATTGTGGCATTATGCCATATAGCATGGAAAAGGAAAATTCCTCTTCTCCCTTCGTTGTCGACCATGGTAACTTTTTTCATAAATTCATCATATTTTTCTTTTTAATGATTGACCCCATATTCTTATTTATGCCCGAAATTATTTTTTTTGGGGTGCAAAATTACGGTATAAAAATGAAATGGCAATGCGGTGTGACTTTATACCAACACTTTTTGGACTAAACGCCAACACTTT
>JAEEGL014794702.1_pt1 | contig 35186 bp, 15 predicted proteins | sample 9134231 | NCBI WGS metagenome assembly JAEEGL01 (sample SAMN16246548, study PRJNA631951) | gut metagenome | biome: gut microbiome; feature: rumen; material: fiber-attached | host: Bos | place: Iran: Karaj | collected 2018-10 | reverse complement strand
GAAATTCTTGGATGAAATAAAATGGTAATGTACTAAGTGTTAAATCATTTATTTTTAGGATCAGTAGATAAGTGATGGTATATATTCATGGTGGTCGCAGGGTTATTGTGAAGTGATAAGTATCATACTTACGTATAATAAGTTGCCACTTTACGTGTCGTAAACATAGTGTTTACGACACGTAAAGTGGCACTTTGTTGTTATGTTGTTTTCTGTTATGTTCAGTCCAATCCGATGAAGGCGGCATGAGCCATTGCCTTGTAGGCTGCCTCACTTGGGTGGAGGTGGTCGCCAGAGTCAAAGCCTTGTGCAAATGCCTTTGGATTTTTGGTGTCACGTACGGCAAGGTCGAAGTCGATGCAACTGTCGAAGATAGGTGATGTACGTAGCCACTCGTTAAACTCTTGACGTATGCAGTCTCGTTCCTCATTGTATGTTCGCCATCCTTCGATAGGAAGAAGTGTGCCGCTAATGACGCGCAGACCGAGTTTGCGTGCATGGTTTACATAGAGTTGTTCTACTCCGTCAGCCATCTCCTTGCACGTTGGCATGTCGCTCCAAGGACGGAAAGGATTGACATCTGTACCCACAGGGTGTATGATGTCGTTGATGCCATGCTGTATGATAACCGTGTTTGCACCTGCTACATTCATTTCTATTGGAAAACGAGTCTCACCCTTGAGTCCGTAAGCCTGATAGGTTATGCAATCGTATTGACGTAGTATGCGTGTGCCGCTTACGGCACGGCGAATGATAGATATGTCATGTCTGCCGCTTTCCCATGCCTCTGTTGCAAGGTAGTCAGGCCAACTCTGTGCTGTGATGGAGTCACCGTAGCACACGATGGCATGGTTCTTATCTTCGGTGAGGATGTCAATTGTATTGAGGAAGTAGAACCAGTTGGTGTTGCGTGTGAGGTCGAGTGGGAGAGTCTCCGCCTCGGCAAAGTCGCCGTATGAATACTGTCCCTTGGATAGCGGACCTGTGATGAGTGTACCAGCATTCATCTGTGTGTAGTCGCCAAGATACATGCTTACTTCCACTGTCTCGCCTGCTGTGATGTCAATCGTAATCTCGTCACTTTCCACCTCCTTGCCTGGAGCAATGGTCAAGCTACGATTTCCGCTGAATGTTATTGGTAAGGGAGTGTATGGTGATTCTTTCTTTGCTACGAATGTCTTGGTGATTGTGACTGGCTCTGTACCTGTGAGGTTGGAGAAACGAAAGCGCATCTTGTTACCAGAAAAACATACTCGCACGGGATAGCGCAGAGTGATGTCCTTGGCATACACAGCCTCCTTACGGTCTGTTATTGATGTGGCATTGCCCCAGCAAGCCACCCATTTGGTATATCTTTCCATATATTGTATTATCCTGCCTTTACACTTATTTAAGTTTTGCAAGTTTTAACTTGCTCATTTATTGGAGAGCAAATGGAGTAAAAAGGATTAAAAAGAAGTAAAAAGACGATAGTCTGTTTGCTCAATTATGCTAACATGGTAATGTCTATTTACTCCATTTTACTCCTCTTTACTACAAGATAAGTACTTCCGAAACTTGAGTTACTTATCCTTGTGTTCCTTGACGTACTCAGAAGGTGTCATACCGTAGAGTTCCTTGAAGCTGGTTGAGAATGTTGATAGTGTGCGGAAACCAGTTGCCACACTTACACCCGTAACGTCCATCTTGTGCTCAAGAAGCAGACGTGCAGCTTGCTGGAGACGTATGGTCTTAACATAGTTGAGTGGCGTCTGACCTGTAAGTTCCTTTATCTTACGGTAGAAGTGTACACGGCTGAATCCTATTGTGTCGGCTATAGACTCTACCGACATGTCTGGGTCGTCGATATGCTTGCTGATGAGCTTGTTCACTTTCTCGAGGAACTGCTGGTCTGGCGATACGAGTTCTATCTTTTCTATGGTTGTCTCCTTCACTACGTCTGAGCCGTAGCGTCCTTTGAGTGCTACACGTGACATGAGAAGGTTGTTTACCGTTGCACGGAGAAGCTCCAGATTGAATGGCTTAGTCACGTATGCGTCTGCACCGATGACTGCTCCTGCAATACGGTCAGCATCTGTTGCCTTGGCAGTAAGGAGCACTACAGGAATGTGTGACGTGTTGTAGTTACCTCTTATGCGTTTGCATAATTCGTTACCATCCATCACAGGCATTGAGATGTCGGAGATAACAAGGTCAACGTTCTCTGGATTCTTGAGTACATATTCCCATGCGTCTTTACCGTTGCCGCACTCTGTGACATTATACTCAGTCTCAAACTCAGTATGGATATAGTGACGTATTTCAATTTCATCATCCACCACAACTACGTTGCAACGTTTTCCTGTCTTTCGTGGAACATTGGTTGTCGGAACCTCTGCCATGTCTTCTGGCTCTGTAGCGGTCTGTACAGCATCCTCTTCCTGTGATTCTTCTTCTGTAGCAGCGTTAGTTGTGCACTTTGATTCGTCACCCATAGGCAATTGTACGAACATGTCTGTTCCGTTGCCAGCAGGATTGTCGCGCACCTCGATATTACCATTGTGGAGACCAACGAGGAGGTATGTGAGGTTGAGTCCTATTCCTGTACCGATGTAACCGTTCTGATGCTGTGAAGAGTAGAAACGTCGGAATACCTTAGTTTTCTCCTCGTCAGGAATACCCACACCGTTGTCTATAACCTCAACCGTGAAGTTCTGATTGTCTGGAGTGGCAAGGCGCATGGTGATGTTTCCTCCGTCAGGAGTAAACTTAAAGGCGTTGCTGAGAAGGTTCATGACTATCTTGTCAAGACTCTGTGCATCGACATAGACATCGAGCTTGTTCATATCATGGACAAACTGGTAATTGATGTTGCGTGAACGTGCACTTATCTCGAATACCTCAAAGAGTCCCTGAAGGAATGATACTGCCTCTACCTTTGTATATTCTATCGTAAATTCGCCTTTCTCAATCTTGCGGACATCCATCAACTGGTTGATGAGACGGAGTATGCGTTGTGCATTCTGATGCATGAGTTTGTAGTTGCGTTGTCTCATTGCGTCCTTGTCCATATTCATGAGTTTCTCAAGAGGCGAGAGAATGAGCGTCATAGGAGTTCGTATCTCGTGACTTATGTTCATGAAGAACTGGATACGTGCCTCGTTGAGCTGCTCTTTCTGCCTGTGATGCTCCAGTACCTTACGTGCACGCATTCTTTCCTTGACCTGAACGTAAATGATGTATGCAACAAGAAGGAACAGAAGCAGGTAGATGACCTTGGCAATTACAGATGCGTACCATGCTGGATGAACGTATATCAGTATCTCACGTTCCGAGAGTGCAACATCGCTGTGGAGTGCACGCACCTTGACAACGTATGAGCCAGGTGCCATGTTGGTGAATGATACTGTATGCTGGTCAACGCCGAGACTTATCCAATCACCATCGTTCACAGAATATTCGTAACGTATGCCTTGACGTGAAATGTTCATTACGGCAAGGTCAAGACTGAATGTGTTGTCATCAGCACAGAGGTCCACTCTCTCTGCATCTGTTATACAGCCTTCGTATGCTGTATAGTAGCCAGAGTGTTGTCCTCCACGGATGCTCTTACCGAATACAAAGAAATCGACTATCTGTATCTCGGCATTCATGTCAGTATTTGACGTTGATGACACTACATCATCAGGGCGGAAGTATGAGATACCGTTGATACCACCAAAGTATAGAACACCGTCCTTGAACAACGAAGCGTTGTCTGCAAACTCTTCGTCCTGTAGTCCGTCAATCTCGAAATAGTTGTGCATAGCCCTGCCTTTCAATGGGTCAAAGCAGCAGAGACCTCTATGTGTCGATAACCAGATGTTATTGCCTCCTGATGTTATCTCAAGGCTGACGACTACATCGCTTGGGAGTCCGTCGTCAACATTATATATCTTGCAGTTGTTCTTGTCGTCTGCAGACCACTTAAGCAGACCGTCAGTAGTTGCAGCCCATACCGTGCCTTTTGCATCTACACGAAGAGCGTTGATTTGTAAGCCTATTCCGCATCGTGCCACAGCCTGCAAGCTGTGATCCTTGCCGATGTTGAATATCTCAAGACCGTCTGCTGTTCCTACACATAGACGTGAACCGCTTACGCATATAGACTTGACAAAGGTGTTGACAAGTACACGATATTTCTTGCTTGCAGAGGCATTGGCTACAGCCGTATAAGTCTCTATCTCGTTAGTACGAGGATTATAGATGCTTACTCCGTTGCCCATTGCACCTATCCATACGTTGCCATTGTTGTCTATATCCACATCATAGGCATTGGCGAGACTGAATCCGTTCTTTACCGTACGTGTGATATTGGTAACCTTTCCCGCAGCAGGGTCATACATTATGAAGTCGCCGATAGCAGATGCTATGTACATCTTACCTTCCTTGTCCTGACTGATGGCAGAAATGGTTGTTGGTAGTCCGTCAACATGGCTTCCTGTACGTCCGTCGAGTGATATCTGGTATAGACCACAGTTGTCTGTTGCTACCCAGAGACCGTCCTGTGACTTGTCGGCTATGGCTGTTACGCAGTTTGTACCGATGGTGTTGCTTGATGGAGAGTTACGACCGATGTACTGGAATGGGCTACGGCTGAAAGGCATGACGAATACACCTTTCCAGAAGACGCCAATCCATAGATTGGACTTGTTGTCAAACAACACGTCCTTGACATTTGACTGAGTAAAGTCGAACTGTGGAGTACGTACGTTACTTTGGGTGAAGCGCTTTGTCTGTACATTATACAGCTTGAGTCCCTGTCCGTCGGTACATACACCGATAAATCCGTTCTTGACGTTGACTACATTGGAGGTAACGAATGATTCGTTCTCTGGTGATATGCGAACCAGTGTCTTAGTCTTTGTGTCACAGCGGAAGAGACCTCTGTGAAGAGTACCTACATACACGTTGTCGTCGTCTCCGAGACATGCGGAAACAACGTCATTTGTCTTGTCTATGCGTACGAAGTTGCGTGTGCCTTTCTTCTTGTAGTGTATTTCGTGAATGTCGTTGATGACAAAGATGTCACCCTTGGAGTTACGTATACATTGGCTGCATGATACATTAGATGTAACGTAGTCAGTACATAACTTGCACACAAGTGTACCTTGTTCTTCCACCACGTTATAACTTCCATATACTCCAACAAATGCGGTAACGGTCTTGTCATCTGGCTTGTACAGGGAAGCCACATGAAGATGAAGCGTATCGCCATTGTTATCGACAAATGGAAGTAGCTTGAATGAATCTGTACGATAGTTATATTCATACAGACCACGCTTGGTTCCGACAAGCACTCTGTCTCTGTCGAACTCCATGAGACATATTACATAGTTGAAGCCGAGTGATGTGTTATCATGCTTGTCATGATAGTAGCCACGAAGCTTTGCGCCATCATATCTGAATAGTCCGTCCTGTGTACCAATCCACACGTTCTCACGGGAATCTTGATAGATGTCGCGTACCTGACTGTTACGTAAGCCTTGTGTCGAAGTAAGCGGTATTACATTCTGGGCATACATGCTCATCGGTATAATGAGTATGACTGCCAGGATAAGTATTGCTATGATCGTTGTTACTCTTCTTTCTTTGGTTAATTTCGTGTTAGTAATAGAGATATTCATATTAAGGAATAATTTAAGGCATGTTCTATTAATTAATAAATTCTTTTCGAATTATCTTTGCCTATTTGTGCATCTTTTGCACATATTTTTGTTCAAAGGCTGGAACCATAGCCCGCTATGCATCTGCGTTTTTTACAAAAATCAGTTGCAAAATCTGCTACAAATAGTCTAAAGCTAATTTATAGAACCTGCCTAAAGTGTGCCTTAGGCAACCATCCAATAATGAACGGAATGCTCAAGGCACACCTTATTATTTATAATTGCAGGTGCAAAGATAAATAAATTATTCTACAAAAATCTTTTTACCGTTTAAAATATATACACCTCGGCGAGGATTTTTTACTTTTCGGCCTGTGAGGTCATAGTAATCATTACAATCTTTGTTCTGTTCATCGACGTTTGTTTCAAGGATAGAGGTAGGTGTCACTCCGTCGTCGCTTAGGAATGCTTGCTTAATGTATATGGACGTTGGGTCGGAGAGTTCCACGCCAATCATGTATATGTGTGAGAGGTCGAGAGCCTTACCGTCTGTACGTACGAGCGAAGAAAGTTCGATGGTAGTTGTCATCTCGCTTTGTACCTTGCATTCTGCACAAGGGTTGAGGTAGTCATCTGTATCGTATATCTTTATTGTAGCATAGTTTTTTATCGGACTGCGGAGCCAGTTGAATGTGATGTATTTGCTCCCAGAGATATCAAGTCCCTTTGAGTAGCGCCATCCACCGAATGACTTCTTCTGGGTTGATGTCATACCCACATACGAGCTGCTTGCCTTTACGGTAGCAGGAATGTTGAGTGAAGGATTGAAGGCCTCTTTGTTTATTGGGAATGGCTCTGTCTGGTAGTCAAAATCAATCTCTGCTTTCTTGTCGAGGAGCGTGAGCATCTTCTCTGCATAACGCTTTCCAATCATACGATAGCCCTCTGCTGTAAAGTGAAGACCGTCAGATGCAGCAGGACAGCTGACTGATGATATGACTGCCGAGTTAGGAATGACATTTTTTGTCCAGCCGATGACATTATTATGACCGTAACAGATTCCTCCCATATTCTGGCGTACCAACTCACCTATGAGCAATGGACATTCACTTTCCTCAAGACCTAACTCATTGAGAAGACGGATGTATATACGCTTGACACGTACAGGCCAGTCCTGCTGTCCGTTGTTTGTACATCCCTGATGGAGGAGGATACCCTTGATGACTCCGACCTTCTGTGCCTTCTTTGCAAGGTTCACAAGTTCGCGGAATGGGTTGTTGTTGTATTCCTTACAATAAGCCTTGAACCAGTCAGCCTCGCCTTTGATATAGTTGGCACACTTGTCCTCGTCAAAGAGGTCGATGCTTGCACCACCTACAGCCACGTTGATGACACCAACCTTGATGTTCTCAGGGAGATTGGCAACCATTTCACGACCGAAGTAATCGACTGGAGTGAGACCTGTATTGTTGCGGCACAAAGGAGGGTAGGCGATGTACCATTTTCCTTTTGTACGTGATGACGAACTCATGTTTACGCCTGCCATCATGAGAAAGCGAGGGTCAACACCCACACGATCCTTTGCCTCGATAGCAGCATTACCTTCCATGTTTGACTGTCCGAAACATAGGTAGATATGAAAGTTTGGGTCAAACTCGGTTGGCTGTGTTGTAGCACCACTATTTACCTTGTTGGCAAGTTTCTGTACCTGAGTGTTGAATGATGTAATATATCTTGCGAGAAACGTATTTGCATTATTCACATTAGACGTGCTTTCTTCCTTCAGAGTCTCCAGATCGTATTCTGTCACCTTCTTCTCCAATGATGAATATGCACTATTTGAAGTCATCTCAGGAATGTTTTCCCACTCCTTGAGCAGAGCCTTTGCCCTGTTGTATGTCTGCACAAATTCCTCGTATGGAGTAAGCTTGGAGAATCTCTTACAGAAGTTCCATATCTCCTTGGCGTTCTCGACTGTAGGCCAGTGACCGCCATTGTCGTAAGAGAATAGAACAACCTCTCCGTCATTTTCTGTTGTCGTCCATACTTCCTTTTTACCAGTCTTACCTGCTGGAGTCCTGTAACCATTAGTCACCTTGCATGTAACGTTTCCGTTTGCCTTAGCCACGTTCTCCACATAAGAATGGATGTTATACTGATTATAATCAAAGACATTGTCTCCGTAAGCGTGACAATGAATGAGATGTATAGGCTTCTTGATAGACTTGATGTTGCTCATAGGGTTCTCGTTCTGCATAATACCGCTTGTTGGAGCAAAGGCTGCAATCTTGTCCATTACCTTGGATGTGCTCTTGGTAAGGCTATGGTACATGACCATACTTCCCATAGAGAAGCCTGACCAATAGACACGAGCCTTGTTAATCTTGTACTTGTCGTACATCGCATCAATAGTCTGGAGTACAAAGTCTGTGTCACCTGTACCGAATATGTCCCATGACTTGTCGTTACCTCTGAGGTATGTAACAATGAACTTCTCGGTATCGACAAGAGTGTAGAGTTTGTCAGAACCGTACTGATACTCCGGGTCCTGATTCATGCCGTGTGTGACAATCATAAGTGGTAGGTTCTCGGTAACGGTAGTAGGTGTGAACACGACCATGTTGCGGCTTTTTCCGTTGACCGTGATGTCCACTTTTACCTGCTTGTAGGCGTATGATGCGATGAACAACATACAGAATGCAAAAAGTAATGATAATCTTTTCATCGTTTGATTTTGGTATTGTTAGATATTAGTTGTTATTTGACTACAAAGTAACGGAAAATACGTTAGACGGAAACCATGGAATGTTTCCCGAATTTGTTGATATGTTACATACTTGTAAACAAAGACAGACCAGTCTAATTCGTATGCTATGTTTTCTTAATCTACTCAATACCTTAAAATGGATATATGTTGTCCCAATGTTCATAGTCACTACTTAGTCACTACTTAGTCTCTACTTAGTCTCTACTTCGTCTATAGTTAGTCAGTACTTCGTCAGTACTTAGTCCTTGCCATTTTCGGACAGGAGGTGTTCTTGTTTGTCCTTTTTTACCTGTTTGACAGGTAGGTGTTTTTGCTTAAAAAATTAGCGGCTCTACGACATCTCGTCGTGGAACCGCTTGCAAAAAATACTATTATTACTAACCATTAACCTATTTTGATTACCATCTAATCATGTCTTGCCCTCATACGTTTTATAAATGAGGGAAGAATGTGTGCTTGTTAATCTACAATCTTCTTCACCCAAGGCTTAGCTTCGAGGTCACGTCCGAATGGGAGAGGATAGTCTGTGCGTCCCTTGATAGGGAAGTCGTTCTTCCATGAGTCTCCATCGCTTACGCCCCAGAAGGTGATACGTGTGATGTCCTTTGAGTGCTTCTTATAGATTTTGAAAAGTTCAACCATGAACTTGTCCTGCTTTGTCTGCATCTCGGCTGTGATGCCGTTCTTGAATGGATTGAGCTTTTCCTGATATGCGAAGTTTGTGCTTATCTCGGCTGTCTGCTGGTCTGTTGGCCAAGGGAGTACGCTCACTTCGAGTTCTGTAGCCATGACCTTAACACCTTCCTTGGCGTATGCTTCGATACTCTGTTCATACTGCTTGAGATTTGTGTCAAGTCCGAGGTGTGACTGCATACCAATTGCGTCAATACGTAGTCCGTGTTTCTTGAGGTCACGTACAAGGCGTATGGTAGCTTCACGCTTTGCAGGATTGTCCATACTGTAGTCGTTGTAGTAAAGTTCTGCGTCAGGGTCTGCCTCATGTGCAAACTGGAAGGCAAGACGGATGTAGTCTTCACCTATGATGTCGTAGAACTTGCTGCGGCGGAGTGAACCGTCCTGTTCGATAGCTTCGTTTACTACGTCCCATCCCTTGACTTTACCCTTGAAATGACCGACAACAGTATAGATGTGCTTTCTCATACGGTCAATCATAGTCTCACGATCAACCTGCACGCCCTTATCGTTTGTGAAGAACCATGTAGGTGTCTGTGAATGCCAGATGAGACAATGACCTGTGACAACCTGATTGTTTCTTTTTGCAAACTCGATAAGGTCATCGCCGTCCTTGAAGTTGAATATATTCTCGATAGGCTGTACAGCCTCTGCTTTCATACAATTCTCTGCAACGACTGCGCTATATTGCTTCTTGATGAGGTTGTGCATCTTTTCTCCTCCCTGTCGCACCTGCCACATGTTTATGGCTGTGCCGATAAGGAACTTGTCCTGAAATGCATCTCTGAGACTCACCTGCTGCGCTTCCATCCTTTGTGCGAAAAAAGGAAGCGCAAGCAGCATGAGCATCAACTTAACTAAACTATTACTACTATTATTATTTGTCATTTTTCTGATTGTTGTCTGTAAGTATGAATAAATGCGTGAAATTTTTTGACGATGCAAAGTAACGAACAATTATCCTTAGGCTTTTTCTTTTTTGTTTCATTCTTTATTGAATTTATTCCAAAGCATCTGTGTCTGTATCGTTTTTTGTGTATCGTGAAACACACGAGAAACTTTATGTTACATAACACGAATGTGGACATGGCTAAAACAATTACCTTTGTGTCAAAAATAATTTATGAACAATTCATACCTAAAACAACTCAGATGACTGAAAATTCAACTCAGGAAGCTAAGGGCTTCTACAAGCTTAGCTGGTTACAGAGAATCGGCTATGGTTCAGGCGACCTTGCACAGAACCTCATTTTCCAGACGGTAGCATGTTTCTTGATGCTTTACCTTACGACAGTATTGAAGATTAATCCTGCTTTCGTGAGCGGACTGATTCTTGCTGTCCGTCTCCTTGACTGTTTCTGGAGTCCTGTAGTGGGACGTTTTATCGACAACCGTAATCCTCAGCTCGGTAAGTATCGTGCATATCTCCTCTATGGAGGTGTTCCTCTTACTGTGGCAGCTTGTCTCTTGATGCTCCCACAGGTGGCAGAGTGGTCAATGTCGATGAAGATTGTATATGCTACTGTCAGCTACACATTGTTGAGCATGATTTATTCTGTGGTCAACATTCCTTACGGCTCAATCATGGCAAGTATGACTCGTGATAATGACGAGGTACTCAAGCTTACATCAACACGAATGGTATGTGCCAACATCGGTCAGATACTTGTGCAGGCAGGTTTCCCAGTAGGACTTGCTGTTGTAGCTCATACTGTCATCGACTGGAATCAGGCTACATTCATGGCTATCGGAACAATTCCTGCCTTCATCATCCTTCCATCTCTTCCTCTCTTGAAGTCATGGTTCGGAAAGAAGGGACTTTACTATCTGCTCCTCTCTATCGGATTCGTTGGATTCGTGATTCTCTACACAATTCCAAAGGTGTCAGACGTTGAGAGTTGCAACACATTTGTTCAGATTGCAAAGATTATGACAGGTGTAGGTCTCCTCGTTGGTTCACTCATGTGGGCTCTTGTCCCAGAGGTAATCACAGAGGCAGAATATCGTACTGGCAACCGTCCTGCTGCTACTGTCAATGCCCTCGCAGGTGTTGCTTTCAAGGCAGGATTCTCTATTGCAGGTTGGATTACTCCATTGGTAATGGGAATGATTGGTTTCGACCTTGCAAGTGAGGAATCCGCTCTTCCTGTTGCACCTGATGCGTGGTTTACAGTTACTTGTGTGTTTGCTCTTATCGGTTTCGTTCTTTTACTCCTTTGCTTCACTGGTTGTAAGGAACGTATCGCAACAACACCAGAGAAGCCTGTAACATATGGTGAGATGTTTGCTGAATTCAAGGCAAACAAGTGTCTCCAGTTGATGCTCAGCATCTTCGTGGTTGTGTTCCTCGCATCATTCATCAGCGCACCAGTTAATGCTTACTATCCAAAGCTTGCCAATTATTCTGCAAGTGCTCAGGAGACAATCCTCTGGTTCACATGTGTCATTCCAGCTGCTCTCCTCGTTGTTGTGGCTTACCTCATCTACAAGTACCCACTTACTGACGAGAAGCTTGACGAGATTAACAGAGAAATAGAAGCAAGGACAAAATAATACAAGAAAAAATCGAATAAAATCCTTCGGTAACCCTTCGTTAACCGTTCGTAATTCTTACGTAATGGTTGCCGAAGCAAGAAGGATAAGATAGTACAATACTAATACAATATAACTATGGCAACAAAAACTAAGAAAAGATATGTATTCCCAGAGGATTACATGGCAGACCCATCTGTTCACATCTTTGATGGTAAGATATACATCTATCCAAGTCACGACTGGGAGTGTGAGAATGTAGAGAATGATAATGGTGACCAGTATGTCATGAAGGATTACCACGTACTTTCTATTGATGGTGACCCTATGACAGGCAAGGTGACTGACCATGGATGTGTGCTTCGTCAGGAGGATATTCCTTGGGCAGGCCGTCAGCTCTGGGACTGTGACGTGCAGGAGTATGAGTTTGAAGTACCAACAAATGCAGAAGAGCAGGCAAAGGGTATGGGCTTCAGCAAGAAGGTGAAAAAGTATATCATGTACTTCCCACTCAAGGATCGTAATGACGTATTCCACTGGGGTGCTGCCATTGCCGACAATCCAGCAGGTCCATTCATTCCTCAGCCAGCACCAATACCAGGAAGCTACAGCATCGATATGTGTGCCTTCCGTGATGATGCAGATGGTGAGACATACGTTTACTTCGGTGGTCTCTGGGGAGGACAGCTCCAGCGTTACAAGGATAATATCCACCTTGAGGAACCATATCTCCCAGAAGGCAAGGCAGACTCACTTCCAAGCCGTTGCGTTCGTCTCACTAAGGATGGCCTCAACTATGCTGAGGCACCACGTCCAATCCTCGTGGTTGACAAGGACGGCAATCCTCTCAAGGCTGACGACCCACATCGTTTCTTCGAGGCAAGTTGGATGCACAAGTACAAGGGTAAGTATTACTTCTCTTACTCAACAGGTGACAGCCACCTCCTCTGCTATGCCGTAGGTGATAATCCTTATGGACCATTTACTTATCAGGGTGTTATCCTCACTCCTGTTGTTGGTTGGACAACCCACCACAGCATTATCGAGTACAAGGGCAAGTGGTATCTCTTCCACCACGATAGTGTACCATCTGGTGGTAAGTCATGGCTCCGTAGCCTCAAGGTATGCGAACTCACATACAATGAGGACGGTACAATCCAGACAATCGAGGGTATTGACGAGTAATTTTGTCGATTAACTCCCCCAATAATATAACACAGAGGGCACGAAGAACTCAGAGACATCTCGGAGTATTCTTTGTGTCCTCTGTTCTTGTTGACTGAACATGCTGCCTTGGTCGGCAGGACTGAAATATTTATTTTTTTTTACTGAACCCGCCGCCTTGTGGCGGCTAAATACGCAATCTGCGCAATCTTTAGGCCAACTTTTCTCACTGACCGTAGGGAAGTAATCTTAGCATCTTTTAATCTTAATATCTTGATAAGATTATGCCGCCAAGCGGCCAATTAGAAAAACAAAAGAAAACATAGGAAAAACAAAGAAAACATGTTTTTTCTTGTTTTTGTTCTGTTTACTTCCCGCTGGTCAGTGAGAAAAGTTCTTGACTGTTTTTCTAATGAGCACCTTAGTGCAAAAAAAGATTGTAAAGATTTGATTTAAGATTGCGTAGATTGCATATTTAGCCACCCTCGGCGGCGGGTTCTAATAAAAATCAGCCGCGCCAAGCGGCATGAAATGTATGCAAAAAGTTTGGCGGTATGGGAATACTTCCCTAACTTTGCATGTCCTTTTCAAGACAAAGGCACAACGCCGAACGAAAAATATTTTGAACTATACATATAAACTACGAACCATAATGAAGAAAATCGCATTTTCGATTATTCCTTTGACTATGCTTGCAGCCTGTTCGTCCGAACTGGTAGAGACAGCCAATGACATTACTATGGGTGACGAGGTACAGAAGGTAACCGTACAGAGTCATCCTTTTGAGTTTGATGACGACACACGTACTACGCTTACGGCATCGGATAAGTCTATCACCTTCTCATGGGCAGACTATGACGCCATGGGCGTGTTCCCTGTTGCGCCATACTCCAACAATCAGGCGAAACGAACACTCAGCGTACCAGCTGGTGCTGACGCCCACTACGCTACGTTTGACGGAGCGGGATGGGAACTGAAGGAAGGAAACACGTATGCTGCATACGTACCCTACAACGGTTCGCTCCCATCATCCACTGGCTACGATGAGGTACCTGTTGACCTCACAGGTCAGGACGGAACTCTCGAGACCATCGGCAAGAAGTTTGACTATATGTATGCCACATCATCAAGAGGTACGGTAAAGAACCTTGGCGGTAAGAATACCGAGATTGTGTTCGACTTCCAGCATGCCGTTTCCATTATACAGCTCAATCTTACCATGCCGAGTTTAACTTCTCTTGATCGTGAAGAGTGGACGAGCGTCACACTTTCAAGTGTGGATGGAAGCAAGATGTGGATAACGTCTGCAACCATGAACGTGGCTACGGGTGAAGTGACACCAAAGAAAACATCGTCAGAGGTCACTCTCTCGCTCAGTAATGTCATTACAAAACCATCAAGAAGAACGATTACTCTTTACCTTGCTGTACTCCCTACGATGGCCAAAGACTTTACGATTACTGCGACAACACGTGGTAATGAGTCTTATACTGGTTATTTTATGGGCAAGACGTTCAAGGCAGGCAAGGCTTACCGTTATACGGGAGATGTTCAAGCAAAGTCTGGCGATGGTTTTGAAAACGGTTACGCTTACGTTGACCTTGGCTTGTCTTCTGGTTTGAAGTGGGCGACAATGAACGTGGGTGCAACAAGCGTAACGGATTATGGCAAGTATTATGCTTGGGGCGAGACAAAGGCAAACGGTGAGGAAGATACTTCAAATGGTACGAACTACAGATATAATTCAAGGAACTCTTATGTCAAGTCATACTATGGTTTAGAAACATATAAGTGGTGCAATGGTTCTGAAACTTCCATGACTAAGTACTGTGCAAATTCAGAATACGGTACCGTTGATAACAAGACAACTCTTGACCCGGAGGACGATGCTGCCGTTCAGAATTGGGGCGGTGCATGGCGTATGCCAACCCATGAAGAGCAGGAGGAACTTATAAACAACTGTTATTGGGTATGGACGTCAAGCTATAAATACTCTGGCGTAGCTGGTTGGATTGTTTTTGCTGTTAAGCAGTCATTAGACAAGGGTAAAATTGTGAATTACTTGAATCAATCTTCTGATATGTACTCTCTTTCTGATTCCCACATTTTCCTTCCTGCGTCAGGTCTTTGCATGGCTGATTTCGGTGCGAACACTGGTTCTTGGAGTGGTTATTTGTCGTCTTCGCTATATGGTAGTGCCCGTCTTTCATGGGGTATATACTTCTATGATTTCGGTAGCACGCTTAGCAGTCTTGACCGTTCCTACGGCTTCTCTGTCCGTGCAGTCTGCAAGTAGGTAAAAGCATATTGCTAATGAGCAATTGATAATGAAGTAAACCAATACAAGGCGGTCTTGCTGACCGTCATCCACTATATTAGCCGTTCGGAGTAAGCATCCGAACGGCTAATTGTGTATATAATGGAAGGTGCAGATGATACGTCATCATTTGAATGTGTAATCTGGATGCAATTATTCGTTCGTCCCTAATAGGACATACATCGATTTTAATAGAATCGATAAAATGATTTTAATAGAATTGATACAACGATTTTAATAGAATCGTTTGCCTTGGGAAAGTCATTTTGAGTTAGTGGGTAACTATGTTGGAGTTACCCACTAACTATAATATATTTACCCACTAACTGTATTAGAGTTACCCACTAACTCAAAATGGGGTGGTGGCATACTTGCTTTTGGTGGGTAACGGGGGAATAAATAGATGCTCTAAATGCTTAATATATACCATGATAAAAAATATGTAACATGATGTAAACTACCTGTTACATGAATTTTTTCTGCTCTTGTGAAAATATTATACTTTTGTAATGTGAATAAGTGCCTTTGTCCCTCATAAGCTAATGAACAGAGGCAGGAAAGATTATAATACATTAACCGAGAATTAATTAACTTAATACATAATATCAAAATGATAACTAAACCTGTACATCGAAAAAGCTTTACCTATTTGGTTGGCTGTGCAATGTTTGCGATGGGGCTTATGTCATCGTGTGATGGTTATGACCTTGCTGAGACTACACCAGACTGGTTGGGCTCAAGCGTGTATGACTATCTGAAGGATGATGGCGGCTACACAAACATGGTTCGACTCATCGATGACCTGAACTACAAGGAAGTACTTGCAAAGACGGGTAGTAAGACACTCTTTGTGGCGAATGATGAGGCTTTCAACCGTTTCTATCAGACAAACACGTGGGGAGTAAGACAATACTCCGACCTCTCTCCCGCACAGAAGAAACTTCTTCTGTATGGAAGTATGATTAACAACTCCTGTCAGGTAGCTTACCTGTCAAGTTCGCAGGCGTCAAGCGAGAATGCTCTTCCTGTTGAGGGCGACTGCATGCGTCGTCTTACAGCTGTGTCTCTGTTTGACTCTGTACCTGTGCTTAGTCCTGCACAGATGCCAGATAATCCTTACTGGCAGTACTACAAGGACAACAAGAAGTCAATCCCTTGTTTCCTTGACAAGACAACTCCTCCGATGATTCATTTCATCGAGGCTTTCCTTGCAAACAAGCTTATCACGAATGATGACTGCAACTTCCTCTTCAACTACGAGAGCAGTCGTCAGCCTGGTGATGCCAATGTCAACGGCATCAAGATGGAGCATCCTAATATCAAGTGCTCTAATGGATTTGTGCATGAGATGAAGGATGTGCTTACTCCACTTCCTAATATGGCAGAACTCATCCGTCAGAAGAAGAACGTGTCAGAGTTCTCACGTCTCCTTGAGCGTTTCTGTGCCCCATACTATGTAGGTCAGGAACTCACTACTGAGTATAATCGTATCTACAATACCAATGTGGATTCCGTATTCGAGAAGCGTTACTTCTCTAAGCGTTCACAGGGCAATGAGACTCTCGAACTTACTCCTCAGGATGGACCTGTGCCTGGTGTTCTCAAGTTCGACCCAGGATGGAACCAGTTCTACTCTGCAACGACAAGCAGTCTTTCTTGGAGTGTTGCTCTTCAGCAGAATATGGGTGTAATGCTTGTTCCAAGCAATGAGGCAATGGAGAAGTACTGGAACGATGGTGCTGGCAAGGTGCTCAAGAATAGATATGGTTCTTGGGACAATGTCCCTGATAAGGTCGTGTCAAAGCTCCTTAACGTTAATATGCTCAACTCTTTCGTTAGTTCTGTACCAAGCAAGTTCAAGAATGTACTCAATGATGCCAACGATGAACTCGGTCTTGAGAAGGAATATGTTGATTCTGTATTCATGGCTTGTAATGGTGCTGTCTATCTTACTAACCGTGTGTTCAATCCGGTTGCTTATATCTCGGTTTCATTCCCTGCACTTGTGAATGAGACCATGAGCATCTTCTACTGGGGCATCGAACAATGTGGCTATGATGTGTATCTCAATTCGCAGAACTCATACTACAGTCTTTTCATTCCTACAAACGATGCTTTGCTTGAGTATATCGACCCATGTTCATACGGAAAGACAACGACTCAGTTGTTCCGTTTCCATTACCGACCAACAGCTCAGACAGAACGTGAAAAGGTATGGGCAAGTATATGGAACTATGATACGGTGACAAAGACTGTGACAGACTCAATATCGGTTGCCACATACGACGAGATAAAGAATCGCCTCGAAGACATTCTCAATACTCACATCGTTATTGGTAATGTGGAGGACGGCAACACATTCTATCGTACCAAGGGCGGTAGCGTAGTTAAGATTGCCAATGCCGCTATGGGCAGCAATGGTATGACCGTTCAGGGTAGTGCTCAAGAGGTCGAGGGTACATCCGTGGCAGTTACGGAAGTATATGACCAGTCTTATCAGGGTAATGGTAAGACTTATATCATAGAGGAGTCTCCAATAATGACGACTCGTAAGTCCGTTATGGACGTGCTTGGTGAGCATGAGGAATTCTCTGCATTCCGCAACCTCCTTGCAAGTTCAGAGCTGACGGAGACAAGACATGTTGTAGGAAAGGATATGCACGCATGTGCAAGTACTAATATCACTACATTCAATACTTTCCGTTATACGGTATATGTTCCTACTAATGAGGCTATAGAGCAGCTTCAGGCTTCGGGTAAGCTTCCTACATGGGAACAGGTCGATGCCGCTACCGAGACAGAGGTCAAGGATAGCCTTGCACATGAGATCGAAACATTCATCAAGTACCATATTCAAGATAATGGCTTCTACATCGGTCAAGGCGATGAGCAGGGTGAGTATGAGACTTCCGCTTACAAGCTTGATGGTGACAACCTTTCTTATTATAAGTTGAACACTACTGTTACCAATGATGGAATAACAGTCATTGACGGCAAGGGACACAAGCTTCAGGTTGATACGTCTAACCCTGAATTGTATAATATCACTTGCCGCGAGTACCAGTATGATAATGCTACTGCAAGTCGTGCAAGCAAGATATATACTTCTTCGCATGCGGTTGTACATCGTATCAATGGTGTGTTACAGTATAAATAATGAGGAATTAGAAATGAGGAATGAGGAATTAAGATAACTCTTACTCCTTCATATTCCTTTTAACTCTCCCAAATAGAATAAATCAAAAATGAAAAAATATATTTCACTACTCGCACTTACAGCAATGTCACTGACGGCATCAGCACAGAAAGCAGGCACGATGATACGTGGTACTGTGATGGATGATATGGACGTGCTCATGGCTTGTAATGTCGTCGAGTTGGATAAGAACAACCGTATCGTGGCACATACCGTTACCGATATCAATGGTAACTTCTCGCTGCGTATCGTTGATCCTAAGGATCAGTTGCGTATATCGTTCATTGGATACGAGACCAAGTTCGTCAAGATAAACGGCACTAACTACAATATCCGCCTCACAAGCAATAATGTCATCAAGGAGGTGGTTGTAAAGGGTAAGAAGACTATCCCTGCAAGTGGTCTTGCCATTCCTGAACGCGAGCTTTCAATAGCATCCCAGACCATAGATATGAAGGAGTTCGAAGGTCTTGCCATGACAAGTGTCGATGAGGCTCTTCAGGGCCGCATCTCTGGTCTCGATATCGTTAGCAACTCAGGTAACCTCGGTTCTGGTACTACGATGCGTCTTCGTGGTGTCAGTTCCATCAATGGTAGCTCTGAGCCTCTTATCGTGGTAAACGGCAATGTTTTCGAGTCTGATTACAAGAGCAACTTCAACTATGCTTCTGCAACAGAAGACCAGTATGCAGAACTCCTTAATGTCAACCCTGATGATATCGCCAGTATCACGGTGTTGAAAGACGCTGCTGCCTGTGCAATCTGGGGTTCACAGGGAGCTAATGGTGTAATCGAAATCAAGACAAAGCGTGGTCAGCGAGGCAAGACAAGGGTCACTTACTCTTACCGTGCCACAATGACTCATCAGCCTAAGGGGCTGTCACTCCTCAATGGTGACCAATATACCATGCTTATGAAGGAGGCTTACTATAATCCTCGTCTCTCTAATGATGCTTCTGATATACGTGAGTTTAACTACGACCCATCATTCAGTGAGTATCATATGTATAACAATAATACTGATTGGCGCGAGGCTATCAAAAAGAATGGTCTTCTTCAGAAGCATAACATAAGTCTTACGGGAGGTGGTGAGAAGGCTCAGTTCCGTGTATCATTCGGTTATGACCACCAGACAGGAACTGTCATCAAGCAGCAGCTTGACCGTTTCTCCACACGCATCGCACTCGACTACTATGTGAGCGACCGCATCAAGATTGTTACTGACTTCAATCTTACTTACACCAAGAACCAGAAGAACTATCAGATTAGGATAAACAATCAGCCGGTAGATATACTGTCTATTGCTTATCAGAAGATGCCTAATCTCTCAATCTACGAGAAGGATGATGATGGCAATGTTCTTCCTGAGTACTACCACATGCTCAACACGTGTTCAACAGAGTTGAAGGAAGACCAGTTCAATTATCCTAATCCCGTGGCACTTGCCAATGAGGCAAAGAACGATGAGTCAACTTATCAGATTCAGCCTGAGTTCCAGCTCCATTACCAGCTTCTTGGTACAAGCGGTGACCAGACTCAGCTGAAGTATGAGGGTAAGGTATTGTTCAATATCTTCAATAAGTACAATGATACGTTTTATCCTTCAAGCCTCGTGACAAAGGGATGGGCTGATACCAACAACAATAGATCTGGTTCAGATGCCAACAAGAGTACGGCTGTGACTACAACACATACACTCACATTCGTTCCTCGTTTTAGCAATACAGATCATAGCTTCATGGCTATGGGACGTTTCCAGTTGACAGACGGTAGTTCTTCATCCTCTTCTAACACAGTCTTCGGTTTGCCTCATGGCTCTATCACAAGCTCTGTTGCTAACGGAGTCATCAGTGATGTTGCATCGGGTGCAAACCAGTGGCGTTCAGTATATCTGACTCTCTCGGCTCACTACGCATATAAGGAGCGTTATGTTGCCGATTTCTCTTTGCGTCGAGATGGTTCAACCAAGTTCGGTGACGATAAGCGTTGGGGTAACTTCCCTTCGGTATCATTCCGTTGGAATGTAAGTGATGAACCATTCATTCAGTCTCGTTTCCCATGGTTGTCAATGCTCTCTATCCGTCCGGGTTGGGGTAAGACAGGTAACCAGCCTAATGGTCAGTACTTGTACTTCTCTAAATACTCTAATGGTAACGGTTATGCTGACTATGCAACTGTGTATCCAAACAACGTACGTCTTTCTTCGATGAAGTGGGAAGACAAGCAGACATGGAACCTCGGTTTCAATATCGGTATCTTCGATGACATGTATGTCGCAGACTTCAATGTGTATGTACAGAATACGAGTGATCTTATCATGAATAACTTCGGTATTCCTACTTCCTCTGGCTTCAAGACTCTTGCAAGTCAGAATACTGGTAAGATGCGTAACACTGGTTGGGAGTTCAATATTCGTGGTACCAAGTTCATCACGCTTGGTAAGTTCTCTATGGACTTCAATGTAACATTCGCTAATAACAAGAATGAAATCATCGAGATGGACCCGACCGTTCTTGCTTCTCTTAATGGCGATTTCAACAAGAACAATGGCTCGTACCTCACTCGTGTCCAGCTGCACAATGCGTTCGGTTCAATCTACGGTTTCCGCAGCAAGGGTGTGTATCAATACACCAAGTACTCAGAGGTTGAAGTACCTGGTGTGAGTGGTCCTAATGCACCTGTTGCTCGTGATGCCAATGGTGACGTAATCGTTGACAAGAACGGCTTCACTACGCCTATGGTCTTTGGTTACAATAACCGTGACAAGAATTACATCTATCAGTTCCATGGTGGTGACGCAATATATGATGATATCAACCACGATGGTAATATCAACGAACTCGACATCGTCTATCTCGGTAGTTCTCTGCCTAAGGTTACAGGAGGATGGGGTATGCGTTTCAGCTATGACCGCTGGGCTCTTAACCTTCAGTTCAACTTCCGTGCAGGCAATAAGATTGTCAATGCTGCTCGTATGAATGCAGAGAATATGTACACAAGCAACAACCAGAGTGCTGCTGTCAACTGGCGTTGGCGTGTGGAGGGTGATGTCGCTCCTCTTCCTCGTGCCCTTCACAAGGCAGGCTACAACTGGCTCGGCTCTGATCGCTTTGTTGAGGACGGCTCGTTCATGCGACTCAACTATGCCCAGATTAGTTACTCGTTCCCAGCAAGCAGCTTGAAGCGTCTTGGACTACAGTCATTGCGATTCGATGTCAATGCTAATAACCTCTTCTGTCTCACTGGTTATAGCGGTGCCGACCCTGAGATTACTGTTGGCACTATGGGCGTGGCAACGGATAATGCGCGTACTCCTAATTCACGTTCCGTTACGTTCGGTATGTCGGTTGGATTCTAACTCGCTTAATCATTATTCGCGATGCTGACATAAGGTTAATTATTATGAGTTGAAGGTTGTCGGATGCTTTAGTGTCGGTTCATGGTATGGGCACGCATCTTGACTTCATAGCTACTCGACTTCATAACTTCTTAAAAGATTATAACAATGACTTCTTTATATATATATTTAAAAAGGTATAGCCGCCGATTGGCGATGATGGCTCTTCCGATGTGTGGAGCGGCATCGTTGACCTCGTGTGACGACTTCCTTTCAATCAGGCCTCTCAATGATGTAGTGCTTGAGAATTACTGGACGGAGGAAACTGATGTGTATAGCGTGCTTTTCTCTTGTTATGAGCAGATGAACAGCAACGATTGCGTGCAGCGTATGATACTGTGGGGTGAGAGCCGTTCTGACGATATGCAGGCAGGCTCAGGTACTCCGAATGATATCAATCAGATATTCAAGGAGAACATACTTGAGACTAATCCTTATACCCAGTGGCTTCCATTCTATACTGCCATCAACAGGTGCAATACTGTTATCCATTATGCTCCTGAGGTGGCGGCAGCTGACCCTAACTTCACGGATGCCGAGCTTCGTGCCACGATAGCTGAGGCTGTGACACTCCGTAGCCTTGCTTACTTCTATCTCATTCGTACGTTTCGCGACGTGCCATACGTAGTTGAACCTTCGATAGATGATAGCAAGTCATTTCGCATCCCTGCGGAGAAGTTCGACAATGTCCTCGACCAGATTATCGCTGACGTTGAGGCTGTGAAGGACGATGCCGTGATACGCTTTGGTGAGAATACGAGTGAGAACACCTACCGCATCACTCGCTCTGCCTGTCATGCTCTCCTTGCCGATATGTATCTGTGGAAGGGTGACTGGCGTAAGTGTATTGAGCATTGTGACTACGTCATTGCACAAAAGGGTATTGAGTACGTTCTCATGCTTGATAAGAATCCTAATTCGACTGATGTTGAACTCTTCAATGGTTATCCGCTGATACCTGAGGCTTCAACGGGTTCGAACGAGATGGGTAAGGCGTATAATGCAATCTTCAGTAGCGGTAACTCATTCGAGACCATTTTCGAGCTTGCGTCTAATGGCAACCGCATTGGCAGGACGACTTCCGATAACCCGGTTGCCAAGCTTTATGGTACTGATGACAACAAGACTGGACAGATTGGTGCACCTGCTTATTTGTGTGCCGACCCTACGTCATCGACTAACGACTATTTTACCAAGACCGACTGCCGTCGTCTTGAGAACATGCTTGTGCAGAACAACAAGGGCTTCATCTCCAAGTATGCGGCAAGCGATGTGACCCTCAATTACTCGCTGGCAACAGGAGAGATGAGGTCTAAGCTTACTTACTGGAACATTCCTTTCGTCAACTGGATTGTGTACCGCCTCACTGATGTCATGCTCATGCGTGCCGAGGCCCTCGTCGAGCTTGCAGGCGATACTGGTGCTGACTCTAAGCTCACGGATGTGCAGACGATGTGTTATCGCGAGGCGTTCTCGTGTGTGTCTGCCGTGTGGAAGCGTGCCAACAACAAGCGTGTGGCTACTTCCGACACTCTCGTGTATGACGACTATGCTACTTCACGCATCACGATGGAAGACCTTGTGTATGACGAGCGTCAGCGCGAACTGATGTTCGAGGGCAAGCGATGGTATGACCTTGTGCGCCTCAGTCTGCGAGACGGTAACAATGACCGTATGCTTTCCAAGGTTGTGCAGAAGTTCCAGGAGAACGGTCCTGCCATCCGCATCAAGCTATCAACTCGCGATATCCTCTTCTGGCCTTACAATCGTGACGAGCTGAAGGTCAATCCTTACCTCAAGCAGAACCCTGCTTACGATACGGATAAGTCGGAGAAGAATATATAGCATCTATCGTCTTCTCTGTAACGGCTTAGTAACTACAAAAAGATAAAGTTATGAAACTAAATATAGACAATACATCCAGTATGAAGAACGTGATCATGGGGGCAGTAGCCTTGTGCACGTCTATCTTCTACCTGTCGGCTTGTTCGGACGAACCTGTCGGTGACAATTATTATACCTTCACGGGCGAGATGGTGAGTGACTACCTCGACCATCAGCCTGACATGTACAGTGACTTCACAAAGATTCTTCACCGTTCGGGGCTTTATGGCATGATGGCAACGTATGGCAACTACACCTGCTTTGCTCCTACGAACGATGCGATACAGAGCTATCTGCACTCACGCGGATTAAAGTCGGTGGACGACCTCTCGGATGCTGACTGCGACACCCTGTCATGGAACCATATCATCAGCGAGGCTTACTTCACGACCGACCTTGCTGACGGCAACATTCCTGTGGCTAACATGAACGAGCGTTACCTCACGTTCTCCTGCGACAGCGACAATGTGAACGACGGTAACGTCGCCTACTTCGTCAATATGTCGTCTAAGCTCATCATCCGTGATGACTCCGTGGAGAATGGCGTGGTACATACCCTTGACCATGTCATCCAGCCTTCTAATGCCTATCTCCCAGAATTGCTTGAGCAGGACAAGAATATCAGCCTATTCGTCTCTGCCCTCAATCTCGTGGGACTGAAGGACACGCTCTTCACTTATATGGACAAGAAGTACTTCTGTGGTGCCGACTCCGTCAATAATGGTGTCATCATGCACCGTGCGGGTGACGACTGGAACTGTAAGTACATCGGCTACCGCACGCAGCGTTTCACGGCTCTCGTCGAGACCAATAAGGTTCTTGCCTCCAAGGGCATAAACAATCTTGATGACCTCAAGGCTTTTGCCAAGAAGGTGTACGATGAGACTTATCCTGAGGATGCGGGATTGTACGACAATGACTGGACCAATCCTAAGAACCCTCTCCGACGATTCGTGTCTTACCACATCCTGCCTTACTATGCTGCCATCAATGACTTCACGATATCCGAGAGCGGCATTGACTACAAGACTACGTGTGCCATGCCTAACCTCATCGACTGTACGGACTGGTACACTACGATGTGCCCGGGTACTATCCTCAAAATGTCCTCACCAAGCGACGGTCTCTTTGCCAACCGCAAGGGTGTGGGCAGGCGCTGCTCTGTACGTGGCGTCAAGGTATATACTCCTACAGAGATGAAGGGATTGTATGCTGAAGGCTTCGCCGATGGCGAGAAGCGTGACACGCTCAATCAGCAGGCTCTCAACGGTATCTATCATTATATTGACGACGTGCTCGTGTACGACACAAAGACCCGTGATGTTGTCTTCAATGACCGCATACGCTGGGACATCATCACCATGTCGCCTGAGTTCCTCAACGCTGGTACCCGTGGTATCGTTGGCCGCGTTGTCGGCCTCAAGCAGGTAGAGGGTTGGGACTTCCATGGCAAGGAGCCACAGCTTGCGGTGCGCAACCGTAATGTCTGGAACGCTACCTATTCGGATGCCGTTGACCTCGTAGGTCAGTTTGACGTCACTTTCAAGATTCCGCCTCTTCCAGCCAATACTTACGAGATACGCTTTGCCTGTGGTGCTCACCCTGACCGTGGAGTGGTGCAGGTCTATTTCGGCGAGAAGGACAATCTGCAACCAATGGGTCTTCCTATCGACTTCACCGTGGGTGCTGCCGACCCTACCATCGGTTGGGTGGCTGACACCGATGACGAGGAAGAGAACCGTGCCATCGACAAGGCCATGCACAATCGTGGCTACATGAAGGAGATGGATTCCTGGAACCAGGGCGGTTCGACCAACCTGCGTGCTCTCAATACCAAGTACCGAAAGATTCTGTGTACACAGACGATTGACCCGAATAAGCAATACTACTTGCGCATCAAGCTTGTCATAGAGAACGCCAAGGCTGAGCTTCCTATCAACTACTTTGAGTTCTGCCCTAAGTCAGTCTATGCAGGTATCAATGCAGAGGATACTCACTAAACTTGCATCACTCATACAATCAAAAAACTCTTCTGTGGATGGGTGCAAAAATCAATCGAGGAAAGATGTATAACATCGATCGAGGATTGATATGGTACATCAATCGAGGATCGATATGACACATCAATCGAGGATCGATTTTGAATGTGTTTCCGGATGATAATCCCAAGACAGAAGAAAAAGAAATATCAAACAAATATAGATTATGAAATTACAAGATAAAATAAAGGGTAGGGGCTTGCTTGGTGCAGCTGTTGGCATGATGATGGCGCACTGTGCCCTGTTCTCCCTGTCTGCTTGTTCCGACACGTGGGAGGAACACTATGACGACCCTCAGAAGAGCGGTACGCAGTCGCTCATGGCAATAATCGATGCAGACCCACAGCTCACTGGCTTTGGCAAGCTGCTCCGTGCAACGCATATCTATGTCAACGACCGTCGCACAGCGGATACCTACGCCGATATGCTCTCTGCCGACCAGTCGCTCACTGTCTGGGCTCCACTCGATGGAACATACAATGCCGACTCCCTCCTTGCTCTCTGTCAGAGCGAGAAAGGCGATTCGGGCGTAGCTACCCACTTTGTCTGCAACCACATATCACGCAGTCTGCACGGCATCACCGACAATACGGACGAGAGTGTGCGTATGCTCAACAACAAGTATGTGCCAGTGAAGGCAGGACGTGTTGGTGGCAGTCAGGCTGCCTCTTCCAACATCCCTGCAAAGAACGGTCTGCTCCATAAGCTGAATGGCGATGCTTACTACTATTACAACATCTACGATGCCATCACATCGCTCGATGAGTATGCCCACTTCGGCTCGTCCCTCATGCAGTTCGAACGTCGTGAGCTTGACGAGGAATCAAGCGTCGTGGCAGACATCGTCAACGGACAGAAGATTTATTCCGACTCGGTAACATATAAGGCAAACCGTCTCTTCTCATACTTTGACTATATCAATGATGAGGACTCAACCTTCTTCATGCTTGCACCGTCAAAGGAACTGTGGCAGAGCGTGTATGACGAGGCTAAGGCGTACTTCGATTACGGCCATGTGGCAAAGGCAGACTCTATCCAGTCGTTCTGGACAACGGTCAGCCTTCTTCAGGACCTCTTCTTCAATAGTAAGCGACAGAAGAGTGAGGCAGACTCCATCATCTCCAATATGTACTCGCTTATGCGATGGCCATATCATGTCTTCTATCAGCCTTACGGAGAGGATGGCATCATCACTCGCGCCAAGGTCAGCAGCACACGCCAGTGCTCCAACGGCTTCATCATGAATATGACCCAGTGGCCATTCTCCGTCACCGACCTCTTCTTCCGTCCGATAACGATGCAGGCAGAGTCAACATGGAACATGACCGAGAACAAGGATTGTACATGCACCACAGCTTCCGCAATAGGCGACACCATCTCTGGTAATGCCTACCTCGACATCAAGGCAAACAACAACAAGAACTGGACGGCATCGTTCAATGTTGAACAGACGCTGAGCGGCACCTATGACGTGTGTGCGGTGGTACTGCCGAAGACCGTACAGCGTGCCACATCACGCGACTTCCGTCCTAACAAGCTCTTCGCATCGCTCACATATCGTGACGCTGACAACAAGAAGCGCACAGTCGAGTTTAAGGAAGCAGCCGTATCCTCTGGTTACACTACAGACACACTCTGCTTTGGACGTATCTCATTGCCAGTGTGCAGCTACGGACAACTCGACCCAAATCTCAATGTCACCATAAAGTGTACGCTCGGACGTACGGAGACAAAGTACAGCCGTGAGTGTCTCCTCGACTGCATATACCTTCGCCCGGTGACAGAGACAGACACAGAGAACGGTGAATCAACAAATGGCGCTAAGTCAAGAAAGGAGGCTAAGAAATGAATACTACAACATATAAGATGCTGGCACTTGCTGCTACCATTGCCATGCAGTCGTCGCTCATGACAACAAGCACCTTTGCACAGCCACAGAGGAAGACTACACAGAAAGCAGTCGTTGCCACAAGGGAATACAAAGGCAAGGTCATAGATGCCGCCACTGGCGAACCACTCGCCGGTATCCGCATCCAGGCATACAACTACCCACTTGCTGCCGCAATGACAGAGGACGATGGCACCTTCACCATCAAGCTCCCTGACTTCGTAACTTCGCTCATCTATACCGGCGAAGGCTATAACGTCATTCAGCAGGGAATAGGCAATGCTGACCACGAGCTAAGGGAAGTGAAGATGTACAGCGACCGCTTTGCCGAGATATACAGCAAGAGCACCACCGCAACACTTGGCAAGAGCGAGAACGTCACATACCTCAATAATGACCTCAGTATCGACAACCAGATACAGCAGTCATTCGGTGGGGAGATGCTCACTACACTCCGCAGCGGTGTGCCGGGTCAAGGTATTACAATGTTGCTCAATGGTATCAACTCGCTCAATGCCAATGCACAGCCGCTCGTCATCGTTGATGGCGTGGTGCAGAACATGCAGCTTAACGCATACTCATTGCATGATGGATTCTTCAACAACATCCTTGCCAACATCATGGTTGAGGACATAGAGAAGGTGAGCGTCCTCAAGAACGGTACCGCTATCTATGGCTCCAAGGCTGCCAACGGAGTAGTCATCATTGAGACTAAGCGCAACAAGTCGATGGCTACACGCATTGACGTGAGCATAGGGGGAGGATTCGAACTTCTCCCTAAGACACCGGTGATGATGGATGCCGCAGACTATCGCATCTATGCATCCGAACTTATCGGTACAACAGGCGAGAAGTCAACGTCATTCAAGTTCCTGCAGTCTGACCCTAAGTACTATTATTATAATATGTACCACAACTCAACAGATTGGAACAAGGAAGTCTATAAGGAAGCCTTCACCCAGAACTACAGCATCAACGTGCAGGGTGGTGACGAAGTAGCCAACTATAACCTGTCCGTCGGTTACACAGGTGGCGATGCTACACTCAAGGACAACTCCTTCTCACGCTTCAACCTGCGCCTCAACACTGACATCATCGTGCTCCCACAGCTTGATGTGCGCTTTGACGCATCCTACAGTGACCTGAGCCGTAATCTTCGTGACGATGCCATCAAGGACGATGTGACAGACGGACTCATCACCTCGCCATCATTCCTTGCGCTCATCAAGGCACCATTCCTTTCACCATACGCTCACGATACTAAGGGTAACCTCTCAAGTTACCTCTCTGAAGCAGATGATTACCTCTCCGATGTAAGCATAGTGAACAACAAGTACAACAAGTCACTTGCCAATCCAGTAAGCATCCTCGACAATGGTGAGGGAATGAACAAGAACCTTTTCGGCAATCGTCTCATCACGCTTGCTATCACACCAAAGTGGAGCATCACTAAGGAACTGAGTCTTAGCAACCACTTTGCATTCCAGATAGACAATACCGAGGACCGTTATTACGTCCCTACCAATGGCGTCCCTGAGTACCGTGTCGAAGGTCTCGGACTTGTCGATAACATCTCCGCTGCACTTGCGGGTCGTCAGATTACCATTATGAACGATTTCACTGCGAGATATAGCCGTCGCTTCAATGCCCACTTCTTAGATGCTCATGCAGGAGTACGCTATCTCAACGACACCTACACACTCAATGCTGCAAATGGCTACGATACGGGTAACGATAAGACTCCTAACATGTCCAAGTCCCTTCGTTACAAGAATACAAAGGGTGATGACATTCGTAACACCAACGTCACATACTACCTCACAGCCGACTACAATTACCTCGAGCGTTATTATCTCACACTCGGAGCATCGCTCGACGGTTCAAGCCGTTTCGGTAAGGACGTCGATGGGGGTATCAAGATGTGCAACTACGCCTTCGGTCTCTTCCCATCTGTAGAGGCTGCATGGGTCGTTACCAACGAGCGATGGTTCAATGCCAAGGGAATCGACTATCTTCGTCTCAACGTGGGCTATGACATCCTCGGCAATGATGATATCGACAGCAAAGCAGCAAGGACATACTTCGAGGCAGCCCGCATGTTCCAGCAGACGACAGGGCTCTTCATTGGTAACATAGGCAATACGAAGTTGAAGTGGGAGACGACACGTCGTCTCACGGCAGGCCTGAACCTTGCAGCGTTCGACAACCGATTGAGTCTTGACCTCACATACTTCAGAAGCACGACTTCCGACCTCCTCTCTATCAATGGCCTCACCTATATCACAGGCCTTCCATCCAACTGGAACAATGGTGGTCGCCTCGCCAACGAAGGCTTTAATGTCGCTATTAACACAAAGCTTTTAAACCTTAAAGACCTCGTATGGTCTATAGGCATAAGTGCTGGTCACTACAAGAACACAATCAAGGCCCTTGCGGCATCGACAACCTACGTTGATACTGAGCTTTATGGGGCAACGATACGTTCTCAGGTGGGCAGCCCTGCGAATCTTTTCTATGGATATAAGACCAATGGCGTTTATGCTACTGAGAGGGAAGCATCAGACGCAGGAATCTACCAGGAAAAGCAGAATGGAGAAAAGCAGTATTTCCGTGCCGGAGACGTTCGCTTTGCGACAGAAGACAAGTGTCTTGATAAGGGCGATATGCAGGTCATTGGCGACCCTAACCCTGATCTCTTTGGTGCAATCAATACCATGTTGACCTGGAAGCGCTTTACGCTTTCTGCCAACTTTAACTACTCTCTTGGAGGTGATATCTACAACTACCAGCGTTCTATCATCGAGTCTGGTGCATACTTCTACAACCAGACCACCACGATGCTCAACCGTTGGACACATGAAGGCCAGATTACAGACGTGCCTCGTGCCTCATTCCTCGACGAGATGGGCAACAGCCGCTTCTCAGATCGTTGGATAGAGGATGGCAGCTACTTAAAGCTCAAGAATGTTACGTTCAGCTACAAGCTACCAGTCCACAACGACTACATACAAGGCATCACTGTATGGGCTGCTGGAAACAACCTGTTCACACTTACCAAGTATCTCGGCAATGACCCAGAGTTTGCCTCAACGAACGCAGTCATTGGCATGGGCATTGACCGTGGCATGCTCGGCTCTGGTCGCAGCTTCTCACTTGGTATGAAGATTAACCTCTAAACACATTGCAGATATGAAATCTATTATAAGAAAAGTCTCCGTATTGTCACTTGCTCTTGTCACATTTGGCTCTTCATTCCTCACACTCGGAAGCTGCTCTGAGCCAGAGAGCAATCTTGTTGACTTTAACCATACACTCAATTCTCCTAACGACACCGTGTATTCGCTCCTCGGAGTGATACATTCGATGCGAAAGGTAGCAGACCGTACGGTCATCCTCGGTGAGGTACGTGGTGACCTTGTCACCGTCACAGATGCCGCAAGCTATGATCTCAAGAACCTTGCAGAGTTCAAGAATCTTGGTAACAACGAATACAATAAAATAAGCGATTACTACGCCATCATACAGAACTGCAACTTCTTTATCGAGAACGCAAACCTCAGTCTCAAGAAGCATGGCGAGTACATCTTCCGCAAGGAATATGCGGTTATTAAGTCTTATCGTGCGTGGGCTTATCTCCAGCTCGCCATCAACTATGGTTCTGTACCGTTTTTCACTAAGACAATCCTCTCGGAGAAGGAGGCAGACGTAAATGCCTATCCTAAGTATGACGTACAGCAGATAGCCGAGTACTTCATCAACGATATCAAGGACAATGTCGATATTGAATATCCTTCATACGGCTCCATGGGTACATTCACCAACTCACGTGACTTCTACCTTAATGTCCGTGTTCTTCTTGGTGACCTGTGTCTCTGGGCAGGACGCTATTCCGAGGCAGCAAAGTACTATCATGACTACCTGACAAAGCTTGGTGATACTCACCCAACGGGAGTAGCTAAGGCCTACTGGTTGGACAGAGACTTTTCTTCTCCTATCACAGCATCTTACATCAACGACCTGAATCTCCGTTCCGAGAACATCACCGTCATTCCTATGGAGACAACCGAGTATGATGGACTCATTACAAAGCTGTATGATGCTTTCTGTTCAACAACGAACAACAACTACTTCTACGCACTTGACGCATCAGAGTCTTACACCAGTCTCTCAAAGGCGCAGCGTAGCATTCTTGTTGACATTGACCCTGTGACACAATTGCCTGATACGCTTGTGTATGAGCATATCAATGGTCATCCGGAGATTGTCAGGGGCGACCTCCGTGAGTACGGAGTCTTCAACAGAGCGACACTCTCGTCAAGCAACGATGGCTATAGTAAGGATTATCTTACTAATTACAAGTATAGGACTACGAGTGATGCCTTTGTAAGGCTCTATCGTACACAGCATGTCTATCTCCGTTATGCCGAGGCGCTAAACCGTGCTGGTTATCCGAATGCGGCATTCGCCATTCTCAAATATGGATTGTGGAGAGACAATATAGCAGACTACATACCAGAGCACGAACGTGAAGTTGCTGGTGACCTGCTATCATTCAGTGAGTATTCCTTTACAGAGGAGAACACTCAAGGAATCCACTCTCGTGGTTGTAACCGAGCAGATGCCGATACTCTTTACAAGATACCAGAATGTGCCACAAAGGCTGATAGCATCCTTGCTGTAGAGAATCTTATCTGTGACGAGATGGCTCTTGAAACAGTAGCCGAAGGCCTCAGATATTACGACCTCATGCGCATCTCCATGCACCGCAATGACCCATCATTCCTTGCAGATAAGATTGCCCGTCGTAACGGAACGTTCGACCAGAAACTCTTCAACTACTTGAAAGATCAGAAGAACTGGTACTTACCTATTAAGTAAACAAACTCTCACGTATCAAAGCAATGCGTGACAACAATATTTAGTTATGAAAAGATACGGTTTCATATTACTGCTTCTCGCACAATGCGCAATGCTCCTTGCACAAGGAACATTGCGCTTGCCTGCATTCTTTAGTGATGGTATGGTTCTCCAGCGCGATGTCAAAATCCCTGTTTGGGGATGGGGCGAGCCTGGCGCGACCATAAAGGTGGAACTCAATGGTAAGTCTGCCAAGTGTAAGGTACAGGATGATGGCAGGTGGAAGGTATATCTTCCTAAGATGAATGTATGCTCCGAACCAACAACCCTCGATATCTACGTAAAGGGTGGGGCAAAGCGTTCCGCATTATCCCTCGGTAAATCCTTCAAGAACGTCCTCATTGGTGACGTGTTCCTTTGTTCGGGACAATCTAATATGGAACTACCTATACGTCGTTGTATGGATAGGGTAGGTGACCTCGTCAAGGATTACTCCAACGACCAGATACGTTACCTCAAGTTCCCTCATCAGTACAACTATGTTCGCCCAAATAATGACGTGCGTGCTTTACGATGGCAAAACATCACACCACAGAACTGTGCTGAGGTGTCGGCTATATGCTATTTCATGGCTCGTGAACTTCAGGAAGAAAAGCATGTGCCAATCGGTATCATCAACTCTGCCGTTGGCGGTACACGTGTTGAGGCTTGGATGCCGCAGCAGACTCTCAAGTCATTCCCTGTTTACGAGAAGGAGTTCTATAAGCAGAAGTATATACAGGAGAACTGGGTGGATTCGGTCAATCGTGCCGAGATGAACGCTTTCCGTGATTGGGAACGAACAATGATGTCGCAAGACACTGTAGTCAACCGCTGGCGCACGGCTGACTATGATTTCTCTTCTTGGCAGAAGACTAATATCTTCGCAAACTGGAGCAAGGGTAACGGTTCTTATTGGTTCCGTTTTACTGTCAATGTGAATGATGCAGATGCAGCCAAGGCTGCTGTACTTCGTATGGGTGCAATGAAAGATGCTGATACCATCTTCGTCAATGGCAAGTATGTAGGCAATACAACTTACGAATATCCTCCACGTATATATAAAGTACCAGAAGGTGTTCTCCGTAAGGGTGATAACGAGATTATGGTGCACCTTATGTCCCAGTCAGGACGTCCTAATTTTACCAAGGGTAAGCTTTATCAGCTTGAGGTGGGTGACAATGTCTATAAGGTGTCGGAAGAGGCACAGATGTGCATTGCCAAGCAGATGCGCCCACGTCCTTTTTCTACATACTTCGTTGATTGTCCTACGGCACTCTACAACGCTATGATAGCACCGCTCCGTGACTTCCAGTTCAAGGGCATACTATGGTATCAAGGTGAATCAAATCTTGGTACAGTGGATTATGCAAGCTACCTGTCTGCTATGGTGGACAGCTGGCGTAAGCAGTTCCGTGCACAACTACCTATAGTCATCATGCAGCTCCCAGGTTATATGTCCCGTCATACAGAACCTGTTAAGCAGAGCGGATGGTGTGACATCCGTGAACAGCAGCGAATAGCAACACGTATCATCAGCAAGTCTGCTCTTGGCGCCACACTCGACACTGGTGAATGGAATGACATCCACCCACAGGACAAGCAGGTGGCAGGTCATCGTGCAGCACTTCAAATGCGTAAACTTGCGTATGGTGAGAAATCGCTTGAGAGTGAAGGACCACGTGCTCTTTCAGCCAAACGACAGTTCGATGGTAGCATTGTAGTGACGTTCGATGATGGTCAGACAAAGGTGGTTAAGGAATCAACCGTCACATGGTCAATAGTCGGTGACCGCCTTCGTTACTGCTATGATGACTATCCTGTTCCAGAGATATTTTCTAAGGATGGAATACCAACTCCTCAGTTTGAGATTCCAATCACAGAATAAAACACCTATTCTTGCGGACTTAGGCTGTATTATTCATTCTGAAGCATGATTTATGCTTGTGCATGCTCATGGTGTTGAAAAAATATATATCTTTGTCCGCATTTAGTGTCTAACCGATAAAACTTAATTAACCAAATATATTTATGAAACGATTATTTCTAAGCGTCATGTCAGCAATGGCATTGACTGCCTTTAACCACCAAGTGCTTTATGCACAGAACGTAGCAAATTTCTACGAGAAGAACAAGGTTCTTAACTTCAGTGACGGCGAGAATGCTGCTGGTGAAATCCCACAGCCAACCAAGTTCGATCCTAACTTCCAAATCTACATCTGCTTCGGTCAGTCTAACATGGAAGGTAACGCTATGATTGAACCTCAAGACCGTCAGGGTATTAGTACACGCTTCAAGATGCTTGCTGCTGTCGATTTCAACAATACTGGACGTAAGATGGGACAGTGGTACGCAGCAGTGCCACCACTCTGCCGTGAACGAACTGGACTTACTCCTGCAGACTATTTCGGACGTTCTCTTGTTGAGCAGCTTCCTGAGAACGTTAGCGTTGGTGTTATTCATGTTGCTGTAGGTGGTGCAAGCATCGACCTGTTCGACGAGGACAAGCGTGCCGACTACATTGCCAGCTCGCCTGATTGGCTCAAGAACTTCTGTAAGGCATACGACGACAATCCATATCGCCGTATCATCGACCTTGCTAAGCAGGCACAGAAGGTGGGTGTCATCAAGGGTATCCTCGTTCACCAGGGATGCACGAACAACAACCAGCCTGACTGGCCACAGCGTCTGAATACTGTCTATACACGCATGCTTAAGGAACTAAATCTTGAGGCTAAGAATGTGCCATTGCTCGTTGGTGAGTTGATGACTCAGGAGGATGGTGGTTG
>JAEEGL016136326.1_pt1 | contig 35187 bp, 30 predicted proteins | sample 9134231 | NCBI WGS metagenome assembly JAEEGL01 (sample SAMN16246548, study PRJNA631951) | gut metagenome | biome: gut microbiome; feature: rumen; material: fiber-attached | host: Bos | place: Iran: Karaj | collected 2018-10 | reverse complement strand
GCAATGGCTACGAGACAGTGGCTGTGCTGGCGCATGGTCTTGACCAGATCTATCCTTACCGCCATCGGGATACGGCTATACAAATGCTCGGACATGGGGGCTTGCTGACAGAGTTTATGAGTCAGACCAATGCCGACAAATCAAACTTTTGATTTAAATACCAAAGATTTTTGCCTAACAGATGTTAACACGGCTATTGGTATACCAAAAAACACCTAACAAACTTCACTTTTTGACCCCAAAACTTGCAGGGAAATGAAATAATGCCTATCTTTGCGGTGTGATTAAGAGAAATCACTTTCATAATGTATATTTTTAAAATTTACTAGCGCGTCTGCGCCGCTACGGAAGCCATCTGAGAAGACCGCCGATGAAACCGCAGACATTTTTAAAGATTAAGTATTAACAACAAATAAAACCCAAGTCCCGGAAGGGCATTAAGATTATGGCACAGGCAAACATTAACGAAGTAGTAAAAAACTTCAAGAAAGCATTAAGCGAGGCTTTTGCAGCAAACGGTTATGAGATCCACGAGGGAACTCCCAAGTTGAACGGCATTCTGGTAGTTAAAAACTCTGTTGGCTTTTTCTTCGACTTTGAGGACCAGGGCGGCGGTGATACAGTCCACAACTTAGAAGATGACTCAAGGACTCCTATCATCAGGCTGGTTGCATCAACATTCTGCAGGCTTCCTCATCTGAACGCTAATCAGCGCATCATCCTTATGGAACGTGTTGGCGAGTGCGCCGGAGTTATTATGATAAAGATGGACGGGGACGATTACTGCCTGAAGACATCCAGCGTGTTCATTAACGAACTCCAGATGCATGCCATCGCTTCATCTGCACTGGCATACTTCGGTGATGCAGATGCAATCATCAAGGATTTTTTGAAGACTGCTAAAGTGAAATGAAAAAAGCAATTATTTTTACAAGAGTCAGTTCCGACAGGCAGCACTTGGAAGAGCAGGAGTCCAGAACTTCTGCCCTTGCTGCATCTGAAGGATACCCTCCGGAGCAGCAGATACTTATATCGTTCAAAGAAAGTGCCATAAAACTCTCAGAAGAGGCCCGTATGGGCATTTCAGATCTTAAGCAGTATATTTCCTCAGACAGCGAAATTGACGCGGTGTACGGCTTCGAAATAAGCCGACTCGCCAGAAGCCAGAAAACGCTCTTCAATCTACGTGATTTTTTACTGGAACGGCATATCCAGTTACGTATAGTCGAGCCCGATATACATATGATGAATCCTGACGGATCCTTGAACGAAATGGCAAATATGGCTTTCTCGATGTATGCAATGATGGCTGAGCAGGAAATGAGGCTCAAGAAAGAGCGGTTCCGTAACGGCCGGGAACGTAACCGGAAACTGGGCCGCTTTAACGGCGGTCATATACCGCTTGGCTTCCGGTTAAATGAGGAGAACATCCTGGTACCCAAAGAGGACTCTATCCACTTGGTTATCGGGCTTTTTACAAGATACAGGGACGGCTGGAGCATCGTCAGGCTCCGCCAGTGGCTGGACTCTTTAGGAATCCACTATTCTGCTCAGAACATCAAGTTGATGCTGAGTCGTGAAAGTCTCCGTGCAGTTGTCGGGGACGAAGCCTTCGATGAGTGTCAAAGAGTAAAAAAGTCACGGTATAAGGAGTGCAAGTACCGTAAGTTCTCGTTATGTGAAGGACTCATTGGATGTCCATCCTGCGGCCGTGCCTATACTATAAGAAGTAATCACGTATATAACTGCGTATATCACGACTGCCAGCGTAAAGGTACCGATTTGTACTGTGATAATTCAGTCGGGCTTTCCGCACGTAGAATGGATGCCATTGTCCTGACAACTGCATCACTCTGGAAGTCGCTGGATTTGGTACAGGATGCCGAGGAACTCCGCAAGGATAATGAGAAGAAGCGGGTGCTTCTGCCCATCAAGATACATGCACTCAGCGAGAAGATAGAGAAGTGCGCGGAAAGAAAGTCCAGGGTCGCTGAGAACTATGAGGAAGGCCTCATCAACCGAGTAAAAAGAGACGACAAACTGAGCAAAATCCGGCAAGATGAAATGCAGATGCAGATAGAGCTGACAAGGCTCCAGAACGAGCTCAGCAGAATAAGTGGAGAAGCTAGAAGTCCAATCATCACGCAGACTGAGTTCCTTGAGTCAGTATCCAATATGAGTCAGGAAGAGAAGTACTGGCTGGTGCACGAAGCAATAAACTCCATTGAACTGGAAATATCCGGCGAATACAAGACCGTTACTCTGTACAGTTCCAACTCTGAGCGTACTGCGAAGTTCCGCTTCTCCGGTCAGGCCCGGTATTTCCGGCTTATTCAGTTAATCGACGGTGATGAAATAGACGTTACCAACGTGGCTGGTTACAAGTAGATAAATACAGTGTAATTTTGGCATATGTAAATTAAAATTTGAAATGATTTTTGATTTTGTGTGTGAGTCTTGGGTTTCGTGATAATTCCCCAAGACTCTTTTTTATGAGCACAAAAAACCGACCGGGATACGGTCGGCACCAAAAATGACTTTACCTTTTTACCAATGGCAATGTAAAAAATATTTCAATCAATCCAATTATTTATCTTTATTCTGCTTTCGCCACTCCCTGGATGCCACGTTCAGTTTGCGACGTATATCCTCCTTGACCTTCTTGTCCTCAGGCCCTCTGAGCACCTGGCTGTGAGGAAGCCAAGTTATCATCCACCCGTCAAACTCGGCTCTGCGCCACGAAGTCAGTATCTTCTTGGTGGTCAGCTCGTAGAAAAATATATCGAGCCTGTTATACCGGTCGTCGCGGTCAACGCTCGCTCCGCACCAGTAATTGAAGCCGTCCCTGGACAGCATCACGTCTGCATCTGGCTTCGGCTGGTGGATCTGGTTTGCTATTTCCTCTTTCGTCATATTTTTTCTTTATCTCTTGATACGTTGTTTAATAAGTTATTGAGTTGTTCATCGAAAGTATATTTCCTCTGATGGAAGAAGCAGTTCTGACAGTACCACATTTCATCGAATACTAAATCACGAGGATAGTCGAATTTATCATCGAAACTCATATTACTAATTATACTTCTCTATCTATCAGTTCTTCTACTTCTTTGACCGCAATTTGTGGAATCATTATAATTCCAACCTGCCTACTCATTGCTTCCATGATTGCATATAATACATCCTTTCTTCTTTTAACAGAAGTGCTGCTTACAAGAAAGCCCTTGCTGTTATATACTGCATAATTATCCAGTCTGTTAATGTTTATAAAGTCCGCACACTGCACAGCAGTATAGAACCGAAACTTCCTCATTCTGAAGCCGCCCCAGACCGGCTCCCTCCACTCTATGTAAAATTCTTTCATTTGAATATAAAATCTGATGTTATTTTTTCTACTGAAGTCTTCATATGCTCGAATTGCTCTTCAGTGAGCACTCTATCGAAGTCTATCTTTCTGCCGATCATTTTCTATAGATATTTCCTGGCAGCGGGTACTGTCGTATTAATCGGGCCGGAGAATATACTGTTTCCGTCTTCTTCTATGCAGATGACTTGCGGGAGAAGAAAGTTAAACAGAAATATAGAAGTTTCTTTGAGCGTATCGAAGTCTGAGTGATTGTGGAAACAATCACCGTAATAGTCGTAATAGATTCTGTACTTTTCCATCTTGTTTCCCTAATTAATTTTATTTAGTTCTTCCAATTGTAAAGAACTTTCATAGTCATACCTCAAATAAATTCTGTCCTGTGATGTTTATTTCCGGCTTTCCCGGCTTGTTAAAGTTCATGCTCTTGAACTCATTAACTGCTTCGTATATCTGCTTTTTCATTGCATCGTAATCAGGGTTGTCAAAGTCCTTTGCCGACTTCTGCACCCATCCTCTTGAGTCAAATACCAACCGGACTTCCCTTCCGCTTATCGGCTTGTACTCTTTCATATCGTTTATCGATGAGAAGATAGTCCCGATTGGGAAGTTCCTTATTTCCGGGTACTTCACCAGGAAGTTCTTGAGGTCAAACACCGGTCTTGGCTTCGGCCCTGGCTTGTGCTCCCTCTGCTCATCCTCTTCGTCAAACTCTATAATATCGCTCTTCATGGTATCATATGCCCTCCTGAACGAGTTATACGGCATATAGATGGTCTCGTAATCGCCGTCGTAATGGCGGGTCTTGAGCGGGTACAGAGTGATGCCGTCGTAGCCTTCCATTATATCGCGGTAACGTCCTACTGCGAACATATACTCCAAATCACGGGCAGCAGCGTAACTGTCGCCCATATCGGTTAAATCAATCTTAGAGCCGTCGTTCAGTTTCTGCTCAGCACCGCGATTTCCCTGGAACACAGTGATAACTGCGTACTCTTTCTCCTGAGCCCATTTGTGGCATTCGACCACTTTCTGCTGGTACTCCTGGTCGGCTCTGCTGTTACGGTTCATGCGCTTCTTTGCATCCATAAGGTACAGATAGTCGATAAAAATCAGGTCGTATCTGAACTCCTCGTTTCCTGTACGCTTCCGTACATTTCTTTCACCCTCTTCAATCTGCTTGGTCAGCCAGTCGAAGTTAACGGAACTGACATCATCATCTGAATCACTGATTAGCAGGAACTCACCCGTAACGTTGGTGTTGTAGGAACTCCTCACCTCATCCATCAGAAGCGCATTTGTTAAATTATTGAAAATATCCTTGTACGAGTGCTGAGTCGTGGCTGACAGTATATTGCTGAATATTTCGTGGTTGTTCATTTCCAGATTAACAAACACGACGTTCTGGCCTTTCCTTATCGCATCGGCAGCGAGTGATACGAGCAGAGTCGTCTTACCACCAGCGGTCTTTGTCAAAAATCCAGTTAACGTCTGCTTCCGGAAACCTCCGGTCAGATAGTCGTTCAGTGCATTGATATTCGTTGGATATATCTGAGTGCTGACCTTGACGAGCAGTCGTGGGTCAAAAGGCTCGTAGATAGAGGAAGTTCCAACTCCGATAGAATATTTCTCATTGCTCTTCTGCTCTATTTCGGCCATCTTCTCGTAGAAGCCGTTTGCATCGAGGTTGTCGTCGTTACCGTATATCATATAGGCCTGATTGAACTCCATCAGCTTGCAATATACGCTCATCTGCTTTACGATACCGTCGATTTTTTCTTCGATAAAGTCCTCGGAAAGCGTGTTGTATGCAAACTCTACTGAATCCATGAAACCGTCTATAGACATCTTTGTACGGTTCATTTCATCAACCTTGCATTTGTCCACGTTGTTGGTGGAGTAGAAAGCGTCGCGAAGTTCCGGTGATACGTATTCGAAATATGCAATGTATGCTGTGTTCTTCGAGTAAGGAAGTTTAGGATGATCACTCATCAGTTTCCTCATCGCACCGTACATCTTGTATATACGTTCACCGTTCTTTGTGGACTTGAAGTATTCGGCACGGAAAGAATATCTTTCTGCCAAGTCAGGATTGGTAAGCAAGTGCTTGAAAATAGCTAAGCACCACTCTAGATTTTCATTAATCTGTTGCATCTTTTTTAATTTATTTGTCGTTTAACGTAACACGATTCTAGTAATGTTACTCTTTATTTATGCAAAGTTCTAAATGAGGAAAGATTAGGAAAGTCCTAAAATATGCATTTTTTAGAATAACGTTCTTCTTTTTGGTATAAATAATAGAGCAATTTTTAATTTATCGATCGTTTTTGAAATAAGATTCTAGTTTTATTTGACTCCTTAGAATAACTTTCTGAGGAGTTATTTTTTACTCATTCAGTAAGGTTGGTTTCACGCGTGCGCACGCGCGCACGCGCGTTCTTATTTATAAATATAATAATAATATAAGAATAAAATAATTATTATAGTTATATACTACTCTACGAGTAGTGTATAACTTAATATTATTTTAAGATTTTAAATTTAAAGTAAATTTTGAACAAATAACTCAGTCGAGTTTTGATTGACTAAAGTTGTGGCATTCGCCACTTTGACCCTTCGTCGCCTCAGGGTCAAAGCAAGCAACTTTGTTCGTCAATCAACACTCTCCTGTTACTCACATGAATAACTTTCATCTACGTATTTCCTCCCACCCACTGCCACCAACCTGCTCATCCGGTTAAATACTCTATGACAAACGACAATATAACAAATCCACTCTGGTGCACTGAACCTCCAAAACCGGTGATGCAGATACCGAGTTTAAAAACCTACCACGAAAGAATAAGGAAAGCGTCCACTGCATAGAAGTTTATCTTTTCAAAAAGAAGAGAACAGAAAAAATCACACAGGATGTACTGCTCTTCTGCCTGGCAGAATGTTCGGGACCAGTGGCTCAGGGAACATCCAATCGACCAACTCCTGCTTGATACAGAACATAGAGTCGTATCAGCAGAGCACGTCCATCATATCGTGAAGTTTTTTGATTAGCCAACCCCAGAACTCCAGTGGTCGTTAATGCTAGACCCTGATAACCTTATCAGCCTTTCTTCTCAGACTCATACGAACATCCACTACCGTCGTCATAGATTAAGTGATGAGCAGATTAGATACCTCGAGGAAAGGAAGGATGCCCTTTTCGAAAAGTATTTTAAAAACAACATCATCATCAATATCACCAACGATGCCAACGTAGATTACGATGAGGACGGCTTCGTGATTTAGCCGGATATCCCCCCGGGGTCCTCGAGCGAGTGATCAGGCCCTGACCTCGCGCCCTGAAGCCAACTTCACGCACAAACGGCATTTCCTGAGACTATATGCAATTTTTATGCAATTTTTATGCAAATTTTCCACTGTCAAAAATTTTTCCTTCCTAAACCGGGGAAAAATTTTCGAAGGGGGGAGTCAATAAATACTAAAAATCAAACGCAAACACCAAAAGTATGTTAACACAACAAGAACTGAAAAAGTGCGAGAAAGAATGCCGTGCATATATCACAGCAGTAAAAAAATCAATCGAGCAGAAATACGGCGGGAAGGTTCCCGCTGAGTTCGTGGCACAACTCCGCCAACTTGATGATATGTACCTGTGTTACTTGCAATGCAGCCACGAGTTCCGGCAGTCCAACGAAATAATTGTGAAGAAGAGTAACGGCAAAGCGGAGTTTACTCAGGTTAACCAACTCTTCGCTTTGATGCTCCAGATTGCCGACAAGATGGACAAACTGGTGAAAAACTTCGGTATTTCACCGCTGGCCGCGTCAAAAATCAAGGGCTTACCAAGTGGAAGCGACGGGGGAGAAAACTTCTTAGAGAGCCTCTAAATGGCCTTAAATCGAATTCTATGAATAAGTGGACCCAATACGCGGAAGATGTTGTGGCCGGAAAGATAAAATCCGGCCAGTATATTATGTTGTCCTGCCAGCGGTTCCTGAACTGGATGGAACGTGATGATTTGGTTTTTCGTGAGGATATACTGGACAAGATTGATGCAGTGTTCGCCCATATGAAACACTTCGAGGGCCATTTCGCAAACAAGCCTTTTATTCTGCTCCCGTTCCAAAGATGGATAATTGCAAACATATTCGGTTTTTATTACAAAGACGAACCCGAGAAGCGGGTTACTGAGGAAGTAATTTTATTCATCAGCAGGAAGAACGCCAAGACCGCACTTTCCGCAGCCATACTGCTTGCAGACATGATTGTCTCCAAATCGCCGTATTATGCAGGATACCTTGCAGCCAACACCAGAGACCAGTCGAAAATTTGTTACAAATTCATTGCCGGTTATGCACGTTCCCTGGATACAGGCGGAAAGAAGCATTTCCAGTTATATCGGGACAGGGCAATCTATACTTTGACCCATTCTTAGATAGTGGCGGTCAGCCGCGAGGCTTCCACGCTCGACGGACTTAATCCTGATGCCTTCATCGTCGATGAAATGCATGCCGCGAAAAATGACGACATGTACCAAGTGCTCGCGTCGGGCCAAGCATCAAAGTTAAATCCACTCAGAATGATAATATCATCTGGAGGTTATCTGATGGACGGCTTCCCGTTTTACGAACGAGTGTAGAATGCACACCGTATGCTTTCCGGCGAATTGGAACATCCTGATAATAAGTTCTTTGCACTCTTTGAAATGGATACAGACGACAAATGGGACGACCCCGATAACTGGGTAAAAGCCAACCCGTCGTTGGGCGATATTGTCCAGATGCGCTTCCTCTAGGAGCGTTGTCGGGAGGCTATGACCAATATGCCGACTCAGACCGACTTCAAAATCAAAAACCTTGACATTTTCGTAACAGCAAAAAATATCTGGATGCCGCCGGAAATACTAGACCCGGTCATGATGCCTGTCGATCTCCAGCAACTTGAAGGCGAATACTGTTATATGGGAGTGGACCTTTCCGCAGTTAACGACCTGACCTCAGTGGCAGTCTGCTTTCCGCCTAACGATTACCGAGCGTATTATCCGGACAAATACATCTTCTATGCATGGGCTTGGGTGCCGCAGGCTGCACTCGATACTGAGAACGCCCACCTTTATGATACGTGGATAAAATTAGGCATTCTTAAGATGACGAGCGGTAACTCAGTTAACTATCAGGAAATATTAGCTGACGTGATGGAAATAAACAACCACTTCCCGATTTGTAAAATATTTTACGATGAGTGGAATGCCACAACGTGGACTCAGCAGGCAGTGGCAAACTTCGGAGAACACATCCTTCAATCTTTTTCACAAACTTTAGGTTCTTTTAACAGAGGAACTAAGGCACTCGAAGTCCAGGTTCGTAACCAGCAGTGCATCATCCATGCCACTCCGCTTATACGCTGGTGCTTCTCCAACTGCGAGTTGAAGTTTGACTCATACAGTAACTGCAAGCCGGTCAAGGCCGGGGACAATCCTGTAAAGAAAATTGACCCTGTCATCGCCATGATTGAAGCACTGAGTGCTCATCTGTTTGAGCAGTTGTTCAATAACACGGAAGTTGTTAGTTTGGAGTTCTGAGTTTGTTAATAAATACTAAAATAACCAGTAATCAGCTAATGGGATTTTTCAGCAGAAATAAGAAGAAATACATTGAGTTAACGCCGGCCGACTTCAAGCGGGCCAGCGAGGATGCCAATTGTAACTGTGCATCTGCCGAGCCTCTTTCGTTCCAGGCACTGTTAACCCAAGCCTACTCTTACCGCACTCTATCGGCTGTATATGCCTGTATCGAGCTTATATCCAACGCTGTGGCTTCCATGCCTTTACGTGTTGTAAAGGAGGATGAGCACGGCCACCGGGAAGTTGTGAAGCATCACCCGTTACAGCGTATCTTCAAGGACAAGAACATCCAGACATTGTCCATGTACAACATCATCAAGCAGGCTGTAACAGATATGCTTGTTTCCGGTAATGGATATATCCAGATAAAGCGCGGCGAGAGTGGAGTTATAACAAGCCTCAGATGGATTAAGGCAAGTGCAGTATCAGTCCAGTATGATGATAACCGTGATACTTTGTACTACATCATCACCCTGGACAGTTTGTCAAAAAAAGTGAAACCCGAAGAGTTAATCCACATAACCAAGAACTCGCTGAATGGAGTTGTGGGAGTTCCACTCGGCCACTTTGCGAAGGATGTTTTTGACCTGACTAAGACAACGGAAAAGGCAGCGCAGGACTTCTTCAACTCAGGCATGAACGTTAACGGTGTTCTTTCCGCTAAGGTTAACCTGAATCAGAAGGCAATGGACGAAATAACGGCCAAGTGGCGTGCATCAGCCAAGAGCGATAAACTTCGCTTCCTGCCGCTCGGAGTCGATTACCAGCAAGTGGGTGTTGATGCAAAATCCAGCCAGATGCTTGAAAGCCGTACATATAATACGCAGGAAGTTGCCCGTTTCTTCGGAGTTCCCGTCCAGTTGATTCAGAGCGGCGAGAAGTTAACGTATAACAACCTTGAGCAGCTGAACCTGTTGTTCTTCCAGCATACCCTGATGCCTTATATCCGTGTAATTGAAAGCGAGTTCACTCGCAAACTCTTCTTCGATGATGACGAGCTAATCGTAGACATGGACGAAGATGAGTTTCTGCTCAGAACTGATAAGGCTTCTACCGCTTCTTACTTATCGACGCTTGTCGGCGGCGGTATTATGACTGTTAACGAAGCACGTAAGGAACTGGGTCTCAGCGAGGTAGAAGCAGGAGACGAACTGCATCTTGCATTCAGTGATGCATCGAAGGCTAAGATTGGCAGCGAAGAAGAAAATATACCAAATGAATAAACATGAACAAAATATACAGAAATGTCGAGAAAATAGAAAGTGATGGACGACTTATCAGAGGGCTGGCAGTGGTTACCGGAAGTTGGTCAAAGGATCTCGGAGGCTTCCGTGAGCTCATTTTGCCGGAAGCAGTCACAGACGACCTCATCCAGCGAAGCGATGTAATGCTCTGCCTTGACCACGACCCATCCAAAGTGATGGCTCGATCAAGGTTCGGTAAAGGCTCGCTTCGGCTGTCGGTTACTCCACGTGGTCTCGAGTTCGAGACCGAAGCACCAGCCACCACCGTCGGCCGCGATACTGTGGAACTTCTGAAGCGCGGAGACTACTCGCAGTGCTCATTCTGTTTCACTCTGCCGAAGGAGGGTGCAGAACGTTGGTATCACAACGAAGAGGGTCAGTTATGCCGCGAAATAAGTGCATTTGACCGCCTGTGGGACGTAAGCATCGTTTATGACCCCGCTTATGATGCCACAACTGCTGATGTGCGCTCTAAGCAAGTGCTGGACGCCATGAGCAAATTGGCCGTTTATGAAAAAGAAATAAATAGCATATATGTCTGATATTCGTACAAAAGCAATCGGCATTAAACGCTTTCTCCTGGATATGATTCAGGACGCTCTTAACAAGTGCCGCGAGGTTACGGAAGAGGAGCAGAAGCTGTTTGACGAGCAGAAGAATGAACTTCTCGCTCTGTCTGAGCAGATTAAGGCTACCGACGACAAACTCGAGGAAATCGAGAACGAACTTCCCGATATTGAAGAGAAGGCTGAAGACAAGCCCGATGAGAAGCCGGAAGCACCGGCCGAAGACGCTCCCGCGGAAGATGCCCCGGCACCCGAAGAGGCTCCCGCAAACGAGCCACCTGCCGAGGAAGAGAAGCCCGCTGAGGAGCCTTCCGAAGAGCAGACCGACCCCGAAGACGACCCTGAGAAAAAATCTGACAGTGAAGATGAAAAACAGGACGAGACTCCGGAAATAAATAATGATGATGAAAAACCAGAAGAAGAGCCGAAGCCTGAACAGGAAGAGCCTTCTGATGATGATAAAAAAGAAAAAGAAAAGAAATCAGCTAATATTAGTATGACAAACAATTTTTCACTTTTGAAGGCTGTTCGTGCAGCCGCTTTCGGCGAAGAGCAGGACGCTCTTACTTCTGCCGTACTTGAGGAAGGTGTTAAAGACTTCCGTAATGCCGGTATCAAGGTCGGCAAGGGTGCTATCACTCTGCCTAACGAGACCCGCACCGTTACTATCACAAATGAGCACGATGAGGTCGTTAAGGAAACTTGGGAGCCTCTGTTGCTTCCTCTGTTCAAGAACAAGGTTCTTGGTAAGTGTCATAAACTTTCTGGTCTGAGCGGTGACGTTCGTATCCCCAGCATCAGTGCACTCGACTGCGCTTGGGAGGGTGAAATTACCAAGAACCAGGAGACTACGACTTCGTTCGACCACGATACTATGAGTCCTCATCGTATTTCTGCGACTATCTATTTGTCAAAGCAGTTCCTGATGCAGGATTCGCTGAACTCTGAGCAGACAATCCGCAATCTGTTGATTGAAGCTCTGGAGCAGAAGCTCGAGGCTACTTATCTGTCAAAGAACGCTGCTGCTGGCAAGGTGCCCGGTGGTATCTTCAACGGCAAGACCGCAAAGAAGGTAACCAATTTTGCACAGCTCTGTGAGTTCGAGGCTGAGGCTGTTGAGAACTGCTATAATCTTGACAAAATGGAGTACGTTCTGGACCCCAAGTCTTGGGCAAATATCCGTGGAACGTTCGTTTATGGAGGCAAGAATAGCCGTATGGTAATGGAAGGCAGCGAGATTGACGGCCGTCCTTACAGCATCACTCAGAACATGGGTGCCAAGGAGTTCGCTTTGATTAATTTTGACGATCTGTACTTCGGTCAGTGGGGTGGCACAGAGATTACCGTTGACGGTACATCTGTAGAAATGGCCCGCACTGCACAGGTTGCCATCACTCTGAATGCATGGTTTGACCTGCTCGTAGTTCGCGACGAAGCCGTTCAGCTCGCCACTGTTGATGCAAGTGCACAGACCATCGATTCTAGCACTGGTCAGTGATAAAAAACTAAACAAGCGGGAGGCTTGAAATGCTTCCCGTTTGTTAAATTATTTCTATTCGTAATATTATGACAGCATACATCGATTTGGATTTAATCAAGGATCATTTAAACATCGACCAAGAGTTTAAGGAACAGGACTTGTATCTGCTCCAGTTGGCTGACGCTGCCGTAAAGATTATTGAAAAGAAAATCGACCAGCCGCTGGACCCGTTCATCGAGGACGGCGAACTCGAAGCACCGCTTCTGCAGGCTGCTCTTCTGTTAATCGGAACTTGGTACGTACAACGTGAGACAATCACGTTCGGTAATGCCATGCCGGTTCCGCATACATTGGACTACTTGCTACAGCCGTATATCTGTTACTATACTAAGCACTGTGATTGCCAATGAAAGCAGGACTCTTTAATCGCAAATGCACAGTCCTTCGCGCCACTATAGAAGAGGGCGATTACAAGGATAAGGAGGTGTGGTCAGAAGTTTATCACACCAAGTGCAATTTTGCCCAAGTTTCTGGAACTAGGAACGAAGAGAACAGCGAGTTTTTCTATGCAATAAATGCCACTGTAACACTGCGGTTCTATGTACCTGTGGAAGAGACAGACCACTTGCTCATCGACGGCTCAGAATGGCGCATTCTGAACATCAACCGCCAGGCGGAGACATCACGAAACCATTTGACTTTGATAGTCGAAAAGATTAACAAGTAATATGGCTAAGATACAGTTTTTCGCCAAGGCAGGCAAGCAGACAGTCGTATATGAGTCGAGCAGCGATATACCAGATAATTATCTGGAAATGATATATTTCGGCTGGCAGTTCGAGAAATGGCAAGTCCGTGCAATTCGCTCAGTCGAGAAGGAACTGAAGCGTGAGGTAAGCGATGATATTAAATCTGAGTGGCCTGCCGCCTTCAGAACGTCAAAATCGGGTTGGGCAGACAAGATGATTGAAGGCTTGCGTATTTCCAAGCGTATCGGCAAGCGAGGCGATGTTGTTTACGGCAAGGTGCATGTAATGGGTGTTCGCCAGCGTGGTAAATCGACCAACAAGGGAGACAAGAGCGGTTCTTTCCGCTTACGCTTCTTTGAGGGCGGTGCAAAGCGCAAGAAGCACGGCAAAATCGACCCGCACCTGTGGCTGAACAGACGGGCAAAATCTTTCGATATTACCGGAAGAATAAAGCTCTATCTTAATACGTATATGAAGGAGAAAGGACTCATCAGTTAAACTATGTTAAATGCAATACATATCAACAAATATATCAAGAAGTGGCTCCAGGGCTGCGACAAGATAACAGCGGTCGTTCCTAAGAAGAACATCGCTCCGCTGATTCTGAATCCTACCAACTTTCCTATCATTACGTTTGCGCACGGTGCAATCGAGCCCGATTACTCTATGCTGCCCGACGGCAGAAGTTTCGATAACGTGGAGGTATCTATCGTTGTCGTTTCTGATGATTACGAGCAGTCGATAAATATAATGAGCGACGTAAGGGAGTTGTTTGAATTTTGCTCCTATAAGGACGAGCAAATATCCATTCCACTCATCAGCGTTGATTCAATAACGGAGGACTTCCAAGACAATGCATACATCCAGGAGATGATACTGAAGTTTGAGGTTGAGACTCTAAAAAATAACGAAAATTAACATTTTTTATTTTTAATTATGGCTAACTATATTAAAGGTAATCTTATCAATTTATTTTACGCCACTCTGGATACTTCAAACAACGTTGAGTGGAAGTATTTCGGCTACACACAGAACACCGGTTTAAGTCAGACCGCTAGTTCTAACTCTATCAGCTCAAAGGACCACGCACTCCATCCCGACAAGGAAATTACTGAAATTAGCGGACAATTTACCAACACTTGTTACGTTACTACTGAAAATATCGACGTTGCAATTGATATGTCAAATAAAGCTAAGGACGTAACTTATGCTTTCGCTGTCGTGAAGGATCTTTCCGGTACTTCTGCTGCTGATGGTTTGCGCCCTGTTACCAACTACGGTACAACCGAAAAGTGGGAAATCGGCGATTATGTACAGTATGCCAACGGCAAGCTGACTTCGCTGAACATCACAGCCAACACAGGTGAGGTCGCTTCTATCGATATTACTATCGACCTGACTTCTGCTCTGTCAAAGACTGCTCCTACCGGTGATAACCTTAAGAAGTACGTTGCAACAGTTTAATATACGAATTGTGTTCTTCCATACTTTGAGACCTGCCAATCGGCGGGTCTCTTTGTTTAATAAATATTAGGTAAAAATAAAACAGTTTAACAAACATGAACATCAACATCAACAACAGAGACGTGGAGATGCAGTTCCACTTTGCAACAGAGCTGCTCTATGAGCAGATTCAGGAAAAGACTTTTACAGGTCAGACGACAACTGACTGGATTATCTACTTCTTCTGCACGGTCATATCGTGCACTGAGGACGGGTTTATTGCCTATCCTGACTTCCTGAAGTGGCTGGATGAGCACCCGACAGAGTTCTACTCGTTTATCGAGTGGTACAGCGATTACGTAACAAAGGTGGCTGAGCTGAGACAGGCCACAAAAAAAGAGGTTCCCACGGAAGCCAAGAAGAGCAAGGTGAAAAAACTGAAGTAAGCGATACCCCGTATTTCACTTACTACTTCAGAGCCTTCTGCTTCGAGTTCCACGTGGTGGATGTAGAATATTTCCTGTGGAAGATGCGCTTGAGCGAAATAGAAATGATAGCTGACAACTTGAAGTTCACGAACAGGCCGCTTTGGGAGACTGCGAGACTCATTTCACTTTTCACAGTGGCTCCGCACATGAAGAAGGCTCCTAAACTGAAGGAACTCTTCCCGCTTCCGTGGGATGAAGAAGGACAGAAAGCGGAACTCGAGGAAATGGCAAGATACGCAAAGGATATGCAGGCCATTTCTAAGATGCTTTCCGCTAAAATGAACCAGAACAGTAACAATGAAAATAATATACAAAAATAACGAGCTGAATCTTGAAATAACTATCCGGACAATGCTCATTTTCCAGCAAATTGCCAAGTCTGACGACTTCAATCCGCTCGATGTGAGCCATGTTATACTGCTTTTCTATGCAGCGGTAACACAGGCGATGGGTGAGCAGCCCGATTACAGCGAATTTTTCGAGTATATCGCTGAAAATCAGCCTGTTCTGGTGCAGTTTATCAAGTTTTTGGCCAATAAAAAGGATAATTTAACTTAATTATGGCCGCAAGATTAGTACAGGAAATGAGCTTGGATGCATCTGGAGTAAAACAGGGTGCACAGCAAGGCTCACAAGCGATAAAATCAATGGCGAAGACGGGCGACGAGGCCGCTTCGTCAGTAGAACAGTTCGAACAGAAGATGGCTTCTGCCATTGCATCGACTGGTAACTATAAGAAAGCACTTCGGGAGGCTACTGCCGAGGTGCAAAATCTTACTCTGGCTTATGCTCAGTTGTCAAATGAGGATAAGAACTCAGATTTTGGCCGTGCACTCGCACAGCGACTCGAGGAAGCGAAAGTCAAGGCTGCTGAATTAAAGGATGCCATCGGCGATACCAATAGGGATATTGCAAACCTGGCGAGTGATACGACTTCTCTGGACGGCTTTGTATCTGGTTTACAGGCAGTTCGAGACGGCACTGCTGCATGGATTGCAATGACCGGCATGAACGAAAAGGAGCAGAAGAAACTGGAAGCAGTTGTGAAGCAGGTATCACAGTCGATTTTGACCATGAATGCTGTTATTTCTCTTTATAATGCCGTTCAGAAAGGTTCAGCACTTTATACGCTGGCATCTACTGTGGCTCTGAAAGCAAAGAGTTTAGCATTCTATGCTGCATGTATCGCAACTAAGACGTTTACAGTATCTGAAGTAGCAGCGACAGTAGCAACAAGAGCATTGGCAGTAGCAGTTAATATGCTTCCGTTTGTCGGTCTCATCACAGCCATTACTGGAGCAATCGCAGCTCTTACTTGGTGGATTACATCTACTGAAGATGAGAACGAGGCACTTGCAAAGCAGCAAGAAGAGCTGAAAAAGACTCAGGAAGCTGCGAAAAGATATTACGAAAGCGTAGGACAGAAAGCGGCTTCTCTGCGTATGCAGTATATAAAACTCAGGGATGAGTGGAACAAACTGAAGTCAGCAAAAGAGAAGCAGAAGTTCTTGGAAGATAATGCATCAGCATTCAAGCAGTTGGGCCTGAATGTTAAAAACGTTGTCGATGCTGAGAACGTATTTGTGCGGAACACCAACCAGGTAGTGGCGGCATTACAACTCCGCGCCCGTGCCATGGCACTGGAGCAGAAGATGATGTCTGCATATGATAAGTATTATACTAAGGACGAAGAGTTATCAACGTATAAGCGAAAAGTCTGGAAGAAGGGCGACGAAGTCGATAACCAGACTATGGCTAAAGCAGGACTTAAGTATAACAACTTATCGTGGGGCGGTACGACAACTATCACTACTCAGAAGCAGATTGATGCTCTGAACAAATACGAGTTCGATAAAGCAAAGAAACTTAATCAGGATAAGCGAACGCTTAATAAGAAGGAGCTCGACGACGAACTTGCTTATGTAACTAAGCAAATGAACCAAGTCGTTAACGCACAGAAGCGGCTTAATCTTGGCTCTTTGATTACCACCGGTACAGGTGAAGGCTCTGGTCCTGCCAAAACCACCGGCGGAAAGACCACTTCCAAAACAACCAAGAAAGAAGCACCGGTCAAAGGCTCGATACCTGATTTGGAGGAACAGCGCAAGAAACTGGAAGAGTCGATACGCAGTGAAACTTATAAAAAGACCGGAAAGACAATCGATGAAGTCCGTAAGGAAATTTCAGATCTGACAGTTGAAATAACAACGAAGCAGCTGGAGTTCAGAATGGACGTTGACCCGGCTAAACTGGAACTTCACGAACTCGAGTAGGTATATGAAAAAACATATGCCCGCATTCGCTCTGCTTCAGAGAAAGACCCGGTAAAAATTGCTTACGACGAACAGGCTCTGCGCAAACTGAATCAGCTCATCGTTGATAAAAAATACAAACTATACATGGATACGCAGCCGGCTGAGGACTCGCTCGAAGCTCTATATAAGAAGAAGGACGAACTTCTGAACCGTATCGCCGTACCTGACGTCGAGACCGGCCAGTTTAAGGAAATGACTCAGGCATATCAGCAGTTGGTTGATAGAATAGCTCAGAAAAAACTGGAAATACATGCAGATACTTCCGATGCAGCCGACTCTATCGATGCACTTCAGAGTGCCATTCTTGGACTCGTGGTACAGCGGTACAACTTGCAGATTAACGCAAATACAGACGAAGCCCGCAAGGAAATAGCCGACCTTTCTGTTACGATACAGGAAATGCAGGCTGAACTTCTGAAGAAGCAGGCTCAAAACGGTGTTCAACCGACTTCTTCAGGCCCGGCAATGCCTTCGCTTGCAGCAATGCAGCAGCGCAAGTCTGCACTTGAAGAAGGCCTGAGACTTTCTGTTGATATTTCCGATGAGGACTTAGTCCACGTAAAGGCTGAAATAGAGAAACTGAAGAAAGATATTGAGTCCAGGGAAATAGAACTTGGACTCAAGGAGGACCCGCTCAAAAAGGCACAGCAAGCCGCTACGAAGCGAGTTGCACAGGCTGAGCAGAACATGCAAGGCGGAGGTCAAAGTTCCTTCCAGAAGGCCATATCATCAACTGAGAAGCCACCGACAGCAAAGGACTATGAGTCGCAGTTGTCTGCAATCCAGAAAAAGATGGATATGAACGACCAGTACCTGAAGATTCTGGAAGATGAAAAAGCCAAACTTGAGGAACTCGGTGATACCGGCTCATCTGCCTACGAGGATATAAAGCAGAAGATCAACGAGACAACTGCTGCACAGGAAGAGTTAGGCCGTGCTGCTCAGAAGAATGCAAAGAACGACAAGCGTGATAAGAAACGTGCAAAGAACTGGGAGGATGCCACTGATGCACTTTCAGACTTCGGTTCTGCACTCGGTGATATAGGAAAAAGTTCTGACACTCCAGAACTCGAAGTAGCCGGTATAATTGCTCAGTCGCTTGCCAATCTTGCACTATCTGCATCAAAGGCAATCGCAGAGGCAAGTTCTATGGGTCCTTGGGCCTGGGTAGCATTCGGTGCACTCGCAATGGCGCAGTTGGCCAGTATGGTGGCACAGGTCCACTCACTTACGGGCTTTGCCTCGGGTGGTATTGTAGGCGGTAACTCGTATAGTGGTGATAGACAGTTAGTTAGGGTTAATTCCGGCGAAATGATTCTTACGGGTCAGCAGCAGGCAAATCTGTTTAACTTACTGAATTCCAGCCTGTTACCAGGCACAAGCGGCGTCGGTGGTGACGTGCACTTCGTTCTACGCGGAACAGATCTGTACGGAAGCCTTCGTAACTTAGGCAAACAGAAGAGCAAACTAGGAAAAGATATAGGTATTCATTGATATGCTGTATAGTGGAAGTTTTAAGACATTTTCAGATGAGGATGTAACGATATACATCCTCACTGATAACGATTCATCGACCACAACTTCGATGAACAACGAAAGTGATGATATAAAGTTTGCGGGAGACCCGTGCACGGTCGAATATTCACTCGGCCAGACCTTTGATGTTCTGGTGATGAAGTCGTGCACGATTAACCTGATCGTCAAACATTATCTAGGAGACTCGCTGTTCGCAAACAACAGCCGCTCTATCATCGTTAACGTATGGAAAGAGGATGAGTGCGTATTTGCCGGCTTCCTCGAGCCCGATGTATATAGTCAGCCATATAACCGGAAATGGGACCAGTTAACACTGACAGCAAACGATGCAGTATCTACTCTTCAGTATCATCTGTACGGAAATATCGAGCGGGAAAGCGAATATGCAGCATTGAAGCAGACCGCAGACTCAACCACATTTAAAACTATACTTTCTTCCATTTTTAGTTCTCTTCCGAACCTCGACCTTAAACACGGCCGGGGCTCGGTTTTATACTATGACGGGTCCGTTCGTCTGGACTCTTCAGCAGCAGTGGACTCTATCTTCAATGTAAGTATTTTTGACAGTCTTTTTATGGGAGATGAGTTCGACGACCTGAAGCATCACGATGAAGTGATGGAAATAATACTGATGTATTTCAATCTGCATTTCCGTCAGGAGGGAACACATTTCTACATATGGCACTGGGCCAATATACAGAACCGGAACACGATTAACTGGTATCCTATCATGGCTGGTGCAGATGTTTATAGAGTCGTACAGGATGATTCTACCACAGACGGCTCGGGCAATGAGCGTCAGGTGCTGATAACTCTGGACGGTGATGAAAAGATACCCGGAAATACGCTGCCGAAGCAGCTCAGCGACATCGTCGTTTATGAGAACGGCGAATACCGCAGATATTACGTATGGGTGCTGCCGAACGGGAGCACCAAGAACTCCACCGACTATATCGTTGTCGATATGTCCGGAGACTTGGTATATGTTTATATCCCGAGCCGCGATATGTACAGCGTGCTGATACAGTCGCCGGCCGGAGACTATGATACTGTTTATATAAAGGAGCCACCCGCAGAGGCATATACTGGAGGGACTTTCAATAAGCCGTACTTCCGCCCGAAGGGTGATGAATTTATAATCGCAGAACGTTAAAAACCGATAAATACTCTATGCAACAGGTTACTATTTCTACAATGCCCGTTTTCCGCGAAAAACTCGTACATACGGGCTCTCTGGAGGACAGAGCAGGTAATAAACTGGAGACTCGCTTGGCTGAGCCTACAGTTATCACAGTCGATGATGAGCAGATTACCGTACAGTTCGTGCAGGTAATCACTCCTGACGGCAATGCACAGACCACAGAGTATTATATGCTCTTTGACGAAGCCACCCACGAACTTCCGCTTAAAATCGGCGAGAAGTTCTATAACGTTACGTGGATTGGCGAGCAATATACGCTCGGTGATGAAATAACCGACTCGACTCCGACTGACTACCTCAAGATGAGCGATACCGCTCTTTATCACGAGGGGAACTGGTACCAGGGTCTTATACTTGTTACCGGAGGCGAAGAGACAGTCGCCACCCGTGGTAATATCTATACGCTGAAGGACCGCCTGAACGTGCGATATGCACCTTATGTAGATGGGGAGCCGGCACTCGTTTCCGATGAGCCCGGAGCCACCCAATATACCCGTTTCCTCAGCGAACTTGTGCTCTACAGCCGCGAGCATGAATGCACTGCCACAGTGCAGATGCCGCTTGCTGAACTGAGCAGGGTAACACTCAAGGTCAACGCTGACGGAGCCGTAACGACTCCCGAAATCGCTTCTGACAGCCATTTTTACAAGTACAGTTACTACCCGACCAACTATCAGTCGATTTTACCGGAAGATGAGCTTGACGGAGCCACTCTTCTGGACGGTCTCGCTGTTTCCGGCAAATTCAAAATCGGCTCAGTGCTGAACGTAGATGAGTTTACCGTATATTTCAGTAACAGACTTTCCGAGGACTATATCATCATCACACTGATGTACGGCACCACGAAAGTCGGTCTGCTTTCCGGTAAGTTCAATGAGCCTGTTGTTTATCCTACAAACATAAAACTCGCCGGCTACATCTTCAAGGGCTACGAGGCTGAGAAGCCTACGCACTTCCTGACCGACTGCGTCGTGCAGTGCATCTTTGAGAAGGATGAAAGCGGAGGCGGTGATGAGCCTGAGCCTGAAACGGGAACACTCTACAAACTCTATTGGGTTGTAGAGTCTGTACAGGTCAAACTCGACCAGCTGCTGGCCGGAACAACTATAACTCCACCCACGGCAGATGACTTCACTCCGGAAGAAAGAGAAGGATATACTTTCGCCTGGGGTTATTATCCGGAAACAATGCCTGCATCCAATCTTATCGTTAACGGTGTTTATGCCAAGGACAGCGATTTGGACGGAGAAGGCAAACTGACTGTAACATATAAGCTGAAAATCTTTAACACTGACCTCACGACTTCTGAAGAGACTTATCAGACAGTCAAGGTGCTCCCCGGACAGTTCAGTCCTATCGCTGCACCCGCAGAGCGTCAGGGTTATGAGTGGCAGGGCTGGCAGAATGTTCCGCCTACTATTTCCGAGAACATCACTATCTGGGGCTGGTTCTATCAGACCGGCTTCGTTCCCGACGATCCTGAAAATCCAGATAAAAAGCAGTTCAATGCAATCTGGAAGTTCGTTTACCCGCCCACGATAAACTATACGCTTGCTACTCAGACTTACAACTATGGCGATACTATAACTCCACCTTCAGTATCACTCGAAGGATGGGTGTTCGACTCTTGGGACGAGTTTCCGGAGACAATGCCCGCCCACGATATTGAAATAGGCTCAAGCTGGCACAGATACGGAACGCACGACAAGTCATATGAAATAAAATATGAGTTGACTACCTATAACCCCGGTCAGGCCGGAGTAAAGGAAACATATTATACGGAAATGGTTCCCTGGGGCGAGACTCATACCCGTATCGCTGCACCGACCCACCCGACTCTTCTCTTTGACGGCTGGTATATGTGGAACGCAGTCGGCAAAGTGCTGGTTCCTGAGTCGTTTGTCGTAACAGATGATACGCTCATCTGGGGTAAGTTGTGGGACGATGATACAGCAGAGGATATTGCCGGCTACCGCAAGATACATTTCCAGTATCGTTTGTACCCCGGTCATATACCGGCTTGGTTCCACTATTGCTACCGGCACTTCAAGCCGGGCGATACGATTACTTTGCCGCCCGACCCGACAACCAGTGCACGGCCTTTCCATCACGACCACTGGGAAGGACTTCCTCAGGATATGATAATGCCCGATGAGGACCTTGAGGTTTATTCTACCTTTGTGCGTGATGCAGAAGCGGTAAAAATCATTTACAGAACGAAGATTCATGGCGACATAACTTCAGATGCTTGGACAACTGTCCGTGAAGATGATGTTTATGCCGGCTCTACATATACTATACCCACCGACTATACCCCACAGCTCGAGGGCTACGTGTTCGGCGAGTGGAAGACTGAGACTTTCTGGACTGAGTCGGGCTTCAAGGCTTATACAGCCGGCACTGAGTTCACGGTACCTTACAGCGATGTAATCGTGGACGGCGAGTTCTATGATGCCAACGGCACCGACAGGATACCCGGCCGCTACTTCGTGCATTATCAGTATCGTTTGTACAGCGGTCATATACCGCCCTGGTTCAGCATAGGTTATCAATGGTACAAAGAGGGAGATACTATAACTCCTTGGCAGAACCCGCCGGTTAACCCGATGCGCCCGAACTATGCCCACGACCACTGGGAAGGACTTCCCGACCCGCTGGTGATGCCGGCCAACGACATCGAAGTTTATTCTACATATGTTTATGTTCCGCCTACTCATCAGGTGATTTATAAGTCCACTATCTTGGGTGATATTACCGACAAGACAGCGAACATCGACTATACTGATACTGCCGGAGCAGGAACAACCGTAACTATACGCACCGACCGCCCGACCCGCCAGGGTTACGTGTTCGGCGAGTGGTATTATAGTGATTTGCATGGCCGTCATACAAGCGGCCAGACTTTCACTATGCCCGACCAGGACGTTACTATCTACGGCCATTTCTACGATGAGGACAGCAGCGAGAACATACCCGGCATGTACAAAATAACATATCGGTATAAACTCTATAACGGTCATATACCAGAGTGGTTCTTGCATTGTTATCAGCATTATCACGAAGGTGATACTATCGTATTACCTACAGCACCGGTATCTACAGCACGACCTCAGTATGTACACGACCACTGGGAGGGACTTCCGCAAGATATGAAGATGCCGAATCACGATTTGACAGCATCATCAACTTTCGTTTATCAGAACGGAACTTATACAGTTACGTATAAATCAAAAGTTCGCGGAGACCTGACTTCACAGACAGAAGTTGTCGAATATACTGATACTGTTACTGAAGGTTCTACTTATACTGTGCGCACGACAGTTCCTACAAGAACAGGATATATCTTTGGCGAATGGAGCATACCCATTTGGACCCCGCCTTCTTATGTAGAATATAAGAGCGGGCAGTCTTTCACTATGCCCGGAGATAACCTCACAGCAACTGGTTATTTCTATCAGGATGATACTGATTCAGTGATACCCGGTATGTACCGTATCAATTATCGATACAAATATTATCAGGGTCATATACCAGAGTGGTTCCACTATATGTACCAGCACTATAACGCTGGAGACACTATAGTTCCTCCTGCTGGTCCAGATTCATTCAGACAATATGCTCATGATCATTGGGACGGTCTGCCACAAGATATGATAATGCCGAACCACGATTTGACTGTATCATCTACTTATGTTTATGTTGGAAATACTATTACAATTAAGTATATTACAAAACTGTATAATGATATAACAACTAAGACAGAAGTAGTAGAATATACTGATACAGCAGTAGAAGGTTCTACTTATACAGTTCGCACAAACGTGCCGACCAGAACTGGATACATCTTTGGAAAATGGGAAGTATCGTTATTCAGACCGCCGTATTATAACACTTATTATGGTGGTGATTCGTTTGTTGTTCCTGGAGAAGATTTAATCGTTCGTGGTTATTTCTATCTGGACGACGATGATTCACAGATACCGGGAAAGTATATCGTACATTATAAATACCGGCTTTATGTTGGCCATATACCGGCTTGGTTCCATTATACTTATCAGCATTATAACGCTGGCGATACTATCGTATTACCAGCGGCTCCTCAGTCTGTTAATCGTCCTCAGTATGTACATGATCATTGGGACGGACTGCCACAGGATATGATAATGCCGAACCACGATATAGAAGTAACTTCTACTTTTGTATATGCACCAGACGGTAAAACGATTTTATATCGTTCAATGAACGAAGGTGATATAACCGGAGACTCATATAGAACAGAGTTTACTGATAGAGCTGCACCCGGTTCTACATATACGATTCGTCGTGATATTCCGACAAAGAGTGGATATATTTTTGGACAATGGTATTATGATGATTTAACCGGTCGTCATACGAGCGGCGACAGTATTACTGTACCAGACCAAGATATTATAATATATGGAACTTTCTATAAAGATGATGGTTCTACTCCTATTCCCGGTTATCATCAGGTTGAATTTATATGGAGAAGAGCCGGACAAACCGAATATTATATCGGTCATACTTTCGCTCACTTCCACACAGGTGATACTATAACGTATCCTGCTAATCCAGCAGATTTTGTTCAGCAGGGAGTTACTTATCGCCACGTTGAATGGAGCAATGCACCAGCAGACGGAAAGATGCCAGATAATGATTTGGTTATAACTTCGTGGATGCAGCCAGTTAAAGATACTTATACTGCAAGATATTACGCTGCTTGGAACAATTCTTCAGACGGCATAGGAACTCAGTTGTTTAGAACAGTTGATAACATTCAAGAAGGTTCCAATATGACTTTGTTGGCAGCTATGCCGGCAAAGACAGGTTATTTGTCTCCGGGTTGGACAAGAGTTACTTATCCTAATTATAATGGAAACGGGATACCGTTTAGTTACTCGCTTGACCCAGGAACAACTACCATCAACATTATGAAAACTGTAGGCGGCATTATCGAAATATATTCAGATTTGATTTTGGATAATACTTCTGATAATATACCCGGTTATCGTAGAGTTGAATTTATCTGGAAGCGAGAAGATGATACTTCCGGTTATATCGGTCATATGTATAAACATTTCGTGCCGAACTCTACTATAGTTTTTCCGTCAGACCCGGCTGACTATGTATATAATGGATATACATATCGTCATGTTGAATGGAGTAATGTACCTAGCGGTAGAGTGATGCCAGATGATGACATTGTAATAACGTCAAATATGGCTAAACAGCATCCTAGTTACAAAGCATATTATATTGCTCGTTGGGATAATGATGTTGACGGCCAGGGCACTAGATTGTGCGGTACATATTGGGCAACAGAAGGCAGCAATTATACTATAAGGACTGATGAGCCTGTAAAAGAAAATTACGTGTTCACTCAGTGGGAGTTCTCATATTTCAATGGATATGAGTTTGCTACTTATGTATCTGGAGACACTTTCGTTGTTCCTTTTACTACAACTGGCGCAATTAATATATACGGTGATTTTATTCTTGATAATCAGAATATCAATATCCCCGGATATAAGAAAGTAACGTTTATCTGGGGTCCAGAAGATAACCCATCTGAAGAGTTCGGTCGGAAATACGCTCATTTCCGTCCAGGTCGAGACATAGTGGCTCCAATCATTACCAATATTGAAGAAAGCGAAACGGTATATTATCAGCATAAGGCTTGGAGCAATATGCCGGAGTTTGGTGTTATGCCGAACGAAGATATTGTCATCACTTCTTATATGATTAAGCACCTGCGAAAATATATTACAGTTACTTATATCGTTACCACTTATAATGAATCAGAAGAAGTAGAAAAGACAGAAACTTTCACTTTCCGCGAAATATCTGGACTTGCTGCTGTGTTCTATGTTGTTGATGCACCAGAAGGATATTATTTCGATGAGTGGGATACTACTATAGAAGTATGGCCAGAAGAAGATATTACTATAAACGGAAGTATCAAATACGGCATTCCTCCGAAGGATAGACTGTATAACCTCAGATACCTCGTTAACGGTGAAGTTTGGCGCACTCAGCAATATAAGTATGGAGAAGGCATTCTGTGGCCTAATATGACTCCAGATGTATATCGTTATGCATTTAACGGTTGGAGCGTCAGACCGGGAACTCGTATGCCGATGCACGACCTCGATACAAATGCCATTCTGGTATATCAGGACTTGGTTGTTACTTATTATACTGTATCTACTGATTCAGAAAGTTATGCTCAGCAGTTCTATTATAACACGGAGCCATTAAAGTTCCCGAAAGACAATCCATCTTTCGAAGCAATGACTTTTGCTCGTTGGAACGACCAGAACGGAGACCCGGTAGAAGAAGGAACAGAAGTAACCGAAAATCTTGTTTTGGTGGCTGAGTTTATTGATATACCTTCTATTACATTCTATCATCCGAACGCTAATCCTGTTAATAAAGTGTTGACAGAATATTATTCGCCAGATATTGCTTCTAGAAGTGTTACTATTTCTGGTATGTTATCAAATAGAGAAGGATATGCTGTATCAAGGTATCAGGTTAAAAAACCAACAGAGAGTTGGGACTAGACTCCCGGTTCAACAATTAATTTAGAAACATCAAAAAAACAGTATTCAGTAACACCATTTTGGTGGAACGAAAGAGAGTTCTATGAGTATTATTATGATGGTCAGGATAATATAGATAATCACTGGTTACGATATGTAATTAATGATAATGAGCCTGTTGGAAATGTTGGATATCATTATTATAATCGCACACTTCCGGGGGATTACGTTAGATGTTGGCTTAACTTTGATACTTGTATAGAAACAGTTAACGATACTACAGGAAAAAGAGACTTCATTGATTTTTGGCCAGATTTAGATATAATTTCTGATTCTGCAAAAGTTAAAGGAAATACTAATTATATAAATTTAATATGGCAGTATAAAGATCCAAAATCTATCCAGGGAAATATAGTATTTGACTCTGTCGGTTACAAAGATGTTCTTCTTCGTTATGGATGGGGCAGCGGTTCTAATATTACTTATAAACAGGCCGCGACAAACTACGGTGATAGTGATAAAATGAAACCGGTGTTCATCAATTATGATTCAAGAAACCAAGAAGTTCCAGTATATGGAAACTTCGATGAGTTCCAGTATTTCATATATATGACCGAAATAGCAAGAGAAGCCTTCTCTAAATGCAATATATCACAGATAACTATACCGCCAGGCATTCAAAAGATTGGACAAGCTGCATTCTATGGAAAGGGTGTTAACCTTATTAAGTTAATATTCTTCCCCGGCGAAGGAGTGCTTGAAATAGGTTCTTATGCTTTCAGTAACGCATTTAAGATTCCAGCTAGAGCATCTGGACTTGTAAAACTTCCTTCAAGAACAACCAAAATAGGAGACTACGCTTTCTCTGACAATATGTTTACAAAGCAGTTTGTGCTCCCTGCAAATGTTAATTATATCGGTCAGAATGTGTTCGATAACTGTCCTAATCTTGAATCCATAAAATTCAAGGGAACTGGGCCGCTCACTGTACAAAGTAACAGTTTTGATGGACTGAGTGATAGTGTTGTGTTCTATGTGGATGCTGCATCGAACTATAAAGATATTTTACAGAATGTATGTGGTATCGCTTCTGAACGTATTATTGAATTTGGTGATAATTTAGGAAGTCGTCGTTATAAAATAATGACTCTTATTATTGATGATATACATTTGGGTCACGACCAATCTGTACATTGCATACACGAAGATGTTGTTCCCAATTCAATAATTAAGACTAGAGCACCATTCGATGGAAAGACGTACGGTATGACATATGTTGGATATACTGTATATCCTTCTGCTGATGTTTCTGTATCAAAGCTAGGAGACAATTGGTTTATTACAGTCGGAGATATTGATTTAAAGTATAGAAATACTATATTGATTCGTTTTAATTACGAAGTTGATGAAACATTAAAGAATTTGACATATAACGTGATTGATGAAAATGGAAACAATTCAATACATTGCGTTTATTATATCAAAGCCGGAGACCCGTTAATCGTTCCAGAAATGACTCCTCGAGCAAACCCAGGTTATCATTTTGATGGATGGGAAATGCCCGTAAGCCAGTTGATGCCGAACGATGATTTGACCATTAACGGCAGAATAGTAGAAGATGTTCCGACTTATACGTTAACATATAAAGTTGATGGCTCTACTTATGAAACTCAGCGATATGTTTCTGGAGCGTTAATAACTTTGCCAACTGCTCCAACTAAGGCACATCATCAATTTACAGGTTGGCTAAATATGCCACAAGATATGTTGATGCCGTCAAATAATTTGACAGTTACCGCTCAGTTTACTGAGGACCCGAAATATACAGTAACATACGAATATGAGTAAAACGACTTTCACAACTCAAGAGTATTACGCAGGGGAAACGATAGTTCCCCCTGCTACCACTCCGACTAAATCTGGATATTTGTTCAGGGAGTGGTCGGGCTTTCCTGCTAATATGATAATGCCGGCAGAAAATATCACTATATCTGCTGTATTTGATGCAGCATATCTAGTGCGATGGCTCGCAAGACAGAACCCGCTCGACTCGACAACTCCACGTGAAGTGTGGAGAAGTGATACAGTTGTTGCCGGAACTCAGCTCGTATATCCATCGACTGTCCCTGAAAAGACTGGATGCACTTTCAAGAACTGGAGCGTATCAGAAGGCACGACGATAAATCAGAACACTGATGTTATCGCTTATTATGATGCCATTATGTATACGATAACTTATATTAGCGACGGCTCGACTTATACTACTCAGAGTAATAAGAAATACGGAGACACTATAACTCCTCCGGCAAATCCGACTAAATCTGGTTATAATTTTACTGGATGGGAAGGTCTGCCTCAGGATATGAAAATGCCGGCAAATAATTTGACAGTTACTGCTCAGTTCGTAGAGAAGCCGTACAGCCCGCCAATCACTTTCGCAAGCAGCGCAGTAAAGAATAAATGCGTGGAATTGTGGGGAAGCGACGGCGAGTTAACTGAAGCAGATGCAGCAGCAGTTACAACTATATCATCTGAGGCTTTCAAGAATATAAGCGGAACTTTCAACGAGTTCAGATACTTCACTGGACTCACTACAGTTCCGGACGGAGCGTTCCAGAACTCTAGAATATCAGAAATAACTTTGCCGAATACTGTAACTTCAATCGGATTGCAGGCATTCTATAATGATACTGCTCTTGTATCAGTTAACTGGAATAACGCTCCTGTTACTTCGATTGGATGGATGTCTTTCAGGAACTGTTATCAGACATCTACTCCGATGATAACATTGCCTTCTACAGTAACAGAAATACAGAACATTGCATTTGAAGGATGTAATTTTACTGGACAATTCGTTATACCGGCCGGAGTTACTTCTTTGGGTACTATATACATTTCTACGCTTAGCAGTTATAAGTTCTTAGGAACTACTCCGCCGACAACAATAACAAATAACTGGGCTTATGGTGGGGTGCCAATTTATGTACCGGCAAGTGCATATGATGCATACTATAATAAACTGCAGGCTAATTATCGATCATACATATCTACGTATTAATTATGGCACAGAAAACATTGAAATTACTTGACAACGACAGTCTGATTTATATTAACTACGATGACTCCACCGGGGACTATACCCCCGGCGGGGATGCATCGGACCCGCGTGATGATATTGTGGCTCAGTATCCTGTTACGGTTAATATGACCAAGGAGCAGTATGCCGGCTCAAATACGAACATCAGCACGGAGGAAGTATATAACCAGCTCATTCTGACCTGCGAACTCGAGGACCTCGATGACCTGGTCGATGACCCGCTCAAGGATGATAATATGATACCGATGTTTAACGGTACTAAAGAGAAATGGGCAACTGAATATGTGGCTTTCGGTGAAGGTACAACTGCTTATGATGAGTGGGCCCGCCAACTGCGCGGAGAAGGCTCGACTTGGGAAGGCTCTGAAAGTTACGACCACTATGTTCAGTTGTTCCGCTCATCTACGTGGTGGCTGAACTCCGACAACTACGTGCTCGCTCTGCACAACCCCGGAGCAGTGTTCCAGACATTCTATAATATGCCTTCGATGGCGTTTCTTGCTGCTGTCGGAAAGTCCAACGCAGTGGACCAGAAGGATAATACGCTTAAGAATAAAATTGACATGAAGAAGTGCCTCTGTATCACTGTTAACGGCAATGAGGATAATACTGAAGCGGGAGCCCGCCCGACTGAAGCACAGCTGAAAGCGAACTCCCCGGTTGCTGAGTTTATCAGCACTGATGCAGGAGGTTATCTTTCTCCGGTCGATGCAGATACCACGAACTATATCATCATTTCCGGCAAGATGTTCTTGCAGCCTCGGGCACAGAAAGGCTCGGCTTCAATGTTGACAGGCAGAAGAGACTGGAAATACGCAGTCGATCATTATAACGACCGTTGGGCGATGCTCCGTGATTACTGGCATCAGACTATCCACTTGGATGATTCTAAGAACGGAGACGGTGCATATTATACGTGCAAGTGGTACGACAATGGAGTTGCCAGAACGTCAGCTCAGGAGAACTTCTACCCGCTATCTGCATGGAAGATGGGCATGTGCAAGTACGAGTACAGCCAGAACGGTGAGCAGAATGATAAAATCTTCATGCATCCTGTGATTCAGATGACGATACAGGTTGGTGATAAGTACGCTTGTCAGAAGTGGAACTCCGACGGCTCCTGTACATATTATTGGCGAACGCTTGAAGAATGCCCGACAACAACTTATCAGGGACAGACCAGACCGGCGAACTTTATTTGGGTAGGCCCGAACCCGGCAATCGACGACTATATCATCGGAGGAGACTGGCAGGATATTGCCAATCAGGTCAGCCCTGAAATGCATCTTGAGGATTACGAAGGCATTGCGATACCTATCAAAAAATCTGACAATCTGAACGGAAAGGTTACGATAACAATCGACGGTCCGGTTAATACTTCTTGGAACCAGATTTATCGGTACAGCCACGGCTGGTGGTTCTGGGAGCATACTTGTTGGGGCACCGACTATTATCACGTTCTGGCGAACACTGCGATGATTTATATAAACGACTTCAAGGTGGAAATAGCCAGCGACGGTGCGGGCATATTAATCAACGATGATAAGGACCTGGTCTATATGACCGACGACCTCGGGAGCACTTATACTGAGAAGAAGGATGATATAGAGTTTGACCTCTGTACGGCTTTGACAAGCGAAGAGTGCAAGAATAAGGGTGTTAAACAGACAGTCAAAAAGAACAGCCCGTATGTCGGGAAGGAAGCACTCCGCTCAGTGAAGAACATGGTAACGGGCTTCGAGGGAAAGCCTGAGGAACTTTATTTGAAAGACTATTGGAACGAATACAAAGATAAAAAGATATTAGTCGAGACAGAAATATATCAGAGGCCGGAACGCTCTTGGACAACGTGCTATACGTTCCCGACTTTGGCGGGCAAAGTGTTCCACACCCAATCTGAAAGCTACAACTTAAAGTCAGGCCACATTACCGTGGTTTGTAAGGAAATATGACGATCTGTTGCATTCAGTCATTTTTCTCTTTGTTGTGTTTTGTTTGGCCGGTTTAGGGTAAAATAAATACCTAAACCGGTTTTTTATTATATATAGTAATGCAAGATGTAAGAATTACCTCATTCAGCAAGGACAAGCAGGGCGGTAGTGGTTCAGGCACAGGCACTGGTAAAACCACCACTACCGCTGTACGGGCGGTCGAGCGGCTGGCTACGGAACGTAAAATCTGGGGTCAGACTTTCGACGGCTCCTATGACGTTAACGGCACTTTCACAGCACGTTTCGCAGACGGGACTGTTATCACTATCGATGAGAACGGCATCCACTCTAATAAGGATTTGACTATCCATGCCGACAATGATTTGACCTTCGAAGTCGGAGGTGAAATGAACCAGAAATACGAGAACGGAAACATCGACTTGGGTAAAGGCAAACTGAGTGCTGACCGTATCGACGTTAACGAAGTCCATGATAACGGTACCGGTGAAATAGTGTTCAGCAGCAAGGCTTATTTTGACCAGGGCATCGACTTGGGCGGAGACCTGACTGTAAAGAACATTTACTCCGACAATATCACCAACACCGGTGAGGTACGCACTAAGGATCTCCTAGTAACTGGTAACGCCCATTTCTTTCACCTTGTGATTGATGAGATTGAACATGCCGGAGGCCAGACTATCCTCAGTGCTGCATCTATGACGATTGATGATTGGGAGGAATGCCGGAGTAATTATACGTCCACTCAGGGGCTCGATTTGACCGGCGACGGCACAGCCGACTATGCTTGGCAGACGATACGTATCTATCAGATATGTCAGGATGAGGACGGTCAGGAGACTCAGAACCAGTTCAAGGCACTGGACCAGATTATTTCATATACAGCCAACGTAAGTCCGGACAGCCAGCTCGATGCACGTTCTTGGTGGACTCTTGTCGTGGCTACTGACCACAACGTCCGGAGGGTTATCGGCCGCAAGGACCGTCTCTGCAATATGGTGGAAGTCGTGGCCAAAGTAAAGAAGTCGGAGAACGGCGAATGGCTCGACCCGTCGTGGGGTGAAGTGATACCGAAGGTCGGTGATAACTGTGCTCTGTTGGGTTCGAAAAATCCTGACAGACAGGCTGCAATCCTGATGGCTGCTTACAACACTATCGACCTGAATCTGCACGCTCCGTGCTTCGCTCAGTATGCCAATATCGACGACTTCTCGCTGGACGGGAAGGCAGTTACTTACTTCAGCAGGGAAAAGAATAAAATCCAGGGAGATCTGCTCGTAGAGAGCGGCAAGACAGTGGATGATATTGTCCGGGGAATTAGGGAACAGCTCGCCACGATGAAGCTGACTATCGACGGCTTCGAAGTTGATGTCGTGGACCGTACGACCGGTTCTGTTAACTTGCTGGACGGCACGAACTTCCATATAGATGAGACAGCACTCGATAAGTGGGCCGTTACCGGTACAGTCCAGACAAGTGCTCCGGGTGCAATGGCCGGCTACGGTTATCTGCATATGGCTCCGGGTTCGAGCATCGCTCAGTCGGTTGCCGGAAAGTTGATGGGCGGTCAGTGGTACACTATTTCATTCTATACTGATTCAGCCGGAGCCGGTATCACGACTGAGTTCAGCCAGACTGTGGCAGATATAGATACAAAGATTTGGGAGTACGGCGAGGAGTCGGAGACGAAGTTCGCTCAGCTCAGTGCAAAGTATGAGTGGAACGATAACGACTCCAGAAAGAAGTCTGCACTGAACGGCTTCTACCGGCACTGGATGAGTTTCAAGACTTTGAACGGGCTTTCCGGAGAAGCGTCCATTAACTTCGTGCTCAGTTGTACTGACTGGACTTCCATATCCATGCTAAAGCTCGAAGAAGGACAGTTCTGCTCAGGATATGACTACAGTCCTAAAGACAAGGAAGGTATGTTCAAGGTCTCTGCCGATGAAATATATTTACGGATTCGGGACGGCCTTAAGACCACCGGTATAGACATTGAAACCGGAGTTATCACGCTGAATGCAGATAAGGTTGTTATCAACGGTGCATTGGGTGTGCACGATACGACCACTGATGATGAGACAGCAGCGGCTTCCGATGTTAACGGCCTGACTATGTATGATGTCGATGGACGTGCAGCAGTCCAGATTAAATCGACTTCTGTCGGTCAGTGGGACGACTTCGAGCCGCAAGTATATGGAAATATTTCATCTGCCACCGGCATCACTTTCGAAGAGCACTCTTACAACTTCGCAAACGCTGATAACCAGATTGGACTGATACCGGCCGGCTCTACTATCGTGTTCCAGAACCTCAGTGTTTGGGTTCTTTCATATAAGAAAAGTTCTGACGGAACTGCCTATGACCACCACTATCCTGCAGGAGCGGGAACTTTCAAGATTAAGATTCGCCGTTCCGACAACGACGGTACCGGCCATGTGGTCGGAACTCTTGAAAAGGCTGTTACTGTTGATTCAGTCGGTAATGCAAACGTGAAAAATCCTAACCTTTCTTATACTGTTGATGTGGCTGGAAAATACTCCGTGCAGTTGGAGTTCCGGACTGATATACCCATCGGCAATAACAACACGGAAACTTCCGGCATCATCAACTGCCAATATACATATCACGCAAGCCGCACGACTCTGCTCGGTGTGGACGGTATGTACGTGGCACAGGATGCAGACCGCATCATGCATATAAGTAATGAAGGCATCTATATCAGACAGGGAACTTTCCAGGAAAGAGGCCAGTATCGCTTCACTGAGAAAGGACTTCTCCGCGGAATTCCTTCAGGCGGTAAAACTAATAATGACGGGACTTTCCAGCTATATATCGGGTGGTACGGAGTTGATAACTACAAGCCATTTACTGAAATAACGCACGCCAATTACCAGCAAGTTAACCTCCCGACCAGAGGATATACCAGATGGGCTTGTCTGCTTAATCCAGAAGAAATAAACGGTGATGTTATCATCAGTGAAGGACATCGCAGAAGCGAGTATAGTTACGATGATTACGACGATGAAGTCTGGATTTTGCTGCCAAAAACCGGTTGGTACGACAACGTTACCGGTATTTCCCATACGCTGCCTTCCGGCTGGCGGGTGCGTATAATAAACGGCATGTGGGGTGAGTACCGTCCTAGAGTTTATATCAGCACTCAGCAACTGCATTCTTGGAGCGGTTATGACAATAAGAACACAATCATCGACTCACACCGGAACGGAAACCAGTATTCTGAACTCTACCACTCAGATGCAAACGATACTTTTATGCACTACGGAAGCGGTTTGTGGTTCCAGTTCCATGATACGCAGTAAAATATATATAGGCTTTCCGAACTCTTGCAAAAGAGTCTCTATATATAGTTCTATCTTGAGCGGACTTTCGGAAGTCCGCTTTTTTGTCCACAGATAAATAATCCATGAGAGAATATTCAGAAACTTTCAAGCATCTTCGCGACGTTATTGTAGCGGATATCGGCTTTCATATACTGACCACAGTGTCAATATTTTTGATAGTTGCGAGTTTCTTCGTGCCGCCTATCGGTGTTATCGACTCCAGTATCTTCATGG
>JAEEGL017317239.1_pt1 | contig 35189 bp, 26 predicted proteins | sample 9134231 | NCBI WGS metagenome assembly JAEEGL01 (sample SAMN16246548, study PRJNA631951) | gut metagenome | biome: gut microbiome; feature: rumen; material: fiber-attached | host: Bos | place: Iran: Karaj | collected 2018-10 | reverse complement strand
TTTTCTTCTGTATAATTAAATGACAAATCTTTCAAAGGTATTGTTGTTAGGAATAAATTTCCTTTACTGAATCCTTTATCTTTTACCTCTATTGTTCCTTTCTCTACCGTAACTTTACTTCCATTGAAGCCCAGTGTCGTTGCTGTTATCTCATATGTTCCGTAATTAAATTTCTGCTCTGTTTCTGTCGCTTCGGACTCTATACTTCCATCTGAATTTATCTTTGCTCCAGTTATGCTGAATACCCTACTTTCATTATCTGCTCCTCCTAACGGTATTTCTGCATCCGCATAAATTCCTTCTGGTCTTATCTTTATATTAGTATATGTTACTGCCGATCCATATTCTTTTGCGTCTTTAATAAGACTGCCTGTTGTAATTCCATCACTCTCATATAAAATCACTTCATTCTCTATTTTTCCAGTTGCTGGACAATATTGTAAATTATTAAAGAAGAACGTTTTATTCCAAATAACAATTTTGCCATTAACAATAATATAATCTTTTGTCGCAGTTATATTTTCCGGAGAAATTGAATAATTAAATACTTTAAATATAAATTTCTCTATTATTGTATTAGAATAATCAAAATAATTTTGTCGTAATTCAATTGTTTTTAAGGTTAAATATTCCTCTCCAATGATGTTTTTGTACTTACCTGATTCACAGCAAAGATGCCCATTACTATCTAACGTAATTTCATTAACAATTAGTGTTACTGTCCCATCTGTAATTTCAGAAACTTCTTTATTTGGTTCCTTCATGTCATAAACATGTTTAGAAAAATTAAATTTATTTACATTCCCTTTTGAATCAATTTTAAAATCATTTAGAATTAAAATATATTTTGTATTATTGATAGATAATATAGTGGAAGCTTTTTTTATTAAGATTTCATTATTGATAATTGAAGCTTCTTCTATTGTATATTCAACTTCATTCATGCTAAGTATATTTTTTATGTTATTGCCTACTTTAAAATTAGCATTTACCGAATCTTTAGTTGATAAGACCTTATCTAATAATACAATGTTTTTATTATCGTTATTAATTACAATATCTGGATTTGTAAATACAAATGCCGTATTAAGTTGTCTTCCTGTAATATTTTTAATTCCATCAATAAATTGAATTTTTTCAACATCATTAAATACATATACAGAATTATCTTCTTTGACTTTTATGTCTGATGTTTCACAAATACTTGTTGTTAATTTTAAATTAGAATTTATTTGCGTATTCCCCAAACTAAATTTTATATCTTTGTTTGTATTTCCTATAAGATTTTGATTATATAGAATATTGTAGAAAATTAATCCATCGGAAACAGAATAACCAATATTTTCACAAGAAAATTCAATATCTGCAAATTTAACACTATATATTCCAGATTTATTATTTGATTTAGCTAATGAAATTATACTTTCATTAAATTCAACAGTTTCTGGCTTTGGTACAAATCCCGTTACACGTTCTCCGTTATATTTAATTAATGCATTAAAATCGTCTGGTAATAATATTTCGCCTTCAAAATTTGAATATGAATCAGATTCTATATTATAAACAACCGTTCCTTGTATCTTAAATCCATCATTTGTTCTTTCTGGAACATAATTCTTTTTATGTTCCTTTTCAATAGAATCTTTATTTGTTCCATATATAATCAAACTCTGATTTATATAGTTACCTATATCATCGTTATTCTTTATTGCATTATCATAACAAATTATATTTACTTTATATGAATTATTTTTACAGATATTTTCATCTTCTATTGTATATAATCCTAAATCATCTAATTGGATAGGAAATAATTTACTATATTCATTTATCTTTATATCAGCAGATTCATTTTTTCCTTTTAACCTTGAATAGATTATTTCTATGTTCTTAAGACCAGAATACTGTTTATTATCTACATCATCAGTAAACAATAAATTCTTAAATATTATTTTTCCATCTTCTAATTCAGACTCTATAGAATTTAATGAATCTATTTCTAAGATTGGAGCTTTTGTATCAATCTTAACGATTGGATGATTATAATCAAATTCAACGTTGCCTGCATAATCTTCAAACGCCATTATTACAATATATTCACCATCTGATTCAAAAGAAATTTCAAAACTATTATTTGAAGGGTTTTCTATGATATTAAAGCTCTTTATATCTTTTGTAGAATAATCATTCTTTTTTTCTATAGGTAAAACTTTGTAATAATATGTTTTTACACCTGTTCTTTCCTTAGTCAATGGATCCTCTTTCTCTATCCATCTTAACGTCCCTTTTTTGTTTGAATACCAAGTATCTTTGGATAAATGAGTGTCTAGCCATACTAAATAATATGGGGGGGCTGTATCTATTCTGAAAAGATAATCTGCATACTCACTATATTTTCCATTTTTTCCTTTGGACCTTATTTTTAACAAATAAAATTCATTTTCATTATTATCATCAAGATTTTTTATTTCAAATTTTGCCTCTTTTGAAGATTCTATTAAAGTATCTCCTATTATTTCATTTCTAATAATTTTATTTTTATCACAAATTGACAAAGAATATTCATATGAATCAATACCATAATCATCCAATAATGAAGTTACTCCAAATTTAACATTTTTATTTGCGATTGCATCATTTACAGATTCTGCTTTCTTATGACTACAAAGATAATCAACAAATTGTGGAACAGAAGGTTGCATTTGATTATCAAACAAATGTATTGAACTCGCAACAGATTCATTCCCTGCTTTATCTACGGCAATTATAGTAATTATATTTTTGCCTTGAACTAAATTTAATTTATTTTCCTGACTTAATGTTCCTAATTGAAATTTAGAATTTTCTTTTATTATCAAATTAGAATCATTTGTTTGAATCCAATAAACTAATTCATCTTGCTTTGTATAATTATCCAACGCACTAATATCAAAATCAATTAATGCCTCAGTTTTTCGATTTACATATGTATAGCATATCAAACTATTTTCTGACAAAACTCGATTATTTGATTTATATAAAATAGTTCTTATTATTGGTTTAGTTCTATCAAGATTTATAGTATATATTGTTGTTGCTGTCGATAAATTTCCAGCTTTATCTTTACTCCTAAAACTGACAGTTGTCGTTCCTTCTTCTGTTATTTCTACAGACTCTCCACAGTTTTCCCAAGTTCCGTTACCAACTTTCTTCTGGTATATCTCTCCATCATTATTTCCACTTAATGAAAATACGACTTTTGCTGTATTTATCCATTTTCCGCTTGTGTATGTTATGCCTGCTGCATCTTTCATAATAACTATAGGTGTAACAGGTTTTATACGATCTATGTTTACAAAATATGTAATCGTTTCTGATACATTTCCAGCCTTATCCCTGCTCCTAAAATTGACTTCTGTACTACCCTCATTGTCAATTTCAATAATATCAGCACAGTTTTCCCATCCAGAATTTCCTATCTTTTTCTGATACATTCCGCCGTCTGTATTTCCCGTCAATGTTAATACTACTTTTGCTGTATTTGTCCATTTTCCGCTTGTATATGCTGTACCTAATGCATCTTTCATCGTAACTGAAGGTTTAACTGGCGCTGTTCGATCTATGTTTACAGTATAAGTAGATGTGACTGCTGATAAATTTTTAGCTTTATCTTTGCTTCTGAAACTGACTGTTGTCGTTCCTTCTTCTGTTATTTCTACAGACTCTCCACAATTTTCCCAGGTTCCGTTACCAACTTTCTTCTGATATATCTCTCCATCATTATTTCCACTTAATAAAAATACGATTTTTGCTGTATTTATCCATTTTCCGCTTGTGTATGTTACACCTGATGCATCTTTCATCGTAATTGTAGGTTTAACAGGCACTGTTCTATCTATGTTTACAGTATATATAGCCTTTGCTGATAAGTTACCCGCTTTATCCTTGCTTCTGAAACTGATTTCTGTCGTTCCTTCTTCTGTTATTTCTACAGACTCTCCACAATTTTCCCAGTTTCCGTTACCTATTTTTCTCTGATATATTCCGGCGTCATTATCGCCCGATAATGTTAATACTATTTTCGAAGCATTAGTCCAATTTCCGCTTGTGTATGCTACACCTGATGCATCTTTCATCGTAATTGTAGGTTTAACAGGCACAGTTCGGTCTATGTTTACAATATATAATGATGTGGATTCGGAAAAGTTCCCTGCTTTATCCTTGCTTCTGAAACTGATTTCTGTCGTTCCTTCTTCTGTTATTTCTACAGACTCTCCACAATTTTCCCAGCTTCCGTTACCTATTTTTCTCTGATATGTTCCGGCGTCATTATCGCCCGATAATGTTAATACTACTTGTGGAGTATTAATCCAATTTCTGCTTGTATATACTGCACCTGATGCATCTTTCATCATAACTGAAGGTTTAACAGGCGCTGTTCTATCTATGTTTACAGAACATGTAACCGTTGCTGATAAATTTCCGGCCTTGTCTTTACTTCTGAAACTGATTTCTGTACTACTCTCCGTGTTAATTTCAATAGTCTTGCTACAATTTACCCAGTCTCCGCCTCCAACTTTCTTCTGATATGTTCCGGCGTCATTATTGCCCGATAATGTTAATACTACTTTTGAAGTATTAGTCCAATTTTCGTTTGTATATGCTACACCAGATGCTTCCTTCATAGCAACTACAGGTGTTTCAGGTTTTGTTCTATCAAGATTTACAGTATATATTGTTGTTGCTGTCGATAAATTTCCCGCTTTATCCTTGCTTCTGAAACTGATTTTTGTAGTTCCTTCTTCTGTTATTTCTACAAACTCTCCACAATTTTCCCAAGTTTCATTACCAATTTTCTTCTGGTATATCTCTCCATCATTATTTCCACTTAATGAAAATACGATTTTTGGTGCATTTGCCCATTTTTCGTTTGTATATGCTACACCTGATGCTTCCTTCATTACAACTGCAGGTGTTTCAGGCTCTGTTCGATCTATGTTTATAGTATATGTAATCGTTGATGAAAAGTTTCCAGCTTTATCCTTACTCCTAAAAATGTTCTTTGTACTTCCTTCTTTGTCGATTTCGATAGTTTTGCTACAATCTATCCAAGTTCCGCCATCAACTTTTCTCTGATATGTTCCACTATCATGATTGCCCGTTAATGTTAATACTACTTTTGAAGTATTAGTCCAATTTCCGCTTGTATATGCTACACCCGAGGCATCTTTCATCGTCACTGAAGGTGTTTCAGGTGCTGTTCGATCTATATTTACAATATATAATGATGTGATCTCGGAAAAGTTCCCTGCTTTATCCTTGCTTCTGAAACTGATTTCTGTCGTTCCTTCTTCTGTTATTTCTACAGAGTCTCCACAATTTTCCCAGTTTCCGTTACCTATTTTTCTCTGATATATTCCTCTGTCATTATCACCCGCTAATGTTAATATAACTTTCGGAGTATTAGTCCAATTTCCGCTTGTATATGCTACGCCTGAGGCATCTTTCATCGTAATTGCAGGTGTTTTAGGTTTTGTTCGGTCTATGTTTATAGTATATGTGGACGTTGCTGATGATAAATTTCCAGCTTTGTCCTTGCATCTGAAACTGACCGTTGTCGTTCCTTCTTCTGTTATTTCTATAGACTCTTCACAGTTTTCCCAGTTTCCGTCACCAACTTTCTTTTGATACGTTCCGCTGTCATTATCTCCCGTCAATGTTAATACTACTTTTGAAGTATTACTCCATTCGCCACTCGTATATACTGCACCAGAGACATCCTTCATAATTACTGTTGGCTTAGTTGGTGCTGTCCTGTCAAGCTTTACTGCATATATCAATGTTTCTGTCGATAGGTTTCCTGCCTTGTCCTTACTTCTAAATTTAACTTCTGTTTGTCCCTCTTTATTTACTTCAACACTTCCTTCACAGTTTACCCAGCCGGCATTTCCAACCTTCTTCTGATATATTCCGCTGTCATTATCTCCCGTCAATGTTAATATGACTCTTGAAGCATTACTCCATTCATTACTCGTATATGCTGCACCTGATGCATCCTTCATAGTAACTGAAGGTGTTTCAGGTTTTGTTCGGTCTATGTTCACAGTACATGTAGCCGTTGCTGATAAATTTCCGGCTTTGTCCTTGCATCTGAAACTAACCTTTGTCGTTCCTTCTTCTGTTATTCCTACAGACTCTCCACAGTTTTCCCAAGTTCCGTCATCAACTTTCTTCTGATATGTTCCGCTGTCATTATCTCCCGCTAATGTTAATATGACTTTTGGAGTATTAGTCCAATTTCCGCTTGTATATGCTACCCCTGAGGCATCTTTCATTGTAACTTCAGGTTTTACTGGCACTGTTCGATCTATGTTAACAAAATATGTAATCGTTTCTGATATATTTCCTGCCTTATCTTTGCTCCTAAAATTAACTTCTGTACTACCTTCATTGTCGATCTCGATAGTCTTACTACAGTCTATCCAAGAACCATCACCAATTTTCTTCTGGTATGTTCCCCCGTCATTATCTCCCGTTAATAATAATACGACTTTTGCTGTATTAATCCACTTTCCGCTTGTGTAAGCTGCACCAGATGCATCATTCATAGTTACTGCTGGCTTCGCTGGTGCTGTTCTGTCGAGTTTTACTGTATATATCGATGTCTCTGTCGATAGGTTTCCTGCCTTGTCCTTACTTCTGAATTTAACCTCTGTCTGTCCCTCTTTATTTATTTCAACACATTCTTCACAGTCTACCCAGCTATCATTTCCGACCTTCTTCTGATATGTTCCGCTGTCATTATCTCCCGATAATGTTAATACGACTTTTGAAGCATTACTCCATTCGCCACTCGTATATACTGCACCAGAGACATCCTTCATAATTACTGTTGGTTTCGCTGGTGCTGTTTTATCGATTTTCACAACACAAACAGAACTTGCTCCCCAATTTCCCACTTTATCTGCTAGATAAAATATTACATTATATATTCCCTCTTTTGATAAAAATACCTGATTATTTTTAGAATTGGCATCACTTCTAATGGAATCTATAGAATAAGTCCATGTATCTTCATCAATTTCATTATCATCTGATGCAGATGCTTTTAAACAAATACTTTTATTAGACCATGTGCCACTGTCATAATCAAGATAATTAACAGAAGGAGCTTCTTCATCCTTTATAAATTTAATAGTTATAGTATTGCTATAACTTGCATAACCAATACATGGTTGAGTCTTTATCCTAAATTGACATGTCGTAATACTTCCTGATGCCGAATAATTCCAACCGTCAACTGTATGTTTACCACCATCAAAAAAGAAATTTCCTTCTTCTACATCCACACTTCCGTGCTTTAAAGTGCCTTTATAGTAAAGATTATTTTTATCTTTTTTATATATTTTGTCTGCGCTAAAATCTAGACTCCAGCCCGCTCCTTCTTCTCCTGTCAAAGTGATAGATTCTGCCGAAAGTGTCAATAAAAAACATAATAAACAAAAAATCACGAAATATACTTTTTTCATATTCTAATACCTTTTTATATTGATAATATGGTTTTTATATTCACAGATAGAACATTTTCCTTCAATAATATCTGTTATCCCTATTTCATCTGAGAAACTTTTTATTAATTCATTCGTATTTAAATTAATAAGTTGAACTGCTCCAGGACCAACAATTAAAAAATTATTCGATTTCAATAAAACAGATTTTCCAAAATAATTATTACATTTATTAAATACTTCATATTTAATTGGAGCACTATTATTTAAATACTTATAAATTAATTCGATATCCTTTCCATATTTATAAAAATATAAATAATCTTGATTTTGGAATACTAACAATAAATCTTTATTATAATTTACTGTTATTAATTTTATATTTTCTTTATTCATAAAATCTTTTTGTTTGATAGTTTTTTCTTCAAAATCAATTTCATAAATTAGATAGAAAGAATCTTTTTGTTTACATAGTAATATTCCTTTTGTATATTCAATTGGTATAAAAACAAAGTCTTCATATTCCAAAAACGATGGAATATTTAAAGATGAAGAATCATAACTTATGATATATTCACTATCTTTCTTTTCTACAACTATTGGCTTTTCTGGCAACACATTATTATAAAAAACACTTATTGTATCTTGTTTTTTTATTCTTTCGTCTATTTTTAAGATTTCTTTTTCGCTGCTTAGAATCAAATGTAAAGGTTCAATTTCATCTTGGAAATATATCAGTAAAGAATTATTTTTATATGCATAAATAAAATCTGTTATTTCAGCTATATAGCTTAATTTATTGTAAGTAACATTATCTGTCGTAATATCATATTTAAAATAAATTAAATCATTCTTTTGATTATCTGTATTTGTATACACCCCATATACTATATTATTATCAATATCAATTTCATATGAACTTACATTTTCATTTTTTAATGAAATTGTTTTAAATTTAGAAATTAAACTGTTTGTTTTTAACAAATAAAGGGTATTATTTGCAATAAATGTAAAAATATATGAATCATATGTATTATTTTCTTCTAGCCTATATAAATTATCTACACTAAATTCATTCAATATTGAAAATGTATTCTGTTTTTTTTCCAATAAAAATAATTTATTATTTTTATCTTGTCTCCCATAACACAATAATTGTATCGAATTATTTATAAAAACAGGAAATACATCTTCATATTCAATATTTTCAATGGTATCTATAGAATTGTTGTATAAATAGCCATTAATATCTTCTTTTAATTCTTTTAATTGTCCATTCTGTATATAATATACAAAGGTATCACTTTCATCATAAATTATTTTTGTTTCTGTTACCCCTTCTCCAACATAAAATTGGGAAGCAAATACTAGACACTCCAAAAATGAACAAAAATAAATTAAAAGAAACTTTTTTTTCATCACACACTCCTAGTGAAATAATTACTTTTTAATAAAAAAAAATTTATAGCCAATATCCATTATATATTTCATTGGACATAAAAACGATTATATTAGAATAAAACACTTTGGGATTGAGAAAAAACTAAAATTAAAATGTTCTATATTTAATAAATAATAGTGAAAGGGAACAAAAACTGTAAATAATAAACCATCTCTAAATGTTGCTATAAAAAAAACAATTAAATACATTTTTTTTTATCTTTTATTAATTTTAAAAGAATCTTTATGTAAAAAAAGGAATTATTTTTGATAAACCTAATAAATATATTATCGTTTATCATTGATTATTTGTCAAATACAAAAATAATACAACTCTTTTTTAAGTAAGAATCCCTTCATTAAAAATGATTTTCTAAATTTTTCTTTGTTTTAAAAAAACAAGAACTTGCACACATATAAAATAAAACCTAAAATATAAATATGAAAAAAATTACTATAAAAATAAATTCTGAAGGTTGGACATTTGTTGAAACCTTAATTGTTATGGCGATCGTTCTTATTCTTACCGCAGCCGTTGGTTTTAGTGCAATTAAACAACTCGATAAAGCAAGAATTGTAACTGCTAGAAGTCAACTTGAAACTTTCAGTTTAGCACTTGATTCCTACTACATGGATATCGGTAATTACCCATCCCAAGAAGAAGGCTTAAATGCTCTTTGGATAAAACCGAACTCTGATAGCAATACAAACAATTGGAATGGTCCTTATCTTTCTAAGCCTGTTCCGAAGGATCCTTGGGGAAATGATTATAACTACAAAATTCCAGGAGAAAACAATCTTCCTTATGGTATCAGTTCATTTGGAAAAGATGGCATTGAAGGTGGAGATGGTAATAATGCGGATATTAAAACATGGGAATAATAAAGGTTATTCTTTTATAGATGCATGTATTGCAATCTTTATAACAGGAACTTTGCTTCTAGCTGTTCTGGGATTTGCCAGAACAGTTATTAATTATTCAAATAAAATAACCTCAAAGATTGAAAAGTATATTCAAAACCAAAATGATTATTCACATGATTGGCTGGAATCTTTTGAAAAGTAAACAAACCAAGGCTTTTTCTTATATAGAGGTTCTTGTTTCTCTTTTTATAATTTCTATTTTATCGTTCGTACTTTATTTTTCTTTTGGTACTGTTATAAAATCTTATAACTCATCTAAAAAAAAGATAAAAAATGCTGTTATTCAAATTAATACAGATTCAGTTCTAAGAAATAACATTGAAAGAATATATATTCCTTTCTGGGAAAATGAATATGAATTTTCATTTTCAAATAATTCAATAACACTTTCCTGGATTAATGGTGTCGAAGAAAAAAAAGAAATTTTTGTTTCAAATGAAGTAAATATAATAAATGCAGAAATTCTTTATAGTACTAATAATAGAGCCATAGGACTTCAAATCAGATACAAAATTGAGGATATTGATTATAAATTACTTGCAGCTTTTGCCAGTATACCTTATGGAGCGATAAAATTTTGAAAAAAAATGACGGGTTTACTTCTTTTGAATTTTTAATTTCTCTTATTTTCATTTCTTTAATATTGATAGCATTTAGTATTTTAGTACAAACAGTCAATATAACAGTAAACAAAAAGACTAATAAGGGAAATGATAAAAAAGAAATAGATTTAATAATTTCAGAAATAATTGATGAAATAAAAAACGACAGAACACCAGAAGTAGATTCAAAGAATGATCCAATATGGAATTTAAATGAAAATAATAAGAATGGTTATAAAATAACAATAAAATCTTTATCAGGTTTTGTTGATTTAAATTTTCTTGACTCTGAAATCCTATTACAAACATCTATAGGAACTTTAATTGATAATTCTGAATTAATCACATATTTAGAAAATTTCAAAAATGAAAATAAATTGTTTATTAATTATGAACAAATTAAAGACTATATTTCTGAAGATACTTTTAATAAATATTTCACTTTTTATAGCTTTCCTAATATCAATATAGCAGACTCAAAATCACTAGAAACTCTTATAAATAATCTGACATCTTCATCAATAGGTGCAGATTTAGTTAACAAACAAAAAATACTAAAATTTAACAAACAATATATTCAAACTGAGACAGACTATAATCTTTTTGCAGGAATAAATTATGATAAACTTATCCCATATATAAATATAAAACCAACTCTAAATATTAATTTCATAGATGAATCATTACTACGAGGACTCCTTTCTTATTCAAAATTTGAAGTCAGTGGTATCAATCAAAAAGTAAATACAATAATATCCTTACGAGAAACTTCAGAAATTAAGGAAAATGATATTTGCAATATTTTAGGTATTTCAAAAGCAGATGAATTATATTATTATTTAGGCTGTAAAACATGGCTTTGGGAAATAAACATTGAAAGTAACCAAGAAGAAAAATCATCTTGTAGATGCATAATAGCTAGATCCTTTGAAGAAAATTCTCTTGGCAGTTCTGATTATTATATAATTGAAAAAAAATGGTTATGAGAAAAATAGATAACATAAAAATTGTTTCTCCTCTTGAAATAAAACACTATGTTTTAGATATTCCAATTATTAAATCTCAATATCAAGCCAATGCTGTAAAATTTGCTTTAAGAGCTCTTTATCCTGGAAATGATGATAATACCACTACAGATTATGCATATACAGGGAAGAAAGTAATAGGAATAGCAACTAACAAAGAAAAAATCACACAACAACAAATAAAAACAAAATTTCTCTTGTCCCCTACTTTAATTGCATACTACCTAACCAAAAACGGAATTGCAGTTTCAATTTCTGATAACTGGTTTGAATTACTCCTTATAAAGAATCGTGCAATATGTAATATATATAGCTTTACCTCTTCCCAATTAGAAATCTTAAATGAAAAATTTATAGAAATATCTAATAATAATCCTGATTTGTTTATTTACATTTTTAATTTTAACTCAAATGAATCAGATTTTTCTAATTTATTTACAACACTATCACAAAAAAAGAAAGAACAAATAAATATTATAAATATAAATGATAAATTAACACCTTCTTTAGTAAAAAAATGTACAATTTTTTGTAAGAAGAGTTCTAAAAGAAATTTTATTACTATTGGCCTTTTTTTGTTTATATTTTCTTTTCTTTCTATACTTGATTTTGTTTATTATGAAAAAGCAAAAATAAAAAAACAAAATCTATCAATTATCAGAAATGAATATAATGACTTAAAAAGAAATATTATTGAAATTCCAAAAATATCAACAACTACAGAAAAACCTAAAATTCCAAATAGAATATCAGTAGAAGATTTATTATGTGAAATTTCAAAATCTTCAAATACAATTAGACTTCTATCGTTAACAATCAGTGACAATACATTAAGATTTGAAGCTGAAAAAGCAAATGCTTTAGAAGTATTAGAAAACCTTATCAATTCAGAACTATTAGAAGAAGTTATATTACACCAATCAATTCCACAAGAAGACGGCAGTGAACAGTTCACAATATCAGGAAGGATAAAAAATGACTAATAGAGAGAAAATTCTTTTTAAAATTCTTATTCTTCTTTGTATTATTCTTTTTTTCTTTTTTACATTTAAGAATTCATTTTCTGTAATAAAAGAAAGTCGAGAAAGCATTAATAAATATGAAAACATGATTATGCAAATAAAGAAAAACAATTATATAAACCATACAGATAACATAACTATTACATCTGAGCTTTCAGAAATTACAGAAGATATAAATACAATAACAAATTCAGAACTTACTGATCTAATCTTAGAAGGATTAAAAAAAGAAGGGATAATACCACAAAAATATCAGCTTTCAACATCAAAAAAAGGAGATTATTTAGAAGTAACTATTACTTGTAGCGGAAAACAAATTACTAATTATTTATGTTCAATTGAATCAAATATTCAACCTTTTATGATTTCAAATATAAATATAAAAAATAATCCAGACAACATCACTATCTCAATAAGATATATTTTTCAAAAAACAAAAATCATAAAAAATAATTATAAAATATCTGCAGCAATTCTTTCAAAATTATTAAGACCAATTCCTAAAAAAATTATCACATCTATTCCAATCAAAGAAACCAAAGAACCTGAAATTGAAGAAAAAAAAGAAATAATAGAAAACGGAAATACAATTTACAAAATAATTGGACACATAACAGAAAATGATGGTATTTCATATTTGTATTTGAAAAATAATAACACATCCAGGGTTTATAAAATTCATCCAAATGACATATTAGAAAATGACTCTGATAAATATATAGTAATTTTAAATGAAAAAAAAGTTAGAATTGACAAATAAAGAGGTTATATAATGAATAAAATCTTCAACTTACTCGTATTTTTATTGCTCAGTTTTGTTATATTTTCGGGTTGCACATCAACAAGAATAAATCAAGAAAAGCAATTCTTACAAGGAATAATTTATGATTATAACAGTGAACCCGTTTCTGGTGCAGAAATATTTCTTCTAGAAAGCGATTCAGATAAAGCTGCTAAGAATGTAGCATTCTCTGATATTACAGGGCATTTTTCCATAAATTCAATAAAAAACTACAAAGAATACACCCTTATTGCAAAGAAAAATGGCTATGAAGATTCATCTTTGCAATTTTTACTTACAAACTCTTCTCAAATTATTTATTTGCGAATGTATTCTTATAATCAATTACTTTCTCTTGCAGAAGAAAAAGTTGCTTTAAAAGACTATGACACAGCTGAAATTTATATAAAAAGAGCCGAAGCTGTAGGTGGCTCATCGTTAAGTTATACATATTTATTAGCTGTAATTAACTATCTTCGTGAAAACTACAATGAAGCTTTGTTATATTGCGAAAATTTAATTAATCAAGGATTCAATAATTCTTACATATATTTACTTCTTGCAGACATACACGAAAATGGATTTGGCGACAAAGAAAAAACTATATTATATCTAGCAGAGTATCTAAAACAGAATTATAATCCTGAAGTTGAAAAAAGATTGAATAATTTAAATAATCATTAAATATTTGTTTTACTTTATGATAAATCTAAATATAAGGTAACAATTTTGTTGAAAGAATAATAAAGTAGCAAATAACATATACAAGGTAACGGTCTTGTTGATTTTTATTTATACTCAAGAACAATCACTTTTACACCTGCCCTACTACTTTTATCAAAAAAAATTAAGCAAATTTCAAAATAATTTTAATACATCGTAAAAACTTGCTAGAAATATCTATGTATATCTCTTATAGTTAGTAAAGGTAACAACCTTGTTGAATAATAAAGGTAACAGCATTGTTGATATTATCCACAATTTACGGTGGATAACTATTTATTAAGGTAACAATTTTGTTGATTTTACTTTATCCACGCATAAACATCAGATAATAGAAGAAAACAATCCAATAAGAATAAAAGGTTCCAGTTTTGTAGAATAAAGGTAACAATTCTGTAGTTTCTTCTATTATACCTAATAATTTTCTAATATATTATTTACCTAATAGTAAAAAAACAGATATGTGGAAAAGATTACATTCATTCAACAATACTGTTACCTTAAAAAATACAACAAACTTGTTACCTTATATATTTGATGTAATTAAAGCATATCTTGTTTCTCCTTTTAAAATAGGAGTAGGACTTTTAAATAATCTTATACCCGTAGGATCAGACAAATCTACATTTAATTCAGGATAGTATTTATTCTTTATTTCTTTGATTTCATCAACAATTCTTCCATAATATCCACTCATTGTTTTTCGATCATTTGGATCATCAATTGGCATAAATTGTTCTACTAATTTTTCCCTAGGAATGAAAACAGGCTTATCACTTTCTAATCCATTATTCCTGAAAACCAGCCAAGCATAAATATCTTTTCCAGATGCACTTGAAATTTCTTTATATACAGAATAATTAATAGGTACAGCATGTTGTTGACAAAATGCTGAAAATTCTGCTGACAATAATATTTTAAACTCTCCGACCCAAGAGCCATTTTTTTGATCTGGAATATTCTGAAACTGTACTGCAGTAGTAAATGGAATTGTACCAGATGTAACAGTTTCAACAATAATATCTTCTCTAGGATATGGCTTTCTTTTATTAAGTTCTTCAAACAAATATGCAGATCTTAAGGATTCTACCTTTTGTTCAAAACAAAAAGTGGCATTTTTAAAACAATTTAATTGTTCTTTTATTTCTTTACCTCTTTGTTTTGGAAGTTGTAATTCTTTCAATAATTGAGAAAGCGAACTATATTCGATTAATACTGGAACATTTTTTTCTTTTGATAATACTGCATGCGTTGTCAATATACTTAATAATAAACGTCCATGTTTTCCAAAAGGAACATTAGTTGGTGAAGTAAGTGTTAATGTTACACCTTGACTTCCTTTCCTTGTAAAAACTGTTTTATTAACATTTTTAAAAGGTAACGATGCTGTAGTAAAGAAACTTGGAAGATAACTCATATATTGAGTTGGTTCATTCTTATGTTCTTCTAGAGGTTTTAATGATGCAAATAATTCATTTGTGTTATGATCAATAGCCATCAAAGACTCATCGTCTGGTGCTATTTTTTTTCTTGACATTTTATCCACCTTTTTATTTTTCTACGTATGTAATTCCACCTTTAGAAAGTTTAATAAAATTTTTATTTACAGCACTCATCAAGTATTCAACAGCTGTTTCTATACCTTGTGTCATTGAAAGATCATGTTTTAGAAAAAACATCTTCCATTCTTTTTTTGTTGATTCTCTTATACTGATATTCATTAATATTTTTTTTATTTCTTCAACTGAATTTTCCTGAAACTCAGAAATCTCTTGAGTATTTGTTATTTCAGAAATTTGGTTTTCTATAGGTTTGACTTCTTTGTTTTTTTGCATTTCTGCTTCTTCTTGTTTGGCCTTTTCAAGAATTGCCATTACTGGATTATCATTGTTATATTGTATAAAATTTTTAGCCATTAATTAACTCCTTGATAAAGTTTGCATAATCGATTGCAACATTAGCTTTTGGGTTATATTCAAAAATACTTTGTCTGGCAAGTTGAGACTCTTGGATTACAATTGCATCTCTGATTTTTGTTTCAAAAACTTTAGTATCAAACATTGATGCAAATTTTATAAATTGATCATTCATATGCTGCGCAAGACTTGCTCTCCCTTTATAACGTACAATTAATACACCTGATATATCTAAATCATGATTAACATCACGAATTCCTTGAATGGTTTCAGCTAGAGCTTCTGCTCCTTGCATAGAAAAAGAGTCGGCCTGTACCGGAATTACAACAGAAGTACTTGCAACAAGTGCATTTATTGTAAGAGGAGATAACGCAGGAGGTGTGTCTATTACAACAAAGTCATATTTCGTATTAATTTCCTTTAGTATTTTAGAAAGTTTATAAACTTGATCAATTGCATTCATTTCTTGCATTATATTATTAAGTGATTTATCTGATTGTATAAAATCACCTGCTGAAGTAGTTTGAATCGCAGTTGTAATCGGAATTTCATTTTTTAAAACATTCTTTATTGATGGTTTAGAGGAATCTGCTCGGTAACAATAGGATAAATTGCATTGTGGGTCAAGATCTATTGCAAGAGTCTTTTTTCCTATAAGAGAAAGTCCAGAAAACAAAGAACTTGCTGTAGTTGTTTTACCTACTCCTCCCTTTTGATTTGTAACTGTAATAATTTTCATAAAATACAACCTTCTTTAATTAAAGAAATAAATAATCAAATATATAAATATTATATATTTGATTATATAAAAAGTAAAGGAGAAATAAATAAAAAGACATATAAATATTATATAAATCTTTATATAAATAATTATATAATTATATATATAAAGATTTATTAAATACATTATAAAGAAAATATAAATAAATAATAAATAATGAAAAATAGCCTCTAGGATTCATGTATAAGCATTTTTTTTACTTTTTTGATAAATATATCGATTCTTGTTAAAAAGTATTGATTTTTAGCTTTTTTTTGAATTTCCTTTTTTTAAAAAGGAATGAAAATTTTTATTTATTTTTTAATGTATATTTGTTTTAGCTGCTCGTAAAGATAGTGTACAATAAAGTTCGCAATTTGGGAGAAAAAAACTATTGAAATTTCCAGACTGTTGGTGGCCAAACTAACAAAAAGGAAAAGACAATGGACAAGTTCATGGAGATTGAAGTTGCACATAAGACTGGAGCTGAAAAAGTGATTCATGCAGAAACACGTACAGGCTACAGATGCGGATACAGAATCCGCCGTTTTGACACAATCTTCGTGAATCCAATTTATTATTTTATGTAGTAAAGGTAACAATTTTGTTGAATATATGGTCTTTAAAATATTGGAGGACGGTAAATTGTAGATGGGAATCTTTTTCAATAAAAATTGGAAAAGAAATGTGTATAGGTATCCATATTTTGTAGGTCTTTTTGCTTATGCTGAAACTTTCAAGAATGACAGGAATCAACCAAGCTGCCATTAGCAGAATTGAAAACAGAGAAACTAATTGAACAATAAAAGTTCTTAAACATATAGCCAAAGTTTTGTATAATACCCGAAATTAGCGAAACGTTTCGCTCCTAAAAAAATTATAGTCCTTCTTCTAATTCAAGAACTTCAACAATACCTTTGCAAATTTCTTGCATGTAATTTTTTGGCATTACGGAAAGTTTTTCTATTTAGTGCAAATTTATTTACTGTTGTTACCAAAGGAATTATTACTACAGAATCCTTTGGTAGTCCTGAATCTTTTTTAGGAATTAAAACATTCGGAGTGTAATCTGCAAGGATCAAATTACTTGTAAGAGGAACAACAATGCATGTTGAAATGTTGCTTTTTTAAAATAATTATTCTGAATAACAACGGCTGGATGTCTATATCCAGCTTCGCTACCTGTCGGGATTCCGAAGTCATCTAACCATATTTCACCACGTATCATCTTTTATCATCTCCCAAATAGCAGGTTTTGATGCATTGCAGGTGAAAGTTTGTTCTTCAATAGGAATTTTATCATAAACAGCATTTATTTGTTTTATGTGTTCTTCTGATGGAGAGTATATATTTTTTTCTGTATCTTCGCTTTTCATTATTATATCAGTTCGTAATTTAACGAGACTTTTCAGAACTTCAAAAAAAGAATCATCAACATTTTGCATTGTTATAGTCATCTTTGCACATCTGTGTTTCAGTTCTACTGATTATAATATAACGCATATTTTTGGAAAAAAACATCATTAAAAAGCCTGTTTTATGAATTATTAGCCCTTTTTTCTAATACTACTTGTTTTGAGCGAAACGTTTCGCTCTTAATACCTGTAAAAGAATAAAAGAAAACATCTCATTAACCTTTACGGCAAGATAAAGGAATGTATACACATTTTTGTAATTCTATATAATATATAGATATATTTGTATACTTTTAATTTTATCGTATACATCTTTGCAATAATTCTATAATTTATATAGATTTATAGGTATACATTTTGATTTTTGAATTTATCTATATTTCATTATTGTTTTTACAGCTTTTTCTATATCGTGTTTTGTATATTATTTATATATACTTATTTTACATTTACAGATTTATTCATATTTGAGCGAAACGTTTCGCTTGAAGTTAAAAGCCAAAAAGATATGGAAAATCCGGTTGATCTTTATACATGTGATAATGTAAAAGGCATTGTTGAAAAGGTAATTATCTTTGATGAGAATAAACACAAAAAAAAGTGTGTATATGTTCTAGTATGGCAGTTTCACAAAGAAAATTTGCAGGACAGTAATTTGACAATACTTATTTGTTATTATAAAATTATTCTAATATGAAAAAAAGTATTATTTCTTTTTTGATATTTCTTATAATTTCATGTTTTATATATTCCCAGAACATAAAAAGTATGGAATTTCATAATCAGGAAATAACAGATATTCTTTTGGTGCTTGCTCAAAGTTCAGGAACTTCAATTATTCCTGACGAAACAGTTGAAGGTAAGGCATCCTTTTATTTTTCAGAATCATCGTTAGAATCTGCTCTTGATACTTTTCTTGCAACTTATAAACTTTATTATGAAAAGAATGATTCTTATATATCGGTATCGAAAATTAAAGTTAGTTATGATAAAGAAAATAATACTGCGAGTGTAAAGGCAGATAATGTTTCTTCAGAGTCAATATTGAGAAAACTTTCAAATAAAATAGGTAAGACTATTCTTTATGATACTCTTCCATCTGCTTTTATTTCTGTTGATATTAATGATCTTCCAATAGAAGAAATCCTTTCGATTGTGATTAAAAAATTTCCTGATTATATAATTGAGAATAATGATTCGTATTATTATGTTAAGAAATATACTGAGAAAAGCAAAATTCAACAAAAAACAGATAGTGAAGTTCTTGTGAAAACCGGTAATTTATATAATTTGAATTTAGAAAGAGGAAGATTTTTAGAAGTCCTTACAAAGCTTTTTAAATTGCAAAATGTAGAATATTCTTTATTTGTTCAATCAGATACACAATTAGAAAATTTGTATTTCCAAAATAAAGATTTCAAAACACTTTTAAATCTTCTTTTAGAACAGGGAAATGCAGATTATGTTGAAAAAGATGGGATTTATTATGTAATTGATCTTCAAAAGAAGGGTGTCACATCAAAATTAAAAACGACTCATATTATAAGTATGAAATGGATATCAGCACAAGATATTACATCATTAATTCCACCAGAACTTATTTCTTCATCTGCAATAAAAATTGATAAAAATACAAATTCAATTTTATTAATTGGTACAGAAGAAGAAATAATGCCATTAAAAAATTTTATTGAAGAAGTTGATATTCCATTAGGTGGATTAAAATATGAAAAAATACCTATAAAATATTTAGATGCTAAAAATGTTATTACATTAATTCCATCAAGAATGGTTCAAAATCCACCAGTGCTTATTCCAAATACAAATTCTCTTCTCGTATGTGGAACTAATGAAACAATTAATAATCTTAAAGTATTTATAAATGATATTGATTCCAAGAATGCCGGAATTCCAATAAAATTAAAATATATACAAACCGAAACATTTCTTAAAAATTTACCACCTTCAATTTCAAAAGAAAACATAATAGATTCCGGGTTTCCTAATCTTGTTTTTTATACAGGTTCAGAAGAAAATAAAAATCTTTTTCTTTATGAATTAGGTTTAATAGATAAACCACAACCACAAATAAAATATCAACTTTTAGTAATTCAATATACAAAGAATGATTCAGAGTCTTTTGACAGTTCAATCAAGTTTAATAAAACGGATGGAATAGAGAATTTTGTGATGGAGGGAGAACTTTCAAAAATTTTAGGATTAAACTTTGATATTATTTCAAAATTTGGCTATCAATTTGCTGTAAGGCTTGATGCAGCATTGACCAATAATACAGCAAATGTATTTAGTGATACAACATTAAATGCAATTTCCGGACAAGAAATAAAATTTCAGAATACAGATACGTATCGTTATCTTGAAACCGAATATAATTCAACTACAGGAACTTCTTCTACAACACAACAGATTACTTCTGGTTTAATCGTTAGTTTAAATGGATGGGTTTCTGGTGATAATATGATTACTATGTCGGTTAATGCTACAGTTTCAAAACAGAATAGTGATTCTGGAACTACAAGTTCAAATCTTCCCTCAACATCAGAAAGAGTTGTGACTACACAAGTTAGAACTATGTCTGGGGAACCAGTTATAATAAGTGGATTATTAAAAGATGATATAACTGAATATGTAACAAAAATTCCTTTTTTAGGTAAATTACCCTTATTAGGAAAGCTGTTTACAACAAAATCTTCAAAAAAAGAAAAGACAGAAATTGTTATTTATATTGTTCCTCATTTATTAAAAGAAGTGGAATTAGAAAATAGTGATAGTTTAAATCTTGAACGCTATTATACAAATTTTATAGGTCAAAAGAATGCAACATATTAGACAAGCAGATATAAAGGAATTTATAGAAATACCTATAGATGACAGGCAGTATCCTTTTGAATTTATAGAGAAGAATAATGTTTTAGTATTAGAAATTAATGAAGAAAGAGTAATTGTTGGAATCACAGAAAAAACAGAAAAAGAAGTTCTTCAAATCTTAAATGGATTTCATTCTCTTCCTGTAGATTTTATTTTAATTCCACAAGTTGAACTGACTTCGTGGTTAGGTCAGAAACTTGGAGAAATGGATTTAAGCGAGAAGGGGAGGGGAGAAGTAATTCAGTCAGAAGCTAATTCAATAGATAAAATAGCGAATGATGCTCCTACAGTAAACCTTGTAAATAGTATTTGTATAGATGCGATACGAGATAATGCTTCAGATATTCATATAGAAGCAGGTTGTTCATATGCAAGAGTTAGATACAGAATAGATGGAGTATTAAGGACTGTAAGAAAAATAGAAAACGAACGCTTTTCGGCTGTGTCATCAAGAATAAAAATAATGGCAAATCTTAATATACTAGAGAAACGTCAGCCTCAAGATGGTAGAATTACGGTTTCAATTAATGATGAAAATATTGATTTTCGTGTTTCTATAGTTCCTGTAACAGGAGGCGAGTCAATAGTAATGAGAATCTTAGGAAAGAATTCTGCGCCAGAAATACTTGATAAACTTGGTTTCTCAGAATCGCAACTAGTGGATATTCGTACTATGATGAAAATTCCACATGGATTGATACTTGTTACAGGTCCTACAGGTAGTGGAAAAACTACAACTCTTAATGCAATGATGAGAGAATTAGTAAATGAAGAAACAAAAATAATTTCAATTGAAGATCCTGTAGAATTTACTGTTGAAGGTGTGAACCAGATCCAAATAAATGAACAAATCAATCTTGGTTTTGATTCAATATTAAGACGTGTTTTACGTCAGGATCCAAATATAATAATGGTAGGAGAAATACGAGATAAATCTACTGCAGAATTATCTGTTCGGGCTGCATTAACGGGTCATTTAGTTCTTTCTACGCTTCATACAAATGATGCAATTTCTGTTATTCCTCGTCTTGTTAATATGGGAATTGAACCATATTTGATATCTTCTGTTTTGAAAGGAGCAATTGCACAACGACTTGTAAGAAAAATAGATAAGACAACAGGAAAATATAAAGGGAGAACTGTTATTTCCGAAACATTTATTATGGATAATAAACTAGAGCAAATAATTGATTCTGGTGCAAAACAAATTGAAATAGAGAAATATTTAAAGGATAAAGGAATGGTTTTCTTGAGAGATGATGCTCAGATGAAAATTTCGAAAGGAATAACTACGAAAGAAGAAGCCGAACGAGAGGTTTCATTTTCTACCCCTTATAGTAATATGGAGGCTTAAAAATTAACACATATAAATGTACCGTTACCGATAATACAGGTAAAATTAGAACAATTATAAAAGATTGTGAATCTGAAGAAGACGTACTTAGTAGTTTTTCCGGTACAAATTTAATTCCTGTGAGAATTCAATTATGGGAATCCAAAAGACAAAAGAAAATCCATAATGATTCAAAAAAAGTTTTAGATTTTACACAAATAATGGAGCAATTATTAGCATCTGGATTGTCAATAAAAGATGCTCTAGAGGTAACCACTTTAATAAGTAATAAGAAAAAAAATGAGTATATAGCATCCTCTCTGTATAATAAAATACAAAAGGGAACATCATTTGCAGCAGCTGTAAATGAAATGCCACTTATATTTTCGCCTGTTTATCGAGGTATAATTACAGTAGGTGATAAAGTAGGTTCAGTAGAAAAGATTTTTCCACGATTAAGAATATACTTAGAGACTCAAAAAAAAATAAAAGACAAGCTTATAAGTGCACTTATATATCCAGCTGTGGTAGTTCTTACTGCAGTCATAGCATTCACTGCTATGATATTTTTTGTGTTCCCAAAACTTAAACTTATGTTTATGGATTTTGGGGGAGACGCCGCAATACAACTTGAAGCAAATATAGTGAAAATGGGTAATGTTTTTAAAGGGGTGTTGTTTTTAATAATTTTAGTAGTAATTTTAAGTCTCATATTTAAAATTTCTTCAAAGACGAATAAGAATATTCGTCTTTTAAAAGATAGTTTCCTGCTTAAATTACCAATAATTGGGAAATTTATTACATATCTTGAAACACTTAATTTTTCTTTTGCGATGGAAACACTTACCGCTGGTGGAGTTACTATTGAAAATGCATTAAAAGAGTCTAAATCAGTCATTTCAAATGAGTGTTTTATTAAAACCATTGATGCCGTTCACGATTGTATACTTGGGGGTGAATCATTATCTGTTGCATTTGCAAAATATAAGATATTTCCTGAATATATGACAAAATGGATGTATGTAGGTGAACGTTCAGGGAAACCAGAACAAGTTTTTGCCCAAATCCGTAATTATTTTCAAAATGAGATAGATTTGTATACATCAAAATTTATGTCTCTAATAGAACCTGCTTTAATTATTCTAGTTGGAATGGTTCTTATAATACTTATTATAACAATAATAGTTCCTGTGTTTTCTTTATATGGTTCTATTTTATAAAAAAAAGAATTTGACAAAAATAAAATAAGTGTAATACTATTTTATATAAAATAACGTTTTATTTAAAAAGAAAAATATTCTACCTGAAAGATTGAATCAACAAACACAAAAAAAATCTCATGAAGAATAGCTTTCGCAATAAAACACACGAATAAAGCGGAATGGAGTGAAAGTTATGAAAAAAAAATTGTTTTATTTGCTATTAATCCTTACAACAGTTTTTCCTGTAATATCTCAAACGATGAAATGGGGAAAAGTTACCCCAGAATCAACAATAGTTAATATAGATGAAACAATAAATATGGAATTCTCTCGGTTATGGGATGGAAAAGTTGAAAATCCATGGTTTGAGCCAATCTGGTCGATTCCTTATGATATAAGTAATTATTCAAAAGAAAACAAAATAGAAAAGATATTTGGAAAATCAATAGGTACTCCTTCAAAAGAGGGTGAAATAATTTGGGAATTGGATGGAAATTATCAAATAGATATAGTAAAAGTTTTTATACTTAATTCCTGGAGATGCATAAGATTTGAATATAATGAAGATGAAGTTTGGCATGAAATAGCTACAATAGGTCCATACGGTCAAACTGATAAAACCTGGCAAAGAGTTGAAATTGATAATGTCATAACAGATAAAATCAGAATAACATTTCCTAATGGATGGGAACAAGCTCGTTTTATAAGTGAAATAGAAGTGTGGGGGAGTAAAGTTTCTGGAACAAACAAAAATGATAAGTATATTGAAGAAGAACTTGTAGGAATATACGATAAAGAGAATGAAACATATTGGTATACAACACAAGTAACAGAAGGATATGGTGAAATCGAGGTTATTCTTAACAAAGAAGATAAAATTCCTGAATGTACTATAAATGGAAATACGATAAATCTTATAAAAGAAAAAGAATGTTGTTATAAATGTAAAGTAGAAGAAAATCTTCTAAGAAGCGACAGACAATTTATTAGTGTAAAAAATAAGGATGTAAAGGCAGTATATTACAGGAAAGTATATGATAGTGGATTATTAGAAACTGTACATGATGCAGAAATAGAAAAAATAATAGTAAAAAATATAGATGGAAGTATATCAGTTATAGAAGGAAAAGGTCAGTTAAAAGAAGATATTAATTTAAATAATTATCATGATAGTTCAGAATATATATATTACGGAAGTCGAAAAGAAGATTTAGATCCATATTTAAAAATATATCGGCCAAAAGAAGATGATGAAACATGGACTGGGCATATTATAGGTATTGCAGGGAATTCACAAACTCAAATAAAACTTCAAGGTAGTGGAGTTAGCCGTTCAGATAATATTTTTTGGATACCACTTGATAATATAGATTTTTATAAGACAAAAGGGAAAATAATTTTAGAAGCGATAAACGATAATCAGACAAAAGTTTATCAATTACATATAAAAGGTTCAAGAAAGCAAAAGGGTGGCGAACTTTTTAATTCACAACTTTTAGAATATATAAATCAGGAAATATATAGTTTAAAAGGATATGTAAATAATAAAGATACAGATATCTATATAAATGGAAAAAAAATAAAGAAAGAATGGAATGATAATTTTGAATATACGTTTGAGCCTAAGGTTGGATATCAAGAAATAACGATAGAGGCTGTTTTAAATAATCAAACAGTAGGATATTGGACAAAAGAATTATTTTATTCTGGAGAAGAAGAAATAAAAATAATTATTGATGGTTTCGAGAACTCTGGAAATGAAAGAATTGATATAACAACTACAAATGAAAAGTATACAATAAAAGGATATGTTCAAAATTCAATAAATAGTATTGTTTATATAGGTAATGAAAAAATAGAAACAAAGAATAATCATTTTAATATAGAATTATTATTAGATGAAAAAGAGAATGAAATAAATTTACGTGCAGAAGATGAAACAGACAGAAATGCTGAAAAGACAATATATATAAAGAAAATACAAGAATTAGAAAAGGAATCAGAAGATACACAATTAGAAGGAAATGAAGAAAATGATTCAGAGGAAGAACCAGAAATAAAAGAAACCCCGAAAATTAAATCAAAATTAAAGGCTGCATCAACCGAACCAGAAGACCCTATGGAAGCTGTCTACAAAAAGACAGGAGAGATGAGTCCGCAGGAAAAAATAAACGCCGGAAAATCATACCTGAATCTTGAGAACACAATTGACAATGTAACGGTATCACTAGAAAGCGGAAGCCTGTACATTGAAAATACTGACTTTGTAATACACGGAAAGAACGGTTTTGAGCTGCCTGTAAAGAGAATCTACGACACTGCTACTGCAAAGAAAGACATTCCAAGCCTAATAGAATACATAAGCATGCTTTCACCGAAAGAGTTCGATAAATATTCTCTGGGAAGCTTTCTGTCCTATTGCGGAGTTGATGTTAATTTCAGCCTGCTTTATTTCAGGCAACCTGACTTCAAATCATACAGCAAAGACGAAATAATGGCAAAGCTCAAGACAGTCTTTTTGAGGAAAGGCGGATATGCACAGTGTATGGGAGCAGGATGGAGGCTTAACCTTCCTTATATTGCAGATATGCCTGTAAACAAGGATGACAGGGGAAGACCTGTTATGATACGAATGCCAGGGGGAAGTTACTATCCATTGAGTCAGATGGAGCGAAAAGGAACACAGAAGGTTGACGGGGAACGGTATTACAGATACGAAAATCACAGAATTGAAGATTTTACTGTACTGTCAACGGTTGATGAAGGAAGCCTGTTATTAGACAGTAATCCCTTAAAGTTTAAGCTTATAACAAAAGACGGATTAACCTATGATTTCAACAAACACGGGCAGGTAACAAAAATACAGGATCCATCGAAAACAAACGTAATAACAATAGATTACAACAAGGATGACAACCTTATCTCATACATAACGGATCCAAATGGGAATAAAATTCAATTCACCTATCAGAAAAACGTTAAATATGTGATGCCTGTCATAACGAAAATCAGTTTTATGAATTATGATAACAAACAGGTTTCAAGTATATACTATAATTATAGTAAGCTGAAAAAAGAAAAGCCCGGGTGCAACATAATGAAGCTGCTGAACTCCGTAACAGACAGGGCGGGCAGATATACATCATATTCATATTTGAATTGTGGCGGAATAGATGAACTTGGAGTTTATGGCTTTGAAGAGGAAACCTTCAACCAGAGCAACATTACCTTCAACCAGCAGAACTTAAGCCACCAGTTTGGGTATTTTGGTTTTCCATATTCTCATGTTCTTGATTCTAAATCCCTCATGGGAACTTTTGCACTGGAATCACCTGACCTGCTGAATATAGTCAGAACACCACTTGGATTCAAACAGAACATAGAATATACAAAGACCCTTGTGCATATTGACCAGTATAAATGGGAATGTCCGACAAAAAGAAGCAGGGTTATGGTCAAATCTGTTACAAATATTAATGGAAACCAGAGCAGAAAAGTTGAATACTCATATACACAGAAAATGCATGACAACTGTCAGATAATGGTAAGCAGTGCGACAGTGAAAGACGGAAGTAAGGAGACAAAGAATACCTACAGTGAAAAGAAAGACAGCAGGACCGGAGACTATACTTCAAATCTGAAAAAAAGTGATGTAATCATTGTCAAGTCGGACAATAAAACAGAAACAGTAAGCTCTACAGAATATACATGGAACAGCAGTGGAAGGCTTACCAGAGAGAAATCTGCCAAAGGAAATGCTGCAAAGGAAACAGAATATAAGTATGACAACTGGGGAAATATAAAAGAGGAAACTACAACAAGAAAACTTACAGACGGCAGCGGAACTTCACAGGAAGAGACAAGGACAATTTATTCGAAGTATTATAATACAGATAGCGGAGAAATATCTGGATTTAAGCAAAAAGATGTACCTGAAACTAATCAACAGAAGGTAAGCGAAACGCGAAATCTGCTCATAAATCAGAAAATAGACGAGAATGGTGCTGCTATTTATAAAGCTTTTGCTTATGATGAATACGGCAGAAAAACCTGGGAAGGTGTTTATAATAATAATCATTGGGCAGAAACTACAACGAAATATTATAACAACTCTACAGATGAAATGTGGAAAAAAGGACGCATTTTAGAAATAACTGCACCATCAGGGCAAGTATATACATATGAGTATACAAGTGATGCACCAGACAAAAATAAACCTCCGAGAGTGGTAACAACAAAGATAACTGCAAAAAATGTGAACCTTGGTTCTGAACAAAAAAACATAATCACTTATACTACGGAAGATCTGATACAGAACAAGGTTACATCAAAAACCGACGGAAAAGGGAATAAGACTGAATATGAATATGATGCAGACGGAAGGCTTACGGCAACTCTGACGCCTGACGGTGAAAAAGAACGTATATTCTATGATGATGACAGCAAATCAATTCTCATTTCAAGAGATAAAGATAAAGTTACGATAGATGGAATGAAAGTTAACAGACTTCACAAAAGATATTACCTTGATTCAAAGGAAAACATAATTAAAATCCTGGTTCAGAATAATTCATCAGCAGGATTTTATGTAACTGATGAGGTAAGAGAGTGTTACGAGGATAAGAATACAGACTTTATAACTGAAGAGTTTACTTATGATTCACGAGACAACATAACCAGCTATAAAGATCCGATGGCGAATGTTACAGAATTTGAATATGACGCTTTGGACCGTATTACAAAACAGATAAATATGGACGGCTCGTATAAGACAAATACATATAATGACAGTGAAAATTATGTAACGATAAGAGATGAAGAGGGAAATTATTATTATGAACACTTTGATTTTGACAGTAACAAAATCGAAATACGCAGACGAAAAGGACGTCGTGGTGTATACGAAGAATCTCATAATAAATTCAAATTTAATTTAGATGGTAACTGCATATTTGAAGAGACTCCGTTAGGAATGAAAATACATCATTCATACGATTCACCATTTGGATTAACACAAACTATTTATGATGAAATAAACTACAACTCAGATGTGCATGACTCAATAGAATCATTAGGAAAGACAACAGGCATAGAATATGATGATTCGGGATTAAAGGAGAAAGTTACAGATGGATATAATAACAGAATAGGCAAAGAGTGTGGTTTTCGTTTTACACAGAACACATACAACAAATTAGGATATCTAATATCGGAAGAAAGCGGATATGAATTCGGCGTGAAAGAGATTAATAAAAATGATTTCCGAAAGATTCAATATCAGTATGATGCAAACGGAAACAAAGTAAAAGAAATATATCTGGTAGCAAGAATCGAAGATAAGCCTGTAGAAACAGATAAAACATATTCATACGACAGTATGAACAGGCTTGTTTCTAAAACTGACGAGGAAGGCTATAAGACAGAGTATGAATATAATCATGACGGTCAGGTAACGAAGATAAAAGATTCGCTTGGCTTTGAATATGCTTATAAATATGACCATGCAGGCAGACTCATAGAAGCAGTGCTCCCGGAAGTGACGGAAGGACAAGGCAGCAACACTATACTTTTTGAATATGACAGATGTGGAAATGTCACAAAGCAGACTGATAGCGACGGGATGGAAACAGATTGGAGCTATGATGAGATGAACCGGAAAATCTCAGAGATAAAGAAAGGAAAAGACGGCACTCAGACAGTAAAAAACTGGACATACTGGAAGAACGGAAATGTAAAGACAGAAGTTACAGGCAGTGCCACTACAAGCTATGAATATGACCAGTGGAACAGATTAAGCAAAGTGACTTATCCAGATGGTCAGACAGAAGCTTACGAATATAATCATGCAGACCAGATAACAAAAATCAAATATGCAGACGGTTCAGTAAAACAAAATGAATACAACAAGATGGGGTATCTTATAAAGGAAACTGATGAGGAAGGCAACGTCACGGAACATGGATATAACATCTGGGGAGAAGAAACTAAACGTATTGAAAAGAATACAAACGGCAGCGGTGACCAAATCTGGGATATAAAATATAACTATTTCGGGCAGATTGAAGAGGAAAGTCGAAATAACGGTCAGGTATGGAGTTACAAATATAATTTACGCGGATTGCTGGAAGAAAGGACTGACCCGAAAGGAATAAAAACGATAAACACATTTGATAAGTGTGGCAGGGTTACTACAGAAAGCAGAAGTTTTGGTAAAACTGTAGGTAAGTCTTTTGAATATGATTCCTTAGGATTTATAAAGAATGGAACCGATGGAAGTGTTACATATGTGATGAATGGTTCTGGAAATAACTATAAATCCAATGCTTACAATCTGATAACTAAATGTGAACTAAATATTGATGGAAAAACTTTGACTTTGGATTACAGTTATGATAAAGGAAAGAGAATAAGTAAGGTGGTTTATCCTGATTCCGTGAGAGTGTGTTTTGGATATAACGGAATAGGTTTGTTAAAAGAAATTGGAACCGAAACCAATAAAACAGCATATGCAAATAACGGAAACTACAATAATGCAGGAAATCTTACGCAATTAATTGCCGGAAACACATTAGAACTGACTCAGACTATTGACGAGGTAAAGAATCAGCTTACCGCATACAGCTGGGGAATAAACGGAAAGTCAGCAAATACGTTGACCTGGAATAACAGGGGAAACATTACAGCGCAGACAAAAAATGGAATAGCATATTCTTATGAATATGACAAGAAAAACCAGTTGAAAAGTGAAAAGTGGAAAGAAGGACAGGAAAATAAAGTAAATGAATGGGCTTATGACTGTAAAGGAAACCGTAAAACAGAAAATAAAGACGGATTATATAAAACAATAAATTGTTATCCGTATTCTGACCTTATAAAAGATGATGGTATTTGGAAATATAACTATGATCTAAACGGGAACATGATTGCAAAAGGAAAGGAAACAATAGCGAATACCGGTGGTGGAACTTTTGAAGGCTGGAAGTATGAATTAACAACTGGTGAAGTATGGAAATACACTTACGATTTATTCAACAGGCTTGTAAAAGTAGAACATTCTGGTGCTGGAATAAATGCATTAACAACGGTTGCAGAATATATTTATGATTACCGTGATTTAATGGTATGCAGAAAATCAGGTTCTGTATGTGAATACTTTGCTTACGATAATGATGGTAAACTGTTATATAAGGAAAAAGACACTGAAAAGCATGATTATATTTATGAAAATAAAAAATTGTGGTGTGAAATTGCAACAAAAGGAAGTACAAAGAAAACGTATTATCATCACACTGACCATCTTGGAACTACGGTATGTATAACGGATTCTACGGGAAAAGTTGTCTGGAACTGTGAGGAAGATGCTTTTGGAAATGTACTTTCCAAAGAAGACAGTACATTTACCCCAAACTTTACAGGAAAATTCTTGGATGAAGCAATAAACTTGTATTATTTCAATGCCCGCTGGTATGACTCGGAAATTGGTAGGTTTATTACAGAAGATTCAGCTAGAGATGGAAGAAACTGGTTTGTGTATTGTAGAAATAATCCACTGATTTTAATTGACTTGGATGGAAATCTCATAAGAGGTGCAATGGGTGGATTAATAGGAACGGTAGTATCAGTTGGAACAAAATATATTAATGATAGTCTTTCAGGCGAAAAAAGTAGTAAAGGTGAATATATAGGTACTGCTATAGGTGGTTTTGTTAGCGGTTTCGTAATTGGTGAAACTGGAAGTGGCAAATTAGGAGGTGCAATTGGTGGATTTGTGGGAAATGCGACTGAACAACTTATAGATAATGGTATAGAATCTCTAGATTTAGGAGAATTAGTAATTGCAACTGGTATAGGATATACTGTTGGTAAATTGTCTATAGATATTCCTGGTCTTAATTCAGGGCGTGGTTCATTTGGGGCTATTGATAAACAAATTACAAAAAAATTATCGCATGGAATCATTAAAAATATTAGCACAAAAACTTCAGCAAAAATGGTAGCAAATAGACTTTCAGGTAATGCATTTGCTACTGGAAATATTATAACCCCATTAGTAGACAAAGCTATAAAAATGCTTACACCAAAGGAAACAAGTTCAAATGAAAATGAACAAAAAGATGTAATTATGGAGGCTTCTAAATGAAACAATATATTAAGGAATTCAAATCTTTTATTTGCGAAAGAACGACTCTGAAAAAAAATGATGAAATATTTATTCCCATATGGTGGAAGAATATTTCCTTTGTCTTTATGTTAATAATTCCTGTATGTTTTTTTTTGATAAGTGTGATGAATGGAATTTATAGGGGTATATTTCTTCAATGGATAACGAATAAAAATTATTGTAAAACATGGGCAGGTGAATTATTTTTAGGATGGTTTTTAGCATTTATGATTTATTTCTCCATGAATGCAGGCCATATAATAATCAAAGATGGAATAATTACCAAGCGTTATTGTTTTGTCTATACAAAAAAAATGATAATAAATGAGATCCTCGATGTTTCCATGGGTAGAGAACTTATAAAAAATGAAGGGGGGATGCATTTAGACATTAAGTCCAAATCTAATAAGATTATTTATGTTAATACCAGCTTATATTCAAAAGAAGCAATAAAACTCATTTGTAATAAAATTGGTTTTTCTTTGTAAAAAAAATAATCTTGCAATTGAATATTGTAAACGAATTTCTGGGGAAAAACTGAATGAAGAATAGAGCTATGATAATGCATATACAGATATAATCATTCTTTGTAGTATTCTGTTGTCTTACTATCTAAAAAAACGAATGGGGTATGTTTATTATAATTGGTTAATGATGTTGTGCATCATTGCGTTTGTTCTCTATTCGTTATTACTTATAATTATTCATACAAAACTCTATGTTTTTATTGGAAAGTCCTCTTGGAAGTGCGGTACGAGAATTTAATAATTCTAATGGAAAAGGTCGTGCACCAGGAAGAACTAATGATTTTTCAAAAAATAATTCGATTAAAAAGAAGGATAAAAATAAATGAATTTTTTTTTATATTGGCAGTACTTGTTTCTTTGTATCTTATAAAAGCTATAAAGTCATATAAAAATAAAAATTGGGTTGTAACATTATTATTGGTGTTATGTGGACTTTTTGATGTTGTTTTATTTTTATGTGCTATATTTCTAGAGGATTAGATGTTTTTGAAATTATTTTGTATTTTTTTTTGTATTACAGAAGTAGTTTTACTGATAAAATCTATAAAAAATAAGAAAAGGAATATAATAATTGCGCATATTTTTAATCTACTAATATCAATCCTTTTGATAATTATTATTTATATAAGGTAAGACAAAACTCCGTAGTTTTCGAAGAAAAGTGCGGGGTTGCTGCAGCAGAAGTATTGATGACAGTAATGGGAACCCCAACAAATATTCCTGGACCGACACCCATTCCTGATCCTATGTCTCCAGTTCCTGTATTACCATAAAGAGGAGAATTGAAATGGAATCGAAGCAATTTATAGAAATAGTAAAAGAATCAATGAAAGTTTTTTTTAAAGAAAATGGATATTCCAAATGTCATTCAACAAATGGAAATCTTAGGACAATTGTTTTTTTTGAAAAAAAGGTTGAGAATTATGAAATACCAATTGTAATCCAATCAATATCATCATTAAATGGACAAGCTTTTGGTGTGTATTTTTTGAATGTTAGAATTCTTGAAGAAACGGGAAATAATAATTGGTTTTTTAGTAATGAGAATGAGTTACGTCAAAAACTTGAGATAGTAAAAAATAAATGTATTACTGAAGATTTTTTCAATAAAGTAGAAGAACGAGCTAAAACATATTTTAATAGGGATGTAGATTAGTAGTAGTTGTGTTAAGTTTGCTCCAAATGGAGATTGTTTACCTGCTGTTGGTTATAGATATATGGATTCAAGATTTTATGACAAAACACTAGAAACAATGTCTGTTCCAGGTTCATATTTTGGATTTGAGAAATTTGATTCTGCAAATCAAGCAATAAATGCGTTTCAAATAAATCCAATAGCTTGGAAAAATAATTGTAAATTAAGAGGAGAGTTTGATACTTTACAGGTATTTGATGGTTGTTTTGTACCAAAATCATTTGGAGAATTAACTGATACAATGGGAAATGGTACATTATCTGCTGCTTTGTTTAGTGGTGTAGCACAGGTGGTAATTGCTTTAGGTGCCAATGCTACCGGACAAATTGGAAATTTACTTACAGGTACTATGAAAGAATTTAATATCAATCAAACAAAATGGGCAGGTGCGACTGGTGTTGCTGGGGAAAGTGTAGTTCCGACTCTAATTGATATTAAGAATAGTATGACAGGAGAAAATTAGTATGAAAAGGATTTCATCTGCATTAATTTATTTAGTTCTAGTATTGATATCGGCTGTGTTTTCTATTTTTCTATGCTTAGTATTTACAAAGTTATTTTCTTTGGAAAAAAAACAAGTGATTATTTATTAGTAATTCTCTTTTTTGTGATTTATGCAATACTATTATTTATTTGGATAAAGATAGATAAAAATTGGTGAAAATGGCACACAAACAAATTCTAGAACAACTTGGAAAAATGGAAAAACAGAACGACTTGATGTAGAAAATCCAGCTCCAGGAGAAAGAGATGGTCAAATCCATTATCATGATGCTAACAATAATAAATATATGTATGATATAAAAAATAAAAAATTTTATAATCCTGATACTAATGAATTGGCTCCTAAAAATGTTCAAAATCTCTTAAAAGATAAGAACTTTATGAAAGGAATCGAAAAAGGCTTGGAAACTTTGGGAGAAACTAAATGATAAAAACAAATAAAAAAATGGATAAGGTATTACGAAAACATTATTTTTTTCGAAAAAACGAAATGAGTACGATTATTAGTGAAATTGTTGATAACACAAAAAAAATTTACGATTTTTATTTATATGATACTAATGATTCTTTATCTGAAGAAAAAGTTTCATTAACAAAAATTAGTAATTCTTTTAAATATAAATTTGAGTATGAAATATGGCATAATGAAATAAATCTTCCCAAAAACAAGTTTGTTCCTCAACATTTAATAGAGCTTGTTACATTATTACAAACAAAATTAAATGAAAAGTTTAATGAAAATTTTATTATTTACGTATCAATTAATGATTATTTTGATGTACGTTTTACTAAAAAACGGGAAAATGAAAGTTTGTGGCTTGTTGATGATTTGAATAAATATGAAAGTCCTGTATTAATATGTATCTAAGTAATTTTAAAATTTAGATATATTTACGACAAAACTCCGCTTACCCGAACACAGACTTAATAAAGCAGTACGGCGAGTGGTGTTTCAACTACGACATGAACAGAAGCCTTACTGCAAGGGGAAAGTCAGCCACACAAAGACAGACATCAGAAGAAGAAACAAAAATCCTTTGTCAGAGAATTATGCAGATAAAAGTAACCGTCAATTCTCATGTATTTTCCAAAAATAAATCTTTGAACTAAACTTCTACGCAAGGTGGAAGAAATTATGAGATCAAATTACAGTCGTGAAGAACGTCAGAAAATTGTTGAGGAATATATTCAGTCAGAAAAATCACAGACAGTATTCGCTCCAGAATACGGCATTAAACCAAATACTTTGTCTGCATGGGTGACTAAATACAAATCTGCAGAAG
>JAEEGL012615433.1_pt1 | contig 35194 bp, 24 predicted proteins | sample 9134231 | NCBI WGS metagenome assembly JAEEGL01 (sample SAMN16246548, study PRJNA631951) | gut metagenome | biome: gut microbiome; feature: rumen; material: fiber-attached | host: Bos | place: Iran: Karaj | collected 2018-10 | reverse complement strand
CTGTATCTCAAATTATAATATATATATATTCAAAGTCAATCAAAAATCGTCCGGAAATGGTCAAAACTTATTCATCTTCCTCACAGAACAATTCATCATCCAGCCCATAAGAATGAACTTCCATTGCGCCGTTGGCAAAACCGAAATCACAATGCGGCGGTTCCTCTTCCTCATCCCAGTCGTCGCAATCGTATTCGGCATTCCCCTTAAATCTGCATGTCTGATCTGCTTCTTTCAGCGAACTGACAAAACCGGGAATTCATGCTTCATAAAGAGAAGAATCTTTATATAGAGATGTTGCTCTAAAAACAACGCAGCTCACGAGCCATAATTTCTTGACGTTTTTTGGCAAAATGTTATACTATAAATGGATTTTATAAGCTCTTTTTACAAAGGCGGTGAAGAAGAATGGCGTTGGACAAGTCCCTTGTGCTGGAGAGATTGAAAAAAGTCTATCCGGATGGTGTGATATACAAAGAGGCCTATACCCTAAAAGCCGTTACCGCACCTGTGCATTTTTCTGTTCACTCGATAGCCAGGAGCGAAGGCAAAACCGACAGTCAGTGGCTGACGGACAACGGGTTTATCTGGCGGGAGACAGGATTCTGTGAGGCGGAAATGAAAACCCGCGACTGCAAATGGAAAGCGGATTCTCCCGCCGAGCTGGCAGACAGCATTTTGCGCAGATATCCCTTGATCGGGCAGTATGAGCTGAGTGATGCGGAGTTCTCGGCTTTGTTTTCTGCGGCGACGGACGTCGTGCGAAAGATGTGCCGTCCGGGATCCTCGTTAACGCGGATCGAGCAGCTTGTGCTGACCGTTTCGACCGTCGCTCTGCTGAAAAAGCGGAACGAGGATGCGCAGGACGATTCCGATACGGACACTTTTTGGAGCTATATCTACCAGCAATATGGCCTTAAGCCTGAAATTGCGGAACAGAGGATCTACAAAAGCTTTTGCGCTGCCATCAAAGACACGCTTACCCTGTATCGCCGCTTTCTTGCTCCGGATAATACCATGCGCTACTACACCTCGATGCTGCTCCATGCGATCGCACCGAGGGCAAGCATCGAGAGTCTGTTTGAAATCCTGTTTGATTTTTACGTAAGGAACCTGGACTTTCAATACATACCCGAGGACAGCAGCTATAAGACTCTGGTCAAGGGAATGCAGGCCAGGTGGACGGAAAAGAAATCAGAAGTTCAACTGAAGTCCAGCGCTGTCATGTCCGGCCTGAAGACGCTGTTTCTGGAAAAGCCGGGTTATATGGCGGTGCTGTGCGATGCGCTTGTCAAGAAAATGGATTCCCTCCTGCGTGGGGAGAGCTTTGAGATACACGACCGCTGGGATCGGCTCCTGGTAGATTGGTATCAGAAGAAGAGCAGCGCGGAACGCACGCAACTGCAGGGAGAAAAGAAGAGCCATAAAACGGAATTTGTCGCGACCTCCGCAGAGCGCATCTATATTCAATACGGCATGGAAAACGGAAGGGTGGGTCTCGTTGTTCCCCGTATCCGCCTGAGCGAGATCGGGGAGACACGCCCGGTACTGCATGTATACCAGGACAACCGGGAAATCTATGCCGGGACCCTGCAGGCCAGCGGCATATCTGACCTGGGTCTGACGACAAAGCGTCGTTTTCTTCCTCTGAATGAGACACAGGCGGATTTCTCCAAATCGCTTCGCCTTTGCGGCGAGATCGAGTATCTGGACGATACGATCTATTCTTCCGGCTCCAAGCTTTACCGGGACGTTCTCTGTTTTGACACAAGCGGCAACGAGCGAAACGTGAAAAGCGGGATCATCTATCTGTTCTCGGATGATAATCAGGAATTCGATTTTGCTGACACGGACAGCGTGACCATGGAGGATCACGAGGGTCAGCTTTATCGGGTCAACCTCGACACGGTTGGCACGATCACGGTAGATGGCTCGGAACTTTTTGCGGATGAGCAGATTTCCGGCAAAGCGCGGCTTTATCCGTCTCCCCGGCCGGTCGGCGGTATTGAGCTGTGTGCGGAAGGCAAGCATTATCCCATCTTCGACACCGTATTCACGCTGCGGCTTCGTCTTCCTGAGAACGAAAATCCGCTGCGCTACCAGCTCACGCTTGACGGAACGCGGCTTTCCGCAGAGGAAACTGCGGATGGAGAGCTGACATTTACTTTGCCCGCCTTGTCCGGCGTGTGCCACTTGATTCGCCTGGTCGATATGGTGCAGTCGCTGGCTGTGCTGGAATACCCCTTCGCTTTGATTCCCGGGTTCTCATGGAAACTGGACAAGACCCGTTACCTGGAAACCGAGGAAGACGCCCTGCTGACCATAACGGATGCCGAAAAAACGAGCAGCCTGCCCGCTTTTCGAATGCCCGGAAGTACTGCAGCATCCTCTGCAGTGGGATCGGACGGATTCAGCTATGAGATCGAATTGCCGACAGTGCGCTGCAGCTTCGGCGCGCAGAGCGCGTTCCGGCTGCCGGAACGGCTCTGGTATAAAGAAATCGGGAAGGAAGTCTTTTCAACGCTTGAACTGCCGCCTTCCTGGCAAGGTCAGCTGATGCTGGGGGCAAAAGAGCTCCCCGTCAATTCGGCAGAGCAATATGAGCTCGGGAATCTGATCCACAGCGGCCAGCATCATGGGAAGGATGAAATGCTGTGGCTGTCTCTCCGTTCCCCTGCAGGTGAAAGAGAGCAGATCCCCCTCACACAGATCTGCTTTGCGCCATGCTTTACGGAACCGCCGCTTCAATTTCGCGTCAACGAGCTGCAATGGCTGCCGAACGGCCGGTATATCGGCGATCCCGGTTCCCGGTTCCGTCTGTCCCTGTCTGGGCCGGAAGACTACAGCTTCGGAATCGTAGCCGACTATGATAAGCTGCTCTGCCGCAGCGCCGAGATCCGGCACGGAAGATATTCTTATGAGGTGCTCCTTCAAAGTGATGGCGTGTTTTCCGCCAACAGGCAGGAATGCATCTACAAAGGGGAGCTTGTTGTCGGAGACGAAAACGAGTTTCGCTTTGATGGATGCGAGCTGCAGCTGACAAAAGCGATCTACTGGGATATGAGCAGCGAAGAGCTGAAAAGCGTGGACATCCAGCCGGGCAAGGGCATTGTGGAAAACCTTGCCTTCCTCGGGATCGGTGCGCCGGACTGGGAGAGCATTGCCATGCCGGAATATGAGGCGCGGCTGAGCTTTGAAAACAGGGATGGACGAAGGATCGCGTTTAACGCATATCCGGATCGCAGCGAATACCTGCTGACAAATCCGGTGCGTCTTTGGGTCGTCAATGATCGGAGGCTGATCCTTACCACGGCTGAGGGCGAGGTCGTTTACTTTGATACCGTCACAGCTTCTATCCCAAACCGTGATCCGGAGCAGACCATGAGCCGGGCTGCACAGCGCGCCAGACTGCAAAACCCCGATTACTTTGAATTTGAAATACGGAGGGCCGACTATGTTTGATCCGATCCGAGCTTCTGAGGAGATCAAATCCAGCTATATCGACTACATTACGACCAGCTTTGATATGGCCGATGCGGACTATGCGCTTGGTCTCAAACAGGCCTTAAAGCAGGAAGGGCAGGTAGCCAGGGGACCGTACCTGGACATCGGCGGTTCCTTTGAGAGCGGGCATACGCTGCGCGAACTGATGGAGACGGGCGAGGCCTGCCGCCTGTTTGCCGAGCTGGAGCCTATCCCGGAAAAGGATCGCGAGTTAAAGCTGGACAGGCCGCTGTATCTGCACCAGGAGAAGGCGCTGAAGAAAGCTTCCAAGGGGCAGAGTCTGGTCGTGACGACAGGCACCGGCTCCGGCAAAACCGAAAGCTTTTTGATCCCGGTTCTCCACCACATCCTGTGCGAAGCGGAACGCGGCGAATTGGATTCCGGCGTCCGAGCCATCATCATTTACCCGATGAACGCACTGGCCAACGACCAGATCAAGCGACTTCGCGCCCTGCTGAAAAACTATCCGGCGATCCGCTTCGGCATCTATAACGGCAACACGCCGCACAAGAAAAGCGAAGCGCTTGGCGAGTATCACAAAACGCATAAGGACGCCAACGGGGCCCCGGTCGACCCGCTTCCCAACGAACTGATCTCCCGCGAGGAGATGCAGGAGGAGCCGCCGCACATTCTGATCACGAACTATTCCATGCTGGAATACATGATGCTTCGTCCAAAGGATGACCGGGTCTTTTCCGGAGCTAAGCTGAAGTATATCGTTCTGGACGAGGCGCATATCTACAAAGGCGCTACCGGGATGGAGACAAGCCTGCTGATGCGCCGTCTTCGCGCCAGGATCAGCCGGCCGGATGCCGTGCAATACATTTTGACCAGTGCCACGCTCGGCGGCCCGGATGCTGACAGCGAGATCGTCAGCTTCGCCGAAAAGCTGACGGGTGTCCCTTTCTCTGCCGACGGGATCATCCGTTCCACAGAAAAGCAGCCGCAGATGATCGAAAACCGGGAGATTGATCCCGAGCTGTTTGTCCGCCTTGTGAAATCGCCGGACGCGGTGGGATCGATCCTGGGACAGGCGGATCTGGATTTTGCGCCGGAGGGAACGGCGGAGGAAAAACTGTACGAGCTGTTTCTTCATCTGCGCCTGTTTGCCATTCTTCGCAGAGAGGCAAAATCCCCCGTTACCGTGACGCAGCTGCACCAGGCCTTTCTTGGCGCGGCTCCGGGGATGACCCGGGAGCAGGTCGTTGCGTTTATCAGCGTCTGTGCCAGAGCGGAGAAGGACGGCGCCGCGCTGATCAAACCCCGCTATCACTTCTTTGTTCGCGCGATGGAGGGTGCGTATATCACGCTCAATGCGCCTAAACAGCTTTTCCTGCAGCGAAAGAATGCCATCGAGCATCCCGGGCAGGCGCCGCAGGAGGTCTTCGAAGCCGCTATCTGCAGTGACTGCGGCCGGCTTGCCATCGTGGGAAAAACCGACAAGGGAAGCCAACGTTTCAAGCAGTTCGCCCGCCAGGGGAAGGACGACGACGCCGAGTATTACCTCATCCGGGCCGCGTCTGACGGAGAGCTGTTCGAGGATGACAAAGCGGAAGACGAGAAAGACGACGGTTCCCACGATTACGTGGTCTGCCCGATCTGCGGCGCGCTTTCTTCTGAAGCGGATCTGAAATATGAAACGCCCTGCGATCATGCCAAAGAGGGATATATCAAGCTGCGGCTGGTCGATCATACGAAGAGCGGCTCGACCAAGTGTCCGGCCTGTGGGTTTGGGTCGTTCCGGCGCTTTTATCTGGGGAGCGAAGCTGCGACGGCCGTACTGGGAACCGAGCTTTTCGAGCAGCTTCCGACGGAAGAGGTCACCGAGGTGACAGAAGCGCCGAAGGCGGCAAGCGGACTGTTTGCACGGGCGGCGAAAAAGAAAGTCATACGCCGGGAGCGGGCAAGGCAGTTCCTGTGCTTCTCCGACAGCCGCAGCGAGGCGGCCTTCTTTGCCACCTATATGGAACGCAGTTATCAGGAATTCCTGCGCCGCCGGGGGATCTGGCATACGGCTGAGCTTCTCAAGGCCCGTGGGGAGAAGCGCGTGTCTGTGCGGGACTTTGTCAATGAGCTGTCCCGTTATTTCGAGGAAAACCGCTGCTTCGCCGAATGGGATGCAGCGCGTGCTTCCGGCGGGCTGACCTCTGTGAGCCGGCAAAACGCCTGGGTCGCGATCCTCAACGAAATGTTCAACGCCCGACGTTCCACCAGCCTGCGTTCTTTGGGCGTGCTGGCCTTTGCCTATCACGGAAATGAAGGCCTCGCCGAGGCAATCAGTTCCACATATGGCCTCCCCGGCTCAGATGCCGCCGCGCTGTTGGAGCAGCTGGCGCAGGACGCCGTTTTCAGCGGCGCGCTCAATGCCGGAAAGGAACACAAGCTTACGGACGCGGAGCGGGAATACATCTTCTTCTCGCCCTATGAGAAAAAACTGGTCAAAGTCAAGACCGCCGAAAACAGTAAGAAGAGCACCGTCAGCGGCTGGTGCGGCAGAAAGCGCAGCAACGGCAAGTACTTCCCCAATACGCGCATCGCACGCCTGGTACGCGCCCTTGGCATCACAGAGGATGCGGCAGACGAATTGCTGAGCGATTACTGGGAATATGTCTTCTCGCCCGAGAGCGAGAGCTTTATGCTCGATGCGGGCGATTTTGACGTGCTCCTGGGCGGAACAGACGCGGTGCGCTTTTATCGCTGTAAAAAGTGCGGAAGGATCACGCCTTACTCTGTGAAAGGCCGCTGCGCCAGCGTCAAGTGCGATGGCGAACTGGAGCCCTTTGAGCCGCTTGCCCACGCCCAGGACAATCATTATGCCCGTCTGTATATGAGCGAGCAGATGCACCCGCTGTATATCAAGGAACATACGGCACAGCTGGCCAAAGACCAGCAAACGCGCTATCAGGAGGCCTTTGTCAACAAGCAGATCAACGCCCTGAGCTGCTCGACCACCTTTGAAATGGGCGTAGACGTCGGCAGCCTGGAGACGGTTTATCTCCGCGATGTGCCGCCAAGCCCCTCCAACTATGTGCAGCGCGCCGGACGAGCGGGCCGCGGCCGTGGCTCCGCTGCCTTTGTCATGACCTACGCCAAGCTCTCCTCCCATGATTTCACCTATTATGACGCGCCGGAACGTATGATCTCCGGAAAAATCAGCGCGCCGATCTTCGAAGTCGAGAATGAGAAGATTCTGTACCGTCATGTCTATGCCGTGGCCATCAGCGCCTTTTTTGAGCAGAACAATGAGGAGTACAACGGAGACAACCAGACGGTGTTCCTCAATGAAGGCGGCTATGAACGGCTGAAAGACTATCTGGCCGGGCGGCCGGAACGCCTGAAAAAGCTGTTGGAGGACTCTATCCCGAAAAACGTGCAGCATCGTCTGGGTATTGACGACTGGTCGTGGGTGGAGCATCTTTGCGGAGAGAACGGGACCCTGCAGCTGGCCGTGGACGATTTCCGCGGAACCGTTGAAGAACTGCAGAACGGCCTTGCCGCTGCCCGCAGCGCGCAGGACGACGAGGAGGCGGGCCGCTGGAGTCGTGCCCTGCGGAATTTCCGCTGTGCCGCCGAGGACAATGCCGGGCGCAAGAGCCTGATCAGCTTCCTGGTACGGAACAACGTTCTGCCCAAATACGGCTTCCCGGTGGACACGGTCGAGCTGCTGCCCAACGCCAACAGCACCGGCAAGGAAAAGGATCTGCAGCTGGCGCGGGATCTGCAGATGGCCATCGCAGACTATGCCCCCGGTGCCCAGGTCGTGGCAGACGGCAAGCTTTATACCAGCCGCTATATCCGCAAAGCGCCGGGAAAGAATGCGGATCTGTCCTGGGAGATCGGCTCCTATTGCCAGTGCCCCAGCTGTGGCCAGCCCAACTTTACCAAAGAGCCGCTGGTCAAAGCCAGGCCCTGCGTATCTTGTCAGAAGCCGATTCCCAGGCCGCGCTGGAGAAAGACGCTGGAGCCGCGGCTTGGCTTCTGCGCAGATGTGGAGAAACGGGACGAGCCTGTTCCAATGCACCGGCCGGAGCATGACTATAAGACGGACGACAACTACATTGGCGATCCCCAGCGGAACCTCCTCCTGGAGCAGGAATTCTATGTCAACGGCGGCCGCGTCCGGATTGCCTCAACGCAGAACGACTCGCTGGTCGTTGTCGGTCAGACCCGGTTTCAGGTTTGCCCGACCTGCGGCTATGCCGACCCCATCAAGGTCAAGCCCGGGCATAAAACGCCGCGCGGTTATCCCTGCCCAAACAAGGACGGGATTGGAAAAGAATTCACGTTGTCCCACGATTTCAAAACGGACGTTGCCCGTGTGACCTTCCTGGATGAGGCGGCAAGCGATCTCAATACCATGCGTTCGGTGCTGTACGCGCTGCTGGAAGGGCTTTCCCGTGAAATGGGCATTGAACGCACGGATATCAAGGGCTGTCTCTTCCGCTCGTTTGAAGATGGTCTGCTGCTCTACTCTGTGATCCTGTACGACGCGGTTGCAGGCGGCGCAGGTCATGTACGGCGCCTTGTTACAACAGACGGCGCCGCCTTCCAGCGGGTGCTTCGCCGCGCCTACGACATCGTCAACAGTTGTGACTGCGGCAGCTCCTGCTATAAATGCCTGCGGAATTACTATAACCAGAAGATCCATGACGAATTGGATCGCTATAAGGCAGCAGCTTTCCTGAAAGAGTGGATCGGCGAGATGCAGACTGAGGCACCGAGGGATGAATTGTCCGAAAGCAATGAGAAAAACGCTGCAGACGCTCCGGACAGTCTCGAACTGCCGGACGATTTCGGCATGAACATGCGCGACAGCACCTGGAAGGACATCTGGCAGAATGTTTTGTCTCTGGTGGACGCGAAAGCCGAGCGGGATTCGATCAAGACGATTGCCGCACAGAGCGATCTGTTCAAGGGAAAGGAGAAGCCCTGGTTTGACTGCGTGTTCCAGGGCAAAGAAGAGTACGGCTGCGCGCTGCTCTGGCCCGACTCCCATGTCATGCTGTTCACGGAGGAGGATAAAGAGGGGCTGGAGTTCGCGGCGGCCAACGGCTGGAAATGCTTCCTGCTCGGAAGAGAGGAACTGACGCCGGACAAGCTCGCTGATGCGTTGAAGGAGGAATAAGATATGGCGATCATGATCCCTGAAAAACCGAGAGACTTTGATCCACGCAGCAGAGAGGACATCATGTTCTCGGCGTTGGAAAGCTTGCCGGATGAGTATTATGTTGTACATTCCTTTCGCGTCAACAAGATCCGTTCAGACAATAGTCTGTACGAAGGGGAAGCCGACTTTGTGATCTTTCATCCCCAAAAAGGAATCCTCTGTCTGGAAGCGAAAGCAACAAGAGTTTGCTATGAGAATGGGACCTGGCTTTACGGAGATGGGCGTCCTATGCACAGCGGAGGCCCTGTTGCCCAAGCACAGCGCGCCATGTATGCTGTTCGTGATTATATGCGGGATCATGGCATGGGCGACCTGGCTGCCAGATGCAAGTTCTTGTACGCGGTATGGTTTCCCATCGTCTCTGACTCGTATATTCGCGGCATGATCCTGCCGCCGGAGCTCCCGCGGGAGCTGCTTATGGCTGAGGAGGCGCTGTATGACCCAGCCTTTTATCTGAATCGTATCTTCAGCTTTACCGATCACGGGAAAACAGAGACCAGCCTGAACGACGCACAGGCCTCCCGCATCGTCAACGAGATCCTCTGCCCGCAGTTTGAGATCGCGCCCTCGGCCTCCTTCGACACCGACACCAAACATATTATTTTCCATCGCCTTCTCAAGGAGCAGGCGTCGGTTCTGAATTTCCTGGAAGAGCAGAAGACCGCCGTCATCAACGGTGCGGCCGGTACGGGAAAAACGCTGGTGGCTGTCGAGAAGGCCAAGCGGCACGCCTTCCGCGGGGAAAAGGTGCTGTTTCTCTGCTTTAATCGGCAGCTGCGGGATCATCTGGCGGAAAACTACGCCCATGAGAACATCGACTACGAGACCATCGCCCGCTTCGCCTGCCGCCTGGGGCACACGCCTGAGCCGGATTATGCGCTGCTGAACCGGCTGCTGGAGGATATGTGGGAAAAGAGCAGCTTCCCCTATCAGCACGTGATCGTGGACGAGGGGCAGGACTTCGGCAGCGATGCCATTGAGGAGGCCGACATCCTCTCAACGCTCAAAACGATCATCGAGGATACCAAAGAGGACGGCAGCTTTTATGTCTTCTATGACAAGCTGCAGCTCATCCAGGCACGGAAAATGCCGCAGTTTCTGGCTGACGCCGACTGCAAGTTGACGCTTTACCGCAACTGCCGCAACACGGAGAACATCGCGAAAACCTCCCTGCGCCCTGTCTCGGAGCGCAGCCCGAAGCTGATGGAAAACTGCATCGTGGGCGTTCCGGCGAAGCTGCACTTCTGCGAGGACGAAGAAAGTGTTCTCGGCGCGCTGGACGACGCTCTGGATGCCCTGCTCGGCGACGGGATCGAGAATATTGTGATCCTGACCTGCAAAAAAGAATCGGACAGTCTGTTGGCGCAGTACATAGAAAACGGTTTCTATCCCGCAGGGAAAAAGAAGATCCGTTTTACCACCTGCCGCAAGTTCAAGGGTCTTGAGGCTGACGCCGTGATCCTGGTCGACGTAGAAGAAGATACTTTTCTGGGAAACGACGGCCAGAATGTGCTGCTCTATTATGTCGGCACGTCCCGCGCTCGCCTGCGTCTGGATATTCTGACCACACTGGATAACGACGCTTGCCTGCGTGTGCTGGATAGTCTCGGAAAAACTGACAGAGTAAAACGCCCGCAGCGCGACCTGGCCAGAGCCTTGAACGCAATCGCGGTGATCGAACAGGAGTGAAGGATGGAAACGTTTGACGATCCCAAGCATTACAACAACTACCAAAACGGGCCGACGGATCACGGGACCTTTGTGGGAACCTGCACCAACTGCGGCATCGTGTGGGAATTTGAAAACTACGAGGTGATCCCCGTACCCTATCCCCATGGCACCTGCCCGCGCTGCCGTCAGTGGGTGGCGGTGTTCTGAAAAAGCATTTCCCCTTGCGGGAAAACCTTAACTGTCGCAAAACCGCCGCCGTGCATACGCCGGAGGCTCTGCCGGGCATCATCGAGGCTCTCCAGGCGGATGGCTACACCATCGTTCCCGTCTCCCAGATTCTGCTTCAAGGCGACACCTACCAGGACAACACCGGCCGCCAGTGAGCCAAGTGCCGGGCTTTCAAGCACGAACCCCCTCAAGTTGCCGCAAATACGGCAACTTGAGGGGGTTTCGTTTCTTCAGGGATCCATGTTAAGTTTCATTTTTTCGGGAATCCGGCTCATTTACAGGTTTTTCGTGCTCTTGGCGGTCGTCATCCGGCTCAGCAGAATCAATACGGCAATCAGCCCCGCTGCAGAGAGCAGCAGTGCCGCTGACCAGAGCGCAGGATAAGACAGATCGCCGGTCTTGGGCTTATCGGGGTTTACCGGCTTGAGTTTGTTTTCAAACACAGCCTCGTCCGCCTTGTGCTCGTCCCCTGCGGAGACGGAAATCAGCGTCCGAAGCACACCGTCTTCCCCTGTAACGACCGTAACGGTAATCTGATACACGGTGGTATCGTAAATCACGTCCTGTCGCTGTCCGGGAAGCGCTGCCAGTTCATAGCGGTATATGCCGGGCTCGGTGAACTCCAGCGTAAACTTCCCCGCGCCCTTCAGCTCCATCTCCCCGGTCTCCGGGGTAGGCGCGCCGTCCAGCGGGGTCAGGCGCACCATACAAGACGCGCCCTTCACCGTGACGGGCAATTCCGCCTCCACCGCATCCATGGCGAATGCCGTGGCGCTCAGCGAGAACACAGCCAGGATCTCCAGAAGCAGGGCTGCCAGCCGTCTCACAATATGAACTTGTCCTCTATCGTGACGCAGTTTCATACAGTTCTCCAAACAAAATGATTCTTTCCGATGTTTCCGGCACCTTGCAGGGAGCCAGGGTCAGAAGCACGCCGGTAGGCACGGTGCCTTCCTTATCGTTGATAAACTCCATGGTCACGCTCTCCGCGCCAAGGGTGCCGGAAGCATTGTCGGGCGTGGTGGCGGTGTATTCTTCCGCATCCTCGCTGACCTCGTACACGGTACCGACAGGCAGACCCTCGATCTTCACGTTCTGGCCATTGTGCAGATAGAAGGTATAGCCGGCGTTCAGCTGGGCGCCGGTGAGCTGGGTGACGTTGTTGCTGCTCATGTCGTCGTACTTGGTGGCGTCATTCTTCTCCGGGTTCTTGTCGAACTCGCCGGAGACGGTGAAGACCATATCATCGGGCAGGCCGGTCGTCTTTACCGTGAAGGCAAAGTACTTGTCCCGGGAGCCCTGATTGCCGGTGACCTTCTTACCAAACTCCAGATTGGCGCTGCCGTAGCTGTTGGTGAAGCCGTCGTTCTTGCCCTCCTCCACGTTCTCATTGTAGATCACGTAGGCGGCGACCTTCAGGGTACCGTCCTCATCGATAACGTACACGTCCACCGTGCGGGAGCTATCGTCCTTGGTCACGGCCTCGTTGTCCACAGACTCCTCAGTCAGGATGTAGCGGTAGATGCCCTGCTCGGTGATACCACGGCGTTGGAGAAGGAACGCCGGATTCTGGATGAGCAGCTTGGCGTCGACGCCAAGGCGGTGAACGACCTGATCGCCCGGAACGCCAGGGTAGCGCAGGACCAGAAGGAATACAACGAGCGATACGATGCAGTTGTCAGCCGGTATGAAGAGACCGAGCACAAGCGCGATGCCGTCATGGAGCAGATCGATCAGATTATGATCCGGCGCAGAAAGATCGAACGGTTCATTGAGAGCGTGAAGGACCTGTCGGAGCTCATCACTCAGTTCGACGAGAGCCTATGGGCCGGGCTGGTGGACAGCATGACGGTCCACGGCAAGGACAGGATCGTGTTCCGGCTGACGTGTGGGGTGGAGATTGGAGTGTAAATAAACAACCACCCGCCTAGCGGGTGGTTTTTCATTTTCGGGCATAGCCCTTGTTTACTAGCAGCGCCTAAAGGCGCAAATACGGTCTGGCACTTGCGAGGGGCGTTCTATTTCACCTTTGTACAATCTCCTCTCCCCGTTACATGCCTACATCTATTCTACCTTTTCCTTCTTTTTCTGCGTTTCTTGTGTTATTCTTTTCTTGCCTTCCAAACATGTTTCCTGTTTGGCCGGCCTCCTTTTGATGCATTGTGCTGTTGCCAGACCACGCTTTATCACATCAAAAGGAGTTTTTTCGTCCTGTCCCATAGCTAAAAGCGCTTCCGAACCACCCGCGCCTAGCGCGGGGTTTTCGTAATACAAAAACGGAGGAGGCCAAACGCCTCCTCCGCTATACCGACCCCAGCGCCGGCTGCCGCTGTACAGCAGGGCAGGCTCTCATTTTTGCCTATCCCTTTTCGCTTGATTTGTTGTGCGGGTCACCCCCTCAAGCGTGGGGCGAATGACGGCCGAGCGCGTATTCTACCTTGACAAAGCAAATTCAGGGTGCTAAAGTTAAACCACAATTGAGCAAAAGGGGTGCTGGAATCTCCCGGCTGAGACGGAGTAATTGAGCTCTGAAACCCTCGTACCTGATCCGGATAATGCCGGCGTAGGAAAAGCAGCGACATCGGCAGCTTCCGTTTTACGGAAACTGCCGGTTTTTGCACTTCCCGCCTTTCTTTCCATCCTGATCCGTGTGCTTGCTCCCAGGACCAAAAACGCAAAGCACTTGATATGCCGCCGTTTTTCGGTTAAAATGCTGTAAACCCAATCCTATAAAATCGGAGGAATGCATCATGCTTGAAATCAACATTCAGGGACGCGCGGAATGCGTTGTCAACGACCAGAACACGGCCGTCAGCGTCGGCTCCGGGGATTTGCCCGTCTTTTCCACGCCTTATATGATCGCCCTGATGGAGGAAGCTTCCCAGCGCTCCGTCGCACCGCATCTGGAAGAGGGGCAGAGCACGGTCGGTACAAAGCTCGCTGTCAGCCACGACGCCGCGAGCCCCGTGGGCATGAAGGTCTGGGCGGAGAGCAAGCTCATTGAAATCGACGGCCGCAGACTTGTGTTCGAGGTTCGCGCCTTTGACGAATGCGGCCTGATCGGGCAGGGAATTCACGACCGCGTGATCATCCGGAAGCAGCGTTTTCTCGAAAAAACCGAGGCGAAGAAGGGCTGACCGGCTGTCCCTGCAGCGCTTCAACAGACAGGAGGTGACGGGTAATGCCCGTGCATTATCTGGAATCGGGCTCTGTAGACCCGTGTTACAATCTCGCGCTGGAACAGTATATTCTTGAAAACCGCCGGGAGGGAGACTGGCTTTTTCTCTGGCAGAACGCCAACACCATCGTCATCGGACTGAACCAGAATACCGCCGAGGAGATCAACGCCTCTTTCGTAGAGGAGCACGGCATCACGGTCGTGCGGCGGATGACGGGCGGCGGCGCAGTTTACCACGACCTCGGAAATCTCAATTACTCCTTCATCTGCGACACGGGAAACGCAGAGGAGCTCACGATCCGGCGCTTTACCGAGCCGGTCTGCCGGGCTCTTGCTGCGATGGGCGTGGATGCAGAAACCAGCGGCAGAAACGACATCCTCGTCGACGGAAAAAAGGTCTCCGGTGTTGCGCAGCGGATCGCAAACGGGAGGATCCTTCACCACGGCACCCTGCTCTTCGATTCCGACCCCGCCATGATCGCCGGCGCTCTGAACGCGGATCCGGCCAAGTTCCGCTCCAAGAGCGCCAAGTCGGTTCGTTCCCGCGTTGGGAATATCCGCGACTATCTCCCTTCAAAGGCAGACCTGCCGCAGTTTCGTGACCGCTTGCTGCAGGAGCTCACGCAGGACGGCTTGATCCGAGAGACGCTTGGCAACGACGAACTGGCCTCCGTGCGAAAGCTTGCGGACGAGAAATACCGGAGCTGGGATTGGACCTACGGGCGCAGCCCGGATTATGCGTTCCGCAACCGCGCCCGCTTCCCAGGTGGGACGCTGGAAGTGCGGATGAATATCCGGCAGGAACGGATCGAAGACATCGTTTTTTTCGGTGACTTTATGGCGACCGCCCCGCTGACAGAGCTCTGTGAGGCTCTGCGCGGAGCGCGGCGCGATGCGTGGGAGCTCTCCCGGATCCTTGCCCGCTTCCCCGTTTCTTCCCTGTTTGGGGGCATCCGCGAAGAGGAGATCCTTGCGCTCATCCTGAATGAAGGAGACTAAACGATGGATATGCAGAGAGACATCAATGAGATCAACCGGATGACAGAGCTCTGGGCACAATTTGTCTTCGATGACGTCATGAGTCCGGAGATCCGCCAGCCCATCGCCGAGTCCTGGCGGAAGTGCAAGGCTGCCGGCGTCAATCCCTCCGGCGGCGAAGGCCGGCACATCGACGAGCGTGTTCTCGCAAGCGCTCGTGCGGAGAACAAGCTGTTTCTGGACACCGCCCTGCCGATCATGCGGGAGATGTACAAGCTGATCTCCGAAACCCAGTTTCTCATCGTTCTGACAGACCGGGCAGGCTACCTTCTGGAGATCATGGGGCACCCCGCCATGATCGCCCGCTGCAATGATATGCGCTTCATTCCCGGCGCCATGTGGAGCAACCTTGAGGTCGGCACCAACGCCATCAGCGTCGCGCTGGATTACGATATCCCCATCCAGATGGTCGGCCCGGAGCATTACTGTGTCTCTCACCACACCTGGACCTGCTCTGCCGCGCCCATTCATGGGCCCAGCGGCGAGATCGTCGGCTGCATCAACCTGTCAGGGGATCGAAAGGACGTCAACCTCCACACGCTTGCGCTGATCAAGGAGGCCGCCAGCAACATCGAATCTCAGATCATCAACACCTATAACACCGAGATGATGCGTGCGCTGCTGGACAGCAGCGAGGACAGCATGATCCTGCTGGATATGGACGGGGATCCGATCTGGATGAATGACGCGGCAAAATCCCTGCTGGAAACCGATCTCGACGGTCTGCGTCAAATCGGAATTCGCAGCATCGTCCCCCATATCAACTGGGATTTCAGCAGTCTTTCAAGCGGCGCTCCCCTGCAGTCCGACAATATGGCGCTCTCGGTCAACGGAGCGCAGAAGTACTGCAGCATCACGATCTCCCCGCTCAGCGAGTACGGCTACCGAACCCTCGGCGTGATGCTGCGGAAGCAGAAGTCTCTGATCAACGCCGTGAACAAGATCTCGGGAAACCGGGCCATCTACACCTTCCGGGACTACACGACCCGGGACGAGCAGATGAAGAAGAAACTCGCTCTGGCCGCCACCTTCGCCCGCTATGAAGGAAACATTCTGATCCAGGGGGAAAGCGGGACCGGTAAGGAAATCCTCGCCCAGTCCATACACAACGCCGGCAAGAACGCCAACGGCCCCTTTGTTGTCGTCAACTGTGCCTCCATTCCCCGCGATATGTTCGAAATGGAGTTGTTCGGCTATGAGCCGGGTGCTTTTCCGGGTACGGTCTTCGAGGGGAAGCCGGGCAGATTCGAGCTTGCGCAGAACGGAACTCTGTATCTTGACGAGGTATCCGCCATCCCGCTGGAGCTGCAGGTCAAGCTTCTCCGCGCAGTCGAGACCCACTCTGTCCAGCGGCTCGGAAGCACGCAGGAAACCGCCCTGGACATCCGGATCATCTCCTCTTCCAGCCAGGATTTGAAGCGGCTTGCCGAGAGAGGCAGTTTTCGGAAGGATATGTATTACCGGGTCAGTATGCTGAAGCTCGACATTCCTCCTCTTCGGGATCGCCCCTCCGATATTGACGATTTTGCGGATCGCTTTCTGCAGAAGCTCAACGAAGGCAGCGTCTCCGCCCCCAAAAAAATGTCGGAGGAATTTCTCCGCGGTCTGCGCGCTTATTCCTGGCCGGGGAACATCCGGGAGCTTCAGAACAGCATCGCGCGTGCGTACTACGTCAGCAGCTCCTCGGTTCTGACCGCTGAGGATCTCGCTTTTTCGCTGGATCGCCCGAATACCATTTCACAGCAGCTCCATGAGCCCAATGATTCCGGAAGCGGCGCCATCATGGCCGCGCTGACCATCTGCAGCGGAGATGTGCAGGCCGCCGCAGAACGGCTGGGCATCAGCCGCGCGACCCTGTATCGCCGCATGAAAAAGTTGGACATCAATACCAAGTCCCTCAAAAACGGCAGTCATCATAACGGCTGAATACAAGAGACAGCTCTGCTTGCTGCAGGCTGTCTCTTGTCTCATTCTTGAGAATTTGAGACGATAAAAATCACTCCCGGGTCAAATTATTCTCATATATTTCTCAATTCGACATGTTAAAGTTTTACCGAATTGTCAAATTGTATAGTTTTTTTGCTTCGGAATGGCAAAACGGTAGAAATCACTTCAAAAATTAAAAAAGAACTTGAGATTTTGCAGAGAAAAGCCTACAATATTCACAGGGAACAGGCGAAAGTCTGCAGAAAGAGAATGCACACGCATTCTCACATTACAAGATAGGAGGTTCGACATGTCAATCAACAAAGAACAGATGAAAGACATCTATACCCGCATGTGCCGCATCCGTGCTTTCGAGTCAGCGGCCGCCAGGCTGTTTGCCGAGGGCAAAATTTACGGCTTCGCTCACCTGTATCTGGGTGAGGAGGCGATCGCTCCGGCCGTGTGCGAGTGCCTGCGGGATGATGACTACATCACCAGTACCCACCGTGGCCACGGCCACATCATCGCCAAGGACGGCGATCTGAACCTGATGATGGCAGAACTCTTCGGCCGCTACACCGGTTACTGCAAGGGCAAGGGCGGCTCCATGCACATTGCGGACCGTACCAAGGGCATCCTGGGTGCAAACGGCATCGTCGGTGCCGGTCAAAACATCGCTGTGGGCGCCGGCCTGTCTGCGAAGATTCGCGGCACCGATCAGGTTTGCGTCTGCTTCTTCGGCGACGGCTCCACCAACCAGGGCACCTTCCATGAATCCCTGAACATGGCTTCCATCTGGAAGCTCCCCATCGTCTTCGTCTGCGAGAACAACCACTACGGCATTTCCATGAGCCAGGATCGTCACCAGGCCATCAAGGACATCGCCGATCGCGGCGCTGCCTACAATATTCCCGGCGTTGCCGTCGACGGCAACGATCCCATCGCGGTCTATGAGGCGGCGGAAGAAGCTGTCGCCAGAGCCAGAGCCGGTAAGGGCCCCACGCTCATCGAGTGCAAGACCTATCGTCAGCATGGCCATTTTGAGGGCGACCCCGCCACCTATAAGCCCAAAGAAGAGCAGGCTGCCTGGATGGCCAAGGATCCGATGCCTCGCTTTGAGAAGTACCTGGAAGAGAACGGCGTCATGAACGCGGACGAGATCAAGGCCGTGAAGGATGCCGTTGACAAGCAGATCGACGATGCCATCGCCTTTGCAGATGCCCAGCCTTTCGCGCCTGTGGAGTCTACCGTCGAGGATGTTTATTCGGATATTAAAGCGGAGGTGCGTGAGAGATGAGTAAGATGACTTACGGAGAAGCGATCCGCGAGGCTATGAGCATCCGGATGCGCGAGGATCCTACCGTTATTCTGTTCGGCGAAGACGTCGGCGCCTTTGGCGGCTGCTTTGGCGTCAGCGCCGGCATGCTGGACGAGTTCGGCCCCGAACGCGTCCGTGACACCCCGATCTCCGAGGGTGCTATCATCGGCGCCGCTGTCGGCAGCGCCGCCACCGGCTGCCGTCCCATCGCGGAGCTGATGTTCAACGACTTTTTGACGGTCGGCATGGATCAGCTGGTCAACCAGGCTGCCAAGATGCGTTACATGTTCGGCGGCAAGATTTCTCTTCCCATGGTCGTGCGTCTGCCCGCGGGCGCAGGCACCGGCGGCGCCGCCCAGCACTGCCAGAGCCTTGAGGCCTGGCTTACCCACGTCCCCGGCCTGAAGGTCGTCTACCCCAGCAACGCGCAGGATGCCCTGGGCCTGATGCTCACGTCCATCGACGACGACAACCCCGTCATGTTCTTTGAGAACAAGACCCTCTACGCCACCAAGGGCGAAGTAACCAGCCTGGATCCCATTCCTCTGGGCAAGGGCCGCATCGCTCTGGAAGGCGAAGATGTTACCATCATCACCTACGGCCGCCAGGTCTACACCGCCCTCGACGCCGCCAAGACGCTGGCTGCGGACGGCATCAAGGCCGAGGTCATTGACATCCGCAGCCTGTTCCCGCTGGACAAGGATCTCATCCGCCAGAGTCTGGAGAAGACCCACAAGGCCATCATCATCACCGAGGAGACCAAGCGCGGCGGCTACGGCGGCGAGATCAGCGCCATCATCGCCGAGGAGATGTTCGATCTGCTGGATGCCCCCGTTGCCAGAATCGGCTCCCTTGACACCCCTGTCCCCTTCGCTCCCAACCTTGAGCAGTACTATATGCCCAACGATACGGACATCGTGGTAGCTGCGAAGAAGATGTTCTAAACCTTTCCTACTCCGGAGGCCTCCGGAGCGGGCAACCCAACTGTGCTGCGGCCCAAAGGCCGCAGCACAGCTTGTAAAGAGCGTATAAACACAAGCGAGGAGGAATGATCATGGCGTCCATAGGTATCATCGCAAATCCCCAGTCCGGCAAGGATATTCGGAGACTTGTGTCCTATGCCACCACCATCGACAACAACGAAAAAGTCAACATCTGCAAGCGTATCTCGCTGGCGGCCTATGGGCTCGGCATCGACAAGATCGTCTTCATGCCGGACACCTTCACTATGGGCTACAGCGTCCAGTACCAGCTTGAGGATGACAAAATGCCCTGCTGCGAGATCGAAGTGCTCGACTTTCCCTTTGACGCCTCCATGATCGACACCATTGAGTCGGCCCGGCTCATGGAAGAGCGGGGCGTCGGCTGCGTGGTGGTTCTCGGCGGCGACGGCACCTCCCGCGCTGCTGCAAAGTCTCTGAAGCGGACGCCGATGCTGTCCATCTCCACCGGCACCAACAACGTCTATCCGCAGATGATGGAAGGCACTGTGGCCGGTATGGCCGCAGCCGCAGTCGCCATTATGGACGACCCCTACAGCGTCTGCATCCACGACAAGCGGATTCAGGTCTTTGTCAACGGCGAATACCGGGACATGGCTCTTATCGACGCGGTCATATCCGACGATGAGTTCGCCGGCGCCAAGGCGATCTGGGATCCGAAAAAGATGAAGTATATCATCGTCTCCCGCTGCCACCCGGCCTCCATCGGTTTCTCCGCCGTGCCAGGGGCCTACCGCATCGTGGAGGACAGCGACCCCTTTGGCTACGCCATCGCGCTGGGCGAGGACGGCATCCCCGTGAAGGCGCCCATCGCAGCCGGCATCCTTACGCCCATGTATATCCGAGACAAGCAGCAGCTGGCTCTGGGTGAGAAATATACCGTGGTCGCGGAAAAGCCCTGCATGATCGCCCTTGACGGCGAGCGCGAGGTCAAGCTCTTTCCCGGGGATCGGGCGGACTTCATCATCACCGACGACGGCCCCTGGCGCGTTCTGCCGCGCAAGGCGCTGTCCAAGGCGCAGGAATTGGGAATGTTCAGAGCGTAAGCTTTTTCCATACAAAAGAACGTAAAGACGATACAAGGAGGAATACCATGGCGAAAGAAATCGTAATGCCCAAGCTGGGTCTCACCATGACGGAGGGCACCGTCAGCAAATGGCTGAAAAAGGTGGGAGACGAGGTCAAGGAAGGCGAGCCGCTCTTCGAGGTGGAGACCGACAAGCTCACCAACACCATCGAAGCTTCTGCTTCCGGCGTGCTGCGTCACATTTTCGTGGAGGAGGGCACCACCGTCCCCCTGTTCGGCAAGCTTGCCATCGTCGCCGCAGCAGACGAGGATATCAGCGCGCTTCTGGGTGGGGCCGCCCCCGCGGCTGCTGCCGCGCCGGAGGCTGCCGCAGCGCCGGCGCCTGCCGCACCGGCCAGAGCAGCCGGCGAGCGGATCATCGCCGCCCCCGCCGCCAAGAAGCTGGCCAAGGAGCTGGGCATTGATCTGGCCCTTGTCACCGGCACCGGCCCCAACGGCCGCATCACTCTGGACGATGTGAAGAACTACAAGCCCGCTCCCGCCGCGCCGGTCGTGGAGGAAGCGCCGAAGACCAAGGCCTCCCCTCTCGCCGCGGCTGTTGCGAAGGATCTGGGCATCGATCTGGAGAAGATCGGCGTGAAGGATCGCGTCCTTGCGGAAGACATCCTCCACTATCTGGAGAGCACCCGCGAGAAGGCTGCCGAGGAAGCCCCGCGGGAGGAAGTTGTCCCGATGAACGGCATGCGCAAGGCCATCGCCCGGAACATGCTGAATTCCCACATGACCAGCCCCACCGTCACGGCCAACCTGTCCGTGGATATGAGCGCCATGAAGGGCTACCGTGAGCAGCTCAAGGCGAAGGAGATCAAGGTCAGCTACACCGACCTGCTGGTGAAGTTCATCGCCAAGGCGCTGACGGAGTTCCCGCTGCTGAACTGCTCGGTGGAGGACAACAAGATCATCTACAAGCACTATGTGAACATGGGCGTCGCGGTCGCGCTGGACAACGGTCTGGTCGTCCCGAATGTGACCGACGCGGACAAGAAGAGCCTCACCGAGATCTCCAAGGAGATCAAAGAACTGGCAAAGCTCGCCCGCGAGGGCGGTCTGCCCATGGAGAAGCTTCAGGGCGGCACCTTCACCATCACGAACCTGGGCATGTACGGGGTCGAGAGCTTTACGCCGATCATCAACCAGCCCGAAGTCGCCATTCTCGGTGTCACCACCATGGAGGATCGCGCGGTCGTTCGCAATGGTGAGATCGTCATTCGCCCGATGATGACCCTCAGCCTGACCTTTGACCACCGCGTAGTGGACGGTTCCGTGGCCGCGGAATTCCTGCAGAGAGTCAAAGCCCTGCTGGAGAATCCCGCGCTGATGCTTGCGTAAGGGAGGAAAACGATCATGGCGAAAGAAGTCGTAATGCCCAAATTGGGTCTGACCATGACGGAGGGCACCGTCAGCAAATGGCTGAAGAAGGTGGGAGACCAGGTCAAGGAGGGCGAGCCGCTCTTCGACGTGGAGACCGACAAGCTCACCAACACCATCGAAGCCTCCGCTTCCGGCGTGCTGCGCCACATTTTCGTGGAAGAGGGCACGACCGTGCCTCTCTTCGGCAAGCTGGCCATCATCGCCGCAGCGGATGAGGATATCAGCGCTCTGATCGGCCCCGCTCCAGCCGCCGCTGCCCCTGCGGCTGCGCCCGCTGCTGCCCCGGCCGGAGAAGCCAACAGCGTTCTGGTCATCGGCGGCGGCCCCGGCGGCTATGTCGCCGCCATTCGCGCCGCCCAGCTGGGCGCCAAGGTCACCATCGTCGAGCGGGATTCCTTCGGCGGCACCTGCCTCAACCGCGGCTGCATGCCCACCAAGGCGATGCTCCACACCTCCGAGATCTATGAGGCCGCCACCGGGAGCGCCGGCATCGGCATTATCGGCAAGGATGTAGCGGTAGACTGGGAGAAGGTCCAGGGCTTCCGCGCCGGCGTGGTGGAGAAGCTCACCTCCGGCGTCAAGGCGCTGCTGCGGCTCAACAAGGTCACCTCCGTCACGGGGGAGGCCGTCTTCACCGGCCCCAAGACCGTCAAGGTCGGGGACAAGGAGCTCAGCGCAGAGAAGATCATCATCTGCTCCGGCTCCTACCCCATTATTCCGGGCATTCCCGGTCTGAAGGAGAGCAAGGCCGCGATCGACTCCACCGCCTGCCTGTCTCTGGATCACATTCCGGAGAGTCTGGTCGTCATCGGCGGCGGCGTCATCGGTCTGGAATTGGGCAGCGTTTACCGCCGCTTCGGTTCCAAGGTCACCGTAGTTGAGATGCAGCCGCGTGTACTGCCCCTAATGGACGGCGAGCTGACCATGCTGGCCGAAGCCAAGCTTCGCGGCGAGGGTCTGGAGATCCTCACCTCCACCTCTGTCGTTGCGGTCGAGGATACCGATAAGGGCGCAAAGGTCAAGGTCAAAGGCCCCGACGGCGAGAAGTTCCTGGATGCCGAGAAGATCCTGGTTGCTGTCGGCCGCGGCCCCAACACCGCCGGGCTCGGCCTGGACAAGGCCGGCGTCGAGGTCAAGGGCGGCTTTATCCAGACCAACGAGAAGCAGGAGACCAATGTCCCCGGCATCTACGCCGTGGGCGACTGCACCGGCAAGCTGATGCTGGCCCATGCGGCCATGGCCATGGGTGAAGTGGCAGCGGAAAACGCCATGGGCGGCGATCGCATCTTCAAGCCGGAGATGAGCCCCTCCTGCGCCTATGTCGGCCCGGAATTTGCCGGCGTCGGCTACACCGAGGAGAGAGCCAAGGAGCTCGGCATTGCGTACAAGGTCGGCAAGTTCCCCACCAGCGGCAGCGGCCGCAGCCTGGTGGCCGGTCATACGGACGGTATGATCAAGATCCTGGCGGGCGAGAAGTACGGGGAAATCCTGGGCGTCCATATCCTGGCTCCCAGCGCCACGGAGCTGATCGAAGAAGCAGCCCTCGCCATCAAGCTGGAATGCACCGTCAAGGAATTCGTGGAGACCATCCACTGCCATCCGACCGTTGCCGAGTCTGTGCGCGAGGCGGCGCTGAACATCGACAAGAAGGCCATTCATATTCCCAATAAATAAGGAGGTATCGCATCATGTTGGTTGCAGCTTTCATTTTTCTCGCCCCCGGAGCTGACCCGGCCATCCACCGCAAGACCGTCGAGACCCCGGGCGTGGCGCTCACGGCCATCGGCGTAGAGACCATCGACCAGGCGGTGGCAGTCGCCAAGGAGATGGCGGATGCCGGATGCGGCGCCATCGAGCTCTGCGGCGGCTTTGGTATCCAGGGTACGGCTCTGATCGACAAGGCGGTTGCGGGCAAGGCTCGCATCGGTGCGGTTCGTTTCGACCTGCACCCCGGTCTTGACAACAAGAGCGGCGACGAGATTTTCCTGTAAACAGACATTGAAAAACGCAGGGGGCTTCCGTGTTTTCGGAAGCTCCCTGCTGCAAGAAAGGAGATATCGGCATGGATGAGATCCGCGACAAGAACGCCGAGGGCGAAATTCTCGACATTTATACGCCGCATCACCAGCGCACCGGGCGTAGCGTCCGGCGGGGCGAGCCCCTCGAAGGGGACGATCGCCTGTTGGTCGCCCATGTTTGCGTTCTCAACGGGAAAAACGAGATGCTCTGTCAGCTGCGCTCCCCCGCCAAAGGCCACTACGGCGGCCGCTGGGATCTGACCGCCGGCGGATTTGTCCTGAGCGGTGAGGATGCCGGCACCTCCGCTCTGCGGGAGCTGGCGGAGGAACTGGGCCTTGTGCTGAAGCCAGAAGCATTGCGCTTTGTGTTTACAGAGCCCTTCTCTTATGTGCTGGACGACTATTTTCTCGCCAGGGCCGAGGCAGATCCCGCGGCGCTTACCCTGCAGGAGGAGGAAGTAGCCGACGCGCGCTGGTTCACGCTGGAGGAAGTCACCGCCATGATCGCAGACGGCCGCTTCGTGGATTATCCCATCGAAGGGATCCGCCGCGTCTTCCGGATTGCCGCGGAGCAGTAGAAGGGGTTGGAGCAACATGCTGATTCTGGTTTGCAATGTGGGCAGCACGTCCCTGAAATACAAGCTCTTCGACATGCCTTCCCCTGCCATACTCGTCGAAGCAAAGATTGAGCGTGTCGGCCGCAGCGACGCGATCTTTTCGTACCGGAACAATCAAAACGGCTTTTCGGAAAAGCTGGAAGCCCTCTCCGTTCCAGGCTATGCGGACGGGATCAAGCTCTTTTTGCGCTATCTCCTGGACAAGAAGTCCGGCGCGCTTTCCAGCATGGACGAGCTGGAGGCGGTCGGCTTCAAGACCGTGCTGGCGAAGGGCTACTACGGCGTACACGAGCTGACGGACGAAGTCCTCGCCGCCATGGAAGCGTATGCCATCGTGGCGCCGGCGCACAACCCTCCCTATATTGAGGCGATCCGTGTGTTCCGTTCCCTGCTCCCGAACAAGCTGATGGTCGGCTGTTTTGAAACCGCGTTTCACACGACCATTCCGTTGTCACGGCGGATCTACGCCCTGCCTTATGAATGGTATGAACAATACGGCATCTGTCGGCTGGGCTACCACGGCGCCTCTCACAGCTATATAGCCCGCCAGATCCGCGCCCGGGCGGGAGAGCACTTTCGGCTGATCTCCTGTCACCTGGGCGGCAGCGGGTCGATCTGCGCCATTGAGGACGGAAAGTCTGTGGACACCTCTTTCGGCTTTTCTCTGCAGACCGGTATTCCCCACGCAAACCGATCCGGGGACATGGACGCCGAAGTGATCCCCTTCCTGCTGTCACAGGGGCTGACCATGGACGAGATTCTGGAGGGGATCAACAAAAGAGGCGGGCTTCTGGGTATTTCCGGCATCAGCAACGATCTGCGCGACATTCAATCTGCCGCAGAGAAGGGCAGCGAGAGGGCAGAACTTGCTATTGAAGCCTTCTGTGATTCCGTGGTAAAATTCATTGGCGCGTTTTACGCAGAGCTCGGCGGCTTGGATTACCTGGTGTTCACCGGCGGTATCGGGGAAAACGCCGCTTTGATCCGGGAGAAGATCTGTTCACGCCTTTCCTGTCTCGGCGTGAAGTTCGACAGTGGCGCCAACCTTGCGCTTCACGGAGAGGGCGTGATCTCGGCGCCCGAGTCGCCCTGTGTGGTTCTGGTGCTTCCGACCAACGAAGAAGTCGGCATCGCGCAGACCATTCAGGAAAAGGTTTTGGCGGGAGAATTGCGGCCATAAGCAGAGTCGGCTGCCGCGGTCTGATCAGGAGGCGAAAAAGCATGTGGAAAAGATATCTTGTTGAACTTGGCTATGGAGCCGATCTGCATGGGATGGACGTCATGGAGGCGGCCACCCGCGCGGTCAAGGACGCTGTGTCCCACTGCTGCATGTGCGGCCTGGTTGAGACGCTGGGGGTCAAGGATCTCAGATCCGAGATCCGCGTCAGCATGAAGATCGGCGCGCCGGATCCCGCCGGGATTGACCCGGAACGGCTGAAGAAACTGCTGATCACGGACAATGTGGACGTGGAGGTCGTACAGGGCGGCATGACGCTCAATGGGATCCACCGGGATGAATTTGGGGATGGCGATCAGATCATGGTCGTGATCGCCGGACTGACCGTGTATGTAAAGGTCTGAGGGGCTGCCCGGCCTCCCAACGAAGCCAGACAGAGAGGAGCGCAAATGCGTATGGATTCCCCGATTCAGGTTACCCTTGTGGCAAACGCCGGTCTCCTGCTGCGCTATCAGGACACTTCCATTCTGCTGGACGCACTCTTTTCCGGCGAGTCGTGCTCCTTTTGCGCACCCTCCCCTGCGACAAGGGAAAGGCTCCTGCATGGCGATCCCCCTTTTGATTGCGTGGATTACGTGCTCTTTACCCATTTGCACGAAGACCATTTTTCCGAAGCGCTGACTCGAGAGTTTTTGCTCTCTCACAGGGTAAAGGGGCTGATGCTCCCCAGCTCGGCGCGGTTTGAGCAGCAGGGCTTTTTTGATTTTGTGAAGGAAAGCGGAATTCCCTGCCATGTTTTGACCGGGGACACCTGCAAAGCGGAGTTTCGCCTTTCCGACGAAATCCAGATCTCCGCGTTCCGCACCCTGCATCTGGACGAAAAGTACCATGATGTTCTGCACTTCTGCTATCTGATTTCCTGTGGAGAGAAAAAGCTTCTGTTCACGTCGGATGTCGACTATACCCGGGAGCAGTTTTCTTTCCTTGGGGCAGAACCGCTGCGAGCTGCTTTCGTGAATCCGCTGTTTTTCAGCGACCTTCAACGCAGACGCTTTTTTCATGGTCGGCTTCCGGCGGAGACGATCGTCGTGTATCATCTGCCCTTTTCTGAGAAAAAAGCGGGGCCGCTTCAGCGGATGTTCTCCCGCAGTCTTCAAGGCTGGCCGGAAAACGGACCGCCTGTAGCTGTCCTCGAAAGGCAGCTCGAAACGATCGAGCTCTAAAAAGTAGACGAGGCGGCAAAGAATGCTGCCGGCGAGCTGGCCGGCAGCATTCGATTTTCGGGAGGCAATGCGGAGGCTCCGGGCTTCGGGGACGAAGCCTTCGACGTGACGGAGGACATCGCCCGCCGTGTGCCGCTCTCGCGGACCCGCCGCCCGGAGTGGGATCTGCAGCAGTAACGCACCCTCGGTCTGCGGGCAGAAGCGGACGAACAGTTCTGGCGATGCGTCTGGTCGGAGGACGAAAAACTCAGCTTTGCCTCTCCCCCACTGTTTCTGATAAAGGCAGCGAAAAAACCTGATATGCGCTCTTCGAATGGGAATGGCCTCTTTCGCAAGCTCAGCTTGCGAAAGAGGCCATTGAAACGCGTGGAATGATGCAATGAAGTCTCTGTTCTTCCCCCATGAGGCCGGGCTCCTCCCGGCAGATTGCCGGCGAGCCGATCCTCCGCCTTTACTTCTTCAAATATTCGGCGCCGATATTCCACGCCAATCCAAGCTTCTCGCCCATGGCATAGTAGCCATTCCGCATCTGGTCGAAGGCGAAGGCGTTGAGCTTCGCAGCGTCAACCCTGCCCATTTCATCCAGGACTTCCTCGTCCGCCAGCACATTCACGATCTTGCCGAGCACACGCAGACCATAGGGCTGCTGCTGCATCTCGACGACCTCGCACTCCAGCGTCAGGGGATACTCCGTGATCACAGGGGCGTCTACGCGGCTGCTCTTCTCGGCATGGAGGCCGGTCTTTGCAAACTTGTCCGGAAACTTCTTTGCGCTTGCAGTGCCGAGATAGTCGGACTCTTTGATCGTATCCGCGCCGGGAACGGCGAGGGTAAAGGCCTTGCGCGCCTGGAGGTTCAAAACGGTCTTGTGATCCTCCTCCAGATTCAAGGCGACCATGTCTTCTGCGCAGATGCCGCCCCAGGCCATCATCATAAGGTCTACGCTATCATCCTCGTTGTAGGTGCCGATCATGTAAGTCGGCATGGGATACAGCCAGGGCTTTACGCCAAGTTCTTTCTTCATGATAAAACTCCTTTATTGTATTGAATTTCCAAGTTGATAGGCCTGCTCCAATTCCGGTTTCCCGTCGATGTCGCCAGGCTGCGTCACCCAGCCGCAGAGCACCTTTCCGAGACTCTTCCAGCCGATATGCTTTTCCAGATGATCGTACCAGTGCTCGCTCTCCTCAAAGCCTGCTCCTTCCGCGGCCATGATAAGAACGCTCTCTTTTTTGGGATTGCGATAGTTCGGGTCACCCTCCGCAATGGCAAACAGGCGGTCAAACGCATTCTTCAAAAAGCCGGAGATAAACCAGTAATAGAGCGGCGAGGCCAGCACGACCACATCAGCCTCCCGATAGATCGGGTAAATTTGCTCCATGTCGTCCCGCTGGACGCAGGGATGCTCCGGATCTTTGCCGCCGCGCCAGCAGCCGAGGCAGCCGTTGATTTTCATTCTGGCCAGGAAGAACTCCTGCACCTCATTCCCCGCCGCCTCTGCGCCGCGCTTGAACGCCGCGGTCAAGGCGGATGTATTGCCCTTGGCTCTGGGACTGCCGTTTAGAATGACGATCTTCTTCCCCATAAACGGGCCTCCTTCTCTGCGACAAGCATTGACATTTCATCGTCGCTTCGCTATAATTATAGCTAGTGCGGTCTCTGAAAGCAAGTACGCACATTCAAGATATATACTTTCTCGGAGGATAGCGCTATGGGGAAAAAATGTATTTCCACTTCCAGTTTAGAGACTACGGGTTTTAATTACACGATGTCGCTGATCCAGGGCAAGTACAAGATGTTCATTCTGTATACGCTGATGGAGTTTGGGGTCGTCCGTTTTAATGAAATGCAAAAATATATCGGAACCATCACTTTCAAAACCCTGAGTTCAACTCTCAAGCAGCTGGAGTCGGACGGGCTGATCATCCGAACGGAGTACCCCCAGATCCCGCCAAAGGTCGAATACAGCCTGTCGGAACGGGGAAAATCCCTTATGCCGATCCTCGACCAGATGTGCGATTGGGGAGACCGAAATCGACTGTAAAGGCCAGGGATTCAGCCGTCCGCGCCTTCGGCCGTCCAACATCTCTCGCCCCGGCCGGCCTCCTTTGGGTCAGCCTCGGAGAAATGACATAGCGCCAACAAAAGCAGGAAGTCATCTGCGATCACGGATGGCTTCCTGCTTTTTGTTTTGGATAGGATTGAGTTTTACTTGCCCTTCACGCCGTTCTTCTATCGGCCTTCGGATGAATCACAGGCAACGACGCACGAGATGGTTTCGGCCGCGCTGGGCTCTGCGCGTCACGCCTGGTCTCGGGTCTTCGCCTTCTTTTTGGAGACAAGGGCAAGTCCCGCGCCAAGCACAGCCAGAGCGCCCACAGCCACCGCCGCGCCGGCGCCGAAGCTGTCCCCGCTCTCGTTCTGCTCGGTCGCGGTCTCCGGGGCGTTCTCCCCGTCTTGACCGGGCTCGGGCTGCTCCTCTGCGGGAGCGGGACTCTCTGCTGTCTCCGGAGCAGGGGAAGCCGGCGCGGACTCCCCGGTCGTCTCCTCCAGTTCTTCCAAGCCGACCTCCTGCTCGGAGATCTGGGTGCCTGTCTGGGTCTGTCCTCCCGTCTGGGAAGAATCGTCCAGGTCTTCAGAGCCGCTGCCGGTCTGAGTCTCGGTTCCGTCCTGCGCCACCGGATCCGGCACAACGGTCTCCTCCTCGGTCACAGGCGGAGCCGGTTCCAGAAGTCCCAGGATCAGATCGCTGGGTGTGTCCTGAGGGTGATCGGTGTTGGCGTTATACACCACATGGATCCAGCCGCCAATGGCGCCCGGCTCGATGGTGGTGATGGTGTCGGGCAGATACAGCGTCTGCACATACTCATTTTCCGCGAAGGCACCGCTGGCGATGGTGTTCACCGGGTAGCCCGCGATCATGGCCGGCACCGTCACCTCCGCGTCCTTGCCGAAGCAGTCCACGATGGTCACCGAGTCGTTGGAGATGGTGTAATGCAGCGTCCCCTCGGTATAAACGGTGTCATCCGCAAAAGCGGAGGCGCTCAATCCTGCCAAGCATATCGCCATCAGCAGCACCATGACGATAGCTCTGATTCTGTTATTCATGCTCGTACTCCGTTCTTCGGTGCTTTTTCCCGCTACGCCTCCTCCAGGAGAAGGCGTAGCTTTTTGTGACTAAAGCCTTTGTGTTTATTGATTGTCAGCGACATAGGTTCGCAGGATATCCAGCAATTCTTCCAGTGACAGGTAGCCTTTTCCGACCGAAATCTTCAGATACTGCAGATTCAAACCAACATACTGTTCATAAGTCACATAGTCTTCGAACACTTCGTAGTCATACAAGCCATATCTCTCAATGTCTCTCTGCATAGCCTCTGCGTCAAACCGCATATCGTTACCCACTTCGAAGTAGTTATATAGATCTTTCACTTCTCCGTAAGGCACGCTGGCTTGATTCAGCAACCCATTCGCAATGTAGTCATAATGGAACGCAGAAATCAGAAGATACTCGTGGGTCTGTTCAGTAAATACATCTGCGGAGATCAAGGTCGTTTCTGAGAATGCAGTAAAATCATTCTGTTCCTCCTCAACTCGGATAAAGCGATGTCCTATGTACTGTTCGTAGTTTTCCGTGCTGAGTTGGACAAACCTGTTTTCGTCTGCATCAAAGAACCCGTGCCATCCTGAAATATCGATGCTCTTCCCGTCAGAGAAGTGCAGTTGCAGAGTTTCATACTCATCCAGTCCATGATCAAGGATCACTGCAACTGGGCTCGATGTGAATTTCCCGGAATAGAAGTCCCAAACCTTCAGCTGATCTTCTGTGGTAATCTGCTCAACCGGCTTCTGTGTTCCATCCGCAAGTGTGATCATGGTGCCCGCCGCAATGCAGCCACCACCGCTATGCGTCACCGCTTCATATTTGTACTGGATGTAGTAAAAATACGTGATGCCATCGTTTCCGACATAATGGAACTTAACCGTTTTGGTATTGGCCTTGATATCTCTTTCGATCTCATTCGACGTATAGCACAGTCCACCGTTATTGGCATTGTACGCGTACTTTTCGTAGCTTGCTCCCGTTGCCGCTCCATAGGGATCTCTCGTACTGGCAGGGCCATAGTAGGCGGAATTGCCCGGGCCAGTCGTCGCGCTGATCCCGTGCGGCCAGGTCTGCGTGTTTGCGTTATAAGTGTACAACGTTGCGCCGGTATCCTTGTTCTTATCCGTGATATTGATCGCGCTGAATGCCGGAGCGAAGCAGTAGATCTTACCGGAGGAGTAGTTGTCGCCGGAAGAATTCTTTCCACTTACGGTGACGATCGGATAATAGATCGTTGTGCCGCCCACGGTCGTTGATCCGATGGTCGCACTTGTTTCGGTGGCATTGGGCATCACATATGTCTCCGACCCGATGGTGACCGTCGTCGCCTCATACGAGGACCAACTTGAGGCATAGCTGAACTCCGGATGGTACGTGATGGCTTCGGGTTCGACGATGGTAACATGGATCTTCAGTTCCAGCGAATACGTCTTCGTTGTTTTTTCCATGGCTTCATCGAACCTATAGGGATCCGTGACCGTGTAGATAACAATATAGTCGCCGCTTTCGGCAAACGCGATCATGCCGCCGGTGTAGTCTGTGCCGTTCATCGCCACGGTGTAAGTCAACTCACTACCATACTTGGTTGCTGTCAAAATCATCGGATCCCAACTGAAGCTGTCGCCTGCAGACTGCTGCTTGAGCGAGATTCTGACGGTTTCTGTCGTAGCATCATAAATGCAGTAGTTATCGTCTCCCGTGTTAGGAATGAAGTTTTTGTTCGTGAAGTCATAGGAAAACGCAGGAAGCGTATCATACTGCTCACGTTCATCAATCGGATCGGCAACAGCTTCACCGCTTGCCAAAGACGCCTTCGCTGTGTACAGCGTGCCAACGTAGCCCATGGCTTGCTTCTGAATATAACCGTAGCTGTTTCCGGTTTGGTCGTGAATGATCCCCCGCATGGTTTCTTCCGGGAAATTCTGACCGTCGATTAAACCGAAGATGCCCATGTTGACATAGGTTTTTCCGCCGCTGGTATACGCATACGTCGAATCGCTGAACACATCAGAGAAGATGCTTCTGTATGCACTCGGCATATCGTCATATGTCAGCCAGTTGTGCTGCTGGAAAGTGCCCTTGAGCGTAACAGATGCAGTCGGGTTGGTAACATGGATGCCAAGGCCCTTCAAGCCACCCCTTGTAGATCTCGTAGTAATACAATCCTCCAGGATGACGTTTCCGCCAGCCACATTCATGTTGCCGATCGCACCGCCGTCAATCATCGTGCCTTTGAAATATGCTGTACCCGGATTGACATACACCGCATAGCGTCCGCCTGAGATGTAGCAATTATAGAGTGTGCCGCCGCTGATGTTCATAGCCGGAGCATATCCGCTGTTGTTAACGCCGGAAGCGACCGCGGAAGTGGGCTCATACCCCACAAACTTAACGTTATCTGCCGTTCCGTTGGTGATGTTGATAAACCCTGCCGTCCCACTGGGCTGGTTCCGCGTATCCGTCACGGTAAAACCGTTTCCATACAGCGTATGGCCTCCAGAGATGGACATTCCACTGGTGGACACATCGTTCAGCAGCACGATGTTTGCACTGCTTGCACTGGTCGCGGTAGTGGCGTTGTTGCCGTTCACGATCTCCAGATTCAGCGTGTACGCTTTGGCCTCGTCATCGCCTTCCCAGATCATGACCTGGACCGGGCCCTCGCCGGTGAACTTGAGTGTGGACTGGGTCCAGTCGGAAGCGTTGGGCGTATAGGCGCAGTTGGCCGTGCTGCCGGCTTCGATGCCGCGGGTCGGCTCGGTGTATACGCTGGAGTTGGCCTCCACACCGTTGACCTTGATCTTGACGTTGTTGGATACAACGGCCTCGTCGCCGGCCTCATCCACCTTGAACAGGCTGCCCAGCTTCACCGTGTTGCCGTTGCCCACGCGGTACAGATAAGTATCCACATTGGCAAAGTTGTCGCTGTGCGTAAAGGTATTCGTTTTTGCCGCGGCCTGGATCCAGATGTAATAGTGGAATGCCGCCCAATCGTTGTTCCCGTTGGGTGAGAAGTAGACCGTCACATTCCCGGCATGGGCCGCATCGACCACATAGTTTTCCGTGTCGCCATAATGGTTATGAACGGTGTCCGGATACCAATCGGTAATCTCTGTCCCGCTGGCGCGCACGACCTTAAGGCCCTGGCCTTCAGCGAGCGTTGTGACAAGTTGGTATTCGGAAGCATTGTCCGGATTCGGCCAGAAGCGGTAATTCTCGTTCACCTGCCAGAAGTTCATTTCGCCTGCCAGGTAGTAGGCCACCAAGTCGACCTTGTGGGTGTCGGTGTATTCCACGCCGTCGAAGCTCACGGTGCCCGTGTAGATCCGCTTGTAGGCATCCTCGCCCGTACCGATCTCGCTGGTCACCGTGGCGTTTGCCGTCTGGGTGTGGCTGGCGTCCTTTGTGCAGACGCGGGTCGCAGTCGCCGTGCATCCGCTTGCATCGTCGCCGGTCCAGGTCCAGGTGAGATCGGTGCTCCAGGTGTGGCCAGTCGCTGCGATCACCCAGCTGTCTGCTGCGATCTCGGTCGTCCCAGCCTCGTCGCTGAAGTACTTGCCGCACTCGCTGCAGCTCCAGTAGGCGCTGTTGCCCGCAGTCTCGCAAGTCGCTGCTACTGCCGCATGGGCCGTCAGCGTATGGCCCTTCGCCGCGATCGTCTCGGTCTCCGTCTCGCTGCAGCGAGAGCAGGTCCGGGTCTTCTGCCCAGCCTCCGTGCAGGTGGCCTCCGTGGTCACCGTCCACACGCCCCAGTCGTGGCCCAGGGCCTCGATCGTCTTCGGCGTGCGGCTCAGTTCAGCGCGGCAAACCGTGCAGTACACGACCTCGTCGTAGCTGCCTTCCGCTGTGCAGGTCGCCGGAACTTCGTTCTCGCGCATCGCGTCGCCGGGAGTGTGTCCCTTAGGCGCTGTCTCGTCTGCCGTATAAGTATCTCCGCAGCGAGAGCAGGTGTAGACAGTGAATCCGCCCTCCGTACAGGTCGGCTCAGTCACCACGGCATCATAGTTGTGGCCCAGCGCTTCCACCGTGCGGGTCTCGGTTTCGCCGCAGCGGGAGCAGGCGCGGGTCTCCACACCGGTCACAGTGCAGGTGGCCTCCGTGGTCACCGTCCACTCGCCCCAGTCGTGGCCCAGGGCGGCCTGGCCCGGAGTTGTGGTCTCATTTTCAGTCAACAGGCCTTTCCATGTGATCACGCCGGCCTCTGTGCAGCTCGGCTCGGTGACGGTCTTGTGTGAAGCGTCGTCCGGGTAAATGTCTGCCGGGAGCTCAATATTGCCCCAGTTCGTCAGCATCCGGTAGATCACATAATCCTTGTCTGCGGTGTCGCTGACATAGCTCAGATCGGTGGTCTGCTGGCTGCCGTTGTTCACGATCAGCTTGTCATATGCGGCTGCGTTGATCCGCAGCTTGAAGTAGGGATGCCCATCCTTATCGACGCCCAGCTTCTCCATAGCCGTTCCCGGCCAATCTGCGGGCTTCGAATTGTCAGCATTGCTCCAGACGTAGAGATTCAAGCCGGCAGCGTTATTGTCATCGATGACATACACGTCGATCCATTTCGCTTCCAGCTGTGGGATCTCCACAGTCTTCGTCTGTGTAGTGAAAGCATTGTTGGTGAATTCGGCCGTATAAGTTCCCTCGCCTGCCGCGTCATAGGTGGCGGGCTTGGTCACCACATAACTCGTCTCTACCGTCTCGGTCTCGGTATGCGCAGCGTCATTCTTGCACACGCGCTTCGCCGTCACCGTGCTGTTGTCATCTGCCCAGGTGTAGGTCGGTTCGCCCCAGTCGTGGCCAAGAGGCAGGATTTCTTCAAACGTCGTGTAGTCGCAGCGGGTGCAGGTATCGTAGTCCTCCCAGCCGTTCTCCGTGCAGGTAGGGGCCTGCCCATCGTGATGCACCAGATCGTGCCCAAGGGCTTCGGTCTCGCGGGTCTCGGTCTCTCCGCAGCGAGAGCAGGTACGGGTCTCCACACCGGTCTCGGTGCAGGTGGGTGCATCGGTAACAGCCCACTCGCCAAAGTCATGGCCAAGGGCCTCGATCGTCTTCGCCGTGCGGCTCAGCTCCTCGTGGCAGACGCTGCAGTACACGACCTCGTCGTAGCTGCCTACCTTGGTGCAGGTCGCCGGAACCTCGTTCTCGCGAACAGCGGCAGCGGGAGTGTGGCCGGTAGCCGGAATCTCTGCGTAAGTGGTGTAATCGCAGCGAGAGCAAGTGTCGTAGGCGCTCCAACCGATCTCTGTGCAGGTCGCTGCCTTGGCCTCGTGATGCACCAGATCGTGCCCAAGGGCTTCGGTCTCGCGGGTCTCGGTCTCTCCGCAGCGGGAGCAGGTACGGGTCTCCACACCGGTCTCGGTGCAGGTGGGTGCATCGGTAACAGCCCACTCGCCCCAGGCATGGCCAAGGGCCTCGATCGTCTTCGCCGTGCGGCTCAGCTCCTCGTGGCAGACGCTGCAGTACACGACCTCGTCGTAGCTGCCTGCCTTGGTGCAGGTCGCCGGAACCTCGTTCTCGCGAACAGCGGCAGCGGGAGTGTGGCCGGTAGCCGGAATCTCTGCGTAAGT